>Ga0209747_1000012_pt1 | contig 70618 bp, 52 predicted proteins | sample BarGraNGADG00311_FD_184498 | JGI IMG/M metagenome (GOLD analysis project Ga0209747, IMG submission 184498) | Arctic peat soil microbial communities from Barrow, Alaska - Barrow Graham LP Ref core NGADG0011-311 (SPAdes) (version 2) | ecosystem: Environmental > Terrestrial > Soil > Wetlands > Peat...
CTGCATACCATTGTATTGCTGTCCCTGAGGCAGTAAGATTTGCAACTGTAGGTGAAGTTGCTGAACAGAATGACTGTGCTGCTGTACCTGTTGGTGCTGCAGGAGTTGTATTTACTGTTGATGTAACATCAAACCGTGATGTGCTTTCGCATGTGCTTACTGTCTGGGTTGCAAAATAATGTGTGCCATTTACTAATGGTGTCGATGTAGCAAGTGCAGTGCTTCCGCTTGATGCTGCATACCATTGTATTGCTGTCCCTGAGGCAGTAAGATTTGCAACTGTAGGTGAAGTTGCTGAACAGAATGACTGTACTGCTGTACCTGTTGGTGCAGAAGGTGCCGGATTTTCAGTTAAAACCGTGCTTCCAGTCATTGCTGTTGTTCCTCCGCCATTTGTTCCGCTAACAGTATATGTACCAAAGAGCTGATTCCCAAAGGATATTGAAGCCCCGGTACCTGCAACTGTGGGTACCTGAGCAATGGCGTTTTTATAGAGTGTATACGTGACTCCTAATTCTGAATTAATAAGTCCAACAGGCAGTCCACCGGTTCCCTGACAGTAAGCACCGCCTCCGGTAACAGAATATGCTGTTGGTGCTGCGGATGTCACAACAGCAGATCCTGTCATATCACTATACATGTAAGTAGCTTTACGATGGGCTTTTACAGTATAGGTACCTTCAGTTTGTGATCCAAACGAGAGTGCCGAACCGGTTCCGTTAATTGAAGACCCCTGAGAAGTTACTCCTTTATATAACAGATAGTTTACACCTCCGGTTTGGGAACCATCAAGACCAACTACTGATGGAGAAGAGCCATTTCCGGTAACATTAAACGAAGTAATAGCCTGGTTTAAAAAAGGGTTTACCAGATTTGTATTGACCAGAGTTAAACCTGAAAGATTTGTGCTGGCATCTGCAGCAGCATACCATATAGCAGTAGCATTAGGCGCTATAATTGTCATTTGCATATCAGCCGTAAACTCACCAAAAGCCACAGTATTTGTCAATTTCACCCTGCCAATCCTTGTCCCAAATCCTGTGGTCGATAATTGAGAACATGCTGCCTGCGACGTCGGGAAAGCTTCTAAGACTACGCGAAATGATGTTGTAGCGGTAGTAATTACTGTTGTTGGATACTGAGTAGCATTTGTCAGATCTGAAAAGCCAGGAACTATTGTTCCCGATATTGTACCACCATTTGCGATAGATGCCTTATTATATAGAATCTTAAATTGACCACCGGAATAATAAAAAATCCCGCTTGTTGATTTTACATAGATATCCACAATAAGATTGTTTGCATCTATCAGTGAGTCGTTACGAAGTGTAACTTCACAGGTCTGAGAGTATGATGCAATTGAAATTAGAAATAACAATAGTGCAATTATTTGTTTTGCTTTTTCAAATAAGCAGGTAATCAATTTTTTCATTTCAATATTTTTTCATTATACAGTTGCAAATACCTTTTTCAGTTAAATCAGCACTATTCTAATGGAGCTGCAGGTGTATTCATTCCAACACCTTTTTTGTTATTATTAAATACCTTTGCCAAATCAAAGCCATCAATAAATCCGTCGCCATTTATATCAGATATCTGATAACCAAAACTACCACTCCGGTTTAGGTTGAAAACAATTGCTAAATCAAAGCCATCTACATACTGGTCTTTGTTTGTATCGCCTGTATAAATGCAGTAAATACTTCCTACGCTCACCATATTATTAGCCCATGCTTGTGAAATGGCATTAGTAAAATTATAATTAACTACTGAGGTTGAGAAAGAGACACTTTTGCTCCATGTTTCAATATGGTTCCGGTGTTTAATAATTATATGGTAGTTCCCTGAAAGAGTAGAAGGGATACTGTTTAAAAAGATCGTCCCATCAGTGTTAATAGGTACGCCATGTGCCGAATATACTATAAGGTATGGTGCAAAATCCTGAGCAAGCTGGATTGACAGAGTATCTGAAATTGCTCCGGGAAACATATCAAAAGGAGTTTCACCATCAAAACAACCCTGAGTTTTAACCAACCCATTTGCTCCATTATATAAACCTTCGAGGAAAACTGTAAGATTTAACGTTTTGCCGGATCCGGTTACCGTAAGTGCCTGTTGAACCGAAGCTGCACTATTATATAATGTATTACCCGCTTGTGAAGCCGTAATAACTGATGTACCTCCACCAACAATATGGATCATACCGCTGACAATTGTTGTAACTGCTGAATTACCGCTTGAATATGATACCGTTAGTCCTGAACTTGAAGTTGCTCCGGGACTAAAATCTGCATCACCAATCATTTTTGGAGGAAGAGATCCAAACGTAATAATCTGATCGCCAATTGCTACCGTTAATGTTCTTACATATTTTGCCGGTGCGTAGGTTCCGTTTCCTGACTGACGGGCTGTTATATTAGAAGATCCCAATGAAAAGAATGTTGCCACATTGCCACTAACTGTAGTAACGGCAAGGTTAGAACTCGAATATGTCATTGTGCCTCCGGGTGCCGCAGTAGTGAGCGTGAAAGGGGAATCGCTGTATTTTTTTGAGAGTGGCTGGGCAAAAGTAATTGTCTGGGCAAGTAATGTTGCCGGCTGATCGGCAAATGAAGCGAGCCATCCACCCTCGACCGATGCAACAGTTCCGGCAGTATAGGATATCAGAACTGTTTCTCCTCCTGCCAGAGGTGTGCTAAGCGTCGCAATGATTGAATTATTATCCCCTGCTTTCAGACTCAGGGCACTTACAGCTACAGTTGATCCGTTAACTGTTGCAGTAAACTCACCCTGCTTTCCTGTTGGATCTGATATAGGCCGATCGAACTGCATTTCTATTGTTGTGCTTTTGGCAACATATAAAAGGTTTGGTATTCCGGGAGGGCTGACATTTACTATAATTAGCGCAGTCGGTGAATCTCCTGTACCATCATTCATTTTATAACTGAAGTTTCCAACCCCGTTGCCTGAAGTTCCATTCGCAAGGTAGATCACATTTCTGTCTGCATCTGTTACTGCAATCGGGACAGAAGAAATCAAAGCTCCTTTTATCCCTGCATTATATTGGTATAACTTACCCAGTGTTGGAAGTGCAGTAATTATTGCTGTCTTGGCACCCGCATCACCACCAGTATAATTTAGTTTTATTGATTTCTCCTGGTTTTGTTCAACATAAATCGTCTGTGGAACTGCAGCAAGCGGAGGAGTTGAGCTTGTTGTAAATCTTTTTATCTCGCACCATGTTGTTCCCGTTGAGTTTGTTGCAAAGACTCCCCAGTAATAGGTTGTGGCAAGAGTTAATCCAGTCACATTATAAAATAAATTAGTACCTGCCGGATAGCTTGTTGCTCCACCCATATCAGAAAATTTTGATATTAATAGGGTGTATGATGCCGAATTCCCTGATTCTGACCATTGGAAAGTATAATCAGAACCAATAACAGCATTCTGCGGGGGACTGTTCAGCAATGGAATTCCGGGTTCTGGCTGAGTGATATTTGTTGTTAAAACAACTCCATCGTAAATATCATTCGAGTTAATTGCATAAGTGGAAGGACTGGTTGGGGTGAATGAAATTGCCTGTCCTGTAGAAATTGCTGACGGATTATGATAAGCGTACTGAACTCCGTCAGTACCATCTGAGTTTTCTATTCCAATTGTTGCACTGGCTCCATGCGCCCTTGTATCTGTAGCATCAACGATTATTCTGTATTGAACCTGGATTTTATTAGAAGTTTCATATAGGATAACCAGGTAAGTACCCATGAATATAGGAGAAGGATAAAAGCCCATGTTTGTTCCCTGGATAATTAGTTTCCTGTTTGGAGCAGCGCCTACTGTAGTATATAAGATTTTTCCGGAACTGCTAACAGTTAATTGGTCCCATAATGGTGCAATATAGTTATTTGGCAATGCTGCGTTAGGTATTGGAACCTCTGTTCCATCGATTGATCCGGAACCAAATAAAACCTGGCCGCTTGAATTTACATAGAATTGACTATATGTATTGCCATAAAAAGTAAAATTGAATTCAATATTATATGGACCATAAGATTCAGCAACACCATAACCTGATTTTATAACAGAACCAGAATAAGTAGTCTCTGCTGGCTGAGCATTTCCGCTTAAAGTGGAAACAATAATAAATATCAGTAAAATAAAAATATGATGAAGTTTCATAGAATGATCTTTAGTTACACCCACTCTTCTGATCTACTTTTTAATATTTCTAAATAATTGAATACGATGTTTTATTATGGATCTGACATGCTTTCGCCCCGTCAGTCACATCACTGCAGACCAACAAGGCTTATAAATTCAGATACCATTTCCCTACTCAACTAAGAGCTTACATTCTGATTAAATATTTAGGATTTAATCATTTCCCCCAAGAAAATTTGGGAATTATCTTATAAAAAAATGTAATTCTCAGCCGCTCAAATTTAGAGACTTCGAATATAAGTATTTTGTAAAAAATATCTCTATTTATTTGACTAACTAACGTAATTCATACATAAATAGACCTATTTAGTAATAACAATATTTTTCCTAAATACAATTTAGAAAACTATAACAAGTAAATGCATTATGATTCATTAAACGAATTTTAAGATTTCCTTGTTTTGAAAGAATTGATTCTACACGAGGTCTGGTACGAAATGAAAACATTCAGAATCGACCTCATACAACTCTTGATGCAATGAAATTCGATAAAAGAAAGTTAAGAATTTAGAAATCTCCTATCAGATTTTGCACCTTTTCTAAAATATATCTTTAAAAATCATTTTTTTCTACTAACCAGCTATATTATTTGACAATTGATCATTTCTTTTTGATTAATAAAAAAAAATCATCAAAAAGATACTTTACTTTTGAAAAGAGGATTTTTAAAAGTTTACAGTTTTTCTAAACACAAAAGATTTTGTTTTGGAACTCAAAAAATTATATATAGAACAGGGAATTAAAACACCTCAAATTGATTTTAACAATTTTTCCGGTGAACTTATTCTGTCAGGAAAATCAATACCGGAAAATGCAGCACAACTCTATGAAAAAGTTCTTATCTGGGTTAAGGAGTATATTAAAAGTCCAAAACCCACAACAAACCTGAGAATTAATCTTGAATACTTTAATACCGCATCTGTTATCTGGATATCAAAAATTGTAGCTGCTCTTTCTTCCATTGAGGGTTTTGATTCTACATTGATTATCCATTTATATTTTGATATCGAAGATTTTGATAGCATGGATGCTGACGATCTGAAAGATGAACTCCATCCGATTGTCAGTATGATCGGAAACCCGACTATCAGCGTTGGCATTAAAATATACGGAACTGATAACAAAGGCAAAATCCTTAAAGAGTCTATGGTTCTGATTTAATCCTTCCACTAACATTTAATTGTAATCCATTTTTTCTTCAATTTATTTGGCATAACTTTAATTCGCCAAATTATTCTAATTGTTATGCGAACAATATTTATTGTTTTGCTTTCAATATCTGCAATTATGGAAACACTTTCCCAAGACAAATTTACAGACAGACAGCCAGTTGCTGCCGGACGATTTTATCCGGCCGACAAAGAGACACTCACAAACGATCTTGCTCAGCTTTTTGAAAATTGTAAGAAATCGCCCAAAAACCAGAACGTGCGAGCAATAATCGCACCTCATGCCGGGTATGTATATTCAGGCAAGATTGCAGCTGCATCATTCTCAGCGATATCGAAATATTCAGTATTTAAAAATATCTTCATCATAGGGTCAAGTCATGTAATGTCGTTTAATGGAGCTTCAGTTTATAACACCGGAAGTTTTATAACACCACTTGGAAAAATTAAGGTAAACGACGAAATTGCCAAAAAACTAATTGCCGGGAATAAAGTGTTCGATTTTCCAAATGATGCGCATTTGAGGGAACATAGTATTGAGGTTCAATTACCTTTTATTCAATATTATTTTGAAGACAAACCATTAATTGTTCCAATAATTATTGGTACAAATGATGTAAATACAATTAAACTGATAGCTGAAGCACTTAGGCCCTGGTTTACTTCAGAAAATCTTTTTATTATCAGCAGCGATTTTTCTCATTATCCACCATATAAGGAAGCAATTGAAACAGACAGCATTACAGCATTAAGCATAATTTCCGGTAACCCGGAAACATTCCTGAATACCATAAAAAATAATTCTGAAAAAAAAGTTCACGGGTTGGTTACAAGCATGTGTGGGTGGACCTCCGGTCTTACATTGCTTTATCTGATCAATGGAAATAATCAACTTGATTTCAAACTCATAGATTATTGTAATTCAGGTGATTACATAAACGGAGATAAAACTGAAGTGGTTGGATATCATGCTATTGCGATTATGGAAAAACTACGAAATTCTGCTATTAATGAAAAGGAAGAATCTGAGTTTTCTTTTACGGAGGAAGAGAAGACGCAACTTTTTACAATTGCCAGAGATGCGATAAGGTCTGAGTTATATGACAAAAAAAGACCCGGATTTGATGATAAGAGAATGCCTGCAAAATTCAGGGAGTCTATGGGGGCATTTGTTACTTTGAAAATTAATAGTAAGTTAAGAGGTTGTATTGGAAGATTTACATCATCCGATCCTCTTTATGAGGTTGTCAGAGCATCGGCTCAATCTTCTGCTTTTGAAGACCCACGCTTCTCCCCACTTACAAAAGCAGAATTTGATATAATTGAAATGGAAATCACAATACTGGGGCCTTTAAAAAAGATCACCGATATTAATGAGATAGTCCTGGGAAAACATGGAATTTATATAAAGAAGGGTCTTCGATCAGGTACTATGCTTCCACAGGTAGCAACTGAAAATGGGTGGACGGTTGAGCAGTTTCTTGGTTTTACTTCACGGGATAAAGCTGGTTTAGGTTGGGACGGATGGAAGGATGCAGAGTTATTTATTTATGATGGTGTTGTACTTGAAGATAAAATTAAATGAAACGATCTGAAGCTAAAGTCCGTATCGAAAGGATACGAATGGAAATTGAGGAACATAATAGGAAATATTATGTTTTGAATCAGCCTTCAATCTCAGATTTTGAGTACGATATCATATTAAACGAACTTGAGACTCTGGAGAAAAAATTCCCCGAATTTAAAACAGGGGACTCTCCCACTCACAGGATTGGAAGTGATATTACAAAAGAGTTCGTACAATACGAACACAGGTATCCAATGCTCTCATTAGGAAACACATACAATGAAACTGAACTAAGGGAATTTGATAACAGAATCAGGAAAACAACTCAGGAACCAATTGAATATGTTTGTGAATTAAAATTCGATGGAGCGTCTATCAGTATCACTTATAAAAATGGCCTGCTTTTCAGAGCGCTCACAAGAGGTGACGGAAATAAGGGTGATGATGTTACGTTAAATGTTAAAACCATTAAAAACATCCCGCACAAAATAGACAATAAAGCAATCCCGTCCGAGTTTGTCATAAGGGGTGAGATTCTAATGACGAGGGAAGTATTTAACAGGTTAAACGATGAAAGAATAAAAGCAGAGATTCCTCCATTTGCCAATCCCCGTAACGCAGCGGCCGGTACTCTTAAACTACTTGATCCACGCACTGTTGCTTCAAGGTCTCTGGAATGTATGGTCTATTTTCTTTTGTCGGAGGAGCTTCCGTTTAGTAATCATTATAAAAATCTGCAAGAAGCATCAGCATGGGGCTTCAATGTGGCTGACAGTTTAAGGCTATGTGGGAATATTGAGGAAGTAATTCAGTTTATTTCTCATTGGGAAAATGAACGAAAAAATCTCCCATACGACACAGATGGTGTTGTTGTTAAGGTAAACTCACTGGCACTTCAGAAAGAGCTTGGGTTTACGGCTAAATCGCCGCGATGGGCTATAGCCTATAAGTATAAAGCTGAAGAGGCCTTAACAAAGTTATTATCGGTTACATTTCAGGTAGGCAGAACAGGAGCCATCACTCCGGTTGCAAACCTCGAACCGGTGTTTCTGTCCGGATCAACTGTCAGACGTGCAACACTTCACAATGCTGACCAGATTGTTCTGCTTGACCTGCATCTGAACGATATGGTTTATGTAGAGAAAGGGGGGGAAATAATTCCAAAGATAGTAGGTGTCGATCATTCCTTCCGAAATGAAAAAAGTGAAAAAATAGTTTTCATCACAAATTGTCCGGAGTGTGGAACAGCTCTAATAAAAAATGAAGGCGAGGCAAACCATTTCTGCCCCAACTACCTTCATTGCCCTCCTCAGATAAAAGGTAGAATTGAACATTTTATCAGCAGGAAAGCGATGAATATTGATGGATTAGGGGAAGAGACAATTGACCTTTTGTTCAGTAAGAAGCTTATTAAAAACTTTTCGGAACTCTACGATTTGAGACTAGATCAGCTAACTCCATTAGAACGTCTAGGCGAAAAATCTGCATCGAATATCCTGAAAAGCATTAATAAATCGATTGAGACTCCCTATCATCGGGTGCTTTTCGCGCTTGGTATCAGGCACGTTGGAGAAACGGTCGCGAAGACTATTTCCGAAGGGTTCAAAACAATAGACGAACTCATCAATGCAGATTATGACAAATTAACCATTCTTCGTGAAATTGGTCCTAAAATAGCAACAAGTATAGTCGGTTACTTTTCTGATAACGAAAATCTGGAAATAATAAACCGGCTCAAACTAGCCGGCATCAGATTCAGCTCCGATCCGGAATATAACAATAAAGGTAACTCACTGAATGGCAAAACTATAGTTATTTCAGGTACTTTCAATCAACATAGCCGGGATGAATATAAAAAGATAATAGAAATGAATGGCGGAAAGAATTCAACATCTGTCTCAGGAAATACATCTTTTATTCTGGCCGGTGATAACATGGGGCAATCAAAAAAAGAGAAAGCTGCAGAACTTAGTGTGCCCCTCATGAATGAATCAGAATTCCTTAAAATTATTGGAGAAGATTAATTTGTACCAACAATTGATTTTAACAAAAAACGATTAGGTTTGTAATATGGAATTATTTAAAAATATAAGACTTAAAATCGGCCAGGTCATCTTTGCAAAAAAGATGGCAAAAACGAAAAGAAAAGTTTTCTATTCCGATTTTAGTCAGATAAGAAACATCGGAATTGTCTGGGATGCTTCAAATACTGCTGATTTCTCAAGCCTGTCTAAGTTTTGTCAAAAAATGCATGAAAAAAATATTGAAGTAAAAATACTTGGTTATTTTCCAGGAAAAGAACTTCCAAATCAGTATACTGCAATAAGATATCTCACATGTTTGAGAAAGAACGAATTAAGCTTTTTTTATATTCCTGAAACATCTGAAGCCAATTCATTTATCAACAATCGGTTTGATGTTCTTATTGATATCAATTTTAATAAAATATTCACCCTTAATTATCTGACGTTTTTATCAGTGGCTGCATTTAAGGTTGGATTGTTTGAGTCAGAAAGAAATGACACCCCTTTTGACCTCATGATGGAGATTAAAAGACCGGTTAGTGCAGATAATTATCTTGATCAGGTTCTACATTATCTTGAGATGATAAATTCCGGTACTGATACGAAAGACAAAACAGATAAAACAGCTATTAAAGTTAATAATTAATAACACAGATGAAAAAATTCAGAGGAACAGGAGTTGCGATAATTACTCCTTTCAAAAATGACTCAAGTATTGATTTTGCCGCATTAGGGCGTGTAATTAATCACGTAATAAACGGAGGAGTAAATTATATCGTTGCAATGGGAACAACAGGAGAATCAGTTACTCTCACAAAAGATGAGAAACACGCTCTTGTTACATATGTTGTTGAAACAATCGACAACAGGGTTCCTCTTGTTGTTGGCATAGGGGGAAATAATACTCAGGAAGTAATAAATTGTATAAGACAGTCTGATCTTACAGGTATTGATGGTATATTATCTGTTTCACCATATTATAATAAACCAAGTCAAAAAGGACTTTTCGAACATTTTAAAGCAATTGCCACATGCAGTCCTATTCCTGTTATTCTGTATAATGTACCCAGCAGGACTGCTTGCAATATTTCTTCAGATACCTGTCTGGAACTTGCTCATGAATTTGAAAATATTGTTGCAGTAAAAGAAGCCTCAGGTGATATAAGCCAGATTATGAGGATTATTAAAGGTAAGCCTGAAAATTTCAGTGTTATATCAGGAGATGATATGATGATGATCCCTATAGTAGCTTCAGGAGGCGTTGGAGTAATTTCAGTTCTTGCCAACGCTTTTCCGGCACAGTGCTCTGAAATCATCAACTTTTCACTTAAGAATAATTTCAAAGCTGCACGTGATCTTCAATTTCGTTTTATGGAAATGATTGAATTGCTTTTCGTTGAAGGTAATCCTTCAGGGGTAAAAGCAATGCTGAACATAATGAATATCTGTCAGAACAATCTCAGGCTTCCATTAGTACCTGTAAGCAAGACGATTTACACCAGGATCCAGAAAGCAATTGATGAAGTAAGTAAAGTCTGATCAGGCATTAGCACTTGCATCCTGTGTTCCGCCAGGTTGCAAACCATGGCAATTTTTAAACTTCTTACCGCTTCCGCATGGGCATGGATCATTTCTGCCAACCTTTTTATCAACCCTGACAGGTTCGGTCTTTTGATTTCGTTCCTGGGCCCCACTCCCACCGCCAGTGTTACTGTATTGTGAAAAATCACTTTTTGAAGTTCGCAGATTACTCATGTCAACCTGACGTCTTCTCTGTGCTTCCTGAACTTGTTCCGGATCCTGATTTGGAATGTGACCTTTCATAAGTGTGCTTACTACATCTTTGTTAACTTTGGTAAGCATCGTTTTGAATAACTCAAATGATTCGAACTTGTAAATCAACAGAGGATCTTTCTGTTCATAAGTAGCATTCTGAACAGATTGCTTCAGCTCATCCATCTCTCTCAGGTGTTCTTTCCATGCATCGTCGATTGTGGCAAGGACAACTGTTTTCTCATATGATTTAGCCAGTTCCCTGCCTTCCGATTCAGCAGATGCTTTTAGATTAGTAACAACCTGATAAACCTTTACCCCGTCTGAAATAGGGACAACAACATTTTCATAAGTGTGAGACATTCTGTCATAGACATCTTTTAGAACGGGATATGCCTGGGAAGAGATTGATTCTACTTTTCTTTTATATGTATCCAACACCTTTGAATAGACTTTTTCGGTTACCACATCAGAACCGGCTTTTTTGAATTCCTGATCAGGCACAGGAGAGTCCATTGAAAATGAGCGAATAAGATCTAAATCGAATCCTTCATAATCTCCATCGCCATGGTATACTTCAACAAGATTTTCAGTAACATCAAACATCATATTTGCAATGTCAACACTTAACCTTTCACCAAGAAGTGCATGTCGTCTCTTCTTATAGATTACTTCTCTTTGGGAGTTCATGACATCATCGTACTCAAGTAGTCTTTTCCTGATTCCGAAGTTATTTTCTTCGACTTTTTTCTGTGCCCGTTCGATAGATTTGGTTATCATAGAATGTTGGATCATCTCACCATCTTTAAGGCCAAGTTTATCCATTATTCCCGCAATTCTTTCTGAACCAAAAAGTCTCATCAGCTCATCTTCAAGAGAAACAAAGAACTGAGAAGACCCCTGGTCTCCCTGTCTGCCTGAACGTCCTCTCAACTGACGATCTACTCTTCGCGACTCATGCCTTTCAGTACCAATAATGGCCAGTCCGCCAGCCTTTCTTACTTCCTCAGTAAGTTTTATATCAGTACCGCGGCCTGCCATGTTAGTAGCAATTGTAATTGTACCCGTCTTACCGGCTTCGGCAACAATTTCAGCTTCTCTCTGGTGCAGCTTTGCATTCAGAACATTATGCTTCAGACCTTTCATCTTGAGCATTCTGCTTAAAAGTTCTGATATCTCAACTGAAGTTGTTCCAACAAGAACCGGGCGTCCGAGCCTGTTCATCTCAGCAATCTCATCAATTACCGCATTATATTTTTCCCTTTTTGTTTTATAAACCAGATCTTCTCTGTCAATTCTTATCACTGGTCTGTTTGTCGGAATAACAACAACATCGAGTTTATAGATATTCCATAATTCCCCTGCCTCTGTTTCGGCAGTACCTGTCATCCCGGCAAGTTTATGATACATCCTGAAATAATTCTGGAGAGTAATTGTTGCATAAGTTTGCGAAGCCGCTTCAATTTTAACATTCTCCTTTGCTTCAATTGCCTGATGTAGTCCGTCGGAATATCTTCGACCTTCAAGAACACGTCCTGTTTGCTCATCGACTATCTTTACTTTATTATCGACTACGATATACTCTGTGTCCTTGTCAAAAAGTGTCCAGGCTTTAAGTAGTTGAGTCATTGTATGAACACGCTCAGATTTAACTGAGTAATCTTGCAGGAGTTCGTCTTTTTTCTTAAGTTTCTCCCTGTCTGGTAAATCAGATTTTTCTAAATCGGCGATAGTAGAACCGACGTCGGGGAGTATAAAAAAACTGGTATCTTCTACAGAAGTCGAAATAAGATCAATTCCATTTTCAGTAAGTTCGATTGAGTTAGCTTTTTCGTCAATAATAAAAAAGAGATCGTCAGTCACTTTATGCATATCTTTATTATTATTCTGCATATAGAAGTTCTCTGTCTTCAGAAGCAATGATTTATTTCCTTCCTCGCTCAGGAACTTTATAAGAGCATGATTTTTAGGCAATCCTTTATAGGCCCTTAAAAGAAGCAACCCTCCCTCATCATTTTTATTTTCAGAAATAAGTTTTTTTGAATCTGCAAGTATCTGAGTAACAAGCTTTTTCTGAGCACCAACAAGTTTATCAACCTTTGGTTTCAGCTCATCAAATTGCTGGTTATCGCTTTTGGCCGTTGGTCCGGAAATTATAAGCGGTGTACGGGCATCATCAATGAGTACCGAGTCGACCTCATCAACAATTGCATAATGGTGTTTTCGCTGAACAAGATCTTCAGCGTTGATTGACATATTATCTCTCAGGTAGTCGAAGCCAAACTCATTATTCGTTCCAAAAGTTATATCTGCATTATATGCTTTACGTCTATCGGGTGAGTTAGGTTGGTGTTTATCAATACAATCTACTGATAAACCATGGAATTCATATATAGGTCCCATCCACTCAGAGTCACGTTTTGAGAGGTAATCATTAACAGTAACTATATGCACTCCCCTTCCGGCAAGGGCATTAAGGAAAACTGGCAGTGTTGCCACAACTGTTTTTCCTTCACCTGTACCCATTTCAGCAATTCTCCCTTTATGAAGCGCTACGCCACCAATCAGCTGAACATCATAATGAACCATATCCCAGGTAATCTCATTACCTCCGGCAATCCATTGATTGCTCCACAGTGCCTTATTGCCATTAATAGTAATACTTTCTCTTGTGGCAGCCAGATCTCTGTCATATTGTCGTGCTGTAACTTCAAGTATACTATTCTCTTTGAATCTTCTTGCTGTTTCTTTTACAATAGCGAAAGCCCTTGGTACAATCTGATCAAGTACCAGCTCAAGCTTTATATTAATCTCCTTCTCAATTTTATCTATCTCATTGTAAATCTCTTCTTTCCTGTAAACATCATCTTCTGATTCGGCTTTCTCCCTGAGCGAAAGTATCTCACTTTCATCTGCCTTAAGACTGTCTAGAATCTCTTTCCTGAGTTCATCGGTACGTTCTCTTAAACCATCATTTGATAAATCCTTTAGTTTTTCATATTCAAGATGTATCTTCTCTATATAAGGGTTAATCTCTTTAATATCCTTCTCATATTTATTACCCAGAAAAAGACCCAAAATATTATTTATGATGCTCATTTTTAGATGTTTTACGATTTTAAAAAATATCCAGCAAAATTAGTTTTATTTTCCAATAATGAATTCCAAAACTTCATTTTATACAAAAACCCCGCCATTAATACGGGGTCTTTGTTTTTATTTTATAAGACTAGCCATCGGCCAAAGCAAACTGTTTTTTTCATGGAATAGCCGGAGCATTAGCTGAGGGAGTTCTCAGATCTGGTTTTGTTATAACACATGCCTTAAACAGGTTGTTTAATTGTTAACAGTTCTTCAATCTTTGCAATAAGCTCATTTATTGAGAACGGTTTTGAATAAATTGCATCTGCTCCAAGCGCTTTGGCCAGATTAAGATAGCTCCCCGGACCGGCTTTACCTCCGCCAGAAATAGCAATGATCTTAACCGAAGGTTTTAATTCCCTGAGCTTTATAATTACTTTTAGACCATCTTCGTCAGGCATTATTAAGTCAGTAATAACCAGGTCTGTAATAGATGGTTTAAAATGAGTTATAGCCTCTTTTCCATTTTCTGCTTCACTGACAACAAATTTCCGTCTTATCAAAGAGATTTTAAGCATTTCACGCAAATCCTTGTCATCCTCAACAATTAATATTCCGGGCATAGTTTATTTTATTAATGTCATTATTCTACTTTAAAGAGATCTGAATAGCATTTCTTATTTCCTTTAGTGAAACAGGTTTTATCAAATGTTGTTTTATAAAGCCCGAATTTAGTAATTTTTCTGCTAACAATTCCTGATTTACTTCGCTGATGAGAATACACGGGGTATTAATTTTAAACCTTTTAAATATACTAATAAGATCATCTGGCTGTACCTGTTTTGAATCACACATATATATTATCAGATCTGGTCGTTCAGAAACGGGACCAATAACTTTGATAAAATTTCGACGATCAGGTATATAAACCAGTTCATAGCCAGTATTTTCAAGAGCAAGAGAAAGTATTCGTGACTCGTAAATATTTCCTTTAATAAACAGAATTTTTTTTCTTTTTTCCAGATTTCCCGGAAGATGAGGATACAATTTAGTTACAGGAAGATAGATGTAAAACGTAGAGCCTTTTTCGTTTTTACTGGAAACAAGGATTTCTCCCTCCATCTCTGTAATTATTCCGTGAATAACAGAAAGTCCAAGGCCAGTTCCCTTTCCAACTTCCCGTGTTGTGAAAAACGGCTCGAAAATTCTGGCAATAAGAGTTGGGTCCATTCCTCTGCCTGAATCTTTAAATGTGAGAAGTACATAATCATCTGCAACAATATCTTTACTAAGCTCATGTTGTACATGTTTTCCTTCAACAACTGCAAGATTCACCGAGAGTGTACCTCCCTTCTCCTCCATCGACTGGATGCCATTTGTCATAAGGTTTAAAAACACTCTGAAAAGTTGTGTGGGATCCGCAAAAACATTAGAAGTCTTTTTCGAAATGCGACTCTTAACAGTTATATTGGAAGGTATGGATGACTTAACGAAACCAAGTGTCTCTTTAAGAATTTCTGATACGCTTACCTGAATCTTTTCCTGTTCGAGATGCCTGCTAAACGTAAGTATTTGATTTGTAATTGAATGAGCTTTCGTAACAGCTGCTTTTATCTTGCTCACTTTTTTTGACATTGATGAATCTTTGGGCAGATCATCGTACAACATTTCAGAATATCCAAGAATTGTTGCAAGGATATTATTGAAATCATGGGCAATACCTCCTGCCAATGATCCAATAGTTTCGAGTTTCTGGGCCTGAAGAAGACGATTTTCGAGCATCAGTTCACGTGAAGAATCTTCAACTGCAAAATCAATAAACAAAGGGTTCCCATTTTTATCAATTGCAAGAAATCCGCTTATACGGCATGGAATTTCATTGCCTTTCAGATTTTTCAGGGAAACCCTTCCGAAAACTTTAGTATTATGAGTAAGAAGTTGTTCAACCTGCATTTCAAAAAAGCCCTCTTCCTGATAAAAGTTCTTCATATTCAGACTTGAAATAGAATTCTCATCAGTGTAATCAATGATCCTGAGAAAGGCGGTATTAGCATGTAAAATTTTCCCTTCCGGGTCACATCTCAATAAGCCAATTGGAAGATTTGTTTCAAACTTTTTAAATGCTTCTTCCTTCTCATTTATTACCTGCTCTGAATGTTTTAAATCGTTAATATCAAATGTTTCAACCATAAGATGCGTTATCTCACTTGAGTCGATTGAAAGAGGTCTGAAAATCACATCAAAATATCTTTTACCAAAGCCGCGTATATCAAGGAATGCTTCGTATCTAACCTCCTTACCTGAAAAACATAAATCAATATTACTCTTTATAGAACTATTAAAAGCATCCTCCCCCCAAACATCGCCAAGTGATTTACCTACAATGGAATCAAGAACAGCCTGATGAGCAATACAGAATGTCTTGTTTACTTTTTCGTAAATATAGTTTCGGTTAATGATACTTATCATTGACCTGGAATTGTTAATAATATGATCTGAAATTACTTTCTCTTTTGTAAGGAATCTCAAATACTCATCATCAACAGTTGTTTTTACTTTTTTATTCACAATAATTTAATCGTTTAGGAAGATTAAGTAATGTCGAGATTAAAGTTCTTTTTCATCTCTTTCAGAATCGGGTATTTATTAAACAGGTAATTGTATTTCTGGTCATCAGTATATAAAATGTCGGTTGTGTCCTTCAGGTCAACAATTGTCTCAATATCAATTCCGGCAAAAATAAACCTGCTCTCTAAAAAAGAAATAAGTTTTTGCTTATAATTCTGAATGAAAGTATCTTTTTGAGCGGCATTGCTAAGGTGTATCTTGATTGTCTGATCATTTTCAACCTCAGGTTTTATAGTATTAAACATGCTTATTATCCTTGTTCCCTCACCTTTTAGCTGCTCAAGAAACTCAAGCCATGCAGTTTCGAACGCTACCGGGTTGAATTCATCCTTCGGCTTTAAATTTTGATAATCTACTTCCTTGTCTGACAGTTCGGGTGTCTTTTCAACAGGTTTTGTTTCTTCAGACATGATCTCTTTTATTGAGAAAGATTTTGAAGCTTTCTCTATAACCGGCTCATGTTTTGATGTATAAACTTCAGGAGCTGCGATTTTAATTTCGTCTGGCTTAATTTCCTGACTGATTATCTCCGGTTTTGAAGGAAGAGGCGGTTCTTCTTTCTCACCTTTTAATTGTTTTGAATCAGGCTTTTTTTTTCCCGTCGGTTCCACGAGCCCGGTATTAAGCCGGCACAATCGTATAAGAGAGAGCTCTACGTGCAGTCGTGGGTTCTTACTGATCTTATAATTAATATCACAATTTGAACCAATCTCCAAAGCATTAAACAGAAAATCTACCGGGCATTTACCGGTTTGCTGCAAATATCTTTGTTTAACAGCAGGAGTTGCCTCGAGCAGCCGTAATGTAGATTCATCTTTGCTTATCAGAAGATCGCGGAGGTGACTGTTTAAACCGGATATAAAATTATGACCATCAAACCCATTCTCAAGCACCTCATTAAAAGTTGTTAATACCAAAGAAACATCGCCCATTAAGGCTCCGTCTATAGTTCTAAAATAATACTCATAGTCGAGCACGTTAAGATTCTCAATGACATCCTTATAACTTATTGTTTTTCCACTCAGGCTCACAATCTGGTCGAAAATTGACAAAGCATCGCGCATTGCACCATCGGCTTTCTGGCCAATAATATGAAGAGCTTCTTCATTAGCGTTAATATCCTCATTATTTGCTACATACATCAGACGATGAACAATATCTTCAATTCTTATTCTGTTAAAATCGAATATCTGGCACCTTGAAAGAATAGTTGGAATTATTTTATGCTTTTCAGTTGTAGCCAGGATGAATATGGCATGTGCCGGGGGTTCTTCCAGTGTCTTTAGAAATGCGTTAAATGCCGATGCAGAGAGCATGTGGACTTCATCAATAATATAAATACTGTATTTCCCGATTTGTGGTGGAATGCGAACCTGATCATTAAGACTTCTTATATCCTCTACCTTATTATTGGAAGCTGCGTCAAGTTCATGTATGTTGAATGATCTGGATGAGTTGAATGACAAACAGGATTCACATTTATCACAGGCTACGGCGTCTTCGCTGAGGTTGCTGCAGTTAATTGTTTTGGCAAAGATCCTGGCACAGGTTGTCTTACCAACGCCACGTGGTCCACAAAAAAGATAAGCATGAGCAAGATGGTTATTCTTAATGGCACTTTTCAATGTGTTTGTAATAGAATCCTGACCAATAACCATATCGAAACTCGCAGGTCTGTATTTTCGCGCTGAAACAATGAAATTTTCCATAAATCTGTTACTGTCGTTTCTGGTGAATTGTTAAAGACAAATATAGTTAAAAAGGCTTGCTCATAAAACTCAATATTAAACAATCTCAAATCAGTATATAATTAGGGGGGATTCCTCATTCCGCTTCGCTTCATTCGGAATGACATTCATTATCCTCATGAGGAATCTCCCTATCCCAAACAGCATTCCTTATCCATCTACATTAAGTAAGTAAATATTTATAGAAAAATCTCTTCGAGGAAAATATCAGTAAATAATTTTTGAATAAAGTAAAATAGTTGTACTTTTGCGATCCAAAATCATTAATCTAATAAACAATTAATTACTATGTTGAATCAGTACGAAACCGTTTTCATTGCAACTCCCGTTTTATCTGAGACTCAGATGAAGGAAGCGGTACAGAAATTCAAGAAGGTCATTACCGATAATACCGGAGAGATCATTCATGAAGAGAACTGGGGTCTAAAGAAACTGGCCTACCCCATCCAGAAGAAGTCTACCGGCTTCTATTACCTGGTTGAATTTAAAGGCACAGGCGATCTAATTGAAAAACTTGAACTCCAATATCGTAGAGATGAAAGGATTATCAGGTTTTTAACTTTCAGGATGGAGAAATTTGCCGTCGAATATGCTGAGAAGAAAAGGAGACAAAAGGAATCAGGAAAATCAAAGGAGGAATAGAATATGGCACAGAACGAATCAGAAATCAGATATTTGACTCCCCCAACGGTTGAGATCAAAAAAAAGAAATACTGCAGATTTAAGAAAAACAGGATCAGATATATTGATTATAAAGATCCTGAATTTCTAAAAAAGTTTCTGAATGACCAGGGTAAGATTCTGCCTCGCAGAATTACGGGTACTTCACTTAAATATCAAAGGAAAGTGGCAAAAGCCGTCAAAAGAGCCCGTCACATTGCTCTTCTTCCTTATGTTACTGACCTTTTAAAATAAGGAGAGATATGGAAATAATATTAATACAGGACGTCAATAAGCTAGGGCAGAAGGACGATTTAGTAAATGTAAAAGCAGGCTACGGTAGAAATTTTCTAATCCCAAGGGGTTATGCAGTAGCTGCAACATCATCTGAAAAGAAGATGCATACTGAAAATCTCAGACAGAGGGCTCATAAAGAAGAGAAGATCAAAATAGCCGCTCAGGAGATAGCCGGAAGAATGGCTGGTATTAAAATCATAGTCGGTGCAAAAACCAGTACTTCAGGTAAAATTTTCGGTTCAGTTAACACGATACAGATAGCTGAGTCGCTTAAAGAAAAAGGATTTGATATTGATCGTAAAAACATTACACTCCCTGAAGATCAGATTAAGGAAGTTGGTAATTATAAAGCCATTATCAAACTGCACAGGGATGTTAAAGTTGAGGTTGAATTTGAAATCAAAGGAGAATAGAATATCCTATATATAAAAAGGTAGAGACGCAAAATCTTGCGTCTCTTTTTTTTATTTACAATCAATAGAGACGCAAAATTTTGCGTCTCTATTTTTTTGCATGGGCAGGGTGTCTAGGCATCCAAATGAGACGCAAGATTTTGCGTCTCTACGATGCTTATTTCATGGCGATTGTGTCAATTTCAATCAGGGCACCCATTGGCAAATCTTTTGCTGCGAATGCTGCCCTGGCAGGTTGTTTCTCGGTGTAATACCTGGCATATACTTCGTTCATTGCTTTAAAGTTTGCTATATCACTAAGCAGGCAGGTTGATTTAACAACATCATCAAATGAATAACCTGCGACATCAAGAATGGCAGAAATGTTCTTAAAAACCTGTTCAGTCTGTACAGTAATATCTCCTTCAACCAGCTTTCCGGTTAACGGATTTATGGGGATCTGACCTGAAATATAAAGGGTATTATTCATTTCTACAGCCTGACTATAAGGTCCAATGGCTGCGGGAGCTTTTGATGTGCTGAAAATTTTCTTCATGATGTAAGTATTAAGAAATTAGTAAGTATCATGGAAATCCTTTCTTCGTTCATATTTTAAATCACTAAGTACAGCTGCTTTTACTCTGATTGTAAAGTTCCACATCTGCATTGTTCCATTCGGAACCCAGTTAAAGTTCATTTCCCAGCAGTGAAGATCTCTGGTAATTCCGATCTGAGTCATCGTTATCTGTTTAAATGTGAAATCATAACCGCTTGTGAAAGTGACCTTCATCTTTTTAGTTAGTGCAACACTACCATTATTAATAGAAAGTGTTTGTGATGTGTTTGATTTTAAACCAGTCTTATAATAGTTGAAGCTATAGCTGACATTGAGTGTCCATGGAACATCAAAAGCAGTATAGCCGTATATGTCAGTCAAATCGCCAACAGCTGTTGGCGATGCCGGTACATTTAACTCTGTAGATCCTGCAGTCCTGTTCATTTCAGCCAATCCTGGCTGCGAAGTAGAGGTATTGGTATTTTTTTTATCCTTCTTACCCTTCAGCAATTCGCTTAGGCTAAAATCGAGACTTGTCGTAAAATTGGTAAGTCTCATTAGTCTTTTGTTTTCTGAATATAAAAAGGTCCCGATTGGATTACCGTTACTGTCAATGCCATAAAGTGAAAAACTACTGTTAGCTGAAATGTTGATTGTATTCTTGATGGTGGTTCTGATCTGCATAGATACCGGAGCCCATCTCAGTGAGTCTGCAAAAATATTATAAGATGTGTTTATGCCAAAATTATCGATGATTTTAATCTTTTTTGGTTTCCCGGTAGTGTCATTCCGGGAAAATACCTTGGCCTCCAGAAGATTTACAAGACCAAAGGACAAATTACCGCTTTTACTTGATAATGAAGGCGTACCAAAAATATTCCCTTCAAAAATTGAATATGTTTCAGTGCGGCCCGTAGTGTCAACCTGCACTTGTCTGTACATGTCAGAACTAAGCCCTTCAATTTTGGGAACAAAATTAAAACCTATCGAAGGCTTAATTACATGACGAATTGATTGAATTCTTGAATTTGGATTAACAAATTGATAAATTCCGAATATCTGAGGGTTAAAGCTTGCACCTATTGAAGGGTTAATGGCTTGTCCGTAAAATACACCTCGTGTTGTATCGTTAACCGCTTTAGGTTCTAATTGATTATTATCAGGATTTTTATAGTCAGGTTTCCATCTTTTCTCAATCTTTTGAGTGTACATAACACCGGAATACGTTAATGATGGGGATATTGAAAAATTGTTAAAGGGGCGAATCTGGAAACTCAGGGGGATATCATGTTTAAATCCGCTTTTCATATTCTTAAATACTTCTTTTGTAAAAAGAAGGCTGTCGTAGGTATTTATCTGATTATCAATAGATGCAGAATAAGAAAGTTGAATTTCCTGATACCATTTTGGTGTACCTGTACTGTTCTTCCTTTTCAAAGGGTAAATTCTTCCGGCGTTAAAATTAACCTTAGGTAAATTAAGACTTATAGTTTTGTTTTTAACATTTTGACTATGGTTCACACTTGCCGAAAGATTGAATGGTGTTCCATCCCACGATTTAGAATAACTTACGCTTGATTGACGCTGAGTTGTTACATGGTCTTCAACTATGTAACTGTTATTACGATCGTATCCACTTGAACTCATGTTAACACTTGCAGAAAATCTGGAGCCGGGTGAAGCCTTGGAATCCTGATTGTATATCCATCCTAACCTGTAATTTGTAGATTTAGAATAATCAGGCAGCCCTTTGTGCCCCGAAATATTACTTGCATAATTAAAAGCAAAGTTCCCACTGTATTTATAAAGTCTGTTATAATTGGTTAATGCTGTAACCATCCATGTGCCATTTGAGTAGAGGTTTCCTTTCAGCGAAAGATCAAAATAGTCGCTTGCTGCAAAATAATAACCTCCGTCTGTTAGTGAAAAACCTCTTCCTTTCTCTTCACCTATTCTGGGGATAATTAATCCTGAAGCCGCTTTTTTGGTTTGAACGGGAAAGAATCCAAAAGGTATTATCAGTGGTAATGGTATTCCCTCAAGAACCAGGTTACCCGGTCCAGAGATAATCTTTTTTCCCGGGTATACTTTTGCTCTTGGAAGGTTGATATAAAAATGTGGAGTATCGGCATCGCATGTAGAATAAGTACTCCTCGAAATATTTGATGTTTTATCCTCAAGAAGTTTTGTAAACTCGCTATGCAGAAGACCATCTGCCTGTTTAGTGATAATGTTTGTGGCGTAAGCCCTCGTCGTTTTGAAATTATAGGTAAGTTCATCAGCGTCAATTAACTGAGATCCCTGGGTAAAAACCGGCTTCCCGACAATTTTCCCGGTAGAATCCTTTCTCCCTGCTGCAAATAATATATTCGTATTCATGTCTATAACAATAGAATCTGCTTTTATCTCAATATCCTGATATTTCACTACCGCTGCATTGGTAAGAAACATTTTCTTGTTAATAAGATCCTTTTTTATTTTATCAACTGCAGAATATGTGACCTTAGACTCAATAGCACTGGATGAGCGGCGGCGGATGTTCTTCGGAATTGTATCGGATATGAGAGTGTCCTGCCTAATCAGTAACGAGTCCATTTTGCTCTTGCTTTCCTGAGAAAACAATGACAGAGTATGGACCAAAACAAGGAACACTATAAGTAACCGCTTTTCTTTTAAAAAATACAACTTAAATACTATTTTTGTATAGTTTTTGTATGATACCGGCATGTCAGCGCAAAACTAATTAAAAAACGCGAACTAAAAATGAGTACAGGAATTAATAACGGCAAACATCACACCATTAATATATATAAAATTAAATTGATTCTATTTGTTTCCATTCTAATTAATATTTCAGGTCCGCTATCGGCTATTAAAAATGAGAAAGGGTGGATAATTGTTATTGATGCCGGACATGGAGGAAAAGATCCGGGAGCAGTGGGAGCTTTCAGCTATGAAAAAAATATTGCTTTAGCTGTTGCGCTTAAAACGGGTGAATATATCGAACAGAATATCAAGAATGTAACGGTCATTTACACCAGAAGAAATGACTCATTCGTTGAACTCAGGGACCGTGCCAATATCGCTAATAAGGTCAAAGCAGATCTGTTCATTTCAATTCATGTTAACGCAACTACTTCCAAAAATGTCAAGGGTACCGAAACATATATAATGGGTATAGCTAAAGACCAGCAAAATCTTGAGGTTGCAATGAAAGAAAATGAGGTAATCCTTTTGGAAAAAGACCACACAGCAGCATATGAAGGATTTGATCCCAAGTTACCTGAATCTTACATCATGTTCAGCCTTATGCAAAACATTTTTCAGGAACAGAGCACAAGTCTTGCGTCAAAGATACAGACTCAATACACCGATAGAATAAAACGGACTGACAGAGGTGTTCAGCAGGCCGGATTCTGGGTATTGTTTATGACAACAATGCCAAGCGTACTAACAGAGACAGGCTTTATATCCAATTCCGACGAGGAAAAATATCTGAACTCAAAGCAAGGCCAGGAGTATATTGCTTCTTCAATATTTTCTGCATGCAGTGAATACATTGATGAAATTAATAGTAAAAGCTGGGTTTCGTGGAGTAATGACCAGATTACTGATCCTAAAACCAACATTTCAACAAAAGAATTATCGTCAGATGGGTCGGTTCTGTTTATGGTTCAGATTGGTAATTCTACTTCAAAAAATGAAGTGAGCGCTGAAAATTTCAAGGGATTAACAGATATTATCGAAATTAATGCTGAAGATCGATATAAGTATGCAACAGGCAGGTTTGCTGATTATTCCGCAGCAGTTAAATACAGAAAAAAGATTGAGAAACTTTATCCCGATGCTTTTGTTATAGCAGTAAAAGATAACAAAATATTACCTTTGCAACAGGTATTAGAGAAAAAGAAATAAAAACAAAATCTTAGATGAAAAAAATCTCAAACGAAGTTAAAGTTGGAGCAACAACACTGTTAGCAATACTGATTTTTATCTGGCTTTATAGTTTTTTGAAAGGAAAAGATTTTTTCTCTAATTCAGCCTATTACTATACAGTTTTTGATGAGATTGGAGGGTTGGCAGAGTCGAGTCCTGTAGAGATTAATGGCTTTAAAGTAGGGGTTGTACAAAATATTGATTTTTTAGATGATGAAAGTGGCCGACTCGTTGTTACATTCTCAGTAATCAAGAACTTTAAACTTCCTAAGAAGACAGTAGCAGAGATTGTTCCTATGTCTCTTCTCGGCGGAATGAAGGTTCACTTTATTTTTGGAACAGGTCCGGGATATTATGTTAACAGAGATACCATTCCTGGCAGAATTGCAGAATCGCTTATTAAAACAGTAGAATCAGAACTAATTCCAGTTACTGAGAAGCTCACAAAACTGATTACCACTATAGATTCAGTAACAAGTTCTGTAAATGAAATAATGAATGCAGGATTTAAGAAAAATCTGAGCGAAACTCTTGCAAACCTTAACAGCACAACAGGAAAACTTGATAATATTATCGGATCGAAAGAAGAAGAACTCAAAGCAACACTCGATAATGTAAACAAGTTTACAAAGATGTTGTCAGATAATTCGGCCAGCATGAGTGGAACATTCAAAAATCTTGAGACAATATCTGATACCCTTGCATCTGCCGATATTTTTGCTTCGATTTCTAGCCTTAAGACAAGTCTCGGGAAAACTTCACTTATGATTGACAATATTAACAAAGGAAAAGGAACCGCAGGTCAATTCCTCACAAATGATACACTTTATTTGAATATGACCCATAGTCTTGAAAGTCTAAACATACTTTTGAAGGACATGAAGGCAAACCCAAAAAGATATGTTCACTTTTCAATATTTGGTAAGAAAAGTGCACCTGCAAATTAAAATTTTGCTAAAAGTCAGATAATCTTGATCTTAAAAATGATTTCTGAATCTATAACAAAATAGTCCTCGTTTTAGTGATGCTATGTTGAATTTTGAGTAAGAAATCATAACAACTTGTAATACACCAACAAATCAATTCTATTAATCATATATATATGATATTCAGATCATTAAACATTTCAAATTATTTTTTTTTTATAAGTTGCTGATGATTAAAAACATATACTTTTATTGAGATATTCAAGTAAAAAAAATTTTTTTTATTAGTTTTTTTTTTACAATTTTTGCTGTATGAATCAGGTTGATTCAAACCTTAAAATTTTTAATAAACCAACCTAAATGAATAAGTCACATAATGATGTTTGGAATAACTGTCTTCTGATAGTAAGGGATATTATTCCATCCATCAGTTACAAGACATGGTTTGAACCTATTATCCCGTTAAAACTTGAGAATAACGTTCTTACTATCCAGGTTCCAAGTCCATTTTTTTACGAGTATCTTGAAGAGCAGTATATAGATATTCTAAGAAAAACACTCAGACGCGAGATCGGAACTGATGCAAAACTTGAATATAACGTCGTAATGGAGAATTCTAATTACTCCGACGGTAAACCATATACGGTTCGGTATCCCTCAAGAAATAAAACAGACCTTAACAACAGACCCGTTCAGGTTCCTTTCGATGTTACACAACCATCAATTAAAAATCCATTTGTTATTCCCGGCATTAAAAAAGTTCATTTTGATCCAAAGCTTAATCCTGATTATAATTTCAGCAATTACGTCGAAGGAGAATGTAACAGGCTGGCCCGTTCTGCAGGAATTGCCGTTGGAAACAACCCGGGAGGTACCGCCTTCAACCCTTTGATGATTTACGGTGATTCCGGACTTGGAAAAACCCATCTCTCTCAGGCAATTGGAATCCATGTTAAAGAGAAACATCCAGATAAAATAGTCCTGTATGTAAATGCAAATAAATTTCAGACACAATTTGTTGAGTCTGTAAGAAATAATAACAAAAATGACTTTCTCCATTTCTACCAGATGATTGATGTTCTCATTCTTGATGATGTACATGAATTTGCCGGGAAGGAAAAAACACAGGATACATTTTTCCATATCTTCAATCATCTTCACCAATCGGGTAAACAGTTAATTCTGACATGCGACAAACCCCCGGTAGAACTTCAGGGGATGGAACAAAGACTTCTTTCAAGGTTTAAATGGGGTCTTCAGGCTGATCTTCAGAGACCGGATTATGAAACCAGACTGGCTATTCTAAAGAAAAAAGCATACAATGATGGTATCGAATTGCCGGAGGAAATATTCGAATTCCTTGCAGTTAACATTTCGAACAATATAAGGGAACTTGAAGCTGTTCTAATCTCTTTGTACGCGCAATCTACGCTTAACAGAAAAGAGATCACTCTTGATCTTGCAAGACTGATGGTTGATAAACTTATTAGTACTTCCCGACGTGAAATAACAATTGAATATATCCAAAAGATAGTTTGTGATTATTATAAAATCCCAATTGACCTTATTCAGGGGAAAACGAGGAAAAGGGAGATTGTCCAGGCAAGGCAGGTATCTATGTATTTTTCAAAAAGTCTTACAAAAGCATCATTAGCCAGTATTGGATCGCACATCGGAGGGAAAGATCATGCAACGGTTTTGCATGCTTGTAAAACTGTCAACAATCTTATAGACACTGATAAACATTTCAGAAACCAGATAACTGAAATTGAGAAAAAGCTAAAAGTATAAAATTGAGCCCCGCCAGATAAGTGGGGCTTTTTTTTTATATCAGATAATAATTTAGTACTTTTAGGCGTGATTCAATAGCAAAGGTGCCTATGTCAAAAGCAATTAAACAAATAAAATTTTTATTTATTTTCCTTCTGATTGCCATATTTACTGAATGTGCTCCGTCAAAAAAGAATTCATATATGGAGAAAAGGAAGGAAGGCTCCCAGGTAAATGCCTCGCAACTAGGAAGAAACAAGTACTATTTTTCTTCAGGTTACCAAAACAAACTAAAAAAGACTTTCAAGAAAAAGTAAGACCCTTATTGTCTCATTCATTTAATAACACGCTCAATCCATCATATGCCAGCATAATCTCTGAAGGGAGCTCTTTCGATACCTCCTCATGATACCCCATCTGATGACTAATATGCGTAATAAATGCTTTTTTGGGTGAAATCTCCCTGATAAAATCGACTGCTTCCCGTAAACTAAAGTGAGAAATATGCTTTTCTTTTCTTAAAGCATTAATAACCAGATACTTAATACCAAATAGTTTCTCTTTACTCTCTTCAGGTATATAATTAGCGTCTGTTATATATGCAAAATTGCCGATCCTGAATCCAAAGACAGGCAGTTTGTAATGAAACACTCTGATTGGAATTATCTTTACATCTTTAATTTCAAAAGGACGTTCTGTAATTAAATTAAGTCTCATTTTTGGAATTCCCGGATACTGGATATCTGAAAATACATACGAATATTCCTTCTGTATAGCTTTTTGCACCCTTTCCTCGGAGTAAATGTCGATAGCATCCTGACTTTTATAGTTAAATGCCCTTACATCATCCATTCCTGAGATATGATCCTTATGCTCATGTGTAAGAATAATGGAATCGAGTTTCATAACATGCTCGCGCAGCATCTGCTGACGGAAGTCGGGACCAGCATCAAAAAGTAAAGTTGTATCATTTGTCTCGAGAAGTAGAGAAGTTCGTAACCTCTTGTCGTGCTGATCTGCTGAAAGACATGTCTTGCATTCACAAGCAATAACAGGTACACCCTGTGAAGTTCCGGTACCAAGAAAAGTTATTTTCACTTTATAAATATTTCATGACAAACCTATATTAAAAAAAGGTAAGAGGCAACATATAAGCAAAATTTTGTTTTTCACGACGAACCGATTAATTGTTATATTTGAATAAACAAATTAAATAGCGTGACCGGCAGTATTTATCTTATACCTGTTACTTTAGGAGGAGAGGATTTTCAAAAAGTAATACCCGAAAAAGTACTTAATATTACCAGGAGTCTGCGTTACTTCATAGTTGAAGACCTTCGCAGTGCCAGAAGGTTTTTAAGACTTATCGACAGGGAGTTTCCAATAAACGACACTGTGTTCTTTGAATTAAATGAACATACCGGAGAAACTGATATTGCTAATTATCTTGAACCTGTGCTTAAGGGATATGATATTGGGATAATGAGCGAAGCCGGTCTTCCGGGTATTGCAGACCCCGGTGCCCGGATAGTCTCTTTGGCACACCGGAAAAAAATCACAGTCACTCCCTTATCCGGTCCATCGTCAATTATTCTGGCCCTTATCGCATCGGGTCTAAACGGGCAGAATTTTACTTTCAACGGATATCTTCCGGTTAAACCTGAACAAAGATCAGCAAAACTAAAAGAACTGGAAAAGATAGCAAATAACGGGTATGCACAAATTTTTATGGAAACCCCTTATCGTAATCAAAAGATGATTGAATCAATTATCGATGCCTGCAAAGGTGATACAAAACTTTGTATAGCTGCAGATATTACCCTTGCATCAGAATCAATCAAAACTATGAAAATATCAGATTGGAAACAGAATATTCCTCAGCTAACGGATAAATTAGTGATATTTGTTCTCCAATAAAATTACTTGACTACAGCAGGTTTGACTCTTATTAGTTCAACATCGAACAATAAAGGGGTAAAACCCGCGATAACAGGATAAGATCCTTGTTGTCCATAGGCAAGATTCGAAGGTATGAGTAAAGTAGCCTTACCACCTTCCTTCATAAGCATTAACCCTTCAGAGAAACCATAAATACTATATCCGACAACAAAACCAAACACATTGGCTGTTCCTACGTTTGTGTCAAAAACAGAACCATTAAGAAATTTCCCGGTATATTTAACAAAAGCTGAATCGTACAAAACAGGAGAAATACCGGTTCCTGGTACTACATCAAGAAAGTATAATCCGCTGGGTTGCAGTTGGAAATTCAGATCGGGATTTTTACTGAGATAATCCTTAATTATCGCACTTTCTTCATTTTCATATTTTTTGGTTGGGTCGCAGGAAACTAAAGTGACTAACAATAATGCCGTTAGAAACAGAAGAATTGTTTTTTTGTTCTTTTTAAACATAAATAGAATTTTAAGTAATTTTCAAATCAATAATTAATCAACGCAAAAATCGTGCAAGTATTATTTACTGCGCAAGATATTAACATTATATACGATTATAGCTCTTGAAGGTATCTTATTCTGATCTCCGATCAGGCCATATGCCAGAAAGGGTGGAAAAATAAAGATAGCTTCAGCTCCCGGTTTTAACAATCGAAGAGCCTCATTCATACCCGGTTCCATTTCACTTTTACCCAATATCAGTTCTTTAGGTCCAAGTTTTTTAGATGAATAGCAGCTGGTTCCATCAAGTAGAGAGCATTCATACTCCATAACTACCTTATTATTGTCCGTAAAATGCAATCCTTCACCCTCTTTTATTATCAGATACCACAGACCGGTTGCAGACTCTGTTAGTTTAAGATTTTTTCTCACGATATAATTTTGTATCCGTTCTCTGTCTTTCTGTACAAAATACCTGTTTAGGCCAGCCATTTCATCCTTTCCGGGTCTTGAATTTAAAACAGTGCTTCCCGGGTTATTTCTGCAAGAAACCAAAGCAAATAAAGCAAATACTATATATTTTAGTATCATATAATTACGCCTATTCTTCAAATTTCCATACATTCTCTTTAAGAACTTTAAGGAAGTAGTCAATCGTATTTATTAAAGTATCCGAATATTCGCCACCCGACGCATTTAAGTGTCCTCCACCTGAAAAATATTGTGAGGCGAATTCATTTGTAGGAAAGTTGCCCTTTGAACGAAAAGACAGCTTTATAAAATTATCCTTTTCGATAAAAAGTGCCGCTAAGTGAATTCCTTTGATTGATAGAGGCATATTTACAAACCCTTCTGTATCGCCCTTTACATGGTTGTATTCAGCCAGATCATCTTTTGAAAGAAAGATATAGGCGGTTTTATATTCCGGGATTACAACCATTCGTTTGTTTAGTGCAAAACCCTGAAGCCTTATTCTGTCTGAAGAAAAGTTATTATAAATCAGATTAAGTATTTTTACCTTTTCAATTCCTGAATCGAGAAGGTCCGCCACAATCCTGAATGTTCTCGATGAATATGCCCCATGTTCAAAGTTACCCGTATCTGTAACAATGCCCACGTAGATTGACTCAGCAATTGATTTACTGATGAATGGGGCCCCACTAATTTCAGCCAATAGTTCATAAACAATTTCTGCTGTAGAACATTTTGAAGGTTCAGAAATTGTGAGGTCGGCAAAATCTCCAGGGTCGAGGTGGTGATCAATTATAATTTTCTTTGCTTTTGAAGCAAGAACTAAACTTTCTGCTTCACCCAACCTGTTAGAATGATTGAAATCGAGCAGAACAATTAGATCTGCCTCTAATATAAGCTTTCGGCTTAGTTTTCTGTCTTTTATAAAAATGTTAATATGCGCAGATCCATCCATCCATTTTAGAAAATCCTGGAGGTAATTTGGAGCTAACATATCTACATTTTTTCCTTTTGCTTTGAGAAAATGATATAGAGCTAACTGTGAGCCTATTGCATCACCATCAGGATTAATATGGCATATAAGCAAAATATTTTCCGATGATGAAAAAAGTATAGATAATTCTTTTGTATATTGAGATAAATCAATCACTTTTGTACTGTATTTTTCAAGAGGTCAAAGATAGAAATTATTCCTGAAGACCAATTCGATTATTAGATATCTAAAAAGCTTTACTATGTACAGCGATTTTACATTTTCGATTATTAAGCCAAACTCAGTAAGAACAGGGAAAACAGGACCAATTCTTGCTATGATAAATGAAGGTGGGTTTGAAATTGCAGCTATGCGGATGGTAAAATTAACAATGCCACAGGCTGAATCATTTTACTCTGTCCACAAAGGGAAACCATTCTATGAAGGTCTTATAGAGTTTATGACCTCCGGACCAGTTGTTGTAATGATATTAACTCATGAAAATGCTGTTGAGCAATTCAGAAAGCTGATTGGAGCAACTGACCCTGCCAAAGCAGAACCGGGAACCATAAGAAAAACCTTTGCTGTATCCGTACAGATGAACGCAGTGCATGGATCGGATAGTGTTGAAAATGCTATTATAGAGGCTAATTTTTTCTTTTCGGGAATTGAGAGGTACTATTAAACTTTACTTCACATTTGGTGTTATCAGTTTTGTAGAATTTAAAATAATTTATGGATTCAATCGTAAGGAAAGACTTTTCGGATAAAAAAGCACTTGAAAAGTATTCATCAGCGCTCACTCTTTCGGATATGGAGATTTTTATCTTCCCCGATCTGTTTTATCCTCTAATTCTCGCGAATATTATCTCTCCCAAATTATGGGCCTGGAGAGAGGATCCCTGGTTTAAAGATATTGAAAAGAAGAGTTTTACAAACAAAGCTAACAGGATAAAACAGTACATTATTCAGAACTTTGTTTTCAATCTTGACCTTTCAACATGGGGTCTTACTTCCAAAACCGCTGAAATTGGCAGGTTTAGTGACTTTTTTGATATGGAGTTACTTAAGCAGTCAAACGCTTTGTTTGGATATGAAGGAGACAAGTACTATTTCGACATAGATATCAGGAAACATTTTGGACTGGATAAGTATGATTCTGATATCATTCCGTACTGGAAGACAGAAACAATTGAAGCAATGTCTGCCTTCAGGTATAAAGAAAATTTCTCCTCCGGAGCAGGAGAATGCGTATCACTGGCTGCACTCTATGCCGCGGCCATGTTTGTGGTAGGAAGAGTTCCACTCGAAAAAATATTCCTTATTGCCACTCCGCTACATTCTCAGAATTTTATTATTGAGAAAGACGGATTAATAACCAATAACAGAAGAATTGTAACAAAGAATATGTGGTATAACGGCACATCGCTTTCTGAAAAGGCCAAAAGAGCCATGGAAAACGAAAAGGTAACTATCGTATCACATATTTCGGGCTATGTTCATACTTTATACAATGAAGCTACTATTGATAAGGATGAATATAGTACATTTTCTCTTAAGCTGAAGCAATTTCTCTCCACAGAACTAACCAACCTGATTTTCATTAACTTCCTTCGCTTTAAGTCAAAATATAAGGTTCTATTCCAATTCCGATGCGAGTGTTCCGGAAAGCTCAGATACATATCACTTGAAAAAATGTTCGAATACGAGCATACAAGCAAGTTCAATTTATCGGCCGATACACGTGAAGCGCTTGTAAAAGAAATAGAAGGTGATGAATTTCATTTAAGTCCCATTCTGGGCAAAATCATGCTGAACGATATTGAAGATATTCTTGATGCATCTCATGGGAAGAACCTGAGAGAGATTGAAAATGAATTTATTAATGTAACCGGGATTATATCTGAAGAGATCATTCATGAAATGTTCAATGAGATAAATGATTTCATTTTCATCGATCCTAAAATACCGGATAATAAAAAGAATTTTACAAATAACATCAAACTAAATATATCAGCCGAAGACAACCGCGATAAAATCATCGACACAATAACCAGAAATGCCGGAAGTTCAGAATTGGCTCTTCTCACTCTTTATGTTTACAGGCAGATGGATAAAATAGACTGGTTGCCGTTCATAAAAGCTGCAATTGAACGAAATCCTGTTTGTATTTCGGATTTGAATGAAAAGATTTCTTCAGAAGTTTATGATATACTAAATAACATGTCGGATGAGTCAATTTATGACGGGTCGAGACTTGCATTGCCCGATGAAGTTTGGAACTTCAGACGCGGAGATGGTATTGAAAAAGCCATTTTACTGGCTGATTTTCTACAATATAAGAATCACTCTACTCCTATCTTAATATCGATCAAAAACGGAGAAGTCTTATTAAAAGCAAATGATAACGAATTTCACTTTACTTCAAATAAAAATCTTAAAAAGTCAATTCTGATAACGGGAACATCGTATAAAATCAGTTAATAATTAGAGTTGCTGGGTACTGGGTACTGGGTACTGGTTTTTTAACGGAGCACTATATCCTTAACAACCTCGGCTCCTGCCTTTTCATTGAGTTTATCCTTGAGCACCTGACGCAGCATTAGTAATTCATTTCTCACAACTGAGGAATTCAGATGGACAAAAAGAATGTGGTCTTTAATATAAATTTTTGAAGTGCGGGAGCTAATAGCCTTTCCAACAATTTCTTCCCACGAGTTGATAACACCAGCCTCACTTAGTTTTCCACCGATGTTCATCTCAGTGATATAATCCTTTACAGCCTCGGCCAGAGAAATGGTTTTACTTCGTCTCATCTAAAGGTTTTTCATCATTTGTTAGCACTTCAATGCCCTCTTCTGCAATCTTAAAAAGTTTATAATCAGTGTTATGCGATGATAAAATGTTTTGCAGCCGATTCTGATGTGTGTCGGTAATGAATATTTGACCAAACCGGGGGTTTCCTACGAGTCTGATTATTTGTTCAACGCGCTCATTATCAAACTTATCAAAGATATCATCAAGCAATAAAACCGGAGCAAAACCAGCTTTTCTTTTGATATAATCGAATTTTGCAAGCTTCAGAGCTACCAGATATGACTTCTGTTGTCCTTGAGAACCAAGTGATTTCACAGGAAAATCGTTCATTTCCAATATAAGATCATCTTTATGAATTCCGATTGTGGTGTACTCCAAAAAACGATCTTTCGATACAGAATTGAGAAGGGCTTCAGAAAAGTCGCCTTCCAAAAGATTAGAACGATATTTAAGCTTCACGACTTCCTTACCTGAAGAAATCATTGAATAGTATTCCTGAAACACCGGAATAAGTTCATTTACAAGGATTTGTCTTTCGCTGAAAACATAACTTCCATATTTAACAAGTTGGGCATCCCATATCGAAAGAACTTCACTATCGAATTTACCTGATAATTTGAAATCTTTAAGTAATTTATTCCTTTGTTGAAGTGCCTTATTGTACCGAAGCACAGAATCAAGGTATTCAGCATTATACTGACTTATTATTTTATTCAGGAACCTGCGTCGGTCTTCACTGCCTTCTGTAATCAAAGCACTGTCGGCAGGAGATATCATTACAACCGGATACCTGCCAACATGGTCTGATAGTTTATGATACTCTTTCCCATTTCTTTTCAAAAGCTTCTGTTTTTGCTTCTGAAACGCGCAGTATATGTTATCTTCTTCGCTTTCCCTGGCAAATGTTCCCTGAATAATAAAATACTCTTCACCGTGCCTCACACTTATACTATCGATATTATTAAAAAAACTCTTTGTAAGTGACAAATAATGTATTGCATCGAGGATATTAGTTTTTCCTACACCATTATTGCCCACGAAGCAATTAATCCTTGGTGAAAACTCAAGCTCATTAAGCTCATAGTTTTTAAAATTAGTGAGGGTAAGTTTTTTGAGATACATTTTGAGGAAGTAAGTAGTATGTAGTAAGTAGAGACGCAAAATTTTGCGTCTCAGTTAATAATTAAAAGTCAAAAGTAAAAAGACAAAAGGCAAATATTATTAAATTATCATGATTAATTTTTCAAAGTTAGAAAAAGATACGGACGAAAGTAAATTAAACCCCTTTGATATAATAAAAATGGCTCTTAAGATTCAATATATAACAACTGATATTCAATAAGATAAAAATTATTTTCCTGACTTTTTGATATTCATTAAATTAATTGTTTTAAAATTGTATGAAAAAAATTACTTTTGCGGTGGTAAATTTTTAATTTAATCAGTAAAGACCAGTATGGCAAAGAATAAAAAGGATGAAAATCCAACGACCATTTCCAGTGTTGAAGAGACCCTGACCAGAACGGAGCATTTTCTTGAAGAGAATTATAAACCTTTATTGATGGCATTAGGAGTTATTGTTGTTTTAGTTGGACTTTTCTGGCTTGGTAAGCTATATTTAAATAAGAGAAACGATGAGGCCCAGTCTCAGATATTCCAGGCAGAGAAATATCTTGAAATGGATTCTTTAAAACTTGCATTAAACGGTGATGGAAACTACCTTGGATTTCTCGATATAGCCAAAGATTATAAATTTACAAACACCGGTAATCTTGCCAGATACAGCGCCGGCATTTGCTATCTGCATCTGGGTAATTATCAGGAAGCAATTGATTTCCTTAATAAATACTCAAAGAAAGATAAAGTCCTCGGATCATTAGCCATTGGTGCTACAGGCGATGCTTATATCGAATTAGGTGATCTTGATAAAGGCATTTCAAAGTATGTCGAAGCTGCTGATTTTGCAAATAATTCATTTAACACACCATTATTTCTGATGAAGGCCGGTGAGACTCATGAACTAAAAGGCAATTATGCAGAAGCGCTAAAGATCTATGAACGTATAGAAACATCATATCCCGAGAGTACAGAAGGAACCACAATAGAAAAGTATATTGCACGAGTTAATATTCTGATTAAGAAGTAAGTCAGGCAAATTCTTTACATTTATAGAATCACGCATCGGGCTCATTTCTTTTTGAGGCAGATGCGTTTCTTTTTAAAATTATTATTATTATGAGTACCAATGATCTATCAGCTTACGATCCTGAAAAAGTCCCGGACGCAAGTGAAATGCGCTTTGGAATTGTGGTTTCAGATTGGAACCAGAACGTTACATGGTCGTTGCTCGAGGGGGCTGTCAATACCCTCAAAAAACATGGAGCAAAAAGTAAAAATATTGTTGTAAAGCATGTACCGGGAAGTTTTGAACTTACACTGGGAGCACAATTCCTGGCAGAATACGATGATCTTGACGCAGTTATTTGTCTTGGATGTGTTATTCAGGGAGAAACACCTCATTTTACATTTATCTGTCAGGGTGTAACTCAGGGCATTACTCAGTTAAATATGGAATATAACATACCCTTCATATTTGGTATTCTGACCACAAATACGAGTCAACAGGCTATTGACAGAGCTGGTGGTAAACATGGAAACAAAGGTGACGAAGCAGCTGTAACTGCAATAAAGATGGCTGCTCTTCAACGCGAAATAGAAAAATAATTCTATCTGAGAACTTTCCTCACGAAAGCAACCGTGAAGTAGGACATCATAAATACTCCCATAAATCCTTCAAGACCAGAAATTACTCTGCTAAGTCCCTGCGGAAATACATCACCATAACCAATTGTGAAGAAAGTAACTGCACTATGGTAGAAGGATTGAAGTAAAATCGATAACTGGTCAGGATTTCCTACAGATGACATTGTTTTTCCCAATCCGGCAAGTTCTGCCAGGAAATAAAGTAATCCAAAGAAAAACCAGAATACAACAACACTAAAAAGGACACGACCCGGGGAAGTCGCATAAAGACCAATTTTATCAAATACAAGCCACTGAAAACTGTTAGGGACATAACTCAATATCTTAGTGATTCCCCCCTTTTCTTTCTGTTCAGTAAGCCACGATTTTGCCTCATAGCGTTTAAACATGATGTAAGCTTCATCTTCGTCCTCATATTTTCCTGTTCCACTGAAGTTTTCCTTCAGAATTCTGAACTGTTCGGCTTTTTGTCTTAAAGTAGTTCCTTCCTGTTGTGCAATAGAATCGTTGCACTCGTTGTGCCGCCAGTCGATATAAAGCTTGCCGATAAGCCTCATCCCTGACATGTCAAGGGTTTTTATCATAACAGGAAAATCGTATGGTTCCAGGTCCACAATGTCCCTTACGATTGTATCTGAAACATCAAGTAAATCTGCTTTCGCGAGACGAAGATCAAAGTAATGATCGAGATGACAAGATTTAAGCGAGATAATATGAAACTTTGATTCATAGAAACTGACGTCTCCTTCACCAAATTCAGTCCTTTCAAAACTGACATCAGTTTCCTCCATCTCCATAAGGTTAAAGTTTTTACGCCCCGAACCCATCTCTGCTTTTTTGAATTGAATCTTACCTGCTTTGCAGGAAGCACCTTCAAAATTAACCTCTCCATTTCCAAATACTGAACGATTAAAGTTTATTCTACCTGTACCAAAATCTACTGTTCTGAAATCAACGCGGCTATTCCCAAATTCAGTTCTTTCAAACATTATTTCAGTATCTCCAAAAACCGAATAGTGAAAATCTACCTTCCCTCCTCCAATTCTGGTAACCTTAAAATTAAAACGGCCATCGTTAAAATGGGTGTTTATAAACAGTAGTTCTCCGTGATTAAATTCTGTATTTGCGAAGCTTACCTCTCCCTTCCCGAATTTTATATCCTGAAAATCCTTAATACCGTTCCTGACGATTGCATTCTTAAACATAAAATCACCATCACCAAAAGATGTTCCGGCAAACTCAATATTACCATCTCTGAAAAGTGTATTTGAGAAAATTACGTTTCCTTTACCAAACACGGAACCTGCGAATAGTACTTTTCCTTTAGCAAAGTGGCTGCCTTCGAAGCTGACTTCTCCATCTGAAAATGAAGAAAATGAAAAATCTGTAGAAATTTTTGCTTCAAAGAATGCATTTTTGGCAGAAAAACCTTTGATGGGAACCAGCACTTTCTTTTCAATACTATTATATCTTCTGTAGGAAGAAATGGAAAATTCAGAAACATAACAATTATCAAGATTTACATCTTTCCCTTCATTAATAAGGTTATATATGAAGCTGAGCTCAACGGCTCCAAATAACTCAGAACCAATCTCTTCTCCTTCCTCATCGTGAAACGTAACAATGGCAGTTCGTGGGCAGGTTCTTCCATCATCAGAAATAAATTTAACATTTTTGACCTCAATCTTATAGGTTGTGTAACCTGTAACCATCGATACCAGAAATTAAAAGTTGAGCTAAATTATAAAAAATAAACGATTATTATACTATTAATCTATTCAGGTTATCTAAGACATAATGCTTTGTAAGGACAATATGAGCATTTCCCTCTTATATCGGTAGTCATTGAAAATGGTGCTTCATTGCTGAAAATTTCTGAAATGACGTACTTAAGCCCTCGAAGGAATTCTTCTCTAACCAGGGTATAGTCATCAACTACAATTTCAACTTTGTTTTCAGTTTTCATTCTAAGTTTATCTGTAAGCGAATCTCCCCCCAATTTCTTAATCTTATAGACGGACGGTCTTAAAACGATTCCCTTATTTTTTGCCATGTACGCTTCACAGTAAAGTAATGTCTGAAGCCATCCATCTGAGTCTTTTTTCCTGTCGTCGATAAACAATTCTGAAATGGAATTTATACTCTCAGATACTGTACCTGTCTTGTAATCAACAATTCTGATTACTCCATTTACGAGATCTACCCGATCAATTTTTCCTCCGGTTAAAACCTCAATTTGTGATCCACCTGAGAGTACAGACATTGAAAAGCTGAAAGAGTTCTCAAGCTCGAGAATTGTAAATGGCGCCAGCTTTTTATCAGTAACTAGTATTCTGTTCAGGTATGCCATTAATACCTCCCTGACTATCAATTCATTTCCACTTATTATACCATCTTTTCCATTATTAAGTTTTTCATTTATGGCATTATTTGTAACCCTTTCAAGGAGCTGCTTATTCCGAATAAACGAATCTAACATTACTCCGGTCAGAACCTTTCCGGTGTAATCCTGATAAAGACTTCTCATCATTTCGTGCAAAATATTCCCAAGCATTGCAGGGTCAATATCTTTGGCGACCTGGTCGCGTTCCTTCAGGCGGTTTATGTAACGATAATAGAACTTCATTCTGCAATTCAGCCACGTATTTATAGCAGAAGGTGATAAAACACTGTTATTGATCTTATTGAGATACTGAGAGTTCAGTTGTGAAATATGTTCTTCTGTCCTTTCAATTCCCTCTCCAATTGAAGTATGCGTTCTTATCTCAAAGTTAAGATTCATGAAATCGGGTTTCATTGATCCTTCATATTTCATCTGGGTAAGGAACCTGCTCATTTCGCCACTTCTTAAACCCTCAGAGTTAGAGTTATAAATGAAAGTCACATCTTCAGCTCTTTGAAGAAGCCGGTAAAAATGATAAGCATAGATTGATTCCTGATGATTTATTGAAGGCAGCCCAAAAGCCTCCCGCAAACTATATGGAATGAATGACGACCCGGAAGAAGCAGCCGGTATAACACCCTCATTAACTGACAGAATAATCAGATTCTTAAAATCAAGAGCCCGAGTTTCCAGAATACCCATTATCTGAATTCCGGATAATGGTTCGCCCGAGAAGGGTACAGATTGCTTTCTTAACATCCTGTCAAGTATCCGAATATACGTGTCTGTACTAAAGCTAACATCAGGACTATTTACTATTGTCTCGAGCCTGTTTATTGAAAGAATTATTCTGTAAATAAATTCGTTACGAATACTTCGCTGAACAGGGTTATTATAAGACACATCCGGATTAATTTCGTCATTTGAAGCAATCAGAGAAAGCATTTCTTTGAAATATCCCTGTAGTAATACTGGGGTCAGGGGCTTTTTAAAGACCTTCAAAAGATGTTCTGACTGAGCAAACAAATGAGATGGCACCCATACAAGATTTGATTTTGTTATTTCTTCTATTATCTCATTATCTGATACGCTCATTAATCCTGACATTAATGAATGTTTCAGGACACTTATAACATCTTTGTGGCTGAAGCTTAACTCACCACCTGAAATTGTAGCTGTTCTCTGAAGATCCATAAGATGTTTTACCAGGGTATAAACAAGGGTCTGTTTAAGTGGATATCCCATGGTTATATTGATATCTCCCACATTCTCAGGCAGACTGGTCAATAATGGTACTAACAGGCTTTCGTCAGCCAAAACAATTGCTGTATGGTGAGCATTACCTTCTGTAAGGTCAGGCAGGTTTTCGATTAATTGTGAAATTAACTTGACCTGAGCTACATCAGAAGAAGTATCAATAACACGACGCCTCGTAGTTGGGGAAATAGCTGATATCATTGAATTGTAACTCCAGTATGCCGGCATATCATTGCCAAATATTTTCAGGTTATCTTTCAAAAAGAATCCGGCAGAATTCAATTTAGTTTCTGAAAGGTAGGATTCATCATAGTCCCAATAAAAACGTGCCTTACCTTCTTTTTTGAATCTGTTCATTATCACCTTTTCACATTCATTCAGTGCATTAAATCCGATAAAATGAACCATATCCCACTCAATTGAGGAATTATTCTTCATTTGAATGCTTTCAGTCAGTTCTCTGAAAATCATCCCTTCATATGCCAGTCCCTGTCCTCTGAGAGAGCTCTTCAAACCAGTGTACAGATCGAAAAGAATGGACCAAATACTAATAAATCCGGATTTTTCGTTTGTAGGCTTATCCGGATTAAAATTGATCCAGAACCGACGTATTATCTCAACCTGCGACTCAGAAAGGCCTCCAAACTGCTGATCTATATTTTTGATATCCTGAATGTTACTGAATAACAATGACGCGTCTACCAGATACTTGTCGATATCATCAAAATCATTTAACAAGATGTCTCCCCAGAAATAAAAATCATCAAAACTTTCTGATGATTTTTTCAGTTTCCTGTAAACCTTATATAATTCAAAAAGAAGTACTTCATTGCCGGCAGTCTGCAAAGGAGAATATGCTTTGAACAGTTCATTAATAGTCAGAATAGAAGGCACCCAAATTGGCTTTTCAATCCTGGTTGACAGATATTTAAGAAAATAAAGCCCGGCACGACGGTTTGGAAACACCAGACAGTGTCGGTTTAACTGATTTCCATATTCTGAATAAAGAGATTTGGCTATGCTTTCGAGGAAATACTCCATAAAATAGGTTCTGGTTGCTTTTTCTGAGACGCGAAACATCGCGTCTCTACTGGTTACTGTTTTTGAGACGCAAAATTTTGCGTCTCTACTGGTTAACATACATTTTCCCTTGCCATGTATCGAGGTCTTCAAGCCTTTTTTCAATCAGACTGACTATCTGGTCGGTACGTTTCTTACCCCAGCCCTCCCCTGTTAGAAAGCGTGGAGGAGCTTCACCTGTAAATCGTTCAACGACAATAGCCGGATTAAGTCTTTCAAGAAAACATACAAAGAAGTCGAGGTACTCCTCCCATGAAAAGAGTTCAAAATCTTCAGGTTTTTCCTGGAATTCTTTTTCCATTATTGTTCCCTTTATTATTTGCAACTGATGAAATTTTACTGTTTTAAGAGGCAACCTCGAAATTATATCAACCTGATTATGCATTTCCGCTCTGGTTTCTCCGGGTAATCCGAAGATAAAATGGGCACCCGTATTAATACCGAGAGCTGCAGTTTGTTCAACAGCCAGTACAGCGTCTTCAAATGAATGTCCGCGGTTAATTCGCATTAGTGTTTTGTTGTAACAAGATTCAATTCCGTATTCAACAGCCAGATAATATTTCCCTGATAATTCCTGAAAGTATGCCAGTTTTGCTTCATCAATACAATCAGGCCGTGTGCCTATAATCAAACCAATAACCCCTGGAAAACTCAATGCCTCCTCAAATAGTTTTTTTAATGTTTCTAACGGAGCATAGGAGTTGGAATACGCCTGAAAATAAGCTAAGTATGACACTGCCTCCTTATATCTCCATTTATGAAATTCGATGCCTTCCTCTATTTGCTGAGTAACTGTTTTTTTTGGTACGCAATAGGAAGGATTAAATGCGTCGTTATTGCAGTAAGTACAACCACCGGTTCCTTTTGTTCCATCGCGGTTCGGGCAGGTAAATCCTGCATCAATTGAAACCTTTTGCACTCTGGCACCATACAGTCCCCTGAAATAATTAGAATAGGCGTTGAATCTTCGTTCGTGGCCCCAGGGATATGATAATATTTCTTTTCCGGCTTCTGACATTTATGCTGAAATAATTTTGTTCTTATCAACGTACCAAATAAAGGCTTCTATACTGCTGAAACCCATATCGATTAATAAATGACGATATTGCTCAACCTGTTCAGCGTGATGATAATTTTCTTCGCCGAACTTGAAATCTATAATAATGGTTTTTCCATCTTTGAAGATTACCCTGTCAGGCCGGCGGGTAATTCCGGAGGGCAATAAAATTCCTGCTTCATTCATAACCTGATTGCCCGGTAAAAACCATTCATTTACCTGAGGTAAACTGATAAGCGAATTAACTCTTCTTTCTATTTCTGCTGATTCCTCTTCAGGTAATTTACCCTCAATAACCAACTTTCTGACAGCGAGTGAGATATCAGAAGCAGTATTTATACCCTCAAAAACCTCGTGCATCAGTTTCCCATAGTTTATTTCTTTTCGAACGGATAAAGTTTCTGATGAAAAATAGTTTTCACCATGAAGTTTCAGCTTCAACGACTCCATCTCACGACTAACAGGATAATTTGAAGTGATAAAATTCATATTATCAGTTTGTTCCCTTTTGTTAACAGGAATCTCACCGAATTCAAATACCCTTTTATCAATATTATAAAAGCTATTCAGTATAAAGTCAGATGCTTCCGGAATGCCGGTTTTGAGAGTGATTGCATTCTTAAGTAAGCCAGCAACTGTGCTATTGGATTTAGGATTATCAACTGAAAAAGCATAAATGGCATCTTTAGCTCTTGTGAGTGCAACGTATAAAAGGTTTAAATTATCGAGGTAAACTGAAGATTTTTCTTCTTTATAATAATCTGAAAAGATGGTATTTATTAAGTCTTTACCATATTTTACTGGAACGATTCCCAGCTCCTTAAATGGAGCTTCTGTTGGTTTAACCCACAGAATTGGCTGTTTAGAAGGAATGTGATCGAGATTCCAGGAAAGAAATGGCAATATAACAACCTTAAATTCAAGTCCTTTAGACTTATGAATTGTCAGAATCCTCATCGCCTCCTGATTTCCGGGTAAGACTACTGATTTTTTCACACCGGTTTCTTTCCACCAATTGAGAAATGATTGGAAGTCAGAATTGTTCTTCTCAGTAAAACTTACAATATAATCCTGAAAAGTATTCAGGTAAGGCACGTTCCAGTAATATTCTCCCAGACCAAAAAATTTAATGATACTTTCAGTTGCTTCAAATAAAGGCATTTGCCGGACCTTATCAAGAAAAGCTTCATATCCATCAGGAAAGTAATTACGCGATACTTCAATAAGCTTAGTTTTTATAAGAGGCGCTTTATCGGCTTCAACATCTCCTTTTGCAAGCAGAAACAACCTTAACATAAGAGCTCTTCCTATCATATCAGGAGGATCATTAACAACGGTGATTACAGCTGTTATAAAGTTTATTACGGGCGAATTTGAAAGCAGCAACGAATCGTTTGAGACTACATTATAATTATAAAGAAGTTTTTTATCTGGTGGACAGCTATTACTATAGTCAATAAATGTTTTTAACATAAGAGCACCTTCTTTCCCATCCCTTACTATAATACCAATATCTGAAGCCTTGTAACCTTTATCCTGAAATGATTCGATAACACGGGGAAGACGCTCAATTACTGTCTCCTGCCATTTTTGCTCATCCTCGTTTTCGATAAATTCCAACCTTACATAGCCTCCGGCCTTTTTGCCCGGATCAATCTGAACAGCTTCAGAATACAATTTTTTGAAATTAACAGGAAGTGTATCGTCGCTAAGTGTCTCATCAATCTGATAAGGAATTATCGAAAGGAGTGTATTATTGAATTTTATAACATTAGAACGGCTTCTCCAGTTAGTTGATAATGGCTTACTTATAACTCTTTCATTATCTACTAATTGCATTAGTTCGGATCCTAATATTTGCCAGTCGCTGTTCCTCCATCTGTAAATCGATTGTTTTACATCGCCAACAACCAGATTGTCGAAGCCTTGTGCCATACTGTTTTCAATCAGGGGACTGAAATTATTCCATTGAATGGTTGAAGTATCCTGGAACTCATCAATCATGAAATTTTCAAACTTTGTACCTACTTTCTCGTAAATAAAAGGAGTCTGATCTCCCTTGGTTATCAGGTTTATCACTTCACCTGCATCGGAAAGGAGAAAGCTGTTTTCGGAGTTGGTTATAACATGAACATTATGCAGAACATCAGAAAGTATGCCCAGAGCGTAAATGTTTGAAAGGATAGAACTGGCACTATTGTAATCGATAATATTCTCATCAAAATAACGTATTGCTTCTTTAACAGTCTCTCCAAAACCGCCGTTAATTGCTGCCTGCAACTGCGGTACCGGGTTGCCGGTGGACCAGTGTGGAGGGTCGTTAGATATCTCCCTTACCCAGTTGTTTGGTTCTTTTATTTTACCTGATAACATATAACTTATAAATCCCGGCACTCCCTTGCTTTTCCGGTAAAACATATCTTCCGACAAATCATAAAGTGTATATATCTCATCACATTTTCTACCATAATCAAGAAGGTTTTTCTCAAATGAAACTGAGATTGATTTTACCTTTTTTATATAGGAAAGGAGAAATTCTTTGTTTTGAAGATTTGATCGCTCACCGGATGAAAGAATCTTGAATTTTTCTTTGAAAAGCTCTTCTGAAAGTTTGACTATTCCCTCCTTCAGATTCCAGCTCTTCTCATCTTCAATATTCGACATTGCATAGGTTGTCAGCCAGTTTAAAAGTTGGGGATCAGTCGCAGAAGCAGAAATCATTTCATCTACAGCAGATGAAAGTATTGTACTGTGATCCAGCTCTATGGCAAATCCCGGATGCAGACCAACCTCCCTGGCAAAAGCCCTCAACATCTTTTGGAAAAAAGTATCAATAGTTGATACAGAGAATCTCGAAAAATCATGTAAAATAGTATTCAGTATTTCTTTTGCCTCATTTCTTATCCATTCTTCAGGTTTTTTTATCTCTTGTACCAGTTCAGCCAGATACTCTGAATTTTCACCTGATGCAAGCTTATGGAGGTTATCCAGAATTCTGGATTTCATTTCGGCTGTGGCCTTATGGGTGAAAGTAACTGCAAGGATTCTCCTGTAACTATATCTCGATCTGAAAAGGCTTTTAAGATAAATACCTGTCAGTTTATAGGTTTTTCCTGAACCCGCCGAAGCGCTGTATATTGTCAATGTTCCTTCTCCCATGGGGTTAAAGTTAGCATTTTTCCATATCTTTGCACAGTGAAAAAAAGAGTTGTCATAGGGCTATCAGGCGGAGTGGACTCAAGTGTTGCTGCATGGGTTCTTAAGGAACAGGGGTATGATGTTACAGGTCTGTTTATGAGAAACTGGCATGACACAACAGGATTGCTTCAGAGCGAGTGCCACTGGGAAGATGATCTTATGTTTGCAGAAATGGTCGCAAAAAAAATAGGAATCCCTTTTCATATGGTTGACCTGAGTGTGCCTTATCGTCAGAGAGTTGTTGACTACATGTTTACTGAATACGAAAAAGGACGAACTCCAAATCCGGATATACTTTGTAACAGAGAGATAAAATTTGATTCTTTTGCTGAAGAAGCACGGAAATTAGGCGGTGATTTTGTAGCAACCGGTCACTATTGCAGAAAAGCTGAGTTAAGCTCAGGAGAAAAAATAATTTACAAGCTGCTGTCCGGAAAAGATAGTAACAAAGATCAGAGTTATTTCCTTTGTCAGGTGAGTCAGGAACAACTTTCTACAGCCCTTTTCCCAATAGGCGATCTGATAAAACCTGAAGTACGGAAAATTGCTGAAAGACTGGGGCTTGCAACTGCCCAACGAAAAGATTCTCAGGGAATATGTTTTGTCGGGAAGGTTGATTTACCTACATTTTTACAGCAGAAACTGGTTGCGATGAAGGGAAATATAGTTGAAATAACTGAAAGAAAGTTGTATCCGGATATAGAAGCTGGATTCCCTGATGAAAAGGTTTCTGAAGAAATGTTGTTTTCAATGGCTGAACCATTTAAATATGAACCATCATCTGGAAAGATTATTGGACAGCATAACGGAGCACATTTCTTTACAATTGGTCAGAGAAAAGGTATGAACGTCGGGGGACATAAAGAACCACTGTTCGTAATAAGCACTGATGTTGAAAATAACCTGGTTTATGTTGGTGAAGGACATTCACATCCCGGACTAAACAGAAAAGGGTTGTTTATCAGAAAAGATGAGGCCCACTGGATCAGAAGAGATTTATTGATGGAACCAGGTGATAATCGCGATTATATGGTACGGATAAGATACAGGCAGCCTTTGGAGAAAGCAAGACTTTACTGTAGAGAGGCCGGTATATATGTCATATTCGACAAACCGCAAAGGGGTGTTGCTCCGGGTCAGTTTGCTGCGTGGTACGAAGGTGATGAAGTGATCGGATCAGGTGTCATCGACAAGTAAGACACTACTTTCTATTTGAAAAGCAAGTTTATATTAGGATCCGGAGTAATTGAAACAATATCAACTGACGACACTTCAATTTTTGTAACTCTCTCTTTTATAATAACTTTTTCGAGCCTCTCACCCAAGTTATCTTTAATCAAAAGTTCAAGACTGAATTCAAAGAGTGGCATTTGTCTCTGTTCAATATATACGTCTGTCATTCCCTGTTTCTTTCCTTTCTCTTTTCTGATAATGAGTTCCGGCTGACCTGCAGTATAGAGCCATTGCTTAAAGAATTTTTCAAGGTTTTTACCACTTACTTCCTCCATAACATGCATAAAATCTTCAGTTAACGCATTTGAATTATAATACTTTTTATAATACGAAGCCAATCCCTTCATGAAAACTGTGTCGCCAATTTCATATCTCAGCATGTGGAGTACCCAAGCTCCTTTCTGATATGAATTGACATTCAGTAAATCCATCAGATCGGTAATAGTTGTATCGATGATGGGTTTTTGGCTTATTTTGTAATATTTTAAAACCCTTTCCCGTGTTGATTTCATGTCAGATTCAAGCCTCGCTCTACCCTGAATAGATTCAAAATAAAGCGATGTCATATATGTGGCAAAACCCTCACTAAGCCATATATGATACCAATCAGCCTCAGTAACACAGTTGCCAAACCATTGATGGGCAATCTCATGAGCCATTAATCCTTCAGCTTTACCGAGGCCTGTAACAGATTTTTCTGAATAAAAAATTGTACCAGCATTCTCCAAACCACCATATATTGTTTTGGACTGAACATTTGCCAGTTTTTTGTATGGATAAGGTCCGATTATACTGCTATAATATTCCAACGGTTTAACAGCAACAGAATAGTCGGAAAAGCCCTCGATCCGGTTTTCAGGAAAGACCCATGACCAGACCGGGATATTATTTACACTTCCGGCATATTTTACCGCAAATTCAGCTGCCCCGAAAGTCATCACCTTGGTTGCAATAGGAACAGATTCACTCCAATGGGTAAGCGTCATAGGACCAGGCAGATCTGATTCTTCAATAAGGATTCCGCTTCCCACAACCTTATACTTGTCGGGTGCCAAAATAAGAAAATCGACTGACGCTTTATCATAAGGATGATCGATACAAGGGAGGTAGTTATGAGCTCTGTTGGGCCAATGGTCGGCAAAAAATGTACGGTTACCAAATTTATTTTTCGATATTATCAATCCATCAGAAGGAATTCCGTTGTATTCAATTTTAAATTCCAGAGTATCATTTTGTCTGGCCTGAGTATTGAAAAAGATCATTAAGTTTTCTTTACCCTGCTCCCATTTAATATTATTGGCACCCTCACTAACACCCGTTATGGTCATCCCTTTACCATCTCCTTTTAAACTACTCAGATCGAAGGAAATTGAATCAGTATTTTCAAGGAACCTTAACTTTATTAATGCATTTCCTTCAATTCTGTCAGTTGAGTCATTTATTGCAATATTAAACTCATAGTGAAGAACATCGACATAAATTTTACGATGGTAGCCATCATTTGCTGAGGCAATTTGCAATTCAACAAGAAGAAGAAAAAAGAATGATATTGCCCTCATATTACGGTATTCTTTTGGCGGCTGACAACAAATACACCGGCAAAGATAAGCAAAGCTGAGATTATCATTACAATAGTTATATGATCCTGACCCAGCATTGAAGCCAGATAAGCAGCGATTATTGGTTGAGTGTAAGTATAGGTACTGACTACTGTAGGACTTAGTCGCCGGAGACCGAAAGTAATAAGCAGATAACCGAGGTAAGTTGCAAAGACAACGACAAAACCAATAGCAAGCCAGGCATTAAAAGATATTGCTGACCAATCCATCGTACTCCACTGGTTATAGCCAAGAGGAATATTAGTAAACATTCCAAACAGGAAGGTCCATTTCATAACAGTTATCGGATGGTATCTTTCAAGCATCCGTTTAATTATTACTGTATAAAATGCCCAGCTGATAGTATTAACAAGGGTATAGACATCTCCCAAAAAAGTAGAGCTGCTCACATCAGGAGTACCGTTCTGCAGTATTAACAGAAGAACTCCGGAAAGACCTATTGCGAGTCCTGTTCCTTTAAGAAACGTTATTCTTTCCCTTAGTATCAAAGCTGCAAAGACAAACGCGAAAATCGGGTTTGTAGACAGTATTATTGAAGAGTTAATCGGAGAAGTCATATCCAATCCTACCAGAAAAAGTGTCTGATTTATAACAACTCCAAAAAAGGAAACGCCAAAAAGAAAAAGCAAATCTTTATTTCTAACAGGTTCTTTAGGCATAAAAAGACTTGTAGTCCAGAATAATGCAGCAGTTGCAATACTTCTTAAAGAAACAAGGGCGAATGGTTTAATGGAGTCTGGCATCACAGACTTTGCTATGGAATAATTTAAACCATAAATAATATTGGCTGCCAGAAGGGAAAGATGTGCCCAGGTATTTACCCGACTCTTATGCATAAAAAGAATTTGAGTCGCAAAAGTAGTAAAAGCAGCATAACCAACAAACCCATTCAAAATTATCCTGCATAAATATCGAAATCATACCCAAAAACAAAATTCAGGAATTATGAATATATTTGAAAAAAATCTAAAATGGAAAAGATTTCGGTAATTAGTGGCGGTACAAGCGGTCTTGGATTGGAAATAGCTGAACTCCTTGTTAAATTGGGAAAAAATGTCCTGATCCTTGGGCGTGACAGTACGAAACTTTCTGAAGCTACTGCAAGACTTAAAAAATCGGCTAAAAAGAGTTTTGTTGAATCACTGAAATGCAACATCGGAAAAGAAGAAGAAATATTAAATGTTGAAAAATACATATCCAAAAAAGGGCTTTCAGTTGAGTATCTTTATAATAATGCCGGAAGAGGTCTGTTCACAAAAGCAAATTCTTCAACATCGGCAATGATAGACTCTGTTTTTGAAGCAAACCTGAAGGGTATGATATTGCTCACTTCTGCTGTTTTAAGATTAACTCCGGATGAAAATGAACTCACAATTGTAAATATAATGTCAACCTCAGCACTATTCGGAAGAGCTGAAGAGACAATTTACTGTGCAGCTAAATGGGGAGCAAGAGGATACACCGAAGCTCTCAGGACTGAATTTAAAGGTACCAATCGAAATATTATTGCAGTATATCCTGGTGGCATGAAAACAGATTTCTGGAAAATCCCGGGGCAGAATCGTAATATCAGCACTTTTATGGACCCGGCAGAAGTTGCAGAGAAGATTGTAAATGCAGTTATAGTTACCGATAAGATGTTTGTTACGGATATTACAATAAACAGAAAGAAGTAAGCTATAGAGGCTGTAATAGCTATATAGACAAACGACTGCAAGACAATCAAATTTAAGACAACCGGTTTTTATAGTCTTCGTACCCAAATTCCTTTATTAGTTTAAATTCACCCTCTAAAGTCCAGATACCAATAGATGGATGATGAACACCATTGAAGGTAGTAGTCTTGACCATCGTGTAATGGATCATATCCAGGAACACTATCCTGTCTCCCGGTTTAAGTTTCTTATCGAATGACCATTCACCCATAACATCACCTGAAAGACATGAATTACCTCCGATTCGGTATGTTGGTTTTCCAGAAACAGGGTCAGTTGCTCCGATTATTTTTGGTTTGTATGGCATTTCAAGACAATCAGGCATATGAGCTGTAAAAGAAACATCCGGAATTGCAGTTTTAATACCCTGGTTTTCAATTATATCTTCAACAGTTGATACCAATTCACCTGTTTCCCAGGCAAAAGCGCTTCCCGGTTCCAGAATAACATGCAGGCCAGACTTTTCACGAAACTCTTTAATTACTTTAATTAAGTGATCCGTATTATAATCTTTTCTCGTTATGAGATGTCCGCCACCCATGTTTATCCATTTCAGTTGCGGAAAAAACCTTCCGAATTTCTCTTCAACAATCTGCAAAACTTTTTCGAGGGCATACGAGTCCGATTCAAACAGAACGTGAAAATGAAGTCCTTCTATTCCTTCAGGTAAACCATTTGTCAAATCTTCAGCTATCACTCCAAGCCTCGATCCGGGGGAACAAGGATTGTAAAGTCCATGACTTACTTCCGAAAATTCCGGATTTATTCTTAATCCGGCTGAAATATTTTTAGAATAATTTTGCAAATCAGTCGAATATTTTCTGAACTGGTTCAATGAATTAAAAGTGACATGGGAGCTATACTTCATTATATCATTGAAGTCACTCTTCTTATATACAGGTGAATATGTATGAGCTGGAGAACCGATCTCTTCGAAGCACAGACGAGCTTCATCGGCAGAACTTGCTGCAGCACCTGAAATATATTCTCTGAGGATTGGAAAAACCCCCCACATGGCAAATCCTTTGAAGGCAAGAATTATCTCAGCTCCCGATTCAATAGATACTTTTTTGATAAGAGCAAGGTTTTTACGAAATCTTTCTTCTTCGATAACGTAACACGGGGAAGGGAGCTTATAATAATCTATCACTTTTACTTTTGTCTTTTTACTTTTGTCTTTTGTCTTAAAGCTGAGGACCCAATAATCATCACCCATTCTACAGCTCCAGATCCACATCATGCAGTTCAACCCAGGGTAATCCAAGCTTATTGAGTTCAGCCATAAATGGATCGGGATCAAATTCTTCCACATTAAACACACCTGGCTTTTTCCAGATACCTTTAAGATACATCATTGCGCCAATTGCTGCAGGAACTCCTGTTGTATAGGAGACTCCCTGTGCACCGGTTTCAGCAAAAGCTGCCTCATGACTGCAATTATTATAAACGTAATATGTTTTTTCCTTTCCGTTCTTTATTCCCTTTATACGGCATCCTATTGATGTCTGACCTGTATAATTTTCACCAAGTTCACCCGGATCAGGAAGTACTGCCTTCAGAAACTGAATTGGCACGATCGGTCTGCCCTCATACATTACAGGTTCAATACCTGCCATTCCAATATTCTGAATTACACGTAGATGGGTAAGATATTCCAGTCCGAATGTCATCCAGAACCTGGCCCGTTTCAGAGTAGGGTAATTCTTTACAAGAGATTCGAGCTCCTCATGATTTATAAGGTAAGATTCTTTTGGGCCTATCTCCGGATAATTTAATGGTTTATGTATTTCATGTGGTTTGGTCATTATCCACTTTCCATTTTCGTAATATTTACCTTCCTGGGTTACCTCCCTGATATTGATTTCGGGATTAAAATTCGTGGCAAATGCTTTACCATGATCACCTGCATTACAATCAACGATATCGAGGTAATGCATTTCATCAAAATGATGTTTTGCAGCATACGCGGTATAAATTGATGTGACCCCGGGGTCAAAGCCGCATCCAAGAATTGCTGTGATACCTGCCTTTTTAAATCGATCGTTATAAGCCCATTGCCAGCTGTACTCATACTTAGCTTCATCGAGTGGTTCGTAGTTGGCTGTATCGAGATAAGCAACACCTGTTTCAAGGCATGCATCCATTATATGAAGATCCTGATAAGGTAAAGCAACATTAACAACAAGATCAGGCTTAAATGATCTGATAAGATTTACCAGTTCCTTAACATTATCTGCATCAACTTTTGCTGTTTTGATCCGGTCTTTCCCAATTCTTTCAGCAAGGGCATCACACTTGGATTTTGTGCGGCTTGCTAACATAATTTCAGTAAATATGTTGGGAAGTGAGGCCATTTTATGGACAACAACTGTTCCTACTCCCCCTGCGCCGATAACTAATACTTTTCCCATATAGATTAATAGTATTTTCAGTATAAACCACTTCAATAATTACCTGGCACAAATATAAGACATAAATTTGACCATACCACTGATTTTTGTACTCTCAAGCTTCATCCTTAAATGAAACTTTTAGAAAACTAATTCTGCTATATTTGTATCATAAAATTTGCTAACCCAGAGTATGAAGCTGATCAATCCTTTATTAATTCTACGCATTTTAAGTACCATATTACTTTTAGAAACTATATCTTATCTTTTCTGTTTACCTGTTGCAATTATATATAAGGAATCTCTTTATCCATTCCTTGGGTCTGCTTCCATAACACTTCTGCTGTCCGGGTTATTTTATCTTATATCGAGACAAGCTGATAGAAATAAATTCAGCAACCGCGATGGATATATAGCAGTGACCTTATCCTGGGTGATCTTCTCGTTATTAGGAACTTTACCTTATCTTTTAAGTAACACAATTCCCTCATTTATTGATGCGTTTTTTGAATCTACGTCAGGTTTTTCAACAACAGGTTCTTCAATCTTAACAGATGTTGAAATTTTGCCATATTCAATCCTGTTTTGGCGAAGTCTGACTCATTGGTTTGGTGGTATTGGGATAATAATGTTAATAATAATTATACTTCCTTCCCTGAGAGTTACGGGTTACCAGTTATTCAGCCTTGAATCATCAATGAAAGAAAAGATTCATCCAAAGACAAAGGCTATCGCTTTCAGGATACTATTTATTTACCTGGGACTTACACTTGCCCAAACTATACTAATGACCTTTGGTGACATGAATCTTTTTGACAGCATTTGTCACTCCCTGGGTACGGTTGCAACAGGAGGTTTTTCAACAAAGAACACCAGCATGATGTCCTTCTCACCCTACAGTCAATATATTGTGATGATATTCATGTTTCTGGCAGGAACAAGTCAGGTTATATATTATTATCTGTTGAAATTTAATTTTAAGAAAATCAAACAAAATGAAGAGTTGTGGTTCTTTATTACTGTAGCTATAATAGCCGGCGCTCTGGCAACTATAATTCTGCTTGTAAACTCGACCAGATCATTTGAGGAATCCTTCCGTGAAGGTTTTTTCCAGACCATTTCCATAATCACATGCACAGGTTATGTATCAGCTGATTACATTCTCTGGCCTGTCCCGGCTCTTTTATTGATTTTTCTGTTGATGTTTGCAGGTGGTAGCACAGGTTCAACAAGCGGTGGAATAAAGATGGCCCGACATCTAGTTGTCATAAAAAACATTAAGGCAGTTTTTGTTAAACTAAATCACCCAAAATCTATTACATTCATAAAATTAAATGGTAAGAGTGTTCCTGAAAATGCTAACACATCCATACTATCCTTCGTTGTTTTATACTTATTCATTTTTGTTCTTGGAACAATTATTATTGTAGTAACAGGAGTCGATCCTATAACTTCAGCAAGTTCAGTTGCAACATGTATGGCAGCAATCGGTCCCGGACTCGGTACAGTGGGCCCCATGAGTAATTTCGCCCATTTACCTGAGACAAGTAAGTTAGTTCTAACCCTTTTGATGATTATCGGAAGACTGGAGATTATTACCGTATTCACTATCTTCACAAGGACGTTTTGGAAGCTCTAACTGGTTGCTGGTTGCTGGTAATTTGGTACCAAGGACCAAGAACCCAGTACCCATAATCTATTTATTTATGAACTGCTTCCTGGCATATTCAAGACTTTCTGGTGTTCCAATATCTCCCCAGTAACCAGTATCATCTCTGTAAGTAAAAATATTATGGTTTACAGATAATTTGAGATAAAGATCTGTCATAGTATAGATTCCTTCTTTCATATATTTAAATATCTCAGGTTCCACGATATGCATACTTGAGAAAGCTATCTCCGAAAGTTCTCCTGCATTCTTGCCAGTAGGAATCTCTTTCCCGGTTGCTTTGTTTCTCCATCCGCAAATCCTGCCGGAATCATCAATAAGATAGAAACGGTTACCCGGACGATTCCTCACAGCCAGAGTAGCAAGACCTTTCTTTTCAAGATGATATCTGAACAACGCTGAAAGATCAAGATCAGAAATTATATCTACGTTATAAATCAGGAAAGGCTCATTATCAAAAAAACCTCTGGCATTGTATAATCCGCCACCTGTTTCAAGCAGCATCTCACGTTCATCCGACACAGTTATTCTAAACCCGATTTTTATAAGGTTCTCCACTTCGGCTTCAACCATATCAGCGAAATGATGCACATTTATTATTATATCGTCAAATCCATGATTGCTGCATTTCTCAACAGCCAGATGAAGGGCTGTCTTTCCATTTATATCAACAAGAGCCTTGGGAATACTTTCGGTTATCTTCCCAAGACGTTTGCCTAGTCCCGCAGCCAAAATCATTGCCTTCATTGAATCACAATTAGTTTGAAATGTTTCGCGTTTAGCATATCGCGTTTACTGATTACTGATTTGATTATTAAATTGAATCAAGCTTCTAGTTCATTGTAAATTTTATTTGATTGAATTAGTTTTACAGTTTGAAATAATTCTGGTAATTTCATTGGGAGCTGATCAGATTCGATTAACTGAATCAGGAGTTTAACTGCAGGCACAATACTGCCTGTAAAGGTTGGTTTCTTCTCATACAATCCCCTGAACCCGAATGCACCTAATGCCTGCATTAATCTTATCATACTGAACCCGGCGAAATATCCAATGAATTTATCTTTACTCTCTCCGGAAACTGAACAAAAATTATCAATGTGATAATCAAGAAGTTTTTTACGTGAAGATGCCGGGATATGAGCTTTTGCATCGTATAAAAGTGAAGCAACATCATATTGAGGTGCACCTTTTCTACCTCCCTGGTAATCAATAAACCATGGCTCATCTTCTACTATCATAATATTTGCTGATTGAAAATCTCTGTAAAGGAAATAATCCTGACCGGTTTCAAGAAGAAAATCAGCCAAAAGCTCAAAATCATGTTCCAGTCGCCTCTCATTAAAAGACACAGACAATAATTTAAGAAACATGTACTTGAAATAATTCATATCCCACATCATCGACTGCTTATCAAATAATCTGTGAGGATAACAAAGATCGAGATTCAAACCATCTAATCCCTGTATCTGAAACAGAATAAGTTTGTCGAGTATTTTTCGATATAAAAGCTCATCCTCAGAATCAAATCCGGCTCCAGAATGTTTTTTCTGAAGTAGGGAATACAGGTTCATATCACCCAGATCCTGAAGAAAATAGATATGCTTTTCAGGAAGATATCCTAATATCTCAGGCACAGGTAGGCCCTTTGAAAGAAAGTGTTTTGTAAATCCTACAAATGCCTCGTTCTCTTCAAAATTTGAATTAAATGCGGCAATCCGGCTTATATTGCCAGACGTGATTCTAAAGTATTTTCTATCGGAACCTGATTTTGGAAGTTCGGTGATCTTAATATCCGATTCTCCGAATAACTCTTTATAACTAACTGATATAATGTTTACTACATCCATCAAAAATACTTTTTTCGTTATTAAGAACCCACCCCTAACCCCTCCAGGGAGGGGAACCTTATACGTTACTTTTGTCTTTTTACTTTTGTCTTTTGTCTTTACAATCTGATCAGTATCTTCTTCCTGTACAAAACTAATGCTAATCCCCACATAAGTAACATCTGTATAATCGCAAACATAAGGCTTCCGTTGGTATTGCCTGCAACCGGAACACAAACCTTTTCATAAAACCATGCATAAAGACTGATCTTATCATTCCCTACAGTTATCTTGATGAATAACAATAACTTAGTCCAGATCGCAGCGATAAAATAGACAAATATCGCATTGGTTCCGAAAATCAGGAAGAAAATACCCCATATCTGAAATTTAAATACGTCTGCAATAAGGTAGATCAATGCGAAAACTCCAATTGAAATACCTGATGTATATAAAACATATGAACTTGTCCATAAAGGCTTATTGAAAGGCAATATCAAATTCCAAAGGTAGCCAAGACCACCGGCTGCAGCAGCCAATAAGATCAGTTTTAGTACTGATTTTCCGCTTGCTGAACCATTACCTATGATTTCACCAATAAAATAGCCAATTATAACCGAACAGATTGCGGTTATCGTACTTAGCAATCCTTCAGGTTCAAAGGGAATTCCAAATCCGGTATAAAGGTGATTTTTTCCCAGCAGAACGATATCAGTTTTAAGAACAAAGTTATTTTGAAGGCTGTAAGGATCGGCACCTCCGAAAAATATCAATAATCCCCAATATATGAGTAACAAGACCGCTATTACAATCCAGAGATAATCACGTCTGACTGTAAGACAAATAATTGCACTAATTCCATAGGCAAGAGCAATACGCTGCAATACACCCATTATCCTTAGCGTAGAATAATCCATTCTGAAGTAAGGAAAAACTGTAAGAAACAAACCCAGGACAATGAGAGCCGACATTCGCCTGAAAATCCGCAGAATAGAACTTCCATTTAATTCATTACCATATCTTTTTAGAGAATAGTATGATGACAGACCTACTATAAAAAGGAAAAAGGGAAATACAAGATCTGCCAGCGTACAACCATTCCATTCTGAATGTCTCAGAGGAGGATACACATACTTCCAGCTTCCGGGGGTGCTAATAATTATCATAAAAGCCACTGTCATCCCCCGGAAGATATCCAGGGAGACTAGCCTGCTACTGAGTTTTGCCATTAGTGATTCAAAATAGTGTTGTGTAAAAATACTAATTTAAGCCGATCTTATAAGTATTTCATCTGTTCGTGGATATTTTTATAATTTGAAAACAGGTATCTCATCATATCTTTGTAATGTGCTGCAAATAATTCTTATTTTTGAAGCCAATTACATGTAAGATAATTACAAAACAATCACCTGAAGATAATGCAATTAAGAAAATATATTCCAATTTTGATCCCTCTCTTTTTCCTCGCTATTCCTCTAAAAGCGCAGCAATCCGATCCGCCTTTTCTGAAGTATATGAATCACCCGTGGGTAGATTCAGTGCTTAATACTTTGTCAATTGACCAACAGATTGCCCAATGTATATGGGTTGCAGGGTGGTCAAATAAGGACGTTTCTCATGCTGTTGAAATGGCAGATATAATCAGGAAATATGGAATTGGAGGTATTATTTTCTTTCAGGGAACAGCTGAAAAACAAGCTGAACTGACCAATTTCTATCAGAAGATATCCAAAGTCCCTCTTCTGATTTCGCTCGACGCAGAATGGGGTATAGGAATGAGGCTGGAGAATGTCGGGAAATTTCCATATCAGATGACCATGGGTGCAATAAAAAACGATTCCCTCATTTATCAGTTTGGGGAAGCGGTTGCTTCACAATTTAAAAGGCTTGGGATGCAGATGAATCTGGCTCCTGTTGCCGACATAAATATTAATCCACAAAATCCGGTTATTAACTACCGCTCTTTTGGCGAAAACAGGGATAAAGTTGCCGAAAAGAGCTCCAGTTATATGAGAGGAATGCAGGACAATGGAATTCTGGCTACAGGAAAACATTTCCCCGGACATGGCGATACTAATGTTGACTCACATCTCGATCTGCCGGTAATACCGTATTCCAGACAAAGATTAGACAGCGTTGAGCTCTATCCCTTTCGTAAACTTATAAGTGAAGGTGTAGGAAGTATTATGATCGCTCATCTCAATCTGCCCTCATTCGATACAACAACCGGGCTGCCCTCTACCCTTTCGCCATTGATAATCAAAAGCCTTCTTAAGACTGACCTGGGTTTTAAAGGACTGGTAATCACAGATGCTATGAACATGAATGCAATAACCAGGTATTTTAAAACAGGTGAGGCTGACGCTAAAGCCCTTGAGGCAGGGAACGACATTGTAGAGTTTGTTGCTAATGTTGATTCCGCAATAAAAGAAACTAAAAACTATATTTTGCTCAAAAAAATCACAAATGAAGATATTGCACTTAAATGCAGGAAGATCCTTGCTTTGAAATACTGGTCGGGATTAAATAAGGTCAGGCAAATTAAAAGAGATAACATTGAGAATGAGCTATCTCCGATGATTTCCAAGGCCTTAATCAGGGAACTTTATGCCAATTCGTTAACGGTACTGAATAACAATCAGAATATTATACCTGTTAAAAACCTTCAATCTTTAAAAATTGCAGCGCTCGTAATCAATAAAAGTAAACCTACATTATTTCAACAAAGAATTTCAAAATATTGTCGGTCAGATAATTTTTTTCTTGATTCCTTAAACCCGGAAGCGTGCAAAAACCTACTGATAAAGCTCGCCGGATATGATCTTATTATAACCGGAGTTTTTGGCTTAGATCAACGTCCAAATATGCAATTTGGAATCACTCCCGGGTTAGTTGACTTCTTAGGGAAACTTGTTGAAAAAAACAAAACTATTATAACATGGTTTGGTAGTCCTTATGGGTTGGATAAAATCACAGCTCTTCAAAATGCTGATGGACTAGTACTTACATATCAGGAAAATGAATACATGGAAGATTTGTCAGCACAGCTGATTTTCGGAGGTATAGGTGCGCGTGGTTCTCTCCCGGTTACAATAAATGAAAACTGGCCGTTGAATTCCGGAATACTCACTGAAGGAAATATGAGGCTTCAGTATGGAATTCCTGAAAGTGTTGGCATGTCGTCTGAAATCCTAAACAGAAAGATTGATTCAATAGTAAATATTGGTTTAACAGCAAAAGCATTTCCAGGCTGTGAGGTTATGGCTGCCAGACAAGGCGTTGTTATTTTTCAAAAAACTTATGGTTACCAGACCTATGATAACCGCGTAGCAGTTCTGGAAGATGATCTGTACGATCTTGCATCAGTTACTAAGGTATCGGCAACACTGCCCGGACTGATGCTTCTCAATACAGAAGGCAAATTCACTCCTGATGCAACTCTTGGGAGTTATCTTCCATACTTCAGACACTCGAATAAATCAGATCTTGTGCTGAGAGATATGCTGGCACACCAGGCCGGACTGACAGCATGGATACCCTTTTGGAAAGAGACTGTCAGAAAAAATGGAAAATTCAGATGGAACATATTTAAACCGGAATATTCAAAGAAGTTTTCTCTGGAAGTTGCACACGGACTCTATCTTAATAACAACTACCCGAAAAAGATATTTTCTGAAATAAAAAAGAGTCCTCTTGGCGAAAAAAAATATCTTTACTCTGATCTCACATTCATAATTGCACCACAGATAATCGAGAAATTATCGGGACAAAAATGGTATGATTTTGTAACAAATAATATCTATAAAAAGATAGGAGCATTTGATATTGGTTTCAATCCCTATCTGAAATACCCTTTGAGCAGGATCGTCCCAACAGAATATGATTCACTGTTCAGGAAACAACTCCTGCAAGGAACTGTTCATGATGAAGGCGCTGCCATGTTAGGAGGTATTTCAGGCCAGGCGGGGCTATTCTCAACAGCAAATGATCTCATGAAGCTCCTGGAACTATATCGCAGGATGGGAGAATACGGCGGTGAACAACTGATCGGAAGGGATGTAATGGAAGAATATACCAGAGTACAGTTTCCTGATAACAATAACAGGAGAGGTCTGGGATTCGATAAACCACTTCTAAATAACTCTGATGTTCCCAGGAAAGAGTCTTACCCTACGCATAGCGCATCGCCTTCAAGCTTTGGTCATTCGGGTTTCACCGGGACATTTGTCTGGGTTGATCCTGCTTCCGGGATCTCGTACATTTTCTTAAGTAACAGAGTGTATCCTACCCGGAATAATAACCTGATATCAGATCTGAATATCAGAACTGAAATACTTCAGGTTATTTACGACTCAATCCAGAATTAACAAAAAGAAGAATAACTTTCACTGAGAGCCACTGAGCAGACACTGAGAATCGGAAAATGCACTCTCTGTGAACGGCGAAGCCTTCGACGAAGTCAAACTCGGTGCATTCTCTGTATAACTCCGTGTAATTAACTTATTTATAGACTATTTCAGAATCAACCCCTTCCAGATCCGTACTATTTTGGACTTTAATGGCCCCGGGAGTTGTTGGTTTAATAATTGTGTTCATGAACTTCCATCCTTTTGCAAAAGAAATATCGCCTGAGGTCCTTGCTTGTATATCAATATCGGTAAGGAAGTAGTTTTCAATTGGTGACTCTTTCATCCCTGAAATGGAAATCGCCGCTCCTTTTACTGTCCCTTTCATCCCTGAAAGATGTACGTTTTTAAAATGCGGTGTTCCCTTTTCCGGACCAACCTTTTCTAAAAAGACTTTCCAGTGATTTGGAATACTATCATAAGAATATTCTTTTGGTAAGGTAGAATAGCTATAGGCTGGATTCCAGTCCATAGTGGCTCTTAGCATTGTTCCAACATTGTTCATTTGGATATCGTGGATATAAATATTTTCGACAGTTCCGCCACGGGTTATAGCAGATTTAAAATTAATACAGTTAGTTGTACCATTAGCTATCAGATTATAAGCAAGTACATTTCTGATTCCTCCTGATGTTTCGCTTCCACAAGTAATAAGACCACCACCCTTTCGTGCAATACAATCTCTGATTACAACATATTCTGTAGGTCTGTTAACCCTCAGACCGTCAGCATCGCGACCAGCTTTCAGACAAAAATCATCATCGTTGCAGTCTATGTCGCAATTCTGAACTAAGATCCATGAGGAGGAATCTATATCAATACCATCGGTACTTGGCCCGCTGCCATCGACATTATTCTGAATAGTTATTCCATCGACAGTAATATATTTCGAATAAAGTAATTGTACAGTCCAGAATCCGGCCTGTTTAAGAGTGATTCCTTTAAGTGTAACATCCGACGAACCTGAAATTAAGACGGTTCTGGGTCGTTTGCAGTCATAATCAACGATCCACCGAAGTCCCTTTTTCTCATATTCTGTCCGCATCTTCCAGTATTTATCCCAGAAAGGCTTACCCTGAGCATGTACAACACCTTCGCCGGTTATGGCCACATTGCTCTGGTCAAGTACATTAATAAGGGCTGCCGGCCATCTTAACTCTACTCCTGCAATACGGGTATCAATTTCAGGATAATCATCAATATTCTGGCTTCCCAGCAACATAACATTCTTACCAATAACTAGCGTTACACCATTTTTTACAAATAAAGAACCTGTAAGGTAAGCGCCTGTATCAAAGGATACTACTCCTCCGCCCCTCTTTGAACATTCATCAATTGCTTTCTGAATGGCAATTGTATTCAGTGTTTTTCCGTCGTTAACAGCTCCATATTTGTTAACGACAAAAGCCTGCGTTTCCTTTGGAATTTTTCTTGCCCCTACGTCATTAACCCACTTCAACTCAGGAAATACTTTATCTCCACCCTGAATATTTGATTTTTGAATATCGTTTGAGATAAACATATGAAATATTAAAAAAACAATACCGGTTTTTATCATCTCTAATCTTTTTATTTTAATAACACTAAATTATCTGAACTCCAAAAATAAGGATATCTTCAATTTGTTCGACCGAAAATTTTCAAATTATTTGCCAAGCATAGAAATATTCTTTTCAAAATCGAAAAAAGTTTTTCTCATCAGGTCCGATAATAACAATTTGTAATTTATAAATGAGTCAAGACGTGATATATATGCATTGTTTAGTCTTTCTCTTTCAAGTGCCATGGCCTGACTGTCGATATCACCATTAACATAACGCTGGCGGGATATTTCGAAGCTTTTTTCAGCTACCACAATGTTTTTTTCCAGTAGCTGAAGTCTTTTGAGGCTACTCTGAAGGCGGTTAACAGTTGTTCTTATATCTCTTTCAATTGTCACTTTCTCCGCATCCAGCTGAATTTGGTTCTGAGCCAGGGTAGCCTGAGCTCCATGAACCTTTGCTTTGTTTTCACCCCAATCAATTATCGGAATATTAACTGTAAGTCCGACTCCGAAACTACCAGGCCTCGTTTGGAGGTTTTGCCATGTATTTCCAAATGAAGTTCTGATTGGTACCGCCAAATTACTCTGATCCACACCGATAAAGTTATAGTTTATGGAAATATCCCCATTAATACGTCCTTCTGCCTTTCTCCTTTTAATGTCCATCTTTGAGAGTTCAATCTGAATCTCGTTTTCCCGAAGTTCAAGCCGATTATCAAGAGCCAGATTCACAGCCTTTTCCATGTCGACAAGAACCTGATTATAACTAAGATCACTTTTAATTACCACACTGTCACGCAGCTCAATACCTAATCTTTCTTTAAAGAGATCTATCTGAGAGAAGTAATCAACCTTTGCAATATCATAATTATTAACAGCTTCACTAAGGTCCACTTCCATCTGCAGAGCCTCAACTTCGCGGATCAGCCCCGCACTATATTTGTTCTGGGCAATTTTAAAGGCTTCCTGTTGCTTAGTAAAACTTAATTGAGCAATGTTTAACCTTTCGTGGTATGAAAGCAATGTAAAAAAGGTCTGGCTGATATCGTAAACAAGGTTCAATTCTTCTCTTTTCAACTGCTTAGATGAAAGTTCATAAGCAAGTTTTGCCTGTTTATATCCTAATTTTATCTGGTTATATCCAAAAAAGGCCTCAATAGGTTGTCTGAATCCGATGCTTGAAGTGATCTGTGCATTGCGTTCACTTCCATAATAGTCGACAAAACTTTGAACGCCTGATCGCACAAAAATAGAACCATCGCTTGGTAATGGTTGGTTAATAGTAAGATAGCTGTTAATCTGGTTTTGGCGCACCGGATAGAAGGAGATTCCCGAACTGTCTTCAAACTGCCTTATTGTATTAGTATACTGTGGAAGAACCAAATCCATCGATACATGAGTTTTAAAGCTGCTTGTAACTGCTTTTAGGTCGTAGGATGCTTTCTTTAGACTCTGCTGCAATATCAGCATGGTTTTACTTTTTTCCTTTGCTAACTCTATACTCGATTCCAGATCGAGATTATAAATTTGCTGAGCAGAAGTAACAAATGAAATGAAAAGACTAAGAATGATTGCTGTTGTTGTTTTTTGTAAAAGATTCATCTGAATATCTTTTAGTTAGGGTTAATTATATTTTGAAAGTGTAACAATCAGGTTTAATCATGTCGTATTGACTCAATCGGACTAAGATTTGCAGCGTTCTTGGCAGGCAGGTATCCAAACGAAATGCCAACCAGAACTGAAAAACCGAATGCAATGACTATTGAATACAATGTAATACTAGTTGTAACATCTGTTGCAAGTGAGATTCCTAAAGAAAATGAAACTCCCAGGATTACTCCGATTATGCCACCTGAAATACTAAGTACAACAGCTTCAGTAACAAACTGACTCATAATATCTGATTTCTTTCCTCCAAGTGCTCTGCGAATGCCAATTTCGTTGGTCCGTTCAAGAACAGAGGCCAGCATAATATTCATAATTCCAATACCCCCTACGATCAAAGATATTGCTGCGATTGAAGCTAACAGAAGGTTATATATCCTCCGCTCTTTTTCCTCCTGCTTTAGCAATTCATAAGGTACTATAATGCTGTAATCGTTATTATTAAAATGATGGCGATTCAATATACTCCTTATAACAGCTGCCGACTCTACAAGTTTGTCAGAATTATTAAGCTTAATTGTAAGCTGCTTGATTTCACTTGAAAAAGGCTTTTCTTTTGGTATTCTTTTATTGAAAGTAGAAAGCGGGATATAAACATCGTTGTTCAGATCGCGTGCAGCCAGTTCTCCAACTGTCTCTGTAAAAAGAGCCTTGTTTTGCATAACCCCAACTATTTCGAACCACTGATCGCTTAATTTAACACTCTGTCCTAATGGGTCATCGTAACTAAAAAGTTCCCGCGCTAAGTTGGAACCAAGCACACAAACCTTCAGCTGACGGTCATAATGATCATCTGTTATAAAGCCTCCTTTGTCAGTCTGGAAATTTAGTATTTCTTTAATCGATGGGGTAACCCCGATTACAGTTGCTTTGGCAGATTTATCTGCATACTGAGCATCCATTTTCGATTCTGCCTGTGGTGCAACTCCGGTAACCCCAGGTACAATTTCTTTGATGATTTCTGCATCTTTCAGTGAAAGTCCTGATGAGAACTTCATTCTTACCTCCTCAAGTTCAATATCAGTTAAATCTTTGTCACGGATTATTATATTACTTATGCCCAGATCCTGATATTTTGCAATAGCCTGTTTTTTTGCTCCTTCCCCGATAGATACCATTGCAATAACCGAAGCAGTTCCAAAAATAATTCCGAGCATCGTTAAAAATGAGCGAAACTTATGGTCAATAAGACCTAATTTTGCGATGTTAATATTTTCAGAAAAATGCATTGTTTAAAGATTTTTTGGATTTAGGACTTCATCGAATGGTACCAGTTTTTGTCCGGATTTAAATTCCCCTTTAATGGCTGTGAAGTTGCTGTTTGCCACACCAGCCTGAACTTCAACCTTTTTCGCTGTGCCACCTCTCTTAAGGAAAATATAAGTGCGGTCATTCTCTTTCAAAAGGCAGCTATTCGGCACATACTGTTCATTGTCATTCTCATAAAGTATATATTCACAATTAACTGTCATACCTGGTTTAAGCCGGAGATCCGATTCATCTATTTCAACTATTACATTGAATACTTTCTGCCGGTCACGGGTAAAACAGATTTTACTGATATTTGTAATTTTTCCATTGAAAGGAACAGATGGGAGTGCATCAAGTCTTACTATAACTCTCATTCCTGTTCTTACTTTTTTAAACTCAGCTTCGTTAATGAACGTCTTTGCTTTCATTTTTTTAATATCCGGAATACTTGCAATCATTTGTCCCTGATAAGGTGAATCTCCAATTTTAAAATTTTGAGGATTTGAGGAATAAATATTAGATGAAACCTGAAATACACCGGAAATAGGAGATTTGACCAGAAGTACATTTAAAACTGCTTTTGCGCTTTTCAGATCGTTTTCTCTCTGCTTTACACGGATTTTCTGAATTTGATTGTCATAATTATCAAGTTTAGGCTTTCGCTCCAGATTACGTTTTACCTTATTAAGCCTTATAGTAGCTTGCTTAAATTCAAGTTCGGTAATTCTTTTTTTGATGTCTGTATCAAATTTGGATCTTTCCAGCTGTAGCTTTTTCAGATCATAGGAAGCTTGTTCTCTCTTCATCTGAGCGCTTAGCTCCTGAAGATTATTTTCACTTTGGACGACCTGCTTTTTAGCTGCTGCCTGCTCATTTGCAAGTTGATCTTCAATTGTAATAATGACTTTATAAATTGCTGAAGGATCCAGTTTTATTATTGAATCTCCTTTATTTACGGTTTTTCCATGTTCTTCCAGACCTATTATTTTAAACTGGTATCCATATTGATAATTTATTGAAGGCATCATGATGTATGATGCTTTTACTGACTCCAGCTCACCTGCTTCAGTTATTGATTGTTTGAATGGTCCTGTTTTTATGGTAAAATCACTTTTACTTTTCGTACAGGAAATTACTATCGAAACTAACAGTATCATTATTAACGATGCTAACTTATTACTGAAGGCGCCGTTATTTCGATTAATGAATATTACTTTATTCATGGTCTCCTTGAATTCTTTGAATTTGTATTTCATTTTTAGAATAAGTTCCGGATGAGAAAAATGTTTTGGCATATAATATTAAATATTACAACTTTACATTCCAGCTCCGGTAGTAGCATTTTTCCCTTGCGATTCTTCTTTATTTAGGAACGGATCGGCCAGGGCAAGTTCTTCATTTTCTGCTAATCCTTCCGAGACAATTGCAAAATCTACATTGGACTGCGCGATTTTCACATCCTTGCGTTTGAAACCGGAAGATGTCTTTACATAAACGAATTCAATTCCCTGATCTTTGAAAATGGATTCGACAGGTATATATAGTACTCCGGCTTTTTCGCTGATTTTTATTTTGCAGCTGACAGTCAGCCCCGGCAAAAGGTTTTTAGATTTACCATCAATCAAAATCTGCACGGGGAAAATCTTTATTTTTGATTTTGAGTCTTTATTCTGAGCCAGGTTAGCAACGGTGATCACTTCACCGGAGAAAGTTGTGTCCGAAAATGCATCCGGCTTTATTTCCACTTTTAGTCCGGGTGTAATTTTAGTAATATCGACTTCATTTATTTTCACTTCAGCCATCATTTTGTTCAGATCAGGAAGTTCGATTAGCACTGTCCCCGAGTAAGGCTGATCACCAACCTGCCATTTCTGATTAGACATCCAGTTGTCTTTCACAATGGCTATTCCGGGGCTCGGACTAATGACAAAAAGATTGGTTTCAGAACGGTTTGCATCTTCCAGGGTATTTGTTAATTGTTTCATACTTAGAGTTTTCTGAAAAATATCCTCCTGCTGAATCTTTTTCCTGTTTTCAATTTGTTCTTTTGCCCTGGCAAGGTCAATGATTGCCTTTTCCATATTAAGATTATTCTCTTTCTTGGTAACTTCAGACTCATAAACAGCCTGTTCAAAATTGATTTTTGAGATTTCGTAGGAGATATTGGATATTTCCAGATCAGATTCAAGGTCTTCTATTTCTGATTGTTGAGTAGCTTTAAGCTTTTCAAGTTCTGCATTTGCAATCTGGAGTTGTTGTTGTGATGTAATAATAGCTTTTTTAATTTCTGAGGGATCGATTATTATAACTGTATCACCCTTGTTTACTTCCTTTCCATCGCCTACCATATAAGTGATTTTAAGGCTTCCATACCTGTACGAAATAATCGGAGCAGTAATGTTGATTGAGTTAATAGCCTTAACCGCTCCCTCTTCATTTATTTCTTCGATAAACGTGCCGCGTTTTACCAATGTAGTTTGTACTTCCTGAACCACTTTTCCTTTACATGCCATTAATCCAAGAAATAAAAGGAGAATAATTGTCTTGTTCATTATCATTTTGTTTAAATAAATATTATTCATTTTGTTTATTCTGAAATGTTAATTCCTTATCTGTAGATTTCTTTATAACGGAATCTTTCTTTAATGACTCCGGGGCTAGAATTTTTCCGTTTTTCGATTCGTTTTCTTTTCTAATGAGGTTATGAGGAGGTTCTATCAAGGCAATCGTCTCATTTCCTGAAAGTCCTCTGGTTATTATACTTTTTGAACTATTGGAAAGCCCCGTTTCTACAGTAATTGGCGTAAACTCTTCGCCCACCGCAACATATACAATCTTAATGCTGTCCTTTACGAATACTGCTGATGCGGGAACCACAATGGTATCTTTCATTTGATCGACAATAATCCTGCAAAAGGCGCTTAATCCGGGTTTCATCTGCGAGTGACAACTATCGATACTTACTATTACTTCATAAGTTTTTACTGCAGAATTTTGCTGTGTTTTTGTACCCGATAATTTCTTAATTTTTACCTTTCCGGTTGTAGCCAGGTTCGTTGCTGCATCAACGGTAATAAGTACATTTTGCTTTTCCTTAACCCGTTTGTAGTCTGCTTCGGGTACCTCTACCAGAACCTGCATCTCTTTCATATCCGGAATTTGAAGTAAAGTCATATTAGACCATACAACACTACCTTTTTCAGTTTTTCCGCCTATCATACCTGAACCCATAGAACTCATAAAACGCATTACAGGCGATTCATAGTGTATTACAAAACCATCACATGGAGCAGTAATTTTTAGTGTATTCAGCTGATTCTGATATTGCTGTATCAAATTTTTCTGAATCATTATCCGGGAATTCATCCGAACGACCTCCGCTTTATCTATTCTGGTTTGTGCGGAAATTTTTTTCTGAAGTTTCTTTTTTTCGATATTTGCCTTTTCCATTTCAAGGCTGATCAACTTCTTTTTAACGGGGGGAGCAAATTTCAGCTGCACAGAGTCGAGCATCGTAATCTCCATAAGGGCTTTATTGGTCTCTACCTGAGCGCTTAGCGTCGCCAGTTGCATAGCATTGTCAGCCTCAAGTTTTTGCTGTTCAGCCTCCATATTTTCGAGAGAGGTGTTCATCGATTCAACTGAATTGACCAGATCAGGTGCTTCAAGAATGCAAATTGTGTCTCCCTTTTTCACGTAAGCTCCTTCATCAGCAAGATAAGTAACAGTAAGATTTGAAGCACTAACTCTTGGTGACATGATTACCATATTATTTACTGCCTGAATAGTCCCGATCGCATCAATTTTTTCAAGATAATCTGACCGTTTAAGCTTGTAAGTAATGATATTCGGCTTATTCTTCGCACACGACACGAACAAAAAAACAAACAGGATAAGAAAAATTAAAAAATTCTTCATCGAAAAATATTTTGTGCTATTTTTTGGCCAACTTATTCTTGCAAGAAATATATTAAACGGTATTAACCAGAAGATTTGCAAAGTCACTTTCATTTACCTCAACGATAAAGATAGTTATCTTTCGGAATATACAAAACAAAAATTCAAAATATTTCTTTTTTCTGTTTTACAATAAGTTATAGATAATTTTAACTGTTTGTTTTATAAATATCTTAGGAAGTATTACAATCAGGAGAGCAACAATAAAAAAACTTGTTGATAAACATTAAACAAAAAACCAGACTGTAAAATTACAATCTGGTTTTTAAGTGCCCAGAACAAGACTCGAACTTGCACACCCTTGCGAGCACCAGCCCCTCAAGCTGGCGTGTCTACCAATTTCACCATCTGGGCCAGATGGGATTGTGCCCAGAACAGGACTCGAACCTGCACATCATTACTGACACTAGTCTCTGAAACTAGCGCGTCTACCAATTTCGCCATCTGGGCGGAAGAAGATAGCGGCTGCAAAAGTAAAAATAAAAATGAATTTAAAGAAAAAAGATATGAAAAAGGTTTTAAAAAACTATGTTACTGGTTACTGGTTGCTGGTTGCTAGTTAATGTCCATTGTTAAGTATTTGGAGTTCAGACTTTCCACAAACAAGCAACCAATAACAACAACAACAAGCAACAAGCACCGAACTTAATCATTGATAAAAAATATTCCAATTAGATAAGAAGTATTAATTAAAAGTATATTTTTGCTTCCTGATTATTAAAATATGAACAAACAGATTAAGAAATTTCTCAAGTGCATTAATCATCTGAATATGAGGGCTGTTTTATCTTAACTGATAATATTAATTATGAAAGATGGACCAGGCCTGCAAAATTTGCGGGTTTTTTTTTAAAAATTTAAGTCAGAATTATGAAGATAATGAAATTTGGGGGGACATCTGTAGGAAACCCCGACAGGATAAGAGCATTGATACCTTTGATAAATGATGATGAGAGAAAAATTGTTGTTCTCTCTGCCATGGCAGGTACTACAAACAATCTTGTAGAAATTGCAAATCTTCTGTATGCCGGGCACGTTAATGAGGCTTCTGCAAAAAACGAGGAACTCAGATTGAACTATCATAAAGTTACAGATGAACTTTATTCAACTGACAGCTTTAGAAAAGCAGGCCATGAATTGATTGATTCACATTTTGAATATATAAGAAATTTCACATTAAGGGTTTTTACTAAACTTCAGGAAAAAGCAATACTATCACAGGGAGAATTAATATCAACATCTTTATTCCACCTTCTGCTTCAGGAAATGAATATCAGGTCAGTTCTCCTGCCCGCTTTAAGTTTCATGCGTATTGACAAGGATGGGGAACCAGATGAATTTTATATTGAAGAGAACATTGAGCGAGAATTGAAAAATCATACTTCTGAAAACATTATTATAACACAGGGTTTTATTTGCCGGAATGCACATGGTGATATTGATAACCTGAAACGAGGCGGTAGCGATTTTTCCGCATCGTTAATCGGAGCTGCTATAAACGCCAGTGAGATACAGATATGGACAGACATAAACGGTTTTCATAATAACGACCCCCGATTTGTTGAGAACACAAAAGTGATAAGGGAGCTATCGTTTGATGAAGCAGCTGAACTGGCGTATTTTGGCGCCAAAATTTTACATCCGTCAAGTGTTAACCCTGCCCGCGAGAAAAACATCCCGGTAAGACTGAAGAACACGATGGAGCCGGAAGATCCCGGAACTTTAATTACATCAGAATCTACTCTTCTCGACTATAAAGCTGTAGCAGCAAAAGATGGAATATCAGTTTTAAGGATCAGATCTGACAGGATGTTAATGGCCTACGGGTTTCTGCGAAAAGTATTTGAGATCTTTGAAGCATACAGGACACCAATAGATATGATTACCACATCGGAGGTTGCGGTATCTATTACTATCGATAATTCGCAGTTTATTAATCAGATAGCGAAGGATCTCAGAGAACTTGGGACTGTCGATATAGAAGAAAACCAAACAATTATATGTGTTGTTGGAGATTTCCGTACAGAGAGAACCGGCTCAGCTCCTGAAATATTTGAGGCCCTTGACACTATTCCACTTAAAATGATTTCTTATGGTGGAAGCCAGAACAGTCTGTCGCTTTTGATTGATACAACAAATAAAGTTGAAGCATTAAGATTACTTAGTAAACACCTTTTTAATTAAAGAAATGATTAATA
>Ga0209747_1000014_pt1 | contig 68165 bp, 62 predicted proteins | sample BarGraNGADG00311_FD_184498 | JGI IMG/M metagenome (GOLD analysis project Ga0209747, IMG submission 184498) | Arctic peat soil microbial communities from Barrow, Alaska - Barrow Graham LP Ref core NGADG0011-311 (SPAdes) (version 2) | ecosystem: Environmental > Terrestrial > Soil > Wetlands > Peat...
GCTGAGGACCAAAACCAGAGCCACTACCAGCAAGACACCCAAACAACCAAACGCTATAAATTTTTTTTGCATTTTTCATTTCCTCCATTAGTAAATTTTAAAAAATTCGTCGCGGTCATGAATGTTATTTTAACCACAATCGAGAGTTATTGCAATGGTAAATAAAATCAGAGTAGAATTCCCAATTCCCGGTGTTTCCTTTCAATATCATCGGCCAGGCGCTGCAGGGCCTGGTAATCGGCCGGCCGCGGATAGCCCTTAACCATGACCGGTTCCAGGATCTCGGCCTTGATGCTGCCCAGTTGGGACTGCAGGATTTCCAGCATGCGCCCGCCCCAGCCGAAAGATCCGATGATCGAAGCGAATTTAAATTTGGACCGCAGGGCGTTGGCCAGATAGGTGACATATAAAATGGCCGGATGCGGCCCGCTTAAAACCGTCGGTGAGGCAATGATCACCGTGGCCGCATCGACCAGTTCCTTGGCCAGTTCGCCGATATCGGCGCGAATAACATTGCAGGGAAACACGGCAATGTTTTTTTGCATCAGCGCGCCGGTCAGATACTCAACCATTTCCCTGGTGCTGCCATGCATGGAAACGAACGGAATCAGTACCTTATTGCATACTTTATCAGAAGTCCATTCTTCATAAGCATTGAGGATGAATTCGGGGCGCGGATAGACCACCCCATGGCTGGGAGCAATCACGTCCAAGTCAAGCGTTCGCAAGCGCTGCAGATGTTTACGGATATTGCTGCGGAAAGGCATCATGATTTCGGCAAAATAACGCTTGGCCGATTGATAGGCATGGTTCTCGTCCCAGAGCAGCGGTTCGCTTTGGGCCAAATGTGAACCGAGAAAATCGCAGGAAAAAAGCACTTTTTCCTCGCGCAAATAGGTCAGCATGGTTTCGGGCCAATGGACCCATGGCGCGAAAATGAATTCCAGTGTCCGGTCTCCCAGGCTGAGGCATTCGCCATCGGCTACGGTTTGGAAACGGTTTTCAGGAATCAACAGCAAATCCATCAGCATGGCCTTGCATTTCTCATTGGTCACCACCAGGGCCTCCGGATAAATCGCCAGCACTTCGGGGATAGATCCGGAATGATCCTGCTCGGCATGGTGGGAGATTATATAATCAATTCGTCTCACCCCAAGTTCCTGCAGATTGTCGAGCAATTCCCCGGTTTTGCTTGGATCAACCGTGTCAATCAGGGCGGTTTTTTCACTGCCTTCGACCAGGTAAGCGTTATAGGTTGTGCCGTCGGGCAAAGGGATCAGCTCATCAAAAAGACGCCGGTCCCAATCGATCGCGCCCACCCAGTGAATACCTTTTTTGATTTTTTTTACTGCCATGATTTCTCCGGTTTAAGCAAGGGCTCTGGTCATGCAAATCCTCACAAAGTCGCATGGAAAAAATAAAGGGTAAAAGTTTTATTCAATCAATCACTTCGAAAGCATCCTTGCCGGCTCCGCAGACCGGGCAAACCCAATCTTCGGGAAGATCTTCGAAAGCGGTCCCGGCCGTAATCCCGGAATCGGAATCGCCGTCAGCGGGATTGTACACATAACCACACACGTTGCATACATATTTTTTCATTTCAGCCTCCTTGTTTCAGCGGCCGCAAACTCCAGATCCCCACCGGCTTGCTGGCCATTTATTATAAAAACAAACACCCTGAATGTCAACGCCATGTAAGAGTCCAATATGTATCTGAACTTCTGCACCACCCTCAACCGCCGTCCAGTTGCCTGATCATTTTCATGATTTCAGCTTTTTGAGCCGGGTCTTGGGCATTTCCCATCGCCAGTTCCAGGTTATTCAGAGCTTTTTTCTTGTCCCCCAATTTGGCCGCGACTCGGGCGCTGTTGATCAGGTAAGCGAAGTCGGGATGGTTTAGCAAAGCCTGCGCTTTTTCGTAATTCTCCAGTGCTTGGGCAAACTCGTTCAGATTTTCCAGCGCCATGCCTTTCAGGTTATACAGCGGGGCAAAGCGGCGGTTCAGGAGCAAGCCCTTTTCCACATAGCGTAAGGCCGCATCGTATTTTTCAAATTTAATTTCCAGCACGGCCAGATTGGCAAAAGCGTTTTCAGGGGTCAGGTATTCCTCGGCATTAGCGGCCAGTAGCAGCTTTTCTTTGGCCTGCTGATAATTACCCTGCTCAGTGTAAATCGTGCCCAGCAGATTATAAGCGTCATAAAACCGGGGACTTACCAGAATCAGCCGGTTGATCGTATCAATGGCTTTGACAAAATCGCGGCGATACACATACACCAAGCCCAACGCATGCAGAGCCGAAACCAGCTGCGGTTTTTTCTGCAGCGCCTCAAGCAGAGATTTTTCAGCCAGATCCAGCCTGCCGTCATTGAGGTGCCGCACCCCTTCATTGGCCAGGTATTCGGCTGACCCGGGCTGCATCTGGCCGGGGACTGCGCGCGGCTTGCCGCCGCCGCAGGCCAGGAATGCGGCCATTAGCAGCAGACAAAAATATTTCTTTTTCATGTTGCCCCCTTAAGGCCTTTCACCCGGTATGCTTTCACCGGCTGGGATATGCCATGCAATTTTTTTTCTCCCAATAATTCAAAATCAAATTTCTGGCTGGTCGCCAGATAAGTAGTCTCGGCCACAACAATCTCATCGGTACCGGCCACCGATGATTCCAGGCGGGAAGCGATATTGACGGTATTACCTAGGACCGTATAATCCAACCTTTTGGGTGAACCGAAATCTCCGGAAATCAATTTGCCCGAGTGGATGCCGATGCGGACATGGATCCTGTTTTCCGCAGCCATCTGGCTGTTGATGTCCTCTAATTTTTTCATCATTTCCAAAGCCGTGATCAAGGCCAGTTCAGCGTGGCTTTCGAATTCCAGGGGAATACCGAAAATAGCCATGATGGCGTCACCGATGAACTTATCCAAAGTACCGTTGTTTTTAAAAATAATCTCGGTCATTTCGGTAAAAAAATTGTTCAGGAAAATACCCACTTCAATGGGAGTCATCTTTTCCGCACGCGAAGTGAACTTGACGATATCCATGAACAGAACCGTTGCCTCCGATTCCCGGTAAGGCATTATTCCCCCGGTATTGTTGTCCTGAAATTCCAATAGCCGGGAAACCACGGCCGGCGAATGATACCTTTCCAGCCGCGACCTCAGCCGGCGCTCGCGATTCAATTTTTCCAGGCTGTTGCTACCTTCAATGGAGAAGCCGGCGAAGTTGGCGATGATGGACATGATTTCCAGATCCTTTTCACTGAAAACCTGCGAAAAACTGGAAGTGTCCACGTAAATCAAGCCATAAATCGAATCCTTGGCCCAAATGGGGACCGAGATCGCCGAAGTGATGCCGTAAATAATGATGCTCTTGGAGCTGTCAAAACGCGAATCGTTGCGGGTATTGGAGGAGAGAATGGCCACTTTCTCATGGATGGCTTTCAAAGCGATGGTCTTGGAAATATTGACAATATCGTCTTTCTGAACTGATTGGGAATAGGTATACTTCAGGTGAATGTCGTTTTGTTTTTCGTCATAATAAAAAATGAGTATTTTTTCGGGATGGACAAATTTGAAAATCAAAGCGCCGATTTTTTGAAAGCTGTCATCGATATTCTGGGAGGCGATCAGGCTCCGGCCCAATTCGGTCAATGAAGCCAGGAAATTGGACTCCGCGTTTTTCAGTTTCGGCTTAATATCGGTTTTGATCAACTCGTCCAAGGGAACAATCAGGGATATTTTCTGATCGCTGGAATCGCGGTAATTTTCCTCCTTGCTGACGGTCAGGAAACTGAGAATGATCCGGCCAACAGTAATCTTGTCGCCGACTTCGAGAAGCCTGTGCTGAACTCTCTGGCCATTGACATAACAACCATTGGTACTTTTCATGTCAATCAGTTTATAGCCTTTCCGGGCCCGCTGCAATTTGCAGTGTTGGCGGGATACCGTGTTGTCTTTCAATTCAATGTCATTTTCGGACAGTTTGCCGATGACCACCTCATCCTTGGCCAGATAAAAAACTTTTGGCTCATCGTCAACCAGGTATTCTAATTTATATTCCATTCGTTCTTCAGGCTCCTTTTCATTAGATCGATGATGGTTTTTTTGACATCCTGGCCCGCAAAAAGAACCTGATAGACTCCCAGGGCAATGGGCATATCGATGGCCATTGTCTGGGCAATTTTAATAACCGCCTTGGTGGTTTCCACACCTTCGGCCACCATGGGGGTTGATTCTTCAGCTACAGCCAGCGACGCGCCCAGGGCAATTTTCCGGCCCAACTGATAATTGCGTGACAAACTGCCAAAGCAGGTCAGCATCAGGTCGCCGATACCGCCCAATCCCCAGAACGTTTCGGCCCGGGCCCCCAACCTGAGCCCCAACCGGGATATTTCCATATTGGCCCGGGTAACCAGCGCCGCTGTGGTATTGAAGCCATACCCCAGGCCGTTTATCATCCCGGCCGCGATGGCTATCACATTTTTTACCGAACCGGCCACTTCCAGGCCCTTCAAATCGTCAGTCCGGTAGATGCGCAGGACCGTGGAGGAAAAACTGTTTTGGATTTTTTTGAGCAGTTCTTCGTTTGCGGAAGCGGCGACCACAGCCGTGGGATGCTGGCAGGCAAGTTCGCGGGCAAAAGACGGGCCCGACAAGGTGCTCCATCGTGGCGCAATGTCCGGACCAAAAACCTCAACCGCCACCTCGGATATCGTTTTAAGCGAATCGGATTCGAACCCCTTGGACAAATTAACCAGCGTCTGCTTTTCCGGACGAACATTTTTAATACGCAGCATCACGGCACGGATGAATTTTGAGGGCACAGCCAGAATCAAAATGTCAGCCCGGCCGGCTTCCGCTTCCAGGTCGGCCACCGGATCCAAATTGGCGGCCAATTGGATACCGGGCAGAAAGATTGTGTTTTCACGCCTGGTCAGGATCGACGTAATAATTTCTTTTTCCCGGACCCAGAGCTTCACCCTTTTACCGAACCGGGCCAGATAATTGGCGAACGCCGTTCCCCATGAGCCGCCGCCGACAACCAGGATATTATCCATTTTTCTTAAAGCTGAATTTATTTTCATTGCCCACCAATAGACGTTGGATATTGGCACGGTGCCGGAAGACAATCAGCAGCAGCATGACAAAAACCACCATGGCCGTTTCCACCACCTGGGTGAACAGGATGCAAACAAAAAGCGCGGTCGTTGCCAGCAGGGAAGCCAGCGAAACAAAACGGGTCAATTGCAAACTAAGCAAAAAAACAACCAAAAAAACCAGCAACGCGGGGTAATAAAAAGCCAGAAAAATACCAACCAGGGAAGCGACCCCCTTGCCGCCGCGGAATTTTAAAAAAACCGGAAAAACGTGGCCCAAAAGCACGGCCAGAGCACCAAGCAGCACAATCCAGGGTAAATCGAAATGAGCTTGGCCGTAGATGACCGGCACGGTTCCCTTTAAAATATCCAAAACCAGGGTCAGTAGTCCGGCCAGCTTGCCCTTGCTGCGCAGCACGTTGGTGGCTCCGATGTTGCCGCTGCCCAAAGTGCGGATGTCCCTGCCTTCAGTAAAATAAAAAATCAGATAGCCGAATGGAATGGATCCCAGTAGGTAGGAAAAGACGATGAATGAAATTTCATGACTGCTCAAGGGGAATCTCCTTTAAAATATCGTATAACGGACCGGCAGGAGTCAGTTGGCTGCTGAAAAGTTGAAAAGAGGTTACCTGGCATTCGGCCAGAAAAATATCCCGCTTTTCCGCCAACAGTTCAAAAAGCGTTTTGAAATTGTAGCGGGCCTTGTTTCGCCCCAGGGTGATATGCGGGCTGAAAGGTCGGGATTCTCTGGCAATCCCCAACGGGGCGAGCGTGTTTTCAATCCAGGCAAATAAAGTTTGTAATTGAGGAGTGTCATCCACTCCAGCCCAGAAAATATGCAGGTCATCGCCGGCGGGAAATTTGCCGAAACCGCTGATTTTCAATCCAAAAGGAACGGCGGCATTTTTTACTTGCATTAAGGCCTTTTCAATCCGCATCACCATGGTATCGTCAACTTCGCCGATGAATTTCATGGTCAGGTGGATGTTGCCGCTTTCTGTCCAGCGAATGGAATTGGCTACTTTCTTGAAAGGTTTCAGTTCTCTAACGATGCTTTCCCTGGTCGCTTCATCCAAGTTAATACCGACAAAAATTCTCATTGATTTAATTATAATGGAAGTGCGATTATTAGTAAATAGCGGAGCATATCCAATCGGAAAAGCTCCCGGCTAAACAGGCGGTTTTTATTGACTAATGCCGGCATATATATTAAGATAAAAGCCCATGAAAATATTCTCAATCGCCGGTTGGTCTGGCAGCGGCAAAACCATGCTCATCAACCGTTTGATCGAAAGTTTCAAGGCCAAAAAGCACCGGGTGATCGCCATTAAAAACGCTCCTGACACTTATACTTTGCAGCCTGAAGCCAAAGACACGGCGCAGTTTCTGCGCGCCGGAGCCGACGAAGTCTTCCTGATAGCCAAAAATGAATTGCTGCGCATGAGCCTGATCAACGCTCCCCAGGACCTGCTGGAAGACCTGAAATCTCGTCTGCATAAAGATGACATTGTGCTGATGGAAGGCCTTTACCAGCCGGGAATACCGGTGATCGAAGTCGATGATCCCAGTAGGCCGCAAGCGTTGAAATTCCCATTGACCAAACTCGCGGCCATGATAAGCGCGGAAAAGTGCTCCCCTGGCCTGCCCTGCTTCCGTCCCGATCAAATTGCCGAAATCTGCGCCTTTATGGAGGAATACCATGGAAAATAAAATCACGCTTAAAGTCAATGACCAGGACATTACACTCAATCCCTTCGTGCGGAAATTTCTCGGCAACATACTGCTGGGGGCTGTGCAAGCCCTGGATAAAATTCCCCAGCCGCCGGAACGGATCGAAATCATCCTGCAAACTGAAAAAAAATAGAAATCAAGGAGAATTGAATCATGAGCACCAACGAAACTGAACACGATATTGAAAAGATCAGAAAAGCCCACAAAATTATCAAAGAGTTTACCTACGAATTGAAACCGGTACTCAAGGGCTACAACAACCGCACCCTGTATATCAACCTGACAACCCTGGAAATAAAGGAAAAACCGGTTTCGGCCGAGATGAAGAAAAAGTTCATCGGCGGCAAGGGTTTTGACTTGAAACTGCTCTGGGATGCGGTCAATGAAAACACAAAATGGGACAGCCCGGAAAATGAAATCAACATCGCCATGGGTCCCATCGCCGGCAACACCAACTATCCCGGTTCCGGCAAGTCCATTGTCACCACCATATCGCCGCAAACGGGCATTCCCATTGACTGCAATGTCGGCGGCCACTTTGGCCCTTATTTGAAGTTCTCGGGCTTCGACGCCCTGGAAATCCAGGGCAAAGCGGACCGGGAGATAATCATTTATATCGACGGCAACCAGGGCCGCATCCAGATCATGGAAGCCCCGGAAGAGGCCGTGGACTCGCACGTTCTGGCCGAACAGCTGCACGAAATGTTCGCCGCCAACGAACGCGAAAAGCAGCAGGTGTCGGTAGTCTCAGCCGGACGCGGCGCCGAACATGCCTGGATCGGCTGTCTGAACTTTTCCTACTGGGACAAACGGCGTAAACTGCCGCGTTTGAAGCAGGCGGGACGCGGCGGCACCGGCACCGTATTCCGCAACAAGAAGCTCAAGGCACTGGTGGTCAAGTACTCCGGCCTGACCGGAAAATCCAACAACCCGGTGGATATGGAAACCCTGCAGAAAACCGGTCTGAAGTTGCACAAAGAGATCCTGACCCTGGATGACAAGCAATGTCAAATGCGCACCATCGGCACAGCCCACCTGGTGGAAATCATGAACGACTACGATTTGCTGCCGGTGAAGAATTTCCGCTACGGAAGCCATCCCGAAGCGGTCAAGCTGGCCTCCTGGGTGTGGAAAAAATATTTCACCCAGAACGTTCCCGACGGCTGCTGGTTCGGCTGCACCTTGTCCTGCGCCCACGGCGTGGACAATTTCGAGTTGAAAACCGGACCTTATAAAGGACACAAGGTCCTGGTCGACGGTCCCGAATATGAAACGGTCGGAGGCTGCGGTTCCAACCCGGCCATTTTTGATCCGGCCGCCGTGATCGAAATCAACTTCTACTGCGACACCTACGGCCTTGATACCATCTCTTTCGGAACCATGACCGGCTTCATCATGGACTGCTATGAAAACGGCATCCTGAACAAGGAACGCACCGGCGGCCTGGAAATGACCTGGGGCAATTGGCGGGCGGCCCTGGAGCTGATGCACCGCATCGCCCGCGGCGAAGGCTTCGGCCTGATCGCCGGCAAGGGCGTCAAATACATGCAGGAATATTTTGCCAAGGAATACGGCGCCGACGCCCAATTCCTGAAGGACATCGGCATGCACGGCAAGGGGCTGGAGCAGTCCGAATACCAGTCCAAGGAGTCGCTGGCCCAGCAGGGCGGCTACTACCTGACCAACAAGGGGCCACAGCATGACGAGGCTTGGCTGATTTTCATGGACATGGTCAACAACATGCTTCCCACCTTCGAAAAGAAGGCCGAGGCCCTCCATTATTTTCCGGTTTTCCGCACCTGGTTCAGTCTGCAGGGTCTGTGCAAGCTGCCCTGGAACGACATCGAACCGGCCAATAACGCCGAAAACGACGAACCCAACAAGGTCCCCGAGCATGTGCAGAATTACGTGGACATTTACAACGCCATCACCGGCGAAACCATTACCAAGGAAGAGCTGATGTTGCAGTCGGAGCGGGTCTACAATTTCCAGCGCATATTCAACCTTAAAATGGGCCACGGCAAGCGCCCCGACGACTACCCGCCCTACCGCGCCATGGGCCCGGTCACGGTCGAGGAATACGAGTCGCGCGCCGAGCGCTACGACAAACTGATGCAGGAAAAGCAAAACATCGATCCCAAAGGTAAGAGCACGGAGGAAAAGATCAAGATTCTGCGCAAGTACCGCGAACAGCAATACGATAGTCTGATCGACGCCGTTTTCAAACGCCGGGGCTGGTCCAGGGACGGCGTACCCACGGTCGAGCATCTGAAAAAAATCGGCATGGATCTGCCGGAGGTGCTGGCGCTGGTCAAGAAGCACCTGTAAGAAGACTCTGGACGATAAACGATCCTAATTATTTTTGGTCTCGAAAAAATATTTTTATCTAAATTTTTTATTTTGTTTACAATATGTTTTTTAAATTTTATAATTGAAATTATTAATTAAAGGGAGGTCATATGCCAGTCAAAAGAACAGTCATGCGCAGTTCCAAGGGCACCAAGCTTTACGCGGTGCGCGACAGCAAAGGCCGCTTCAAGGACATCCAAAGCTACAAGAAGGCCCACAGCTTGGACATCAAGCGCAAGAGCAAAGCCGAGACGGCCAAGGCAACAAAGGTCAAGGCAAAAGCCAAGACCGTAAAGGCTAAGGCCAAAACTGTCAGCAAACCCAAACCAAAGCCCAAAGCCAAAAAGAAAAAATAGCGATCTGACTCTCCCGACCAACGCGAAGTTACTTCCGGCTGTTGACCTACAATGTAAACGGGAATCAGGGGCAAGCGTTGATCATTTCAGTTTTTATAAGCTGAAGGGAGATTGCTGTTCTTTAATTTAGAAATTTGCGTCATGGTCAAACGATACCCTGCGATATAGAATGCGCGATATAAAATAGTTTATAGTTAATCGAACACTTTTTCCAGGTTCTGGTAAGCGCCGTGCACCTTCTCCACTAATGAGGCGATGTCCTTTTCGAGGCCCGCCTTTCCGGCCGCTTCCAGGAGCTTGGTTTCGGCGAGCAATTTCGCAGCCGCGGCCTGGAAAGCCTCGGTCTTGGCGGCCAGGCGCGGTGCCAGCGTAGCCATAGTGATGGCGTCGGCCTTGACTACCATGTCGGGAGCGACCTTGTAGATCTCGGCATATTTTTTTTCGGGCAGATAATTGTGATAGACGACATAGAGAATTTTATGATAGGCGTCCACTTCCTTGGCCACGGGCCGGATGGCGCGCACCAGCATTTCAAAGCGAGCATGCAAGCTCTCGGCCGCGTCCAGGAGCGCCTGGTTGTCGCTGCCCGCGGCGGAACGGTTGTAGGCGACCACTGCCAAGTTAAACTCAGCCAAGCCGCTTTCCCATACCTGTTTCTTTTCGCGCAGAATGCCGGGCAAGGCTGCGGCGTTGATCTTGGCAGCCTGGGCGTTGATCTCGGCCACAAAACCGCGCAGGGCTGTGTAATCCTTGGCCGGAAAGGCGGTATGCCAGATGGGATAAATGATGTCATGAAAATCGATCAACTCCGGAACCGTGCTTTCGGTTTCGGGATTCGGTATTTGTTCAGCAAATAGAACAAAACCCAGACCAAGCAAAAAAATAGTCAAAACAAAACGTGTGATTTTAAGCATGTTTTTCTCCATAAAATTTTTGGCTTTTACAACGAATTCTCCACCACTTTGACCTTCAGGCGCGACAGATACTCGGTGATCTTAATCTTCTTGGGGCAGGCTTCCATGCAGTTGAAGATAGTATGGCAGCGCCAGATGCCGTTTTTGTCGTTGATAATTTCCAGGCGCTCGTCCGCACCGTCATCACGGCTGTCGAAAACGAAGCGGTAGGCTTTGAGCAGGGCGGCCGGTCCGAGATAGTCCTGGTTGGGCCACGAACTGGGGCAAGCCGCGCTGCAGGCGGCGCAGAGAATGCACAACGTGGATTCGCCGATCGCTTCCAGTTCGGCCGTGGATTGGATAAACTCCTTGTCTGGAAGCGGCTTGTCGACAATCAAATAGGGTTTGATGCGCTTCAATTTTGCAAAAAACGGCTCCAGGTCAACGACCAGGTCCTTGATGATGTCGAATCCGGACAGGGGTTCGATTTTCAGCTTGGTCCCGAAGCGGTGGATCGGCGTCTCACAGGCCAGTACGTTGCGGCCGTTGACTTTCATGGCGCAAGAACCGCAGATGGAACTGCGGCAGGAACGGCGGTAGGAAAGGGTGCCGTCATGCTGCCAATGAATCTCGTTGAGCACATCAAGAATTGTGGCTTCGTCTTCGATCGCCAACTTGAACAACTGCCAGCGCGGTTTGTCGTCTTTTCCCGGCAAGTATCTTAAAATTTTTACAGAGATATCTATTTTGGCCATGGTGCATCCTCCTTAATATTTCCTTTCCTGGGGCTGATACTGCGGGTAAATGACTACCGCCTTGCTGAAATCCAGAACGATTTTTCCGTCCCGGCGCCAGGCCAGGGTGTGTTTAAGCCACTGGGCGTCATCACGCTTGGGAAAATCGGTCCGGAAATGGGCGCCGCGCGATTCCTTGCGGGCCAGGGCCCCTTCGACAATCACTTCGGAAAAACTGAGCAGGTTTTCCAGTTCCAGGGCCTCGATCAGGTCCAGGTTGAACACAGCACCGTGATCATCGACCGTGACCTGCTGGTAACGCTCCTGCAATTCCTTGATGATGGCCTTCATTTTCAGAATATCGCTTTCGCAGCGGAAAACGCCCAGGTATTTGGTCATATTCACCTGCAATTTCTCGCGGATGGGGGCGTGCTTTTCCTTGCCCTGCTTCTGCCACAGGCGATCGATTTTTGCCTGGGCTTTATCCAAAGGATTGGCTGGAAGATCGCTGTGGACATTTTCCCGGCAGAACTCGGTCATGTGGATACCGGCAATGCGGCCGAAAGTGGCGGCATCCTGGAGAGAGTTGCAGCCCAGGCGGTTAGCGCCATGCAGCGAGAGGCAGGAAGCTTCACCGGCCGTGAACAGCCCTTTGACCACTGTACCTTCGGCATCCTTGATCACCTCGGTACGAATATTGGCCGGAATGCCGCCCATGGAATAGTGGGCCGTGGGCTGAATGGGGACGGCATCCGTTATGGCGTCAACTTTCAGGTAATTCAAGGCCAGGTCATATATCTGCGGCAGGCGCTGCAGAATTTTCTCCTTGCCCAGATGGCGCAAGTCCAGATAGACATAATCTTTGCCGCCGATGCCGCGGCCTTCGTTGATTTCAGTCTGTTCGGAACGAGAGACTATATCGCGCGGTGCCAATTCCATTTTGGCGGCCGCGTATTTTTTCATGAAGCGCTCGCCCTGGTCATTGACAATATAGGCGCCTTCGCCGCGGGCGGCTTCGGAAAGGAGGATGCCGTGCTTGTACAACCCGGTCGGATGGAACTGGACGAATTCCATGTCTTCCAACGGCAAACCCGATTCCAACACCAGGGCCACGCCGTCGCCGGTGTTGGCGTGGGCGTTGGAAGTGACTTTCCAGGCCCGGCCGTAACCTCCGGTAGCCAACAGAACCGAGCGGGCGTGAAAAATATGGAGGCCGCCGTTGCGGATATCCCAGGCCACCAAACCGCGCGCCAAATTATTCTCAATCAGCAGCGACAAGACCTGGAATTCGTTGAAAAAAAGCACGTTATGCTGCAGGCACTGTTCATAAAGGGTATGCAACAAAACATGGCCGGTGACATCCTGGGCGAAACAGGCCCGGGGCGAGGAGTGGCCGCCGAAAGCCCGCTGGTTGATCCGCCCGTCCTCGGTGCGTGAAAAAGCCACGCCCATGTGCTCGAATTCGTAAACGGTTTTAAGGGCTTCATTGACAAAGAGCTCGATGATATCCTGGTCAGCCAAATAATCGCTGCCCTTGATGGTATCGAACATATGGGCTTGCGGCGAATCTTCGGCCACATTGGCCAGGGCGGCGGCAATGCCCCCCTGGGCGCCGCCCGAGTGCGAGCGGGTCGGGTAAACCTTGCTGATCACTGCCGCCGACAACCCGCTTTTAGCCACTTCCAAAGCGGCCCTGAGTCCGGCCAACCCGGCTCCGACGATCACGGCATCGATTTTATGATAATTTCTTGCTTCTTTGGTTTTCATGGTGTCACTCCTAGGCGATCTTAAGGGTATAGAGCTTGATGATGGTCAGGGTGCCGACAAACAAAAGAATCGTTCCGACCGTCAACAGCAGGCTGTACCAAACCAGGCGCCAGAACTTGCTGGCCGTGTAATCTTCCAGGACCGACCAAACCCCGTTCAGGCCGTGATACAAAGCGGTGAGCAGAAACATGAATTGCAGCAGCGGGAACCACCAGCTCTGGGCCCTGGCCACAACGTACTGGTAGGAGGTCATCCGGCCCTGGGTGAGAAAATGATAGGTAATGAAGTGGAATAGCAGCAGGACAAATAAAATTACCGCCGATATGCGCTGCAGCAGCCAGGCCAGCGAACCGGTTCTTGAGGTTTGCTTGAAATTCTTGTTCATCCGACCCTCCACTGCACGTGAGAAAGGATCAAATACGAGCCCAGCGCCCACAGGAAAAAAGCCACGGCGATCAACACTATGAACAGTTTTTTTTGCAGCAGCGAACCTTTAAAAAAATCGACAATCACGATGCGCACACCGTTGAAGGCGTGAAACAGAATGACGCCCCATAGCCCGGTTTCGAGAAGTTTGAAAGGCACACTGTTCAAAAAGATCATCACCTGGTTGAAGGCAGCTTCGCCATAAGTCAGGCTATTGATGACCCAGATGTGCAGGCAGAGGTAAAAGATCAAAGCCAGGCCCGCAAGCCGGTGCAAAAGCCAGGCCCAAGACCCGATAAAATTGTAATACGTGAAATCATAAAAACGCGTTCTTTTATACAAGCTTTTCCTCCATAAAAAAATATTAGGCGCTATTTTAATATTTTTTCAGGGGAACTTCAAGGGAATATTTGACTTTTCTCTCAAAAGAAAATACTTTATAAGGATGATCAGTCAGCAGCCGGTGCGGCAGCAAATACAAAAACCAGAAGCCCTGGCCTTGAAACACATGTTTGAAAAAAACCACTGGCTGATCCGTATCCGCTGGATTTATCCCGTTTTCATCATGCTTTTTTTCTTGTCATACAATTTTCTGGCCCGGCGCTCACTGATCAGTTGGCAAAACGCCCTGCTGGTTTTACTGCTGCCGGTCATCATCAACTTCCTTTTCCGCTTGGATATCCACCAAAAAGAACAACTGGCCGAGCGCCAGGTGGATTACAACCAATTATCATCGACCATATCCCGGCAGATCAACTTTGACCTGATCGCCCTTTCCCTGATCGTTCTTTTTTCCGGCGGCCTGAGCAGTCCGATCATCGCCATGTTTATTGTTTACATCATGATTGCCACTTTTTTAACTGATTACCACAAGGCTTTCCGCAACACCCTGACGGTCATTGTCCTGCTCCTGGTCATCACCCTGTTGCAAAACAGTGAAAATTTTTTCTCCAGTCAGCAAACCATGGCCATGCTGACTTTCGACATCATGTTCATTTTTACCTATTTTGTCTCCGGTTATCTTTCAAAAAACCTGCACACCAATGAAGCATTACTCAAAGAGCTGCTGAAACAAACCCAGGAACTATCCATTGCCGACGGTTTGACCGGCCTGTACAACCAGATGCATTTTTTTGAACTTTTAAATCTGGAAACAAGAAAATCGCAACGCTATAACCTGAACTATTCACTGATTATGTTTGACGTCGATTTTTTTAAAAATTACAATGACCATAACGGCCACATGCATGGCTCGGAAACATTGAAAAGCATCGGGACAATTATGAAAAATAAATTTCGCAACACCGACCTGCTGGCCAAATATGGCGGCGACGAATTTGTCATCATCCTGCCGCAAACCGACAAAGTTGGAGCCTACCTGGCCGCGGAAAGGCTGCGTGAAAGCGTTGAAAAGCAGGTTTTCCCCGGCGCCGAAACCCAGCCTTTGAAAAAACTCACTATCTCCATCGGCCTGGCCAGTTATCCGGAACATGGACTGAGCGATGAAGAAATATTGAATCGTGCCGATAAAGCTTTATATTTCGCCAAGGAGTCAGGGCGCAATCGCACCATTATTTATAATGAAAACATCGAAAAAGAACTGGAAGAATTCAGCTGATTCGCCAATGGGCCGCGCTGAAATGAAAAACAAGTCAAACGCCATGATCATAAAAAGAGCCAGCGGCCTGCTGCTGCACATCACCTCCCTGCCCGGAAAATACGGTTGCGGCACCCTGGGCCGGGAGGCTACCGCTTTCAGCGATTTTTTGACCGCCTGCGGCCAGTCTTATTGGCAGGTTCTGCCATTGGGACCGGTGTGTCCACACTGGCATTTTTCCCCCTATTCTTCGCCTTCGGCCTTTGCCGGCAATGAGTTACTGATCGATCCCGAAAAAATGCGCGCCCGGGGTTGGCTTACCGCGGCGGAACTGCGTGAAAGCGAAGACGGCCTGGAAAATGATTTTGCCGATTTTACAAAAACCGCCCGCCAAAAAACAACTCTGTTGGAAAAAGCGGCCAGCTTATTCACCGCGCGGCAAAACCCGGGCGAAAAAATCGAATTCGAACGTTTCCGGCACGACCAGCAGCAGTGGCTGGACGATTATGCCCTGTTCCGGGCCCTGGCCGATCATTTCAACACTTTTCAGTGGACAACCTGGCCGGCGGACATCGCCCGCCGCCAGCCGGCAGCTCTGGATTGCTGGCGGCAAAAATTGGCCGAACCTATCTTCTTCTGGCAATTCGGGCAGTTTGTTTTTTTCAAACAATGGCTGGAACTGAAAGACTATGTCAACCAGCGGGGTTTGCAAATCATCGGTGATATTCCTTTTTATGTCAATTTTGAAAGCGCCGATGCCTGGTCCCATCCCGAAATATTCCAGCTAAACAAAGCCAGTGGACTACCCACATCCGTGGCCGGCGTGCCTCCCGATTATTTCAGTCCGACCGGTCAACGCTGGGGCAACCCCCTTTACCGCTGGCAAGATCAACACCAGGTTCTCAACACAGCCACCATGCATTGGTGGACGGCCCGCATCGGCCATCTTCTGCAACTTGTCGATGTGTTGCGCATAGATCATTTCCGCGGCTTTGACACTTATTGGGCCATTCCGGCAGAAGAAAGCACAGCGGTCAATGGCCGCTGGCATCCAGGGCCGGGATTGGCCTTTTTCAGCGCATTAAAAGATAAACTGGGAAATTTACCTTTGATCGCCGAAGATCTGGGTGAAATTCCCCCGGCCGTGGAAGCCCTGCGCGAGCGCCTGGCTTTGCCGGGAATGAAAATACTGCAATTCGCTTTCGATGGCCAGAGCAATAATCCCTATTTGCCTCACAATTTCACCAGCACCAACTGCCTGGTTTATACCGGGACCCATGACAACAACACCAGCAACGGCTGGTTTTACGGCCAGGAAACCAGCGCCCAGACCAAGCAATTTATCATGGATTATCTGAACTTGGCGCATCGCGATGAATTTCACTGGCAGCTCATCCGCCTGGCCATGCAATCGATTGCCTGCCTGGCTGTTTTCCCGGTTCAGGATATCCTGGGCTACAGCGAACGTTTTCGCATGAATACTCCGGGCCAAGGCGCCGGCAATTGGAACTGGAAATTAACTCCGGGAGTATTGACCCCCGAAATCGGCCAACGTCTGCGCCAATTAACTAGCCTTTACAACCGCCTGCCGGAGGATAAGAACCTTATAGCAAATTCTAAAATTTGTTAGCTTTTTAGAACAAATTTTGAATTTGCTATCTAAGGCCCTTATCCAGCTCTGCTGGGTTAAGCGATTGTCCTATATTTTACAGTTTTATCCACAAATGTCATAAAAATAGGACAGATTATACCTATTTAAGTTGGCAATGAATTTGCTTTCCAAAGAACAGGAGGACAACATGAAAAAGATCATGATTGCCATTGTGAGTATATTGTTATTGGCCGGTGTTTTATTGGCCGACGACACGGAAAATACCGCCGGCGAAGCTAAGTACTACGACAACGCCAAAGTCATCCGCATCAAAAACGTTGAAGGCGAAGGATTTGTACAGCGCTCTTACGAAGGAGGCAATGAAGAAGCGACGCCCAACCTGCCTTTATTTGAAAAAGATACGGTAGGCACCACCGCCGGTCGCCTGGGAATCTATCTGGGCCGGTTGAACTACCTGCGCCTGGACTCGGACACCATAGTTGAACTGCTGAACATTCCCGAGTTGCGCAAAACCGACCTCATTGTCCGCGTTGAAAAAGGCGGTATCTACCTGGACATTGAAAACCTGGACACCGAAAAAAGCATTCAAATCCAGACGCCCGATTGCGGCATCTTTCTTTTAGACAAGGGCATTTACCGGATTAACGTGGACGAAAACTCGTTGACCGAGGTTTATGTCGTGGAAGGAATCGCCGAAGTCGCCGGCCAGGAAAACAGCCGCAATGTCAGGGAAAATCAGAAAATCGTCATGTCCCGGGGCGAATTGAAGGAAAGGCCCTATTATTTTTACGCATCGGAAAAAGACGATTTCGACAGCTGGAATGAAACACAAAATAGCGAGCAGGGTTATGCCCGCTACGGCACCTCCAGATATCTGCAAAGCGGTTACGAGGACTATGAATACGAAATGTCCCGCTCCGGACGCTGGTCATACATGTCCGATTTCAATTCCTATGTCTGGACCCCTTATTACAGCAATGCCGACTGGATGCCCTATGCCAACGGACGCTGGGTATATAATCCTTATTATGGGAATGTTTGGGCTTCCTATGACAACTGCGGCTGGTTCACCCACCACTACGGGCGCTGGCAATGGGATTATTCATGCGGCTGGTACTGGATTCCCGCCTACCACTGGTCACCGGCCTGGGTCTCCTGGTTCGGAGACAACGATTACTACGGCTGGTGCCCGCTGAGCTGGTGGAACCGTCCGGTCGTCGTCATCAACAACCGCTGGGACCGCAATTACGATTACCGCCGCGGCATCCCGCAACACTCACGTTCAACCATCATCATTCGCAAAGGCGAACTTTCCGCCCCCAACATGCAGCGCGTGGCCTTGAGCAAAAACAACCTTGGGTCAACAGGCAACAAGATCATCGCCTACCGCGGCACTGCTCCCGGTGAACGCTTGGGAATTGCCAAAGTCACGGTCATCAACGCCAACGGCAAGGCCGTGGCCTACAAGCAAAACGCCATTGTGTCAGGTGAAAAATACAAAATCACTAATGTCGCTGGCAACGGCAGCAAATCCGTTACAGGCAAAACAGCCGTCTATAAGTATAACAATGCCAGTGACGCCAACGGTAAATACTCCAGCCGCATCGCCCGTACCACTGGCGATGACAAAATCACTGCCAGCGGAAGCCAGAAACTTCCCGTTCGCACTTACCGCAGCAGGGATGACGAAAAAGGCGTTGGAACCGTAACCAGCAGATCTTACCGCTCCAAAACCAGCGGCGAATCATCCGCTAATACCAGCGTCCGTTCCTCAGACTCCAACAGCAGCGGGGATAAATCGCAGTCCAAAGTCACAGCACGCAGCAATTCCGCAAGTTCCTCAAAGTCATCGTCGTCTACAAGCAGTGCGACCCAAGCGGCCAAGAAGAAAAAGGATGAAACCGCGTATCAGGCGCTATTGCACAGTGAAAATTCGGCCGGTTATAAAAGCCATGCAACAAGTATCGCCGGTAACCAGACCAGCTATGCCGCCAGCATCAGCAGCACAAACCGCTATTCATACCGTACCTATGAATCCAAAACCAACAATGAGCCCCGCTCTTCCGGCGCTTACTCCTCGGTTTCATCGGGCCGATTTCCCAGCGCCAGAAAAGCCGCTTCGGCTAATTCAAGTTTTCCCCTTAATGATTATTCCTCCCGCTCCGAGCCTTCCTCCGACCGCATTGCGGTAAGGGGCAGAACTTCCTATCAGAATGTTTCAACCGTCAGCCCAAGAAACCAAAGTTATAACAGTAATAGCTCTAGCCGCGCCTACGCCCCTGCCAGCGGCAGCAGCCGGGCCAGCCGTAATGATAATTCTTCCCGATCAATCACGTCCTCCGCCTCAGCCCGCTCATCCGGGCGCGTCATGGCAAGCGCTCCGCGCCCAAGCTCCAGTGCTGCAGCCACGGTCAGAGCCAAACAGAAAAAATAACCTTCAGCAACAACCAAAAGGGACAGACAAATCAAATCCGCCCCTGCAGGGACGGATGATTTGTGCTGTCCTTTTTTTTTCATTTCAATGGCTTTAATTACGTCTTGCTTTCTGATATAATGGAAAAGGTTTATGGAGTAACGGCATGAAAATATTCTTGGATACGGCCAACATCTCTGAAATCAAGAAGGGGCTGCTTTATCACCCATTGACCGCCAACGGTATGGAACGTTTTTTGAAAGACTGGGAAAAAGTCAAACCCTGACTGATGAAAAAAAAGTTTAAAATTCTCATCGGTTTTTTTTTATACTTTTAGGCAGCGCCGGCCTTTATTACGCGGCGAAATATTACGTTTTCCGCAGCATCATTGCCAGCACCAATTATAAAATTCAGTTCAGCGATTTAAAGCTTTCACTTTTCCCCCTGGGCCTGGAAGTAAAGAACATTGAAAATTTTTCCATCCAGAATGAAAACCTGGTTTCTTTTTCCGCTATCACCATCACCCTGCCCTTCACCTCCCTGTTCAGCAAAAAAAAGGCCGTCAACATTGCCATTGAAAAACCGCTATTTGTACTCACAGACAGTTTACTGAAAATGAATCCCGGCAGCGGCGACTTCGCTGCGAATTTTACCATCAAGCACATCGATCTCCGCCATGGTGAGATCAAATTCAAAGGCCAAGATATCACACTGCAGCTGCTTGATTTCAATTTGCAATCAAGTCCAATAAGCGAGGGTTTGGTTTTTAAACTCGCATCGAACCATTTAAAAATAATACTCCCCTTCAACGGCGAACTGCTCACCCTGGAAGGAAATCTGAAGGGCGAGATCCGCCAGCAGGGAACTACCTGGAAAATCAACCAGCTGCTGTGGCAAACCAGGGATATCACTTTCAACCTCAACGGCCGGGTTTTAAAAGACGGTTCTATTTATTTAAATGCATCTGCCCAGGGTGATCCGGAAAACATCCTGCGTCCCCTGCTGGAAGAGCTTGCGGTCAAGGGCTTGACCAACGCCAAGGTCAAGATTGTCAAAAACGTTAAAAATAAAATCCAGATCAAGGCCGACTTCACTTCTCCTTATTGTTTGATCAAGGAAAATTCCTGTTCCAACCTGGCGGGGAATTTGAGTTGGAACAGCCAGAGCCGCAATTTGGATCTCGAGACCGCTTTCGATACGCCGCTGGCCAGGGGCCGGGTGCAAGTCGCCAGCAAAGACGGGAAAACCAACATCGCAATCCATGACATCCCGGCCGCCTACTTGGCCAATATTCTGGAAATCAGTAATGATGCCCCGCTGGCCGGGATCGTCAGCAGCGGTGAATTTAAAATCAACGCTGGCTTCATCAGCGGTCAGGCCAACCTGGACGCCACCCCGGCCCGGCCTCTGACCCTGCCCTTTGTAGCCATTGGAACCATTGATTTCTTGCGCGATAAAAAAAAAGAACAAACTACTTTTTCTGGCCGGGAGCTGCAATTTAACGGCGGTCAAGTGAGCCTCAGCGGCCAAGTCAATTCCAAAAAGAAAACTGTGGATATAAAAATCAATGTCGCCTTGAAAAATATTGAAAACATCACGGCCTATTCGGCTCATTATCTTGATATCGATCTGCTGCCTTGGAAACTGAGTCAGGGCAGCGGCATGTTTTCCCTGGAACTAAATAAAAAGCCGGGTGACAAGCAAATCAAAAGCCAGTTTGCCATCCAGCACTTTCTAGCCAATCAACAGGCAATCGAATCCCTGCAGGGCGACGTCATGGTTAACCCGCTCCGCACCCATGGTGACTTCAAGATTTCGGCTCCGGATTTGCAGTCGCTGGTGAAACTGGACATTGACGATCGTGTCACCACTATCCGTTTTCAAGATGTCCGCGGCGAAATCGGCAAAATTTTGAAAATTCTTAACACCAAGCTGCCGCTGCGCGGGAAAATTGCCGGCGCTTTCACCTACATCCCGGGCCGAGGCCTGGACCGACCATCGCTGCAAGGCACATTCCAGGCGCCGCAACTGTGGTTCATGGGCTACCAGTTTGACCAGGTCAGCGCTGACCTGCGTTCCGACCTGAGCAATATCGAATTGAGCGGTCTCCAGTTCGGGTTCAAAGGAGGCCAAGCCCGGGCCGAGGTCAGCATCGATTTTGGGCAGAAAAAGTTTGACCTGCAGGGCAGCATCGCTGGCATGGACGCCGCCCGATTGTACGGCGGATTCAGCGGCCGGGCCGACCTGGAGATCAGCGGCCGCGGTGAATTTCTAAAAGACCCGCTGGAAATTTCCTACCGCCTGGGCAAACTCAATTTTTCCCGCGACCAAGAATTCAGCGTTAAGGGCCGGGCCAAGATATTGACCGATTTTTCCGATTTCAGCCTGAGCACCAGCGGTGAAGCGCTAAACCCGGCCGGCGGTGTTTCTCCATTTTCACTCAAAGTCAGCCGCAAAGCTTCACGCTATTCGGGATCGTTCAACTTGAATCTGATAGATCTGAACTTGCTGATCCCCTGGAAAAATAACGCCGGGGCCATAAGTTTGGTTGGGCAAATATACTCGGATGCCGCGGGAGGCCTCAACGGCCGCGGCGTGGCCACTTTTTCCGGCAAGACCCTCTCCCTGCCGAACTTTTCCCACTCACTGGACAATTTTCAGGGAACGATCACCTTTGTCAACAAAACCTTCTTCCTGCAGTCGCTGAGCGGGGAAATGGGCGGCGGCAAAGTAGAGGGCAACGGCCAGATGATTATCGGCCTCAGCGGTCTGCAGAGCCTGATCTTCAACCTCCAGGGGAAAGATATGCACCTTTATCCCATAGACCGCATCTCCTGCCAGGTGAACGCCGACCTGACCCTGAAATATCTGCAGAAAAAACTGCTCCTTTCCGGGACTCTGGATTTTCTTTCGATGAACTGGCAAAGGGAAATTGATGAACCGATTGTTTTTAACACCCGCGCGGACTTGTTGACCACCGAATCCAAAATCAGCGACATGCTGCAATTGGATATCAACATGAATGGCGAAAATATCCTGATTGATAATTCTTTAGGCCGCATCAACGGCAAATTTAAGCTCAAGTTGTCCGGCACCGTCGGTTTCCCCATTTTGATCGGCACCTTCGATGGCAACCAGGGCGAAATCCATTTTTCCGACCGTTCTTTCAACCTGCTCAAGGCCAAGCTGGTGTTCAATAACAATTTAATCATCGACCCGTTGATCACCATCGAATCGGAAGCTTTTATTCAGAATTACCGTATCCGTTTCGACATCAAGGGTCCAGCGTCCAGCGCCAAGCCCGAATTAGTCTCGTCCCCGCCGCTGCCTCCCCAGGATATTCTGGCCCTGGTTTCTCTGGGAGAAGCTTTCAAACGATCGAACTCACAAGAAACCAGCTCGCAATTGGGCAGCACAGCCTTGATCACCACTGAGTTGGGCAAAGAAATAAAAAACCGGGCCAACCGGTTGCTGGGAATCAACCTGCTGCGCATCGACCCTAGTGTGAACAACCAGTCATCGATCGGCGCCTCGCGGCTGACCATCGGCACATCCATTACCAAAAACCTGATCGTCGTGTATTCAACCAACCTGTCCACAACCCGGCAGGAAATTTATTACCTGCAATACCAACTATCGCCGACAGTTTCCCTGATTTACATGAAAAACGAAAAAGGCCAGTACAGTATTGATCTGCGTGTGCGCAAAAGGCACTGACCATCCATGAAAGAAAAATCGGAACACAAAAACAAATTGTGCCTGGCATTTTTGGTTTTGGTCGCGCTTTGGCCGTTGTGGCAATGGCCCGCAGTTACCTGGCAAAACTATCTGATCGGCCAGGTTTTTCTGCTGAACCAGAACCAGGAAAGCGACCCGCGCTTAGTCCCTTACCGGCCTTTACTGCGCATTAAAAGCGGCGCTGTTTATAAATACCAGGATATCCGCAGCAGCATAGAAAATTTGTACAAGACCGGCGTTTTTACCAATATCGAAGTTAAAATCGAAATCCGCAGCAGCAAGACCATCGACGTATATTTCATCCTGCAAAACAAAGCAGTTATCCGCTCGCTGCGCTTCACTCCGCTTAAGCCGTTCGGCAAAGGGCAACTGCAGAATGCCCTTTATTCGCTGCACAAAAATGATTTATACGAAGTGAGCAAAATGGCCAAAGCCATAAACGAGCTGCAAACTCTGTTCAAAGCAAAAGGCTATTTCAACGCCCAGATATCCCCGCAAGTCAGCCTGAACGACAAACAAGACAGTTGCGATATAAACTTTATCATTGCCTATGGCCAAATCACCCATATCCGCAAATTGACAATCGACGTCAACGACGACCTGTTGACCAAAACCATCAATTCCTACTTCAAGGACAGCGTTTTCTATACCTCTGCCGAATTCGCCCGGAAAATTGAAAAAACAAAAAAGCTGCTGAAGCAGCGGCTCTATTATTTCCCGGAAATAAAAATTCAGGAAGAATTTCTCAATCCCCAACATTCGCTGCTAGACATCAAAATCACCATCGCTTGCGGCTACAAATACATTTTCGTTTTCCGGGGCATGCCAGCCAAGATGTCTTTGATCGCCAGTATTTGGGAGCAAGAAGTTTTTGAAAAATGGGCCGAAGAGGAAAGCCGGTCCCGACTGCTGAACTATCTTAAAAATGAAGGTTTCCTGAATGCCGAAATCACTTCGACCATATCCACTCAGGGCATAAAAAAGACCATCGTCTTCACAGCCAACAAAAACCGCCGCTACCGGCTGGGGAAAATCGCCATCCATGGCAATAAGATGCTGAGCAGCGTAAAAATCAAGGAAATAATCACCACTGACAATTTGATTTTTAACAAACTTTTCTGGCTGCGGCTTAATTCGCTGCTAGTCGACATGGAAGTACTCAAGCTGTTTTACTATTACCAAGGAATTTCGCCCTTGGCTATCCGGCTGGAACCACGATTCCGCGGCAAACTCGCCGACATCGATTTTTATATTACTGAAGGCCGGAAATACCGCGTGGAGAATGTCGAATTCAGCGGCAACCACGCCTTTTCCAACATGGACCTGTACCGGATGATCAAAAGCAAAACCGGCACCCCATTCGTGCCAAGACAACTCAGCGAAGATATTGACCTGCTGCAAAATTTTTATTGGAACAACGGTTTCGACGAAGCGACCGTCAGTTACGAATTATCCCCAGGTGAACAGAAATCGCTGTTGATCAAAATCAACGAAAAGCAGCTGAAAAAAATGGGCGAGCTGATCATTATCGGCGCTTCCACCGCTCAGAAAAATCTGCTAGAAAAACGGTTTCTCTTGAAAAAGGGCGAGCCGTTCAGCAAGGAAAAAATCGACGTCTTTCGCGCTGAAATCGAAAACAGCTCGATTTTTTCCCAAATCAAATTGGACAAAATAGCCAAAGGTGAAGACCTTATTGACGTGCTGGTTAAGGTCATCCCGGACCGCAGTCGTTTTTACGGTTTCGGTTTCGGTTGGCAAGAAAGAAGCGGGCCACGCAAATCTCAGGGGATACTGGAAGTACTGCGGGGGATAGGGGAAGAACTGCGGGGAACTCTGGAATATCAGGAAAAAAACCTATTCAATTCCATTTCCTCGGTTAATGCCACCCTGCAGTTAGGCTTGAGCGAACGCCGGGGAATCCTGTCCATCGATACACCCTATTTGTTCAACAATAAGATCACATCTTCGTTTAAAATCTGGTATGAAAACGAAGCCTATTCCAGTTACCAATTTAATCGCTGGGGACTGGGTATGTCAGGCGTTAAAAAGTTTTCAGAAAATTTGTATTTTCTGGGCTCCATCAAGTGGTACCGCACCACATTGACCGAGCTGAAAATCCCCCCCTTCGGGGTAGATCAAGTAGGCAAGTCCTTCGATACCACGGCCTTTTCGCTTTCCTTTGTCAAGGAAAATCGCAACAACCCGTTCAATCCCAGCAGCGGTTCTTTTCTCAGTGCCGACATGAAGCTGGGACTGCCGTTATTTGAAAAGGATTATACATTCCTCAAATTTTTCTGGAATTATCAAAAGCACTATCCTTTTCTGCATGACTGCGTTTTTTCCTTTTCCATCAAAAATGGAATAGGTTTTGGCGACATGTCAATCACTGAACGCTTCTTCGCCGGCGGCTCCCATTCCTTTCGCGGCACCCGGAATGATCGCCTGGGCCCCATTGACCTAACCACCAACGAGCCCGAAGGTGGCAACGTGCTTTTCCTGGTCAACATGGAAGTCACCGTGCCCAGCCTGCTGATTCCCATGGAAGGCCTGTATTATACTTTTTTCGCCGATGTCGGCAATGTTTTTGCCAAGTCCAGCGACCTCAATTTTAATAAGATGGAGCGGGCCCTGGGTTTCGGCTTAAAATACCGCACTGGACTTGGCCCTATCCGTCTCGATTTTGCCTTTAACCTGCGCCGCTTCGCCGAGAAAAATTTTCTGATTCAAATCGGTTTCGGCAACGTGTACTAGGAAATCATCGGAAAACATAATGGCAATAAATCAATTAAATAAGCCCTTTAAGGAAAATCAGAAATAGTAGTAAATTCAAAATTGAAATAATAAATAATGATAAATAGAATTAAACTAAAGGGGTGAAGCATGAATGAAAAAAGAAACCACTTTTTCGCATGGCTCAGCTTTCTAATTATTTTGTCTGTAGTATTTCCAAGGTCTGTTTTACCTCAAGACCTTAATCAAAAAATAAAAGAACTTGAGCAAATGATAACTCGATTAGAACAAAGAATTGAAAGACTTGAAGGAATAATTCTTGAATCACAGAAGAGTCAAACAAAACCAATTATTAGTTCCCCAAATAAGTGGAAAGATAAAGCTAACTGGAGATTACTTAGGAAAGGAATGAGTAAATACGAAGTTGAGCGAATTCTCGGTAAACCTCCAAAAATAGTTGCAAATTCTTATTATGGAGACATATGGTATTATCCTGATGTTCAAGGTGGAAACGCCAGCTTTAACAAAGAAGACTTACTGACTTCTTGGGATGAGATTTGAATATAGTGTATATTAAGATTATGAGGACCTAGCAAACCACTTCAATACTTGATGAATCAAATCAACCGCAACTAAATATTGAAGCGGTAGGTGACCTTGAGCATGAAGATGTTATCGCCCTGGGCCGAGATCAAGTCGCCCAGGTCGCGGCCGAAATCGAGGTCGCCGGGATTGGTGAAATCCTGGCGGTTCTGCGTCCATACGAAATAAAAGGTCGAGCCGGGGCGGTACTCCCAGCGGAAAACCACCGTGCCGCGCAGCGACTTGAAATTGAAATCGGGATCGGCGAAAAAAAATTCCGAGACCGGCCCGGTGCCGTCGGGATCGACATTGTAACCGTCTTCGCTTTTGTCAATGGTCGAACCGTTACGGCCGTAATAGTTGAACGAATACGTTGCCGGCCGCGCCAGCTCCTTGAATTCGGCGTACTTGCCCACGGCGATCAGCGGCTGCAGGAACACCTGCAAGCTGATTTTCGGAGAAAATATCCAATTGAGTCGGATCTCGGCCGAGAGCACTTTTTCGTTCAGATAGGCGAAAACATAATGCTTGCCATAGGTGGCGGTGTGGAGCGGATCGTCCACGTTGGCCACCCACTGGCGGTAGGTGTTGACGAATTCCACCTGAGGGTGAACGGACAAAGAAACATTGCTGCGCGGCTTCCAACGCAGCGCCGGGCCGATACTGAGATCACGGCTGCCGTCCTCGCGCCGTGACCCCTCACTGTATATAGAGAACACCAGCGGCTTGCGGCTGTCACTGTAGGCCTCGAATTCGATCCAATAGGCCGGAGGCAGAAGCAGCAGCGGTCCGCCGCGGCTCGCCTCCTTGTCATAACTCGCGTCAATATAGCCCAGATCGATAGCACCGCCCCAATAGTTCAAGAACTCGCCGTTAAAGAAAAGGTAATAGTCTTTCATGATGGCGTTGCCGCCGAAATCCCAGCCCCGGGCCACGACACCCAGCAGCGAAGCGCTGCGAAAAACCTTGCCGGGATGGAGCCAGTTGTAGCCGGAAACCAAATGGGCGTTAACGTAATCGCCGCGCCATTGGAAGCCGAGGTCGTTGGTCTCGAAACCCGGGGACACGGCGCCCAAGGCGGCGTTAAAGATCACGTTGCCTTTCTGTTTGTTCAGGGCCAGACGCCCGGCCCAGCCGCTCAACGACATGGCCTCGGGATCGAGGGACAGGTGATCGGCGTCAGGACGCTGGAAGTAATGCAAAGGCGATTGCTGCAGACCGAGAATGTAGTCGCTGCTGCCGGCAACGCGGGTCGCGCCCAGCCAGCCGGTCAAAGCCCATTCTTGAGTTTTTCCAAGCTGCATCCAGCCGTCTGCCCCCAGAGCCAAGGCCTGCTTGCCCAGGATATCCCGCAAGCCCGGATCGTTCAAGTCGCGAAAAACGCCGGTGGCGATGAATCCCAATCCCTGCCGCCCCTGGTTGAACTCCTTCTGGGCGCGCAGGACACTGTAGTCGCTGAACGGCTCGACCTCCTGGCTTTGGCGGCTGCCCGAACTATCCACGGTCGCGTACTCACGCGCGGTCACGGCGTTCAAGAACCCGATGTTCCAGTTGCCCGCCACTTTGCCGCTCAACTTGGCCGCGCCCAGGATGGTGGTCATTTCCGGATAACTAACATAACCTCCGCTGTCGACACTGCCCTGCGGCGGCTGGCCGACGCGACGGCTGTAAAAAAATTCAGGATTGCCCCAGTTGAATCCAAAATTGCTGTTGGCGCCGCCGTTGCCGAAAGCGAAAATATTCGACCCTTCGATAAAAAACGGCCGCTTCTCCGAATAGTACGTTTCAAACACCGACAGGTTGACTTCGGCCGGATCGACCTCGACCTGGCCGAAATCGGGATTGAGGGAGAGATCAAGGGTCAGATTGCTTTTTAGGCCGTACTTCAGATCGAGGCCGACACTGGCAAACAGTTCGCTGCCGGTGCGAAAGGGATTTCCCTCCTCCTGCGGGCTGAAGGTCAGCTTGCCCACCGTGTAGGGCATGACTTCTAAATGGCGGCCGGGACGGATGCCGCGGATGCCGGTCAAACGGGCGAAGCGCGAAACAAAACCGTTCTCTTCCTTGGGCACCCAGGAGAAAAAATCCTGCTCGTTCTTGCGTTGGATGGTGCGCTTGAAATTGACCCCCCAGATGTATTCGCCGCGACCGGGAAAGCGCAGCTGGTCGTAGGGGATGCGCATCTCCACCGTCCAGCCCTGGTCGTCGATCCGGGCCGCGCTCTCCCAGATCCCGTCCCAGGTATAGTCATTCCATTCGTCATTGTACAGGGTCATGTCGATGATCGAGCCGGCGGGATTGACACTAAACTGATAGCCGCTGCGCCGGTCAAAATAGGGGTCGACCGCGAAACTGAACCAGTCGGAATCGAGGTCATCATCGCGGCGCCCGAGCAGTCTGACGATCTTCGAAGGCTCTGAATCGTACAGCCGGGCGGCCACGTATAATGCCTTATCGTCATAGGCGACCCAGACCTCGGTGCGTTCACTGGCCGGTTTGCCGTCTAGGGGATTGCGCTGGATAAAATCGCCGATCCCTGCCCCCTGCCACACTGCTTCCATGAGCTGGCCGTCGACGTGTATTGCTTCTTCGGTTCGTCTAGCCTGGACTTCACGGTTGGAGACCGGCACGGTCTCTGCCGCAGCGAGCAGCGCACCCCAAATAATTAAAATAATCGAAAGATAGATTTCTTTCATGACAAAAAACACTTCCTTGGCATATTGGATTGCTTTTCTTACAAATACTTAGACGGAAAAATGGGTGAAAAGGTTTCCCGCGTGGAAACCCAGCCACTCTTTATACTTTGCGCTCGAGACCGGGCCGGACCGAAACGGACAGAATGCCGAAAATTCGGCCTATAAAAAATAGGCGACGGCCAGCAGCAGATCGGTCATGATCACCAAGGCAACGTTCAACCCTTGGGCCGGGACCAGGCGGGCCGGCTCGCCGTAATATTTTAGGGTCAGAAAAATTGCGGCAACGCCCAGGGGCAGGGTGGCCAGGGTAATGAGCACGGTATAAGGGATGTTCAGGACAAAGGGTCCGGCCGCCAGCAGGGCAAAAACCAGGACCACTGCAAACGCATAAATCACGGCACTTTTTTCCCTGCCGAAAAAGATCACCAGGTGGCGACGCCCACCCTTCCTGTCAGCTTCAGCGTCAGGGAACTCATTCAAGAACAGCAGCAGCACCGTAAGAATTCCCGGCACCAAGGCAATGTAGATGATATCCGGGCTCATAAAACTGGTCAGAGCGTAATGAGCACCAATGACCACGAAACTGCCCAGGGTCAGTCCGCTGACGAGTTCGCCAATCAGCCATTTGGCCAGGTGGGAAGTGTAAAAACGGACAGCCAGAGCTCCGCAGACCATGAAAAACAAAATCATCCAGCCACTGACCAGGCAGAAATAAAGGCCGATGATTCCGGCCGCCAGCAGAGCGAGGTAAGCTACGCAAGTTACTCGGCTGACCGTTGTCCGACCCGATTGCAGCATGCCGCTGCCGCCGCTGAAAGGGGTGCGCGCGGTATTTTCGTCGATTTTATTTTTATAATCGGATATTTCGTTGAAAAGATTTACAGAAACATGCGCCAGAACCACACCAACCGTCAGCAGCAGAGAGTGCCAGATGTTGCCAAAACCATGCCAGTGAGCGGTGGCAATGCCGATAAGGGTAAGGACGATAGACAGGATCAAAAATGGTCCACGGATCTGCTGGAACCAGACGCCGAACAGATATTTTTTCGACACATTGACCTCCAGCTTTGCTGGATTAGAATGATGCCTTGATTTTAGATCAAGTTGACCAGACTTACAAGGCCGGATACAGTCCGGAAAAATCCAAGCGAAACATTGCATCCAAATCTTTATTTTGCTACCATGTACAGATGAAACGCTTGCTCAGCAATTCCGGACTACTGACGGTGATGACCCATGATCGTTAAAGCCCTGCTCTCGCTGTTCATTCTGCTGCAACCAGGCCCGATCCTGGTGGATAAAATCGCCGCCGTGGTCAATGAGGAAATCATCACCATCCACGACATCGAGCGGGCCATTGCTTTTTATCCCGTGCTCAGGCAAAAAAACGAAACCGAGGAAAATTTCTATTTCAGGGTACTTTCCGACCTGATCAATTACAAGGTGATTTACCTGGAATTCAATGACGAGTTCAACCTGAGCGAAGAAGATTTTGAGCAGGTCCAGACATCAATTCTGAAAAAAGCCGGTTCACTGGAAAAATTGCTGGCCGTGCTGAACAATTTCACTATGAGTTGGAGCGATTTCCAGAATTTCATCAGGGAAAAAGTACTGTATGAAAAAGTACTCAAGGAAAAATTCCAAATGGAAATAACCGTCCCCTTTAATGAAATTGAAAACTTCTACAATAACGACTATATCCCCTCTCAGCAACGACTCGGCCTGATACCTAAAAACCTGGTCGAAATGGCCCCGGTGATTGAAAAATATCTGCGCCAGCTGCGTACAGAAGAACAGCTTTCCACATGGCTGAATAATCTCCGTTCCAATTATAATATTGAGATCAAGTTAAGGAGCCGCCAATGAATCTTTTCGAAAAACCGCTGGCCAAAATATGTTTCATTGACAGTCTGCAAAGCGGTGACAAAGTCACCTGGTATTACCGCGTCCAGGAAATAGTCAAAAAAAAGACGAAGAACGGGGACGATTTTTTAGATCTGACCGTGATGGATAAAAGCGGGCGCATGCCGGCAAAAATCTGGAACAACGTCGACGAATATTACAAATTGATACAGGCAGGAGAAATTTACAAAATCAGCGGTGAAATCAAAGACTACAAAGGCAAAAAACAAATCACCATCAACCATCTGCGCGTCATCGCCGCCAACGATACGGACTTTAACCGTGCCGATTACAATGAAACTCCGCCCTTCGACAGTGCGGCGCTGCTGGCAGAAATGTTTTCTCTGCTCGCCGCTAACCTGACCAATCCCCACTTGCTCCAACTGGTCGAATTTTTCAAGGAGGAATACGGACCGTCCTTGCAACAGGCCTATGGCGCCCAAAAAATCCATCATGCCTTTGCCGGCGGTCTGCTGCAGCATACCTATTCGGTGCTGGAAATGGCGTTGGCCCTCGCCCCCCATTACGGCCTGGATAAGGAATTACTGCTCATTGGCGCCCTGTTTCACGATATCGGTAAAACCGCCGAATTTAAAACCCAGCCCGCCCTGGAAACAACACTGGAGGGAGGTTTGCTTGGGCATGTCGTCATCAGCCTGACCATTTTTTTAAATTTAAAAAATCGAATTGCCGATTTCCCGGCTGCCCTCAGCACCCGCATCCAGCATTTGATCCTCTCGCACCATGGTGAAAAGGAATACGGTGCGCCCGAAGTTCCCAAAACCCCGGAAGCTTACCTCCTGCACCTACTCGACTTACTGGATTCACGCATGAATATTTTCAGCGAGCAGCTTAAAAGCGGCGACGGCCAGAAACTTTTTTCCGAATTCAACCAGGCTCTGGGGACGCGGATATTACTTGCCAAGGAATAAAGTCAATCCCACTTGCCCGGCCTGCGGTTCCAGCGCCACCCTGCCTTTTGAAAATGAAGAAAACGCCCGGACCGAGCAGACTTTCAGTGAAATCATCCTGACTATCTTTTTATTGTTCTTGGTTCTATTCATCGTTTTTCTCCTTTTTCTGCTCAGCCATGCCAGTTTGCCGGTTGGCATATTGATCATCCTGGCGATGTTTTTGCTTTGGCAGAAAAAAAAAGAACAGCGGCGTGCCCTGATGCGGCCGCACAAATTCGTCTGTCTCGATTGCAGCCGCAATTTCAAAGCCTGATTTAAAAAAAACGGCAACTCTCCTGGTAAGAAATTTCTCCTTTTAATACGCGGTTGAGAATTTTTTGGGAGATGGTCAAATAACCGGCTGCAGAAATTTTTTTGTCCAGGATGAACAGATATTCTTCCTTGAAAAAAGACCTTTCCTGATTGTCCATGATGAAAATTTCATAAAAAATCTCATCGCGGTTATAACCGCTGGACTGGCATTCTTGATATTTTTCAAATCGATTGTTTCCACATTTTTCTGGTTCAACAAATAAAGCTGAAGTTCATCCGGAGTGAGCAACGACATCATGATCAGCACTTCCCCCAGTTTCTTGTTGACGATTCTTTGCTTGTCCAGCGCCGTGTCCAACTGCTCGATTGAAATTTTGCCGGCCTTGACCAAAATTTCACCGATCTTCAAATACGAGGAATCCTTGGCACCAGTGTATTCGGCCAGCAGTTCCTTGGGGCAATTCCTCACATATTTTTTTTTGTAGTCTTTCGACGCATCGCAGAAGCATTTCAGGCAAAAAGGGCAGGTTTTGGTCGGGTTGGCATGGCTGCAATCTGAAGCTGACGAAGCGTCAAATTCGGCCTGGCAATGCCAGCAAAAAATGAGATATTGATTGGCCATACTCTCCCTTTCCTACCTCACCACTATTTTTCTCCGGCCAATTTATAGCAAAACAAATAATAAAAATCAATAGTTTCGCCATCAGGGATTTCCTGATTGGCAAACTGAAAACTTGGGCTGCCGATTGGCAAAAAACCCACAACTTATGGTATATTTAATAAAATGGAGGCCAATCCGGCTGCCACTATTTGGGAATAAGTTTGATTTCTGTTAAAATATGGTTTAGTCAAAAACGACTGCCCCGGAGCAAGGAGTGAGCAACGATGGATGAAAAAGTTTTCGATGTTTCCATGATTTATATCCAGAACACATCGGCCAGCAACTACACCCTGGAATTTTACTGCCGCGACAAAAACATAAAGCTGAATTTCAGCGCTGTCGAAGGTATTGAAATAATTGCCAAAATCCCCATGGAACTCAAAAATTCGTTCATACAGTTGACTGAAAATATGCCCAAGGTCTGGAACATGAAGCTGGTCTATCCGATGAATTTTAAAATCAGCTACAGCGGTAGAATCATCATCGAATCAATGTGATTCCAAATCGACCGCCAGCCGTAAGCCCATGATCAGCGAAGAAACCCTCAAGAAAATCAGAAAGATAGAAATTATTTCCCGGAAAGCGGCGCGGGATATCTTCGCCGGACAATACCATTCAGCCTTCAAAGGCCGGGGCATGGAGTTTTCCGAAGTCCGGGAATACCAGTTTGGTGATGACATCCGCTTCATCGACTGGAATGTCTCATCGCGCCTGGGCCGGTTGTTTATCAAGCAATTTGTTGAAGAAAGGGAACTGACCATCATTTTGGCTATCGATCTTTCGGCATCCCTGCAATTTGTCTCCGGTAACAAGAGCAAAAAGGATATCGCCGTCGAGTTGTCCGCCTTGATAGCCTTCACAGCCATGTTTAACAACGACAAGGTCGGGCTGTTGATATTTACCGATCGCATCGAAATTTTTGTTCCGCCCAAGAAAGGCCGCACCCATTTGCTGCGCCTAATCCGCGACATTATCGAATTCAAACCCCAGGGCCGGGGCACCTCCATCGGCAGCGCTATGGCTTATTTGACTTCACTGCTGAAGAAGAAAGCCGTGGTTTTTTTAATCTCTGATTTTTTGGACGATAATTTTGCCACAGCGCTGAAAATCGCCAGCCGTAAGCACGACCTGATTGCCGTCACGATTAATGACCGCCGGGAGCTTGCAGCGCCGCAGCGGGGGATATTTCAGCTTAAGGATTTGGAAAGCGGGGAAGAATTCAGCGCCGATTTCAGCCGGTCCTCTGTCCGCTTGGACTATAAAAATATCAACAATACCCGCTCCGCTCAACTGGCCGATCTTTTCCGCAAGTACAGCATCGATGCCATTACCATCAACTCGGAAACTGATTATGAGAAACCGCTGTTTGATCTGTTTTTAAAACGCAAACACAAATTTTCCCGATGAAGACTTGCCGCCTGCTCTTGATTTTACAGCTGCTGCTCCTGCCGCGACTGATCGACGCCGCTCAGGTAACATTGTCCGCCTCCACTTTGACGGCAACCATCGCCGAACACGTGGAATTGCGCCTAATCGTGCGCAGCCTCGAAAACATTGATGAAATGAAAGTTTCCGTTCCGACGGGCGATTATGATATCATCCGTCATCAAAGCCAACCGCTGATCAAAACCGCCGAATGGCACACATTTGAACAGGTGATCACCATCGCCTTTTTCAAAACCGGGGATTTTACCGTCGGTCCCTTGGCTATTGAACTGCTGTCCGCTAAAGCGGTCAAGGAAAAAGAACAAAGCGGCACGGTAACCATCAGGATCCGTTCACTGCTTGGTGAAAACGACAAGGATATCAAGCCTTTGAAAAAACTGCTGGCCATCAATGGCAACCCGCTGCACCTGTTGAAATATTTGGCCGGCGCCGGATTGATTCTGCTTCTTGGTGTAATCCTGCTTATCCTGAAACGCAAAATGAGAAAAAAATCTTTTCACGCGGACACTTGCCTGCCAGCGCCCGAAATCGAACTAGAATTGCGCGTCAGGGAATTATGGCAGAAAAAACTGCCGCAAAAAGGAGAATATAAGCTGTTTTTCATTCTGTTGGGAGAAATCATCAAGCACTTTCTGGCGCGTGCTTACAGTTTTAACGCCGACGATTTCACTACCACGGAGATCATTGCCCATCTTAAAGGCAGCGAAAAAGACAGTGCCATTGTTGTCGGCATGGAAGATATTTTCCGGCAAGCCGACCTGGTAAAATTTGCCAAGCAGATTCCGGAAACAATGATCATCAGCACTCTGGCCGAAAAAATCACGACCCTGACCGGCAAGTACAAAAAAAGACGCAGCCTGGAAACCGAGGCAAGCAATGTTCAGACTGGCCGCTAAAATTTATCTACTGCTTCTGCTGCTGTGGCCTTTGCTCCTGTGGTGGAACAATTTTCTGACTCGCCAAGGGCGGCGTCACATCTGGTTTGCCGCGAAAAAATTACTGCCCGCAGCGAAGCCGACATGGAAAGTGGCGCTGCTTAAAAACCTGAACCGCTTCAAAATGGTTTCTTTGCTACTCTTCATCCTGGCCCTGGCCCGGCCGCAACTGCTCAACACCTACCAGGTGGAAGAACAGAAAGGCATGGATATTCTCCTGACCCTGGATATTTCCGGTTCCATGGCTTCCATCGATTTCAAGCCCAAAAACCGGCTGGAAGTAGCCAAGGAAGTCATCGCCGCGTTTATTGAGAAACGCAAGACCGACCGCCTGGGACTGGTTATTTTCGCCGCTACCTCCTACACCAAGTGCCCGCTGACCATCGATTATGACATTTTGAAATTTTATCTGCAGGAAACAGACCTCGGCGAACTGGAGGACGGAACGGCGCTGGGCATGGCTTTGGCCACTTCGGTAAATCGCATCCAGCATTCCGGGGCCAAGACCAAAATCATCATCCTGCTCACCGACGGCGTGAACAACCGCGGTGAAATCGATCCCCGCGACGCAGCCAAGATGGCCCGGGACTTCAACATCAAGGTCTACACTATCGGTGTCGGCACCCGCGGCGAAGCTCCCTACCCAGTGATCGATTCTTTAGGCCGCCAGCAGTATGTTATGGTCAACGTGGAAATCGACGAAGCGCTGCTGCAGGAAATTGCCAAAACCACCGGCGGCATGTATTTCCGGGCCACCGGCCGCGATTCGCTGCAGAACATTTTCAGCGAGATCGATCGCTGGGAAAAAACCAAGATCAAGACCAAAAACTATTATGAAACCACGGAACTGTTCCCCTATTTTCTGGCTCTGGGGTTACTGCTCCTCTTTCTGGTCGAAACCGCCCGCCGTTCTTTCCTGCGCACGCTGCCCTGAGAATAAATTGACTATTTCGGCTTGAAAATTAATTAAATTGAGGTTATTGTTATTCTGGAGAGATCGATGAAAAATATTAAATATGTCGTTTATCGCGAAGATAAATATTATGTGGCCCAGTGCCTGAATGTGGATGTTTCCAGTTTCGGCACAACACTCGACGCGGCGGTGGCCAATTTGAAAGAAGCTTTGGAATTATATTTCGAAAAATAAACAACCTTAGAGTGATGCCTAATCCACCTTGACAGCAATGTATGGCTCTGCTACATTCCATATTTTAGAGCCTTATAGCAAATTCTAAAATTTGTTAGCTTTTTAGAACAAATTTTGAATTTGCTATCTAAGGCTCTTATCCGGCTCTGCTGGGTCAGGAACAAGGAGTAACCCATGTTGACCTTGCTTTTTTTACTGGCGATTGGCGCATTTATTCTGGCCTATATTTTTTACGGCCGCTTTCTGAGTAAAAAATTCGACCTGGACAACGATCGGCCTACCCCGGCTCACAGCGAATACGACGGTATGGACCGGGTCCCGACCAACAAAGCGGTCCTGCTCGGTCACCATTTTTCATCCATTGCCGGCGCCGGCCCCATTGTCGGTCCGATCATCGCCGCTACAGCTTTCGGCTGGGCCCCGACCCTGCTCTGGGTAGTGTTGGGAGCCATTTTCATAGGTGGCGTTCACGATTTTTCGGCCTTGATCGCTTCGGTCCGCCACCAGGGGCGTTCCATCGCTACCATCGCCCGTGAAACCATGTCCCCCATGGCCTACAAACTGATGCTGGTTTTTATCTGGCTAGCCCTGGTCTACGTACTGGTAGTATTTACCGACCTGACTTCGGCAACTTTCATCGCCGACGGCGGCGTGGCCTCATCCTCTTTGATATTCATGCTCCTGGCCGTCGGTTTTGGCCTGGCTGTCTACCGCTTCAAAATAAAGGTCTGGCGTGCCTCGCTGATTTTTGTCCCCCTGGTTTTTCTGGCCGTCTGGGTCGGCCAGCAGATTCCGCTTCAGGCCACCCATATACCGGTGCTGCTGGGAGGCGATCCGGCCAACACCTGGGACATCTTTCTCATCCTGTATTGCTTTGTCGCCTCGACCACGCCGGTCTGGATCCTGCTGCAGCCGCGTGACTATCTTTCATCCTACCTGCTCTACGCTTCAGTCCTGGGCGCTTTCATCGGCATCCTGTTTGGCGGTTTGAGCATCAGCTTACCGGCGCTGACCGCATGGACCAATCCCCAACTGGGTTCTCTTTTTCCCATCCTGTTCATTACCGTGGCCTGCGGTTCCTGTTCCGGTTTTCACGCGGTAGTCGCATCGGGGACTTCATCCAAGCAACTGGACCGGGAAGGAGACGCCAGACTGATCGGGTACGGTGCCATGCTCATCGAGGGAACCGTAGCGGTCATGGCCCTGGTCACGGTGATGATCCTGGCCAAAAGCGACCCCCTGCTAAACCAGGCGCCGCTGGTCATTTACGGCCGCGGTATGGGCAGGTTCCTCGCCGTTCTGGGCTTGCCCGAAAAATTGGGCTACTCCTTCGGACTGCTGGCCCTTTCCACTTTCATCCTGACCACCCTGGACACCTGCACCCGCCTGGGACGATATATTTTCGAGGAGTTCTTCAATCTGAAAGGATCCCGCAGCCGCTATTTTTCCACCATGGCCACGCTGGCCCTGCCTGCGGTGTTCGTTCTCATCACTTTGAAAGACGCCCAGGGCAAAGCCATCCCGGCCTGGAAAGCGATCTGGCCCGTTTTCGGCGCTTCCAACCAGCTGCTGGCCGCCCTGACCCTGCTGGTCATTACGCTTTGGCTCAGGAAAATGGGCAAGAAATTCATATTCACCTTGCTGCCCATGCTTTTCATGATCTCCATGACACTTTGGTCATTGTTGCTGTTGATCCGCCAATATCGATTATCAGCCATCGGCCTGATTGCTGTGGTTCTCCTGCTCCTGGCTGTACTGCTGATCGTGGAAGCCTTCCGCAGTCTGAGATCCCGGAAAGACCGGCTGGATGGAAGAGCAGCCTGAGTTCAATAAATTTCGATTTTTAACAGCCGGCATTCGATCGGGCCATTGAACAGGGGAAAGCGCCGCGCCGGTTTCAAGCCGATGGCCGGGATTAGCTCCAGGTTGCCGCAGAGCACGTAAGCGGTCGAACCCTGGCAGCGTTGCTTTAAAAAATCTCCAAGTTCCTTGTACAAAAAACGTGTCGCTTCCAATTCACCGACGCGGATACCGTAAGGCGGGTTACAGATGATGGTGGCGTCCCTGATTTCAGGCAGCTCGCGGAAATCCTTACGCTCAAGGGGCACACCGCGGGTCCCCGGAATCTCACGCAAGTTGCGCCGGGCGGCATCCATGGCCTGGCGGTCATTGTCACTGCCGCGGATTAACCCCTCCGGCAGCGGCCGGATAGCCGCATCGGATTCGCGGCGCACCCGCTCCCAGACCCGGGGGTCAAAATCGGGCAGGACTTCAAAACCGAATTTCTCCCTTTTAAAGGCCGAAGGAACCCGGCAATAATGCATGAACGCTTCGGCCACGATGGTTCCCGAGCCGCACATGGGATCGACCAAGGGCCTTTCCCCCTGCCAACCGCTGATGCGCACCAAGGCCGCGGCCAGTGTTTCCTGCAAAGGGGCCGCGACCGATTGCGTCCGGTAACCGCGGCGGTGCAGTGAACCGCCCGATGTGTCCAGGCTGATAAACGCCTGGTCCTGGTGGATACTCAGATGGATCCCCAGGTCTGGATTTTCGGTATTCACATTGGGGCGGCGGCCGCAGCGGTCGCGGAAATAATCGACGATGGCGTCTTTCAGCCGCAAGGCGGCATAGTGGGCATGCGAAATCTGGCTGTCGCGGACATTGGCGAACACGGCAAAACTCTTCTCCAAGGAAAGGAGCGCTTGCCAATCAAGGGTTCGGGCCGCATCATAAAGCATTGTATCTGAAGAACATGCGAATGAGGCCAATGGGGCCAGCACCCGTGACACCAGCCGCGAACAATAGTTGACGCGGTACAGGCCGGCGGCATCGGCCCGGAAATGCAAGCCGCCGTTGGCGATTTCAATGTCTTGGGCACCAAGCTCTGCCAATTCCGAACGCACCAATTCGTCAAGTCCGCGGGCAGCCTGGACGAAAAATCGGCCGTCTTTTTGATAAGCGAACATGCGTGTACTCGAATTACATGGATACCCGGACGGGTATCAATCACTGACCTGCATTCGTAAAAAGGCGAGGACTTTGACCGGGTCGTGACCCTTGTCCTTTTCCAAAACTCCGCTGGATTGGGTGCAAAGCAACCGGCCGGCTTTATCCAAAACGGCCAAAGCCGGATAACCGAAATCCTTGATCCGGTAGAGATCGACCAGGTCGCGGTTCAAGGGTTGGCCAGGTTTCTCGCCGACATCGACCAGCAACAGGATGTAGCGCTCGGCCAGGACCTTTTTTATTTGGGCATCGGCCAGGAAAAGCGCATGCAGGCGATGACACCAGGGGCACCAATTGCCGCCGAACATCAACAGGATATTTTTGTTTTCCAGCCCGGCGGTTTTTACAGCCACGGCAATCAACGATTTCATATCGGCCGCCGGGTCATAAATCGCCGGCCGGGTTTCTGTCTGGGAAACTGCCGGCAACATTGCTGCCAGTAAAACCAGCACCGCGGCCAGAGTCAACCAGAGTTTTTTTATGCCTTCTACTCTTGCGGATTTCATGCGCATATACCTCCTCGAGCAAAATCAAAAAATCATTCTAAGCAAAAAAACTCTTTATGTCAAAAAAATGAGCAAGGCCGTAAAAATTGACAAAAATCGCGCTTTCGACTAAAAATAAAGTTGCTGGAGCGAAAAAAAGGAGTTTTGGCCATGAAGAAAATATTGGCTTATTTAAGCTTGATGTTGCTGGACGGCGGATGGGGACAATTCCTCCCGACATTGAGATGACCGATAAAATTTATCAATACGACTCCTACTGCCGGGAAATCACGGTGCTGATCACCGGCAAAGAACAACGGGACGGGCATTTTCGCGTCCGTCTCGAACGCACGATCTTTTGCCCGGAGGGCGGCGGCCAGCCCGCCGACCATGGCACCATCAACGGTTTCCCGATTCTGGAATTGGCAACTAAGGATGACGACATCATCCACGTGCTGGAGCGGGACCCCGGCCAGGATGAGGCCTGCCTGCAGCTCGATTTCCCGCGCCGCTACGACTACATGCAGCAGCATACCGCCCAGCACTTGCTCTCGCAGGTCCTGGTCCGCCTTTTCGACGCGCCCACTCTTTCTTTCGCCATCGGCCCCGACCATTCATCAATTGAAATCGGCAGGGCCGAATTCATCCAGGAAGAAACGCTGCTATTAGAGGCGGAATGCGCGCGCCTGATTTTCGCCAACTTGCCTGTCCGCATTTTTGAAAGTGACGACATATCCGCTTTGCATTTGCGCAAGCCTCCCAAGCGCCAGGGCAAGATCCGCGTGGTGGAAATAGAAGGCCTCGACCAGTCGGCCTGCGGCGGTACCCACCTGAAAAGCAGCGCCGAGATCGGCCTGCTGAAGATCATCAAGGCCGAACGCATACGTTCCAATATCCGCCTGTACTACGCGGCCGGCTATCGCGCCCTGCGCGATTACCAACTAAAGCACGAGGTCACTCAGCATCTTCAGCGTACCGTCACTTTGCCCCTGGCGGAAATACCTCTCCAAGTGGAAAAACTGCTGAAAGAGAAAGATGAACTGCGCCGGGCCCTGAAAAAAGCGCAGCGCCGCGAACTGGAAAGAGAGATCTCCGCCGAAAGCGCCCGGGAAGGTTCACTCACCATCCGCGAATTCAACGGACTCGACATCCCCGAGTTGCGCTTTTTCGCCACTTCTCTCCTTAATTGCGGCAAGAATGTGCTGGCATACTCGCAGTCCCCGCAAAAATACGTTGTTATCGGCCGCGGCCGGGGGAACTCTGACTTGCGCCGCATCAGTGGCCATATCTTTACTTTGCTGAACGGCAAGGGCGGCGGCAGCGAAAACCTGATCGAGGGGCGCGGCGAGGATTTTTCCAAAATCACCGAGGTGGCCGAACTGCTGCGGACAAGTTTGAACTGACAAGGCGGCCTTCCAAACGCTTGCAAAATTCTATTTTTTTACTATAATTGGGTTTGCCACCAAAGGAGAAACTCATGGAAGAAAAAATCAAGGCCAAAATCATGGATGAAAAAAAAATGAAACGCACCTTCCTGCGCCTGGCCATGGAAATACTGGAGCGGAACCGCGAGGCCGAAAACTTGGTTTTGATCGGCATCCAGACCAAGGGAGTCTTTGTGGCCCGCCGCATCCAACAACTGATCAAGGAACTGGAAAGCATCGACATCCCCCTGGGCATCCTCGACATCACTATGTTCCGCGACGACCTGCACAAGCACGAGAAGCAACCAGCCGTAAAAAAAACCCAGATCGATTTCAGCATCGAGGACCGGGATATCATTTTAATCGATGACGTGGTATTTACCGGCCGCACCATCCGCGCCGCCATGGACTCGATCTTTGAACTGGGCCGGCCGGCGTCGGTGCAGCTGGCCGCCTTCATTGACCGCGGCCACCGCGAAATGCCCATCTGCCCCGACTTCAAGGGCAAGTACCTGCCCACTTCGCGCCGCGAAAGGGTGAAGGTGATGCTGGAGGAAATCGACGGCCAGGACCAGGTGCTGATCATGGAACCCACGAGATTTTAGCATGAGAGAAAAAACCTTCAAGCAAAATCACCTGCTCGGTATCGAACATCTCAGCGTTGCCGACATCGAGACAATCCTGGAAACGGCCGAGGCCTTCATCGAAGTTTCCACCCGTGAGGTTAAAAAAGTACCGGCTCTGAAGGGCAAAACCGTGGTCAACCTGTTTTTTGAAAACTCGACCCGCACCCGCAGTTCATTCGAAATCGCGGCCAAGCGTTTGAGCGCCGATTTGATCAATTTCAATTCATCGCTGTCGAGCCTGAAAAAAGGCGAAACCCTCAAAGATACCGTTTTGACCTTGGAGGCCATGAACCCGCACATTATCGTCATCCGCCACTCCGCTTCGGGTTCGCCTTACTACCTGACCACCTTCGCCCGCTCCTCGATCATCAACGCCGGTGACGGCTTCCACGAACATCCTACCCAGGCCCTGCTTGATGCCTTGACAATCCAACAACGGCTCAAGACCCTGCGCGGCCTGAAGATCGCCATTATCGGCGACATCCTGCACTCGCGCGTGGCCCGATCCAACATCATCCTGCACCAGAAAATGGGCAACGAAATCGCCCTTATCGGCCCGCCTTCGCTGGTACCGCGTGAATTTGAAAAAATGGGCGCCTCCATCTTTTACGACATCCGCCGCGGCGTCAAGGGAGCCGACGTGGTCATGATGCTGCGCGTCCAGGAGGAAAGAGGCGCTAAGAACTACTTTCCCTCCATCCGTGAATACCGCAATCTCTTTGCCATCAACCGCGAAATTTTTTCATTGGCCAAAAAATCGGCCATCCTGATGCACCCCGGCCCGATCAACCGCGACGTGGAAATCGAAACCTCAATGGCCGATTCGGAGCAGTCGGTCATCCTGCAACAGGTGACCAACGGCATCGCCGTGCGCATGGCCGTCCTTTATCTCTTGAAAGGAGAGATCCATGAAACTCTTAATTAAGAACGGACGCCTCATCGACCCGGCCGACGCAGTGGACCGCGCCATGGATATCCTGATCGAGAACGGCAAGTTCAAGGAGATCGCCGGATCCATAAAAAAAATCAGCGGCTGCCCGACCATCGACGCCAAAGAACTGATCGTGGCCCCGGGTTTTGTCGACATGCACACCCATCTGCGCGAACCGGGCCAGGAAAACAAGGAATCCATTGAAAGCGGCTCCAAGGCGGCTGCGCACGGCGGTTTCACTTCCATCGCCTGCATGGCCAACACCGATCCGGTCAACGACAACCGCTCGGTGAGCGAATACATCATCGCCCGCGCCAAACAGGTCGGGCTGGTCAACATCTTTCCCGTGGCGGCCGTTTCCAAGGGGCAGCTAGGTGAGAACCTGGTGGAAATGGCCGACCTGGTCGAGGGCGGGGCCGTCGCTTTTTCCGATGACGGCCAGTGCGTGATGAAAGCCGACCTGATCCGCAAAGCCCTGGAATACGCCAAAATGCTGGACGTGCCCATCATCGAACACCCGGAAGATCATTCGATCTCGGCCGATGGCCAGGTCAACGAAGGCTTCATCTCCTACAAGTACGGGTTGCGCGGTATTCTGAAAGCCGCCGAAGAAGTGATCGTATCCCGCGACTTGATTTTGCAGGAACGCATCCGCTCGCGGCTGCACCTGACCCACATTTCCACCGCCGGCTCGGTCGAACTGCTCCGTAACGCCAAAAAGCTAAAAACCCCGGTGAGCGCTGACGCCACCCCGCACCACCTGCTGCTCAATGAAGAGCTGATCCAGACCTATAACACCGTTTACAAAGTAAAACCGCCCCTGCGCAGCGAAAGCGACCGTCTGGAACTGATCCGCGGCCTCCAGGACGGTACTATCGATTGCATCGCCTCCGATCACGCCCCACACACCCGCGATGACAAAGACAAAGAATTCGAATTCGCCCCCTTCGGAGTCATCGGCCTGGAAAGCACTTTTGCGGTAATATACGACCGCCTGGTGCGCACGAAGTTGTTGACTATCAACCGCATGGTTGAATTATTTTCCACCAACCCGGCCCGCGTCCTTGGATTGAAGGACCGCGGCTGCGTCAAACCGGGCTATCCGGCTGACCTGACTATTTTGAACCTGAAAAAACGCTTCAAGATCGAGGAGAAGGATTTCCGCTCCAAGGCCAACAACTGCCCGTTCCTGGGTTGGGAGGGGTATGGGGCCGTCGAACACACCATCGTTTCCGGCAACGTGGTCTACAGCCTGAAGAACAGGGTTTAGGGTTCAGGGTATAGGGTCCAGGGAAGAAAAGAGAACCAAGCCCGTTCTTGTCTTTTACATCGAACTTCGAACCTGCTTCTTTTGGCTTTTGGCGGCTAATGGCAGGTGCTGCAGTGGCTGTGCGAGCAACTGCCGCAGGATGAAGAGGATTTGCCGGAACTCACGTTCTCGCTTTTCCCCCCGGACGATATGGCGCAGCAGGAGACCATTTTTTTCACCTTGGCGCTGCCGCACTTTTCGCATTGCACCGAGTCGGCGGCAGCGAGCGAGCGCAGGAATTTTTCGAAAACCTTGCCACATTGCCGGCATTTATAATCATAAACGGGCATCATTCACCTCAAGACTCTATTTTAACGCAATTTCCCACTATATTCAACAACAAATCAGGTCGTGATCTCGCCGGCGGCGACGATGATGTCGTCGTCGTAAAAAACTCCGAACTGGCCGGAAGTCACGGCCCGCACCGGCTTTTTGAAAACGGCGCGGATATGGGTTGTGGCCACTTCAGTGACCTCCGCCTCGTGACCGTGCAACTGGTAGCGAATCTTTACCATCAGTTTTTCGCCGACTTGCAGCGACCGCCAAAAGACCGGGTTGGACACGGCCAAAGAACCGACCAGCAGGTCGTGTTCGTCACCGAGGGTAACGGTATTGGCCGCCATGTCGCGGCCGACCACGTAAAGCCTGCGGTCCGAGGCGTGGCCAGTGCCGCGGCGCTGGCCCACGGTAAAATGGATCACGCCGTGATGGCGGCCGATCTTTTTCCCATGGACATCGATAAAATTACCCTCGGTAAAGCTTTCCGGAATTTGGCGCTCCAAATAGGAAGCCAACGTTTCATTCTGCAGAAAGCAGACGTCCTGGCTCTCCTCCAGATTGGCCAAAGGCAGCCCGGCGACTTTTGCCCGGACCTGGCTGATGGTCATGCCGGCGATTGGGAATAAAACTGTTTCCAGCACGGCCGGATCGATCATGGCCAGGAAATAGATCTGCGATTTGCGACGGTCAAGCGGTTCCTTGAGAAACCAGCGGCTGTCCCGGCAGACCTTGTCAGCGTAGTGGCCGCTGGCGAAAAAACCGTGGGGGGAACTTTTTTTCATCTCCGCCATTAATAGCCCGAACTTGATATGGCGGTTGCAGCATATGCAGGGATTGGGGGTCTGGCCGAAGCGGTAGGTGTCGACAAAATAATCCAGGACTTTTTCCTGGAATGCGGCGCGGAGATCGCTGACCTGCCAAGGCACGCCCAGCACCCGGGCCAGGTTTTCGATTTTGGCCAGTTTATTCTCTTCGGTCGGCAAGCCCAGGCGCATGGTCAGCGCCCGTACATCATAGCCCTGTTCACGCAAGTTGAGTATGGCAGCGGTGGAATCCTTGCCGCCACTAAAGGCAACGACCACGGTTTTAGCAGCAGTTTTTTTTATGGGCATGAAAAGGTTTCTTCCAGGAAAGTCCGGGCTTCACCAAAATCCTGGCTCAGGAAAATTGGCCGCTTCCAGAAGCGCGAACCGGGACGGCTGAGCAGCAGGAAACGGGTGAAGGCCTTGAGTTTGCCCAGGCGTTTCCTTTCAGGATAGTGCTCCTCGATCAACGCTCCCAGGCGCCGCACATAAACCCCCAGGTCGCTTTCCTCAGTCGTTTGCCCCGCAATCTCTCTGAATATGTAGGGGTTGGCCAAGGCGCCGCGGCCGATCAGTACCCCGTCCACGGTCTGCAGTTTTTCCAGGGCGAAGGCCGCGGTCATGATGTCGCCATTGCCCAGCAGCGGGATGCGCAGATTTTCTTTGACGGCTGCGGCCAGTTCCCAGTGAGCTTGGCCCGTGTAACCTTCGCTTTTAAGGCGGAAGTGGACAGCCACGGCATCGGCGCCCTGTTCCTCAATGATCCGGGTCGTTTCCATGACGTTCACTTTATTGAACCCGAGGCGGACTTTTACCGTAAGCGGCAGCAGGGTGCTGCGGCGCACAGCAGCCACCACCGCCGCCAAACGCGGCAGATCCTGCAGCAGGCCGGCGCCAGCACCTGAACGCACCACTTTCGGAACCGGGCAACCCATGTTCAGATCTATGCCGGCAAACGCCGTTTCGGCGGAGATGATCATCGCCGCCTCGGACATGGCGTCGGGATTGACGCCGAAAAGCTGGATAAATTGTGGTGTCCGGGTTTTGAAGTCGGCGATCATTCCCAGGGTGCGGCGGTTCCTGCGGCGCAAGCCTTCGGCGGCGATCATTTCCGAAACCAACAAGCCGCAGCCGCCGATCTCGTCCATGAGCTGCCGCAGGGCCCGGTCAGTCAGCCCGGCCATAGGGGCCAGAACGGTGGGCTGTTCCAAGGTTAATTTGCCGATCTTTAGCATAGGCCGATTATAACACGGCCTTGACATAATTCCTTTTCCCATTGAATAATAAATCAATATTTATGTCGGCAAGCTGTCCCTTAGCCAGCCCGGATTTGGCCTTACCCGAAAAGCGGTTTCGGCTGCACTGCGGCAACGGAGTCGTCCCGTTAGCGGGGCGCTTTCGTTCACCCCCTGGAGCGGCTTGCGGAGGCCATTTTAGAGAAAAATGGCCGGAGACGCTTCCCGGTCGGAATGCGGACGGGAAAAAGTAGCACAAATCATCCGCCGACTTTGGCGGATTTGATTTGTCTATACCCGGAGGGACGAAAGGGGGTGGCGGAAAAAGCCCCACTTTTATGGGACTCCAACAGTCGTTGCCGCCCCCACTTGGGGTCGTTCCGCCTCAACCGTCGGGTGCCCAAGACCAAATCCTGAGGCTGGCTCAGGACAAACTTGCCGCCATATCAGTTGGATATATTGGTGAAATAAAACGAAAGTGTTTCGAATGCGGGTGATGCCAGCTCTTGTAAATGACCGCAAATATGGCGCAGGGTGCGGGGAATGTAGCGGGCATAAGCAGGATGGTCGCAGGCGTAAGTCTGGTAAGCGAAAGTGCCCAGGGCTTTGATGTTGCGCTGCAGGGCGGTCAAACGCAGCTGCCGGCGGTCATTTTCCTTCCACTCCCGGCCCAGCCAAAGGGCTTCGCGGGCACCGCCCAGGTCCAAATAGGAATCAAAAGCCAGCGAGACCAAGTCGTAATAGCGGGGAGCGATGAGCGAATCCTGGAAATCAACCATCACGATTTTATCACCCTTGACCAGCAGATTGCGTGAATGGAAATCGCGATGGGCGAAAACATTTTCCGCTTCGATCATTTCGACCATCACCGCCAGCGCCTCCCGCAAATCCTTCTCTTCGCAACCGCTGACCGGGTAGTGGGGAAAGAAATGTTGCATAAAAAAATCCATCTCCCATTTTTGCTTGGCCTGGTCGAGGCGGATGGGTGCCAGGGCCGGGGATACGGCGGCAAGCCCATGCAAAATGTTACGACACTCGTTTAACAAGCGACAGCGTTCGCTGCTACCGCTTTTGCGCCAGGCCCGCTGTAACAACAGGTCACCGGCATCTTCCAGGATCAGCACCTGGTCGTCCAGCGCCTCAATCAGCCCCGGCACGCGCAGCCCGTTTTTTTCATAGATATCCAAAAGATTCAGGAAACGGGAGACTTCATCCGGGCTTTTTTCTGGATAGACCATAGCCACGCAGGTTTGTTTTCCCCAGCTGATACGGAAAAAACGCCGTTGCGAAGCTTCGGACCTGATTTTTTTAAATGTCGAGCCGGGCCGGTGGGAGACAAATTTAATGAGCGATCCTGGCAGCGATTTTGGAACAGACATCATTCTCCTAAATTTTGATTATCGCACAGCAAATTGCCCATAGCAAACAGCGTAAAACCAGAGCGAAAAAGGTCTCAAAATAGTGTCTGCTTTTATCTGGCCGAAAATTCCCCTGCCGCTTGCCAGTGAAATTTTTTTAAATCAACACGGCCGCGGCGTTCGCCATCCTGATCGTCGGTTCGCTGGGCCTGGCCAGCCCCAAAACGCTGGGCGGCCAAGTTGCCCCGGCCGGCATGCTGGTCTCCCCTTACTGGCTGATCTCCACCTACCTGATCCTGACCATCGCCGAACTCTTTCTCAGCCCCATCGGCATATCTTTCGTTTCACGCGTGGCCCCGCCCAAGTACAAGGGCATGGCGCAGGGCGGCTGGTTCACAGCTACAGCTCTTGGCAACTACCTGCTCAGCGTCATCGGCAGCCTGTGGCTTAAGGTGCCCCTATGGGCTTTGTGGCTCATCCTGGTCGGCTGCGCTTTGCTTTCGGCCACGTTCATTTTCTCGGTAATGAAACGTTTAGAGCGGACGACTGCAACCTGAACAGCACGATAGTTTTTAATTCTGACAGACCCTGGCCCAGAAAGCGGCTTCTTTTTCTACCAAGCCAGTGATAAAAATTTCATCTCTTTTGATTTTCAGCAGCACTGTATGATCGAAGCGAAAACTCCAGTAGGAAATTTCCGCCAGGCCGGTGACGGCCAAGATATGCTGCAGCTGGGCGTAGTATTTCTCCGGAACAAAACCCGAATCGGCCAACTGGTGGTCTTTCTCACCCGGGCACTTGATCTCCACCACGTGCCGGCTGTCGGCGCTCAAGCCGTCCAGGCTGGCCCGCATCCAGGCGTAGGCCAGCGACTGCACACACATCGGCGCCACGTCGATGCCCGTATGGTTGACATATGCCAGGCGGGCCAGCGGTTCCAATCTTTTGCCGCGCTGCATAGCACCGTTGGCCGGACGTTCTTTCATTTGCCCGGTTTTGAGCAGCAGCAACTCGCTTTCCTTCTGCCAGGGGGAATGGCCCATGATGACCGGGGCATCGGAGGCGCCGATGCCCTGGCGCCGCCAGGAGAGCCACTCTTCCGTGCTTTGTTCGAAATTCAGCTTGATGAAAGATTCGGGAGATTGTATTTGCATCTTTCTTTTTATCACAACCGCCGTTGAAAAGCAAAATAAATCCCGACCGGCAACATACATATTCAGTTTTGCAAAAACATGACGCGTGAACCTACGGAGCAGTTTGGGCACCTTTCCCGGCAAGGGAAAACGACTCCCGGCACCAGCTGGGAGTCAAACGGCACTGTTTGAGCCCCGGCTGCGCCGGGGCGAGTTTGCCGTTTGAGTTTTACCGAGCCGTGGAAAGGTCAAACGCGGAGGGGTGAACAAGTCATGTGTTTTGAAAAACTGAACAGATACCCGTAAACGCCTTGGCAATCCGGGGATATTCGGCTAAAATGACAAGCGGCCATGATCGAAAAACAGGAGGTTTCCATGCCGCCAACCCCATTGACTCCGCAAGTTATCGCCCGCCAAGCCCTGGAAAAATTGCGCGCCCAGGCCGACCCGGAAAAAGCCCGCCAGGTCCAGAAATATTTTAGGGAAACGGTGCGTTCTTTCGGCGTTACTTCGCCAGCGGTGCGGGCAATAGCCGCCGAATTGTACCTCGCCATAAAAAAAGAATGGAGCATCGCTCAGGCGCTGCATTTGTGCGCCATCCTTTTCCCACGTCCCGAACTGGAAGCCAAGGGCATAGCTGCCCTGATCCTGGCCCGCTATAAAAAAGAATTCCCGCCCCAGCTTTTCGGCCAGGTAAAAGAGTGGCTGGAGCAAAACTATCTCGCCAACTGGGCCTCAGTGGATATTTTTTGCCCGGAAATCATGGGCACGCTGCTCCTCCGTTACCCCGAACTGGTCAAGGAAATCAAAACCTGGCCCAGCCACCCCAACCGCTGGGTCAAGCGGGCGTCAATTGTTTCGTTTCTCAAATTGACAAAAAAAGAGGGATTCCTGGACATAACCTACGAGCAAGCCATAGCCCTTTTTCCCGTGGCCGATGATTTGATTCAAAAAGCCAACGGCTGGGTGCTGCGCGAAGCCGGCAAACGCGACATGGCCAGGCTGAAAAAATTCCTCCTCAGCCACGGCCCGGCCATTCCCCGCACCACCCTGCGCTACGCCATCGAACGCTTCGCACAACCCAAGCGCCGCGAACTGCTGCTCAGGACCAAAGCAAAAGACACACAGAAAACTAAAAGTACTCGCAATAAAATATTTCAACCAGAGCGGTAGACTAGCATTTGGGGCCTTTCGGGGTGGCAGAAGGCGAGCACGTCGCCGTAGTCTGGCATTATCCTGCCGAGCGGAGAGAGGGTGATGAAGCGCCTGGAGCGGAGCACCCAGGGCTGAGGGGAGCAATAAAAAATCCGCCTAATAAATTTTGCGACACATCACGATGCGGCGCCGGCCGGAAGAGGCTTTCTCGTCCTCCAGCATTTTCTCCAATTCAGGAATAATGATCCTGGCAAACTCAAGTTTGGTGTACATGCGCAAAGCCGCTTGGTTGTCTTCATAAACCAGGAGAGACAACTCCCGGGCATTTTCGGCCCGCGCCCGTTCCATGATCCTGCGGCTCAGGGCTTCGCCAATGCCCATACCCCGGTACAGCGGCCAGACATGTAAACTGAAGAGCCAAAAGCCGGAATAGGGAGAATCAGTTTTCCCATGGCGAACCAGTTGCACAAAGCCTGTGATCTTTTTTTTTCTGCAGGCGACAAAATTGGTGACGCCTGGACCCAGCAGATGCGGGGGGCTATCGGAGTTTGGGTTAAAATGGGCTTCGATCAATGCCATATCGGCTTGGGCGGCTTCTCTGATCACAAAACGCGGACAAACCCAACGGGCCGCTTGCCGGTAAAAACCAAAAGACTGCATTTTACGAATCGAAGAACCAAGTATTTTCCTCAGCCTCATTTTCCAGTTTTTCCCGCTTTGGGCCTGCGTATGCTTGACCGTAAATTTTCAGCACGGGCGTGGGCCACCTGGCAGAAATAGTCGCACCAGGCGTCGAGACGGCCGCTCTCCAGGTGGGCGTGGGCCGGGCACCAGAGGCAGAGGTTGACGATCGGGCAGGAGCGGCATTTTTCCAGAAACTCCGGGGCAGCGGAAGTCATGGCGCGTACCCGGGGAACGAAGCGCTGCCAGGCCTCGGCCAGGGTCACTTTTTTCAGGTCGTACACGCAATCGGGATGCCAGAGGGAAGAACACAAGCGAAAATAGCCGTCATAACTGACTGTAAAACTGCTGTTGCCCGCTCCGCAATGGAAGAGATGCTGACAGTTTCGATGTTCCCCTTCAGGAAAAATCAGTTGCTCACAATTTTTTTTCAGCGATTGCGAACGTTCTTCGTCAGCCTGCTCAATTCTCACAATTTCCTCTGGAGCAAGTCGCTCGGTAATGATCTCCCGGTTGCGCTCGGCATCGCCATCGAAACGCAAATGCAAAAGAGGATCGAAACGGAAATAATCCTTGGTGTGCTGGCGGCAGAAAGTGGCGATGGCATCGAGTTCGCCGACATTGGAGCGCAGGGCCATGGCCTTCAAACGCACCTTGATCCCAGCGTTCAGCAGCATATCGAGACCGCGGCGGAACGCGGCGTATGAGCCCGGACAACGGGTGACGCGCTCATAGGTTTTCGGGGTTACTCCGTAGACCGTGACTTCGATGTCCCGCGGCGGGTATTTCTTGAACAATTCAAGGTGCTCGTCCCGCAAGAGCGTCGCATTGGTAAAGACCGAAACGAGGAGGCCCTTGCGCTTGAGGCTCAGGTAAATCTCCGGAAAATCCTCGCGCAGGAGCGGTTCCCCGCCGGAAATAAGAACCCACATCGCCCCCAAGCCTACCGCCTGATCGGCAATGGCGCTGATCTCCGGCAGCGTCAGTTCCCTGGCTCGCGCTTCCTGATCTCCGGCAGGCAGGTTGATGTAGCAGTGGCGGCAGTTGTGGTTGCAGCGGGCGGTGATCTCAAAGTCGAAGGAGAAGGGGATACGTTTTTCTCCGAGCCGGTTCCACAACGGGAATTCCGGAAGAGTGGTTGTTGCCGTGAATTTTTTTTTCATTTTCCCGGCTTGATGATCCTACGCAGCCGGCGCCATGTCCAGGCCAGTTTGCGGCGCCAGGGCGGCCAGCCTGGGAAAACGAACAAGTAAAATGTTATCCAAAAAGATGGTTCGGAACGGTTCGGCCAGAACAACATTTTCCCCTGCCGCTCCACCCTCGTGACCAAACCCAACAGGTTTTCCGCCGGGATCCAACCGTCAGCTTCGGAACAATTGTCGCCTTTGCTGAAAAAGCGGTTTTCTTTTTTCCGCAGGACACGGTGGACCAACAGCCGCGGCCGCTCGGGATGACGGAAGGCCAGCACGTCGCCGCGACCGGGTATCTTGCTGCCGAGTGGCGAGAGGGTAATGATGTCACCATCGCGGATGGCCGGAGTCATGCTGTACCCCCTGGCCTGGAACCTGAATGAGGCGCCTTTTTCATGGACCGCCTCGATCAATTCCATGATCACCGGGGCCGACAACGAGATCCCTTCGTCCCGGTACTCCAAAACACCCATTTCAGGATCGTTTTTTTTCGCTGACAATGCGGCGCTTAAGCAGCTCGACCATCAAGCCCGCGACATCTTTTTCGATTTCGGCAAGCGGCGAGTTGTATTCCTTACCAAGCGCTTTAGCGATCTGGGCCAATGTCTTCTTCCCGTCCAGGAATTTCCAAACCGCCCGGCCGGTTTCATTCAATGAAAACAAATCATCTTCGGCGTCGCCGATGCCCGCGGTCAGGGGCACGATGATGATCTCGCCTTCGATCTCGCGGGCGACGACATTTTCGGAAGGGACATAAACCGCATTGAGTTTTACCTTGTTTGTCATTATTCACCTCTCATTTCATTTTGGTTGTTCTCGTGCGCCAATCCGTAATTTCCCAACCCCGCTCGCCGTCAATCAGCAGCCCGAGATCCATGGCCTGTACATGGGCAATCTCGCAAAGATATTTAACCGGGGTGTCAAGGGTGCCGTTCTCGGTCCATGATTTGGCCGGGCACTGTTCACAGAGCCCTTTCAAGAAACAGCGGGCACAGCGTTTCAAATAAGTCCGATTGCTGGCAGTTATTTTTTTTAGTTTTGGGAAAACCCGAGTTAGGGCATCTTGTAATATCCCCTTTTTCAAGTCATAAGTCAAATCCGGAGCTCGCAGCGAAAGACAGGGCTGAAAACGGCCATAGGCGTCCACGCAGCCGCCATGACCGGCGCCGCAATTGAACAATTCTTTTCCAGGCGGGCCGATGAACTTTTGGCAGAACTGGTTCATCTCTTTACAATAGGCTTCCCGGTGACGATTAAGGATATGTACAATTTCCCCTGACGTGGCACGCAGGGTTTTTATCAACCGGTTTTTCTTTAGAGAATCACGGCGGCCGCGCAGATCGAAAGTCATTGAATAGGAGGGAGGCTTGTCCATCCAGGGGATGGTCGCCGCCCAGGATTCGAACTCATCAATCTCTTTTTTATTGGGCGATAAAAGGGCGCCCTTGACCACAAAAGGGATTTTGTTCTTCAAAAGCAAATTGACGCCGCGGCGAAATTCGGCATAAGAGCCCGGTTTTCGCGAAATGGCTTCATACGATTTCCGGCGCATGCCGTATACAGTTACCTCGATCATTTCCAATGGTGGTATCTTAACAAATAGAGCAGCCAATGCCGGAGTGATGCTGCGGGCATTGGTGAACAAAAGCACTTTTAAACCCAGGCGCCGGGCGTGCAGATAGAGCTCCTTGAAATCTTCGCGCAGTAGCGGTTCGCCGCCGGTGAAACGCACGGCAAGTGCTCCCAATTCCGCGGCCTGATCAAGAATCTTTTTCCATTGCTCCGTACTTAATTCTTTTTTTTTTGCCTTGGAGTCATTTTCGGGAAGATTGATGCAGCAGTGGATACAGTTATTGTTGCACCGCTCCGTCAGCTCCATGTCGAGCTGGCCCAGCAGCGGCTGCTTGCCATGCCAGATCTTGAATTCATGGGGCTTGAGCTTTTTTGTGTAGGTCATTTATCCTTCCGTTTCATGGTCGCCTTTGGGGAAAGGCTAAAATAATCGGGGCGCTGTCCCCAATTTCCCCGCTCTTGTCAAACCGCATCACGTAGCAAGGCGCCCCTTTCATCAACCGAGCCCGCCCATGCCGCCTAGCATCCCTTTAAAATTTCGGCTGTCGAGAACGACGTTGTGCTTGTTCAACAGCCAGACGATCTCGTAGAACTCCTTCAGAGTAAGAAGAGATGTACTTTGGGCGCAATAACGCCGGTAGATTCGCCCCAGCGGTTCTTTGCTGTCAAACAGGTCGATCAGCGCCATGAACCGGGCATCGTCCAATTGCGGGGAATCAAAACTGTCCCTTGTGTTGAACTTGCCACACGCGCCGACCATTTCCTTGATAAAAATAATTTCATTACGCGGTTTTAGATAAAAGACGGTATGCACCTTGAGCAAAGGAGGCAATACAAATGTCATATCTTCGGTCAGGCGCTCCACAAAGGTCGCTTTGGTGAAGGTGGGCGGTTTCCGATCGGGCGGCGCACTATTAACGGGAAAGACCGAATCGAGCCGCCAGCCGCCTTTACACAGAAAATCGCGGCACGCGCGCGGGCGCTCGTTGTAGATGCGGCAGCGATTCTCCTCCAGATAGACGCAGCTTTTATCCTCGCGCTTGCCCAACCGATACATGCGGTTGATGCATTGCCGAGATGCGTTAGAACATACCTTGTCGGTTAATATGCAGACGATCTCTGCTTCGTATAAACCGGAGGCATATTCTTCAGCGGAAATGCCCACCTCCCACTCGCGGCAGCACATTGCCTTGCATACGGCATACATCTCAAAACAGTCGCCGTGAAAAACGACCTTGCGTTGCGTACCGTCAAACTCAACCCTACTTATAGGAAAATCAATTTTCCCCATGCTTGCACTTTGAAGATAATTATCTGAAATGTCAATAGTCGGCAGCACAAATCATCCGTCGACCATGGTGGATCTGATTTGTCTGTCTACGTAAGGGGGCAGTGATTTTTTTGTGAAAATCATTGAAAGAAAGAATTTTTATCAAAATCAGGTATACTTTTTGAAATTTAACTGAGAAATGGCCGCAAAAGTTGGCCCCGCTATTTAATTCTTGAAATGATAACAATCCGTCTCACGGAACTAATATGGATTGTTCGGGCTGATCACAGGATCAAATTAAAATCAATCTCGTTAAGAATCACGCCTCAAAAAGCCTTCCTTGGAGTAACTTATATCTATCATCGCCGCTAATGAATATTATGAAGTCTTTGAAGTGCTGCAACCCGCGGTGACGCATTGGTGCGAAGCATCTTTCCAATGAAACTTCACACAATTTGCAACGGTTGAGACTGCGCCTCTCGAAGCATTAGTCTTACAGACAGTGAGAATATGCTCTGCAGCTTTTCCCCTTGCAAGGACGATAAGTTGCGACTTTTTCCACGGTTTGTTGGCCATCACTTCCTCCTTTTAAAATACAATTAGAACTACTTTCTACATTTTATTGATTATTTTGAAAATGTCAATAGTCGGCAGCACAAATCATCCGCCTATCCTGGTTGCTCTCACTATGATTTCGACCAGTGTGATGAAATCATCTAGTGAGACAATCTCTGCAGGGAGGCGTCGTTGATGCGGCCATTCCCCTTCATCATGGCAAAGACTTTTTCACGAAACAAGATGGTCGCCTGGTCACTGTTGATTCCCAGAACCGGATGAAAATTGCCATCGCAATCGAACAAGCCATCTGTCACAAGGCAGTGAATGTGGGGATGCCAGATCAGAAGGTCGCCGAAAGTCTGAGTTGATACGATAACGCCGGATCGGAAATAGTTGTCCGGGAATATCGTCCGGTACAGATATCCTTGACGAAATCCGTGCCCATCTCCCGGCTGCGGGCGCCGACGTCGTCCTCCGTAAGATTGATGCAGCAGTGGATACAGTCGTTGTCGCAACATTCGGTTAATTCGATGTCGAGTTGGGAAATGAGCGGCCCCTCTTCTTTCCAAATGGACTCACGATTCAAATCCTTTTTCTTCACATACTCAGGCACCTTTCGGGTGCGGCGATTCTGCGAGGAAGTTGCGGGACGTTTCATGGCATTTTCATTGTAGCAGGAGGCGCGGTTCAAGGCAACCGGCTCTTGCGGCGCGGTCTGCTCTTGTTTTTATGATCCGCAACCAGTTCGCGAATGATTTCTTTTATCTTTCCGCTTTTGTCAAATTGCAGGCGATAAGCCGGCACTGCGCGGACGAGCTTTTCAATAACATCCAAAGTTTTTTCCCACCAGTCAACGGTGACCAGCGACTTGATCAACAGGGGGAGAATCCGCTTCAGGATCTCTTTCGGATCTTCTATAGGGATCAAACGGTTGGTTTTTGCCTTTTCCAGGAACAGGATGGCCCGCAGTGGTGCTTCAGCAGCCGACACGTGCGGCACATCGCCATGGCTCCAAGTGCCGTGGACACGAAAACCATCGGGCCAACGGCGGACGATCATCCGATCATCGCAAAGAATTTCGCCCTCATCTTTTAGCAAAGTGACAGTGGTCGATTTTCCAGCTTCAGAATGCCCTGCAAAAAGAAGGCCCTGGCCATTGATTTTCATACCCGCCGCATGAAGGAAAAAACCCTTTCTCACGGCTAGAACCTGGGCCAACCAGATCTGGTCGGTGGGGAACAAAGAAAGGGAGTGGAGGTTACCGGTTTGGAACACCTTAGCGTTGCGGTGGTAAATCCGGCCGCGGCTGTGGTCATCGTTGAACACAGTTATTTGGTAATAGGATTTACTTCGTGGATTCGGCGAAATTCCCAAATATATCCATGATTGCCCCTTTTTGTATATGGCCCAGGGTGCCTTGCGGTAGACCTCTTTGCCCAGGTCACGACCGCGCAGGTCGGGGAGCGAGAAGCAGTGAGAGATGGCCACCATGTCAGATTTTTTACTTTTGGGAACGATTTGAAATTTTTTGAACTTTGAAACGAAGGTGTTTTCCGACATTGGCAGATCTGTATCTATCTGGATTGGGATTCCGGCAATACGAAAAAAGCAACGGTGATCTCGCAGCCAATCCTTTTTAAAACGGAGATTTTCGTTGGCCACCTGGCAGAGGTATTTGACCGGTGCTGAAAAGCGGCGGTGCTCGAGATATCCATAGACCGCGCACCAGCGGCATCCAGCTCTCTTGGAGCAGGAGCTGCAGTTTTCTCGGTATTCTTTGCCGCCGCGGACAGCATCGGCCAGCGACGGGATGAACTGTTCCCAGGCCTCCCGGAATGATCCCTGGCGCCAGTCATAGCGCAAGGCCGGATCTTTGACAAATGAACAGAAACTGATGCCGCCGTAAGGGTCCACATGGAAATCGCGGCGGTTGGTGATGCACGAGGCGAACAAACGGTCATCCTCATTCTGTTTTTCGCTCAGACAAGGTGAAGCTTTTGTGACAGATTCCAGGTTTTCCCCGGCTGACATATCCGGCTGGTCGAGTTCCACTACAGCGGCGGGAGAAAGGCGCTGATCGAGAATTTCGCGGTTTCGTTGAGCAGAGCCCGACGAGGAGAGGAACAGCCAAGGGGCGCCGACGCGATAGGAGGGGCTAAGGGAAAGGGCCAGCTTCACCATTTTCTCATATTGGTGATAATTGTCTTTCATAGGGATGAGTTGGACTGTGAATCCGGCTCCCGCCTCTTTCAGGTAAGCAATTCCTTGCATCAGGGCAGCAAAGGAGCCGGGAACACGGGTAATATGGTCGTGCACTTCGGGAGTGGCTCCATACAAAGCGATGAGCTTTGATCCCTTCCGCTTCAGCAGCCGGGCGATGGCCGGAGTGATCAATGTCCCATTGGTGTTCAGGGTATAAGAGACTGCTTTTTTTGTCAGATAATCGAAAATCTCAGGGAAATCGGGGCGCAGCATGGGCTCGCCGCCGGAGATGGACCAGCGGTGCGTCCCCAAGGCGCGTGCCTGATCGACGATGTTGATGATTTCGTCAAAGGAGAGTTCCCGATTCCGCTCAGGGTCTCCGGGGGGTATTCTCAACCAGCAATGGCGGCAGTTGTTGTTGCAACGGTAGGTCAGATCAAAATGACCTTCCAAGGGGAGGCGGACATCATGGAGTTTCTTATATATAGTAAAATCGCTCACAGTTCATCCTCTACGAGAGAGGATCGAGGTTCTCTTACTGAACTGCTGGGGATGTTCTTCAATAGACATAGTGCTGATAGGAAAATCAATCCCTCCATGATGGGATTTTATAGGAAATATTTTGAAATTTCAATGGGCGGTTGTGAATTTATTTAAAGAAGCAGTGAGATGGTCTTGCTTGTCAAGACCAAAAGACGCAGCGCGGGTTTAAATTTTCAGAACCCCAGAATGGTCATAACCAGTCTGCTGACCGGCAGGGTGAGAAAATCAAAAAAATTAAAAAATGCTCCAGCCAGCAGCAGGATGAATCCATAAGGCTTGATATCCTCGAAAGCCGACAGGGCTTCACCGCTCAAGAAAAGTTCGGCCGCGGCACCACCGGTCAGGGGCGGAATGGGCAGCAGGTTGAAAACCGCCAGGCAGGCGTTGATCAAACAGAAAGAAATGAGGACCTGGAGCAACAGCGGCGACGTCAACCATCCGGCAGTTTTCAGGCCCAGGATGAGGCCGATGCCGGCCAACACCAGCAACAGGTTGGCCACGGGGCCGGCGGCGGCGATCAGCAACCCGTCGCGTCTGGGGCGGCGCAGGTTGTCAAGATTGATTTCCAGCGGTTTGGTCCAGCCCAGGACCGGCAGGCCGCGCCAGAGCAAAAACAGCGGCAGCAGCACGCTGCCGATCCAGTCGACGCGGGCGAAGGGATTTTCGGCAGAGCGCTGCCGGGCCGCGGCTTCCGGGTCGCCGCAGCGGCGGGCCATCCAGACGCGGGATTTGTCGTGAACCCATAAAGAAAAAATGACGATGGCGAGATTCAACCCGAGAAAAAAATAGCGCTTCACGGCCGGGCTGCGGTTTGAAAAGTCAAGGGCGGTGTTTTCAGATCTGGCTGAAAAGCTTCATCTGCGCCTTGACGTGATCGGGGATCAGCGATCCGCAAAAGGCTTCGTGGGAAAGATTGACGATGTTTTCGCTGATCTTGGCCGGGGTGTTTTTTTTGAACCTGAAAAAGACGAAAAAACAGGATACCGCTTCCCAATGCTTTCATGGTTTCACCTCGCCTGGCCATGGATTTTATGTTTTTTTATTGTTGACATGACGTTTTGAAAATGGGTGCTCAAAATCATAACCTCAGCCAAGGCAATCGCGCCGCGCCGTTCCCGCTACAGCCCCCAGGGGAGCGGCTCGCAAAAAATTTTTGCGCTTCATGCCTGACTCCTTTCCCGGCAGAAAAAACCGATTTTGCCGGATATGGCTGATATTACAACAAAATCACGAAAAACTAAACAACTGTCTTATTTTCGCATATTTATCCTTCCAGCTCATCCAGCCAGTCAAGCAGATTGTTTCTTGTAATTCACACCTGAAGAAGGTATAATTCGATTTCATTCCCCGGGCCTAAAAAGGAGCCGCGCATGCGAGCAAAAATCATATTAATTCTCATCATCTTCAGCGCTTTGACATTGACCGCCAAAGAAGGGATGTTCCGCCTGGACAACATCACTCCTGCCATGGCCAAAGACATGAAGGCCTTGGGCTGCCAGTTTGACCCGGCCGATATTTGGAAACCCGGGACAAAGTGTTTGGCCATGGCCGTGGTCAACCTGGGCGGCGGCACCGGTTCTTTCGTTTCTGCCGACGGACTGATCATTACCAACCACCACGTGGCTTTTGGCGCCGCCCAGAGCCTCTCATCCCCGGAACACAATTATATCCATGACGGTTTCCTGGCTCGCAGCCGGCCTGAGGAAATCCCGGCCCCGGGTTATAATGTCAAGATTATGACCGGATTTAATAACGTCACCCCGCTTTTCCATGCGGTTTTCCGCACCGGCCTGGACCCGCAAAAGCGCTACCAGCAGATTGAAAAAATATCCAAGCGCCTGATCAAGGAAGGCGAAGCCACGCCCGGCAACGAATGCGCTGTCGCCCAGTATTACGGCGGCCGCGAATTTTATCTGGTCACCTACTTTAAAATCAAGGACATGCGCGTGGTTTATGTGCCTTCACGCTCGATCGGTGAATACGGCGGTGAAATCGACAACTGGATGTGGCCGCGCCATAGCGGCGATTTTTCCTTCCTGCGCGCTTACGTGGGCAAAGACGGCCGTTCGGCCGAATATGCCAAAGACAATGTCCCCTACCGGCCGCTGCACTATTTTCCCGTCGCTCACAAAAATCTCAGTTCCGGGGATTTCACCATGATCCTGGGCTTCCCCGGCACAACTCAACGCTGGTATAGTGCCGCCGAAGTCGGCAACGAAACCCAGTTTAATTACCCCGAACGCATCGCCCTGCTCGAACAATACATCGCGCTGATAGAAAAGGCGTCAGCGGCCAACGAAAAAGTAAAAATCAAAAATGCCGGAACCTTGAAGGGGCTTTACAATTCGATCAAGAAATACCGCGGCCTGCTCGCAGGGTTACAGAAAAACGCTGTTCATGAATCAAAACTGGAAGTGGAAATAAAATTGGCCGCCTTCATCGCTTCCCGACCCTACTTGCGAAAAAAATACGGCCGGCTGCTGATCGACATCTCCGGCCTGGCCGCAGAAGAACGCTCTTACAGTTCGCTGCAGACAGTATATAGCTGGATGAGCCGCGGCTGCCGCCTCTTTGATTGGGCACTGATACTTGACAAATGGAACCGCGAAAAAACCAAAAAAGATATGGACCGCGAACCAGGCTACATGGAGCGTGACATCGCCGCTAAAAAAGAACGACTGCCGGTGACACAGAGGAATTTGGACCTGGCAACCGATCAGACGGTATTTACTTTTTTTCTAAAAAAATTAATCCAAGCCGACCCTTCCGGCAGTTTCAAAATCCTGCGCCAGGAGATAGAGAAAAGCCCGGGCAGTGGGCTTGATGAACAAATTGCCGCCTTTATCCAGGCTCTTTACGGGCATACCCGGCTGGCTGATTTTGATTTCAAGATGAAAATGTTCGCTGCCGAAAAAAAGACCATGGCCGCTGCCGCAGATGCTTTCATTACCCTGGCCGGCAAAATCAGACCCGAAATCGATGCCTTTAACCGCCGTAAAAATTCCATCACCAGCCGTTGGCTGCTGCTCAAACCGCTTTACGCCGAAGCCATGATGCAAATGCGGCCCGGAGAGATATTTTATCCCGACGCCAATTCCACCCTGCGCTTCAATTACGGCCGGGTCGAGGGTTACTCGCCCCGCGACGCGGTCAGCTACGCCCCGTTCACCACCCTAGCCGGCGTGCTGGCTAAAAACAGCGGCGAATTCCCCTTCGACCTGGACGCCAAAGTCGTTGCCGCCGCTAATAATAAGGATTATGCCTCTTATGTCGCTCCGGAACTGAACGACGTCCCGGTCAATTTCCTGACCAGCAACGACTCCACCGGCGGTAACTCGGGCAGCCCGGTGCTCAACAGCCGGGGCGAACTGGTCGGCGTGCTCTTTGACGGCAACTACGAGTCGCTGAGCAGCGACTTCTTTTACCAGCCCGACATCACCCGCTCCATCAATGTCGATATCCGCTATATCCTGTTTGTCGCCGACAAAGTCAATCAGGCCGGCAACGTTCTGCAGGAACTGACCGCTGAGTGATGGAAAAAGTCGCCATTCTTTTCAACCCCAGCTCCGGCAAAGGCCGGGCCGGCCAAAAACGGCGAGCCCTGGAAAAATGCCTGAAAGAACAAAGTGTCACTTATGATTGGTTTAATTCGCGCAGTGAAGACGACCTGCGCGACCTGGTCGCAGCGACCGCCAAAAACTATCCAACCTTGATCGCCGCCGGCGGCGATACCACCTTGCTGATCGTGATCAACGAACTGCTGCGCTTGGGCCTTGACAACACTCTGGGCATGATCGGTCTGGGTTCCTGCAACGATGTGGTCAGGGAATTTGAAATCCATTCCCTTAAAAGAGCCTGCCTGGCAATTAAAAGGAACCGCTCCCGGCGCATTGATTTGGGAATGGCGCTTGACGGCAAGAAGGTCCTGCGCTATTACCCGGGCCAGGCTTCAATCGGTTTGGCCGTGCTCATCAACCAGTACGTGGAGCGAGTGGTCAAGCGCAGCCCGCGCCTGGGCAAATACCAAACTCTGTCCGGCCTTCGCGGCGGCTGGCAGGCCTTGCGCTCGGCCGACCTGCCCATGAACCTGACCGTGGAATATGAAAACGGCATTCTCCGTGGCGAATTTATTCTGGCGGTATTCAACAATATCCGCTACTATGCAGCCGGGAAAATGGCCTCACCGCGGGCGCGCACCGACGACGGCTTGCTGGATGCCTTCCTGGTCAAGAAATGTTCTTTCTCACGTTTGGCTTATATCACTTTTTTAACCCCCCCCGCTGCCTATGCTGAAAAAAAAGAAACCGTCGCCATCCAGGCACCGCGCTTCACGGTCAAATCTGACAAGCCTTTCACCGTGCAAATCGATGGTGAAATCCTATCCGCAGCCAACAGCCCCCGCCAATTCAAAAAAATCGAATTCGCTTCCGCCCCGCTGGCGTTGAAAATCATTTCTTGATTTTTGCAATTGTGCTATAATTTTTTACTGGATTTTGCGGAGGATAAAATATGAAATGCAAAATATTTTCCGGACAAGGCGCTGAGCTGGAAAAAAAAATCAATGACTGGCTGACGCCAAACATGGACCTGCGCCAGGTTTCCCAGAGCACGGTCACCGCCGTCATCGGCGACAAGACCGTCCCTTATACCATCATCTCCATTTTTTACCTGGAAAAAGGAATCGTTGAACAGCGCAATCTGGATTAGGCTGAAATAAAAATGCCGGAGAAGGGAATCGAACCCTTACGAAGATATTCCTCGTCAGATTTTGAGTCTGATGCGTCTGCCAATTCCGCCACTCCGGCTCATTAGCAGACATTATAAATAGTAGCGGGGTTTTTGTCAACCCGGCAGCACAAATTATCCAGCCACGAAGTGGGTGGATCTAATTTGTCTGTCACGTAGTGGCTAAACAATATAAAATTTGCAAATCAGCCGCTGACAAGATTATAATCCGCTCCTGAGGAGGCTCGATGAAAAAATCATTATTTTTTTGCACCGCTATATTCACCTTGACCGCTCTGGCCATTGCGCAGCAGAGTCCCGACCAGTACCTGGGCTTCAAACTGGGCAGCGACCGCAACCTGGCTAATTACAACCAGATCAAAGCCTATTTCCAGCAACTAAGCCGGGAATCACCGCTAGTCAAAACCATCACCTTGGGCAAAACCACCAAAGGCAACGACCTGTTCATGGCCATTATCTCATCCGCAAACAATCTAAAGGAACTGGAAAAATACACCGCCATCACTCGCCAACTGGCCCAGGCCGAAATCGATCCGCAAGCAGCCGAGCAACTGGCCGCCAGCGGCAAAGCCATCGTGTTCGTCACCTGTAATATACATGCCACCGAGATCGCCTCCTCGCAAATGGCCATGGAATTGGGTTACCTCCTGGCGAGTGGTACATCAGCAGAAATTCGGGATATCTTAGACAACGTGATTTTGGTCTTGTTTCCCTCGGTCAATCCCGACGGGCAGATCATGGAAGTGGAATGGTACAACAAAACCAAGGGCACGGAATATGAAGGCACAGGAGCGCCATATCTGTATCACTGGTACGCCGGCCACGATGACAACCGCGACTGGTTCAAGATCAGCCTGAAAGAAACCGAATTGATTGTCAAGGAAATCTATCATAAGTGGTTCCCGCAGATCCTTGTCGACGAACACCAAATGGGCAGCAGCGGCGACCGCTTGTTCGTTCCTCCCTACCAGGATCCGCCCACGCCGGGCGTCCATCCCCTGGTCTGGCGAACCATCAATCTCATAGGTTCACGCATCGGCTATGACCTGGAAAAATTGGATCTCAAAGGCGTCGCCTCGCGCGGCGAATTCACCGGCTGGTGGATCGGCGCCCTGGACGATTCGGCCTGGTTCCACAACATTCCGGGCATTCTATTCGAGGGGGCTTCGGTGGGCCTGGCCACACCGACCTACATCGAACCCGAAGAAGTGGAAAGCGCCGAAAGCTTTAAAAATGAGGAACGCGTTTTCAGCCCCAATCCCTGGAAAGGAGGTTGGTGGCGCCTTTCCGACCTGGTGACCTACGACCTGCAGGCCACGCTGTCGGTGCTGAACACCGCCGTCCGCCAGAGAAAAGAACTGCTTTTGGACACCTTCCAGATTGCCCGCGAAAACATCGCCCGGGGCGAAACTGAAGCACCCTACGCTTTCATCGTCCCGCGCCAGCAGCACGACCCGGCGGTAGCCGAGCGTTTCATTCAGACCCTGCTCAAATCGAATATTCGCGTCTTCCAACTCACCCACCCGGCGCGCGTCGGCGACACGATGTTCGACAAAAGGTCCTTTGCCGTTCCTTTGGCCCAGCCTTACCGCGCTTTTGTCAAGAATATATTTGAGAATCAACACTACCCTGACATCCGCAAAAATCTCAAGGCTGAACCCGAGCTGCCTTATGACATGGCCGCCTGGACCCTGCCCGTAGGCATGGGGGTCAAGACCGTCACGGTCAATGAACCGCTCAAGGCTTTAATGGAACCTGTCAGCCTGGCTCAGTTCCAGAAAAATCAATTCCCGGAAGAGCTCGAAGAGTATATTATCCTTGATTCTCGTCAAAACAATTCTTTCCGGGCCGCTTTCGAGCTTTTGGGCAAAGGTAAAAAAGTGTATCGCAACAATTCTTGCCCCGATTTCACCCCGGGTTCGTTTATGATCAAAAAAAATGAAGCGCTGGAAATTCTAAAAAACATCAACACCGAAACACCTTTGCTTCTGACCTCCAGAAAAGAACTGCCCCTGCAACAGTTTCGCCTGCTTCGTCCCTTTCGGGTTGGACTATACCAAAACTGGGGCCACAACGTGACCGAGGGTTGGTTGCGCTATGTCTTCGATGAATACAAGATTCCTTACGAAACGGTTCATCCCCAGGATGTGGCCAAAAAGGGCTTCGGCAGCAAATTTGACATCATTTTATTTACTGGCGCTTCGGAAAGTGAAATCGAAAGCGGTAAGCCGGCCAAGAAATGGGAAAAATGGGCAACCCCGGCTCCTCCCGAATTTTCCGGCGGTATCAGTGAAAAAGGCGAAAAGCTGCTCAAGGAAATGGTCAAAAATGGCAAAACTTTGATTTTCATGGATGATTCATGCAATTACGCCATCAATAAGTTTAAAATGCCAGTGACCAATGTCATGGAAGACAACAGCAAGGTGACTTGCCCCGGTTCCTATTTGCGCGTGGAAGTTAAAAATTCGGAATTGACGGCGGGCATGGAAAAGACAGCCGCTATTTTTTTCAGGGACACCCCGACCTTCGAAACCTTTCTGCCCAAAACTGCCAATGAAAGCCGCTTCACGCCGCTGGTTTTTGGCGAACGGGACCTGCTCCTTTCAGGCTGGCTGGAAGGCGAAAACGAGCTGGTACGCAAATCACTGCTGGTCGATTATCGCAAGGCCAAAGGCCGGATCATTCTCATCGGTCCCGACCTCATTCACCGCACTCACAGCGAGGGCACATACAAAATCATGTTCAATTCCCTGCTCAGTGCCGCCGAAGTGAAATAACTGAAAAAGCGACCCCCGCCTGGAACACGATCAAATAGTGTTCAGCCGGGGAGTTTTTCCCGGCGCCGGCCCGAACGAAAAATGATGAATTGCTGCTCCTGCATTTCCCTAATTGATTTTTTTTATTTTATATTATATATTGAACGGTAATAGGATTTATGTTGCAGCGGTTAATTGTGATTTTATTGGCAGGTTAGGCGCATTTGAGGGGGGGAAAATGTCTTAGTCCGAATGTGGCGTTGGCTGATCAGCAAATGTCATTATTCTATTTAAAAATAAAATAGCAGAGAGGAAAAATGAAAAAGAAACAGATGGCTATGGTTTGGCTGGCTGTACTGGCATCGTTCATCATGAGTAACTGCAAAAAAAATGAAGAAATCAATGAAAATAATGTTTACAGCGAACAAACTCAGTACAATGATGTCGCATGGGGGCTGAGTACTTTCATCAGCAATGTGTATAATCAGCACATTGCAGGGCAACACGGAGGTAATTGGGACATTACTGTGCCTGGCCCCGGCGGCGGCGCGATCCACATCACTGGCACTGTGTCGTCGAATCAACAAGATATTACCAATGTGAATTTGAACTACGACTTTTTGAACTGCGTGGCGGTTATTAGTTCTGGCACTGGTCTTGTTGTTACATTTCATAGTCTTAGCGGCATCATCAATGAGACCGGTTCGTGGAGGTCGGTAACAGTGTTTCAATCTGGATTTAAGAGCTCCACGCTCAGCTCTGAAAATGTTGCGATAAGTGCAAAGCTGGAGAGGGTTGCCTCGGCAGATTTCAGCAATAGCGGAAAATTCTACCTCACGATCACATCGAATACCCCGTACCTGGGCGCTGAGACCACATGGAGGTTCGGGGGTGAGCTGTGTGGCCACCAGGTTGCCTGGTGACCAATACCTTGCCTGGGTGATCAACGAATGTACGCGAACCAGGTTAGCCCCGCTGTTCATGTATCGTTTTCTTAGCAAGAAGCCATTTTCGATTGTCATGGACCGCAATTCAATAGCATCACTATGCCGAGGTATTCCGAGGCATTCAGTGATGCTATCACTATGCCGAGGTATTCCGAGGTAAAGAAACGGATAAAGCATTGAATCTAATCAGCCGGGAAGTTTTTCCCGGCGCCGGCGATGATGTGCGACAGCCCGGCGGTGGGCTTCGTCACGGATATTTTGAAAAAGATGCCGGGGCAATGAACCGGGAAGGAGGATCAGGGAAGATCCGTCTTCCATGAAAATCCGCTCTTCGCCTTTGGCCAAAGTCAACAAATCCGAGCGCAGTCCGAGTTTTTTCTTGACTTGCCGGGCCGCGGCCAGTTGGGGCAGGCCGCCATCGATGAGCAGCAAATCCGGTTGCTCCCGCCATGATTTCAATTGGGCCTGTGTTGCATTGAAATCATCTGGCGGGACAATCCTCTGGCGTTGTTCCGCTTCACCGCCAAAGCGTCTCAGCAGAACCTCTTTCAGGGCTTCGGTGTCTCCGGCAGCCGCGCCGCGGATAATAAAACTCCTATATAAACGCTTTTCCGGCCGGCCATTTTTATATACCACCAACGCGCCGACGCGGTTTTTTTCACCCAGATGGGAAATATCGTAACCTTCAATGTGGCTGGGAAAATTATTCAAGCGCAATTGCTGCCTGATTTTTTCTCCCCAAAAACGATAATCGTTTTTCTGAATGAACAGGGCCAGGTTTTGCAAAGCCAAATCCAGAATTTTTTTCTTTCGGCCCTGGCGGACAGTCCTGATGCGAACTCGCCGACCAGCCTGAAGGGAAAACAATCGTTCCAGGGCTTCGGCCTGGTCCGGGAGTCGGAAGACAATTATTTCTCCAGGCAGCGGCCGGCGCCGGTAAAAATCGAGCATGAATCCCCTCAGGATTTCATCCTCACCGCTGTCAATCGTCGGCAGATTGAAATACTCGCTTTTTCGGACCTGGCCGCGGATAACAGCGAAAAAGGCAAAAAAAGATTCATTGCCCAGGCTGCTGGAAGTCAAAATATCCCAATCAATGCGGGCGCGGGTTGAAATATACGAACGCAACGAAAATTTATCCATCAACTCCAAGTCCTGCTTGATTTTTTGCGCCTGCTCAAAATCCAATGCCGCTGAAAAACGGCGCATCAAGCCAGCGAGTTTGGCCGCGACTTTTCGTTTTCGCCCTTTTAAAAAATTCACCGCATTCTGCACCTGCTGGCGGTAGAGCTGCGAATCGATTTTGCCGGCGCAGGGAGCCGAACAACGTTCGATATGAAAATACAGGCAGGGAATTCCTTTCTTGAAAACGGAATTGGCGCAAGAACGGAGGCGGAAAAGGCGGGCAACCGTGTCAATCAGATCCCTGGTTTTTTGGGAACTGACCAATGGACCCAGGCCAAAATTACCGGGATCGACATGACGGGAATAATAAATCCCGGGGAAATCCTCGCTCAGCGTGATTTCGATAAAAGGAAAACTCTTATCGTCTTTGAGACGGATATTAAAGAGGGGCTGATACGTGTGCACCAGATTGGATTCTAAAAGCAGGGCATCATGCTCGGCATCGGTGACAATATAATCCAACTTCGCCGCGCGTTGCAAAAGGTTTTCTATCAGTGGATTATTTTTTTTTTGAAAGTATTGGCTGACCCGTTTTTTTAAGTTAACCGCCTTGCCGATATAAAGAACTTTCCCGGTTGCGGTTTTAAAAATGTAGATTCCCGGCTTTTCAGGGAGATCTTTTTTATTTTCCAGCACCTTTAGAGCCTTATAGCAAATTCTAAAATTTGTTAGCTTTTTAGAACAAATTTTGAATTTGCTATCTAAGGCTCTTATCCCCCCTTTGCAGGGGACTTCGC
>Ga0209747_1000016_pt1 | contig 66515 bp, 61 predicted proteins | sample BarGraNGADG00311_FD_184498 | JGI IMG/M metagenome (GOLD analysis project Ga0209747, IMG submission 184498) | Arctic peat soil microbial communities from Barrow, Alaska - Barrow Graham LP Ref core NGADG0011-311 (SPAdes) (version 2) | ecosystem: Environmental > Terrestrial > Soil > Wetlands > Peat...
AACCCCGGATGCGAACCGCGACCCGTAATCGGTCAAGGTCAGGATATCTTGCGATGCCTTCGGCCTGACATAGTAGGAGTGGACGAAATAGAAGAATGAACCTTCCTCCACTCCCTCCAGCATCGGGTGGGCGCGGGCGAATATCAGATCGTTCCACCCCATGTGCGGAACCTTTACCCCATTGGGAAACCTGGCGACATCTCCCGAAATTATGCCGAGGCCTTCCACCCCAGGGCTTTCCTCGCTTGCCTCGAAGAGCAGCTGGCACCCCAAACAAATGCCGAGGAAAGGTTTGCCATCTTTCACCCATTGCAGGATCGGTTCGATTAGCTCCCTTTTCGCCAGCTCCTGCATGGCATCGCCGAAGGCGCCTACCCCCGGTAACACGATTCCCTTTGCAGAACCGAATTCTTCTGCATCGCCGGACACAAATGTTTGATGCCCGAGGAAGCCGAAAGCCTTCTCGACGCTTCGCAAATTTCCCATGCCGTAATCGATTATTGCGATCAATTTAATCTCCAGCTTGGTTCGCTGTCTCATCTCATTTGGTATTTATGGAATGGAACACTAGAGGATTCCCTTGCTGGAAGGTATCTCCTGTCCCTTGGGGTCGATTTCGACCGCCTCGCGCAGTGCCCTTCCCATCCCCTTGAAGACCGCTTCCAGTACGTGATGTGGATTCTCGCCGCCCAAACTTCGCACGTGTAACGTCATAGCGCCCTCGTTCGCCAGCGCCTGCAAAAATTCCTTTACGCAGACGGGATCGAAATCGGAGACCAACTGCACCGGCAATTTCACGTCGTAGGAGAGGCATGGGCGACCGCTCAGGTCGACCGCGACCAGGCAAAGGGCTTCGTCCATGGGTAGCAAGCTCGAACCGTAGCGCTTTATGGAATCCTTGTCCCCGAGTGCATCTGCCAAGGCCTTTCCCAGGCAGAGGCCGACGTCCTCAACCGTGTGGTGCTGATCGACTTCCAGATCACCACGGGCTTCCAAATCAAGGCCAAAACATGCATGGTAGGCCAGCAGCGACAGCATGTGGTCGAAAAAGCCTATCCCGGTCAACACCCTCACGCGCCGGCTTCCATCAATTTCCAGCTCCAGACGGATGCTGGTCTCTTTGGTTTTTCTCTCTAAGGCCGCATTTCTCATGCTCATAACATTATCAGATAACCGCGCCCGAGGTCAGTACCTGCGCGGCTGGCCGGCCTCCACATTGGGGTCAGGCCTCAATTGGTGGTTAGGTACGTTTTTGCATGCTCTCGGCGTGGTTCATGAAGCCCTCCACTCTGGCCAGGGCTTCGACCACAACCCCCAGGCTGCGGTTAGCCCTGGGGTTGGAGAAAACTATGTTGCTCCGCTTAATGAAGTCGTAGACGCTCAGCGGTGACGCGTAGCGGGCGGCGCCCGCAGTGGGAAGCACATGATTTACCCCCACCGCATAATCCCCGAGGGCAACCGGCGATTCTACTCCCAGGAAAACGGCCCCGGCGCTGTGAATCTTGCTCAACACCCCGGTCATGTCGCTTCTGGTCGAAATCAAGAGGTGTTCCGGGGCCAGGGTGTTTACGAGATCGATTGCCTCCTTCAGGCTCCTTACCAGTACGGCCGAGGCATTGTAGGCCTGGCGTGGGGATGAATTATCCAGGGTTTCCCTCAGTTTTTTCTCGATTCCTTTTATGGTCTTTCGGTCAAAGGAAATGAGGCATGCCCTCGCTCCTGCCCCGTGTTCCAGTTGGGCGAGTATATCGTAGGCCAGAAACTCGATATCTTCCTCTCCGTCCGCCAGCACCACCAGCTCGCTCGGTCCCGCCAGCATGTCGATGCCGACCCGGCCGAAGACTTCCCTCTTGGCAAGCGTAACGTATACATTTCCCGGTCCCACTATCTTATCCACGGCCTTAATGCTCTCCGTGCCTAGCGCCATGGCTGCAACCGCCTGGGCGCCACCGACCCGGTATATCTCTTCGATTCCCATGAGATCGAGGGCGAAAAGTGTGGGGCTGTTTATCTCTCCGTCAGGGCCCGGAGGCACGCAAACCACCACCTCCTGCACCCCTGCTACTTTGGCCGGAATAACGGTCATGATCGCGGTCGATGGATAGGCTCCGGAACCACCCGGGATGTATATCCCGACCCTCTTAAGGGGACGAGCCATCTGGCCCACCCGCGCCCCTTCGTCGGACTCCCAGAATTGAGATTCCCAGGTTTGGTGGCGATGAAACGCGTTTATATTTTTGATCGCCGCCTTGACCGCTTCGGCAAAGGGGCGTTCGATGCGGCGACACGCCTTTTCGATATCCTCGCGGCCGACCCGGAACCCCTTTTCCTGCAGGCGTACACCATCAAGACGCTCGGTCAGCTCGAACAAAGCGGCATCGCCACCCCGTTCAACTTCGGAAATAATGCCCCTTACCTCGTCAACGGGTCCACCCTCGGTCCAGAAGTTCCACTCCAGGGCTTGCCTTAACTCTTCCATATTCTGGTAATCTTCGCTTGTGAAATTTTTCAGGACCATCTCTTGGTTTCCTTTCGCATCTATTTTGCAGCCGTCCCGCAAGGGCGTTATGTTCTATTCAAGTACGATACAGCCCTCCCCCAACAGGGATAGGACTTCGGCGTAGAGCGAGCCGTCCGGATTCACCTTGAGCTGTCCTGGCAGGCGAAAAATCTTAACGGCGTCTTCCGTCCTCAGCTTGAGTTTAACAGGAGTATCGCCCGGATGTCTCTTCAGTATCTCCTTGAGCTGGTCCATGGTCTGCCGTTCCGCCCCCAAGACGTCGAGATTTATATAGAGGTCGCATTGATCGGGGCGCTTCAGGCGCGGCTCCGAGACGTCGAGGGCCAGGACCCTCACCGCCGCTGCCTCTTCGCCACGTTCGCCGTTCTCGATTTTTGCCTTTATACAGACTACCCGGTCTTCCACAAGAATGTCTTTATGCTGGAGGTAGAGTGCGGGAAAGACGGTGACCTCCACCCGACCGGTCAGATCCTCGAGTGTCAAGCTGGCCATTAGATCGCCCTTTTTCGTGAATCGCTGGATCTTTTTGGAAATAATGCCGCCTATCCATTTCACCGATCCGTCCTGCAATTCGGGCAGGTCGGATATCTCACTTTCCACATGGCGGGCCAGGACCTCCTTTACCTGCATCAGGGGATGGTCGGTCACATATATACCGAGCATCTCCTTCTCGTAGGCCAGCATTACGTCCTTTTCGAGTTCCTCCAGCATGGGCGCCCCAGCCAGGGGATCTTCCTCCTCATCCTCGAACAGGGAATGTTGGCCCACTTCCAGCAGGCGCTGCTTCTCGGCGGCGATGTCCGCCACCCGGTCGTAGATCTTCAAGAGGTGATTTCTGGTACAGCCGAGATAGTCAAAGGCACCGCTCTTAATCAGGCTCTCCAACGTTCTCTTGTTGACCGTGCCGGCGCCGGCACGCTGGCAGAAATCCAGCAGGGATTCATAAGGGCCCGACTCTCGCCGCAGAGCTATCAATCTGTCGGCGGCCGCCTCCCCCAGATTGCGTACGCCCGATAGACCGAAGCGGATGCCCTCCTCCACAGGGGTGAACTCCTTGTAGCTTTCATTTATGTCGGGCGGCAGCATTTGGATATTCATTTTGCGGCATTCATTTACGAATACCGGCAGCTTATCTTTGTTGCCGCCGATGCTCGTAATATTGGCAGCCATGAATTCCTTGGGGTAATGGGCTTTGAGATAGGCCGTCTGATAAGAGATGAGGGCATAGGCGGTGGAATGGGATTTATTGAAACCGTAATAACCAAAATTTTCCACCAACTCGAATATCTTGACCGCGAGTTTGCGGGGATAACCTCTTGCCACCGCGCCCTCTATGAACTTCTGGCGCTGCTCCTTCATCTCTTCCGCTTTGCTCTTGGCGACCACACCCCGCAACACGTCCGCTTCGGCCATAGTGTAGCCCGCCATCTCCACCGCCAGCCTCATCACCTGTTCCTGGTAGACGATGATCCCGCTGGTCTGCTCCAGCACCGGCTCGAGATCTGGGTGTATGTATTCGATAGGCATGCGCTTATGCCTGCGGTTGACGAAGTCCTTCACCATGCCGCTGCGCAGGGGGCCGGGACGGTAAAGGGCGAGGACGGCGATGATATCCTCGAAGCAGTCGGGCCGGAGATCCTGAAGCAGGGAGCGCATGCCGGCGCTCTCCAACTGGAAAACCCCGATGGTCTCTCCGCGTTGCAGCATATCGAAGGTGGCGGGGTCGTCGAACGGGATGGCCTCAATATCCACCCTTATGCCCCGGCCTCTTTCGATATTTTCCAGGGTGTCACTTATAACGGTGAGCGTGCGCAGGCCGAGAAAATCCATCTTGAGGAGGCCGATGGACTGGATGGCATCCATATCGTACTGGGTGACGATTTCCTCCTCCGCCCCTCGCCTCTGCAGCGGGGTATAGTTGGACAGCTGATCGTCGGCGATAACCACTCCGGCGGCGTGGATGGAATCCTGCCTGGTTATGCCCTCCAGCTTCAGGGCAGTCTCTATGATGCGCCTGCCGAGTTCGTCGTTTTCGTAGGCGTCGCGGAGCTCGGGCGAGGTATCCAGCGCCTTTTCCAGGGTTATATTGAGGATTTCCGGCACCATCTTGGCTAGGCGATCCACTTTGCCGTACTCCAGGTTATAGACCCTGCCGGCATCGCGGATGGCCGCCCGGGCCGCCATGGTGGAGAAGGTGACGATCTGGGCGACCCGGTCGTCGCCGTACTTGCGGCTGACGTATTCGATGACCTCCGGCCGCCGCTTGTAACAAAAATCGATGTCGATGTCCGGCATGGTCCGCCGGGAGGGGTTAAGGAAGCGTTCGAAGAGAAGGCCGTACTTGATGGGGTCCACGGCGGTGATCCCCAGGCAATAGGCGACCAGCGAACCCGCCGCCGAGCCCCTACCCGGCCCGACCACGATCCCTTTCTCCTTGGCGTACTTGATGACATCCCAGACGATGAGGAAATAACCGGAAAAAGTCATCTCCTTTATCACCGACAGTTCGAAGCGCAACCGCTCCTCCAATTCGGGAGTCACCTTTTCGTATACCTTACCCAGGCCTTCCCAGGCCAGCTTCTCGAGATAGCCGTCCAGATCGTAGCCGGACGGGACCTGGTAGCGGGGCAGCAGGTAGCGGCCGAACTCGATATCTACGTTGCAGCGTGAGGCGATATCCACTGTGTTGGCAACCGCCTCCGGTATTTCTGGGAAGAGGACCTTCATCTCATCGTAGCTTTTGAGGTAGAACTGATCGCTCGAAAACCTCAAACGGTCCTCCTGGTCAACGGTCGAGTTGGTCTGGATGCACAGCAGTACGTCGTGGTGGAGGTGGTCCTCCTTGCCCACGTAATGCAAGTCGTTGCTGGCAACCAGTCCTATCCCCAACTCGCGTCCCAGCTCGACCAGCCCCTGGTTGGCCTTACCCTGTTCGGGAAGCCCATGGTCCATGAGCTCCAGGTAAAAATGGTTTTCACCGAATATGGAGGAATATTCCCGGACGGAGGCCGCTGCTTCCTGGTAGGCGTCCTTGAGGAGGAAGGCGGGGATTTCCCCCTGCAGGCAGGCCGACATCGCGATTATGCCGTCGTGGTGCTCCTTCAGCAGTTCCTTATCGATCCTCGGCTTATAGTAGTAACCTTCCATATAACTGAGAGTCACCAGTTTCATCATGTTGCGGTAGCCCTGCTCGTTCTCGGCCAGGAGCAGCAGGTGATGGTTGGGATCCTCCTTCGGCGGCCTCCTGTCGAACCTCGAACCCTTGGTGATATAGGCTTCGACCCCTATGATCGGCTTGATGCCTCTTTTCACGGCTTCTTTATAGAAGGGAACCACTCCGTACATCACGCCGTGATCGGTTATGGCCATCGCTTCGAAACCATTTTCTACCGCAGCCCCGATTAGATCCGGAATCCTGGCCGCGCCGTCGAGCAATGAGTATTCGGTGTGGTTATGCAGGTGAACGAAGGGAACTCCCACTTGATCCTCCATTAGACTGCTTGGTCCTCTGGCAACCGCCAAAGCCCTTATATATACTTTTGAAAGAATGGTTCCGCGCCATGTTCTCAATCATAGAGATCGAACCAACGCTTCCGAGCCTATGTTATTATATCCTTCCGCGGAGACAGGTTGGTTCCTTCTTAAGGCAAGATTGGGAACGGGCCGAAGCAGTCAGGGAGATTGATTTTGCTATGAGGCTCAGCTATTCGGCGGTAAGCACTTACGAAAAATGCCCTCTCTCCTATCGCTTTCAATACATCGATAAGTTGGAGGTCGCACCCTCGCCCTATCTATCCTTCGGGCGAAGTATGCATTCGGCGCTCCAATGGCTATATTCACGCAAGGTGCCTGAGCCGCCCAGCCTGGCCGATCTCCTGCTGCAGCTCGACGCCTGCTGGGAGGGCGAGGGCTTTTGCGATGCCGGGGAGGAAGATTCCTTCCGCCGCCATGCCGCAGAAGTCCTCACCGCCTATTACCAGAAAAATGTGGTCGATTTTCACTTGCCCGTTGCTATCGAGGATAGATTCGAGATAAAGATGGATGGCTACGTGCTGTCCGGAGTAATAGACCGCATCGACCGCCGGCCGGACGGGGCCTACGAGATCATCGATTACAAGACCAACCGCAAGCTTCCCGACTTGCGGAGGCTGCGCGAGGACCTGCAGCTCCCCATATACCAAATGGCGTGCAGCGAGACCTGGGGAATATCTCCCTCTAAGTTGACCTTTTACTACCTGATCCCGAATCAAAAGTACAGCACGCAGCCGAAAGACGCTGACGGCATCTTGCGAGTAAAAGAGAGGCTGGATAGAACGGCGCAAGCGATTTCGTCGCGGCGCTTTCCCGCTACCCCCAGCCCGCTCTGCCCCTGGTGCTCCTTTCAGGATGTCTGCCCGGAGCGTATTCAGGCCGACAGCCCGGAAGAGAGGTACCTGTCGAGGCATCGATCGTTGCTCAAGCGGAGGGATGCGCTGCTCGACGCCATTTCCGAGTTGGAGGAAGAAATGATCGAGAAGGGCATTGAGGTGTCGTACGATAGATCGAAGGTGGGTGAACCCGAGTAGTTGGTTCAGATTATCCGTATCCGTTGGCGTCGCGCAGGTCGTCCTCATCCATTGCCGATTCGGCCTTTGCAGTATCCTGACCGCGTACGCTCCTGGCTTTCGATTCCGCTACCTGATCTTTGCTTTTCTCGTCGATTCTAGGCCTCTTTTTTGAAAGCGTTGTTGACATAGCGGGTATATATGCATAAATCTCTTTATCGCCGCTTGCTTGTTTCTTCAGTATATCCAGATCGACCAACTCATCCATCTGGCGTTTGACCTGCTCGCGATCCCGCTCTAACTTCTGGCATAAAGCGTCACAGCTATCTATGGTATCCGGATACTTGATGAAAAAGGAAATGAGTTCCATTCTTACTACTCGATCGGGAACGCTCTTGGGATTAATCTTAAAATCCTTCCGCCTCTAGTCCTCGGCCCCTTTGTATACATTTATATTCAGCTTTTCGCGTCGTCTTGATGAGGTAATTCTTATCAACGGCTCATTTCAGCACGCCAGCGGTCCGCCCGGCCGGAAAAGAGGAAGAAATGAATGGGGTCAAAACAATGGGGTCAGGCCTCTGCATCTGCATTTTCAAGTATGCGTTGGATTGATGATATCGAAACTTCGCCCATTCTTTACTCGGCGCTGCACTGCTCCTGAATGCCATCCGCCGGACTAGGCTGGACCTCGAAGATGCTTCTCTCGCCAGAGGTGGCCTTTTTGCTCCTCTCGCGCCGCCTCGAAACGTAGTGCGGGGGGATATAACGATAGCGTAACTCGCTTCCCAACGCCCTTTCGTCCAGGATGTTGAGCTGTACCAGCTTCTTCATCTGGTCCTCCACGCGGGAGACATCACGCCCGATGCTCTCGGCGAGTTCGAGCGCAGTGCCTTCTAGCCCCGGATTGCGATGGAAGTGCGTTATGAGTTCGATTCGAATAAGGCTGTCGGAAATCCCGTTCCGTTCCCTGATTGTGTGGTTCCTTAGGACCCGAGCCATATTATTTCTCCCTTCGATACAATAATCAGCCTATTGTTCACGCCCTTTTAGATAAATCCCATTAACGCGCCACTTTGGCGCTTGAATGGTCGTTTTTACATCTTTAAAGGTGTGGTATTTATTGGAAATTATATTCTGGCGCAGAAGACCCTCGCTTCTTGCTGATGTTGTATTTGGCGAGGGTGCTAAGGCCGGAATTCTTTCGCAGCCCCGAGGCCTTCCCTTTTTTTAAGCCCGGCTAAATTTCCTCCACCAGCTCCAGCCCTTGCTGAAGGTCGACGGGAAGGGCGTCCTCAAAGGTCATCTCGAGGCCGGTTATGGGATGTGTGAACGAGATGCGGCAGGCATGCAGGAACTGGCGTTCAAGACCCAATTTCTTCTCCAGGTTTCCATGAACCCCGTACTCCGGGTCCCCTACTACGGGATGACTTATATATGCCATGTGTACCCTGATCTGGTGCGTCCTCCCGGTTATCAACTCCACTTGTAAGAGCGATGCCTCCCCGCACTGCCGCAGTACTTCGAAATGCGTCCTGGCCTCGCGTGATCCCTGCGCCCTTACCGCCATTCTCTTGCGGTTCCCTGGGTCCCTGCCGATCGGCGCGTCTATGGTTCCAAACCTGGTGGCCGGCACGCCGTGGACCAGCGCCAGATAAATACGCTTCAGCTCGCGTTTTTTCACCATGTCCTGCAATCGAGCCAGCGCCTCGTCGTTCTTGGCCACGACCATAAGCCCGGAGGTATCGCGGTCGAGCCTGTGGATTATACCCGGCCTCACCACGCCCCCCACTCCCGGAAGGTCTTCCATCGAATAGAGGAGAGCGTTGACCAGGGTTCCATCGGGGTGGCCGGGGGCGGGGTGCACCACCAGTCCGGCCGGCTTGGAGATTACGGCCAGGTACTCGTCTTCGTAAAGGATTTCTACCGGTATATCCTGCGGGACGGGTTCCGCCGCTCTCGGCTGCGGGATCACTACCTCCACCAATTCCCCGGCCTGCATGCGGTGGTTCTTGTGCACAGTGTCCCCATCAACCCTGACTGCGCCTTCGGAAAGCAGCCTTTGAATTTGGTTTCGGCTCAATCCCGTAGCCTTGGTCAAGTATTGATCCAACCTCTCCCCGGCGTCCCCGGAATCGACCGCGAACTCTTGCCGAGCCAATTATCTTGCCTCCGCTAGCAACCTTTGCCTCAGTATCAGGACAATCCCTCCCACTGCGAAGGCGCCCAGGCTGAGCAATTGAAAGAAGAGATTGGCATCACCTGTGGTGTGATAGCGGAAGAACTCGTTAACGAAACGAGCAACTGCGTACAGCATGATGAAGGCAATCATCACCTCGCCCCTGTAGCGAAACTTCTTATAAGTGGCCAGGAGGACAAGGAAGATTACCAAGTCCATTAGCAGCTCGTATATCTGGGTCGGGTGTATAGGGTTTACCGGCATGCCCATGCTCGATTGAGTCGAAAGGGGGAAGGTCACCGCCCAGGGAAGGTTGGTGCTCTTACCGTAACAGCAACCGTTGAGGAAACAGCCGACTCGGGCGACGGCTAGGCCGGCGGGAATGGCAAGGCCTCCCGAATCGAGGACTACCCCTATCGATAACTTGCGCGCCCTTATTACCACGATAGCCGCCAGGATACCGAAGATGAGACCCCCATAGAAAACCAGGCCCTGCACATTCCAGAACTTGAATGCCTGCCACCATGATAAGGAGAATTCCCTCCAGTGCCCAATGACGTAGAATATCCTGGCCCCGATAATGCCTCCGATAGCGGCTGCCAGGACCAGCTCGAAAACCACATAGGCGTCCAGAAACTTGCGGCGAAGGTACCAGTAGCTGACGAGCATTCCGACTATAAAGGCGAGGGCCAGGAAAAAGCCGTAGGAATGAACGGTAAGGGGGCCGATTTTAAAGAGATCGGGTTTCAAATCACGCTCCCCCCAGTTCCATCTTCGAGTTTTCCATCACATGGCAAGAACAGCGCAACAATCATTATCTAAGACGATCAACCTATCGGCCGGGTTGCAGGCAGCTGCTGCAGCCGGCGGACGGGCAAGACGATAGCCTTCGAATCATGCTCCTTCCGCTTCGCTCGTCCAGGTCTCCTTAGCGACAATGAACAGGGTGATTATCACCCCGATAACGATGGCCATGTCGGCCAGGTTAAATACCGGCCAGAAGCCGAAATCTATAAAGTCGACCACGCTGCCTTGAAGTATCCTGTCGATGATGTTACCTACCGCACCTCCCACAATCAACCCCATGCCCAACTGGAAGATCCTGTTGCCGGGGCCGCCCCACCTCCACAGCACGACCAGCAAGACAAAGAATATGGCTATGCTCGCGGCGAAAAGAGGCCAGGACTTGCCCGAGATCAGCCCGAATGCGGTACCGGGATTGCGCACATGCCTGATTTTTAAAAATCCCAGGGAAATATAATCTCCTTGTGGCAGGTAGACGCGAATCAAGGATTTGCTTATCTGGTCGATGACCAGCGCTATGAAGGCCGTGACTATAAGGGTCAGCGGAGGGCTTTTTCTTCCTCTTGTTTGCACAATATACACAGATTCGCGTAGGGAAGAGCCTGCAGGCGCTCTTCAAGTATCTTTTGGCCGCAGAGCTCGCAGATTCCGAAGGTTCCGCCATCTATCCGGTCGAGTGCCTCGTTTACCCGCTTCAGTATGTCTTTGACGTTTTCAGAAAGGGACAGGTCCCGCTCTCTCTCGAAAGTGGTCGTCCCACTGGCCGCAAATTCATCCTCAAAAGGCATCTCACCAGAGAAGTCAGATTGCGAGGCCAGGAGGCTTCCTTCTTCCAAGTCCTTGTATTGCTTCTCGAGTATTGCTTGTTGCTCGATAAGGATCTTTCTGAAGCTGCCTAACTTTCTTTTGTTCATTGTTTAATCAGCTCTTTTCGCGTCTCTCGCTCTACGTTTATCCCTATTATGCACGTTTCCTTCCTTTTCACAAGTGTAAAATTCTTAAGATAACGGGTCTCGGAACCGCAGGACATAAAAAGAAATCGGCAGGCGACGACGCTCCCTTTATATTGATTATTTCGAAAAAGGGCCTAAGGGATTGCGAGGCGGTCCCCCAGTTACGATTCTATGGCGCGCGCGCCTAGAATGACCGGGAGACAGTGGTCGCATATCTCGGGGTGATCGGGCTCCAAGCCAACCGAGTGGCGATAATTCCAGCAGCGGGCGCACTTCTTGCCGGCGGCCCTGGTTACCTCCACCCGCAGCTCGCCGTCCTCGACCCGTTCCAACTCGACCTCGGATACTATGAAGAGGGTTGGTAATTCTTTTTCCCGCTCCTCCAGCAATTGCCAGAGCGATGCGGGAACCTGCAGGCGCAACAGGGCTTCGAGTGAGGTGCCGATCTCCTTGGCCGCCCGCTTTTCCTCTATGGCTTTCATCACCTGCTCGCGTACTTCCATCAGCCTCTCATATATCTCCTCCAGGTGAGGATCCTCCCAGACCGAGGAAGCCTCCGGCCAATCCTGGAGCTGCACGCTCCCGGCATCTCGCCCTCCCATCAGCTCCAGCCATGCTTCCTCGGAGGTATGGGATATTATGGGCGCCGTCAAACGGATTATGGTATCGGCCAAAAGCCGCAGGGCGGTCTGAGCCGACCTGCGCTCACGGGAATCGGGCGCGAAGGTGTAGAGGCAATCCTTGCGCATATCGAGATAGAGCGAGCTGAGTTCCACCGCGCAGAAATTATGCATCGCCTGGTAGACGATGTGCAGTTGGTAGGCGTCCAATGCCTGGGTACAGCGGGTTACGAGCCCCTGCAGCTTGGACAATATCCAACGATCCAACTCCGCCATTTCAGCCGGCTCCAGACTATCCGCGATTTCGTCGAAATCGTAGAGGTTTCCTAAAAGGAAACGCAGGGTGTTACGAATCCTGCGATAAGCTTCCACCAGCCGGTCGAATATCTCTTGTGAAGCAGGGATATCGACCGTGTAATCGGCGGCGGCCACCCACAGCCTGAGAATGTCGGCGCCGAGCTTGTCGTATATCTCCATGGGGCTGATGACGTTGCCCAACAGCTTGGACATCTTCCTGCCCTCTCCATCGACGACGAAGCCATGGGTGAGCACCGAGTGGTAGGGCGGCTCTCCCCGGGCGGCCGCGGCCGTGAGCATCGCTGTCTGGAACCAACCCCGGTGCTGGTCGCTGCCCTCCAGGTACAAGTCACTGGGCCACCTCAAACCGGGCCATTGGGTGAGGACGGCTTCGCTGCTTACGCCCGATTCAAACCATACATCGAAGATATCCATTTCCTTGCGCAGCTCGCCCGAACCGCAAGCAGGGCATGCGATCTCCCTTCCCAGTATCTGAGCCGGAGTCTTCTCAAACCAGGCGTCCGAGCCCTCGGCCAGGATTAGTTCCTCCACCTTTCGCAGAGATTCCTGCGTCAGTACATGCTCATTGCAGGACGTACAGTAGAAGACGGGAATGGCCACGCCCCAGACTCTCTGCCGCGATATACACCAATCGGGCCTGGTTTCGAGCATTCCCTTCATGCGACGTCTGTTCCACTCCGGTATCCACTCGACCGCTTCGGTGGCGGAAAGGCAGCGTTCCCTGAGGGAAGCGCCATCAAAGGGAATGTCCACACCCACGAACCATTGCGGCGTAGCCCGGAAGATGACCGGCCCCTTGCAGCGCCAGCAATGCGGGTAAGGATGAACGAAGTCTTCGGCCCCCAGCAGCAACCCCTTCTTCCTGAGGTCATCGATGATGACTGGGTTGGCGTCCTCCACGAATAGCCCCTCGAATTCGGGCGCCTCGGAGGTAAATATTCCCAGGTCGTCCACGGGCATCGGCATCGGGAGGCTGTACTCCAGCCCAACCTGGTAGTCCTCCTGACCGTGCCCGGGCGCTATGTGTACGGCTCCCGTCCCCTGCTCCATGGTTACGTAATCAGCCGTAACCAGAACCGAATGCCTATCACGCCAGGGGTGCTTCACCTTGAGTCCCGCCATTTCGGTACCTTTGAACATACCCTTGACCTCGTAGTCCTTGATGCCCATGTCCGCAAGCGCCTTCTCCAACAGGGGCTCTCCCACTATGAGGTTCTCGCCCCCCGATTCTAAGAGCACATATTTCATGTCCGGATGAAGGGCTATGGCCACGTTGGCCGGAAGCGTCCAGGGTGTCGTGGTCCAGATGACTATCGAGGCAGGCTCGCCGGCGATCTCCGACAGCAGCGGAAACATCACGTAGATTGAAGGTGAAGTCTTTTCGGCGTATTCCAGCTCCGCTTCGGCCAACGCGGTGACGCAGCGCGGGCACCAGTGTATGGGCTTGCGGCTGCGGAAAATCAGGCCTTGCTCCACCATCCTGGCGAACACCCTGATATCCACTGCCTCGTATTTCGGATCGAGAGTCAGGTAGGGATGCTCGAAGTCTCCTCGCACTCCCAACCTTCGAAATTCGGTGCTCTGCTTGTCCACGTAACCTAGCGCGTACTCGCGGCAGCGTCGGCGGATATCCATGATATCGAGCTTGCTTTTCTCCTCGCCGAGCATCTTTTCGACGTTGAATTCAATTGGCTGGCCATGGCAATCCCAACCCGGCACGTATGGCGAATAATAGCCTCTCATGCTCTTGTATTTGATTATTATGTCCTTGAGGATTTTGTTGAGCGCGGTTCCCAGGTGAATATCTCCATTGGCATAGGGCGGCCCGTCGTGAAGGATAAAGGGAGCCTTCTCCCGCGTCTTCTCGAGCACTTTCCAGTATATGCCAATTTCGTCCCAGTAGCGTTGGATTTCCGGCTCCCTGACCGGCAGGTTCGCCCGCATGGGAAATTCCGTCTTGGGGAGATTCAATGTCTTACGATAATCCATGGTCCCATATCTCCGTTATGACTTGCGATTTCGCTCCATTATGATCGTGAGCCATATGGGGTGTCAACGAAATTCAGCGATGATAGAGGCATTTTTCGGCAGTTAAATCCAGGGTTTCTCCTACTCGTTATCGGGGGATTCGAGTCGGGATTTTGCATTCTCGAGGTCGAGTCCTTTGATCAGCACGGTTTTGTCCCGGGACTTTTCTCCCCTGACTATTTCAATCGAGGAGACCGGGATTGCAAGCGCATTGGCCAAAACGTTCATGGCCTCCTTGTTCGCCTTGCCCTTTTCCGGCGGAGAATTTACGTAGACGTCAATCCTTTGAGATGATGTTTCAACTTTTTTTCTGGAGGAGCCCGGGTGTGCCCTTATGTTCAGGAGGATGCCCTCCTTACTTTGTTTCATATCGTTAACTCCTCCACATCGGAACTTGGTCCCAATGTCGAGGCGTTTGTCATTCCCAGAAGAAGTGCTTTTCTCCTTCTTCGCCTCCCGCGGGCTTCTCTGGGGCCCTCGCCGGCTGCGACTCCTGCTCTATCGAATTCCGCATCAACTCCATCTCCTGCTCGGGCGAAAAAGAGGGTCTAGATGGCTCGGGAGCCAGGCGGGGAGCGGTTTCTTCGATACGTCCCGGCGCCTCTTCCGGCTCGAGTCGGCTTGCCGGTTCGGTCATTGGTTCAGGTGGAATTGCCGGGCCCGCTGCGTGCGACGGTGCGATCTTGAATTCCGGAATCGGGCTCGGGCTGGCGGCCGGGCTCTGAGGCTCTTCGGCCGGTGGCTTGGGGGAGGGCTCCGCCAGCGGCATGCCGGGTCCCTGCATTGCGGGTTCCTTGTATTCAATTACCGGCTGTGGCGGCGCCTCCGGCTGCTGAAAGGTCATCTTGGGAATCGGAATCGGAGCCGGGGCCGCCTCCTTCAATTCCGCCGCGTTAAGCCGCGTTTCGTAATCCTTAACCAAGGCCTGATTCTTATCCAACAACTCGCGTATGGTAGCAAGGTAGCGGAAAACCTGATCGCGGATTCCGGTAAAATTCTGCGAGATTCTCACGCTTTCGTTCCTGGCTTCTTCCAACATGTGGGCGCCTTGCTCCTGGGCTTCCTTCATCTGGCTTGCCGCCTGGTTGCTGGCTTCCTGAACGATATTGTCCGCACTTTTCTGCGCATTGATCAGCGCATTCTGCAGCGTCTGCTGCATGCTGTCGAACTGTGTGGCCTTCTGCCGCATGGCCTCGACAAGTTCCGCCTGTTCCTGGTTGCGGTGAAGCAACCTGTCAAGTTCATCGGCCACCATATCCAAGAAGGCATCGACTTCCTCCTTGTTATAGCCACCCATCCTTACGGTTCCGAACTCCTTATGATGGATATCCATAGGGCTGATCGCCAACTCAACCGCCTCCTTTAAGACCGTCACACCGCCTTCTCAAAGGCAGATCTTACCTTTTCCCTTACAGTATAATACATTCCGTCAGCCGAAAATCCTCCTGACCAACCATTGCAGGAATACGATCACTACGACCACGATCATCGGGGAGAGATCGAGGCCCACCCCGGAACTTATGGGTATCATCGGGATCCAACGGCGCAATGGCGACATGACGGGCTCCGTTATGTCGTAGACGAAGACGACCAGCGGGCGCACGCCCTTCGGCCAACGTATGGGTAACCATCCGATTATTATCCTGGCGATTATTATCCAGAGGTAAGCAAGCAATACCCACCACAGGATATCGCCTACCATCCTCAAATCAAACCTCCTTCGCCCGCCTCCAGGCGGCCGCTAATGCCTCGTAGAAAGCCGCCCGCAGCGCGTTCCGCTCGAGCATTTCCAAAGCCGCTATGGTCGAGCCGCCCGGCGAAGTCACCATATCCTTTAAGACTGATGGGTTCATGCCGGTCTCCTGCAGCATCCTGCCCGAGCCTATCATCGTACCGGCAGCGAGTTTCAAAGCCAGTGCGCGGTCGAGGCCCAATCTTACCGCCGCGTCGCAAAGAGCTTCAGCAATCACGTAGAAATAGGCTGGCCCGCAACCGGAGAGCGCCATCGCCTGGTCCTGCAAGCTTTCGTCCAACTCGTAGGTTTCCCCCAAAAAGGAAAATATATCCATCGCTGTCTCGCGTGCGTCTTCCCAGGCGAAATGGCCGTAGCTGAGCACCGATACCGCCGACCCCACCATAGCCGGATTGTTGGGCATGACTCTGACCACCGGCACCTCAGGCGACAGTAGGGTCTCTATGAACTCGGTGCTCTTGCCCATTGCTATTGAGATTACAACCTGCTGCGGGGTCACCACATCGGCTATCTCGCCGAGCACGTCCTGCATCTTCTGGGGCTTGACGGCGAGTAGCACTACTGGGGTGTTTTCCGCGGCGGCCTGGTTTGAGGCGGCCACCTTTACACCATATTTCGCGGCCATTTCGTTCAGGCGATCGCTATCGACATCGGCGATTACCACTTCTTCCGAGTTCGCCCAACCCCCCTGCAACAGCTGCTTGATGATGGCCTCGGCCATTTTTCCAGCCCCGATGAATGCGATCTTGCTCACCCGTGTCACCTGCCCTTAAAGTTCCTAGAATTGATTGAAGAAGCCCTTTTCCCGCAGCCATCGTTTATCTTCAGCCGAAACCTCGACGTTGTGGGGAGACAACAGGAAGACTTTTTCGGCCACCCGCTGTATCCCGCCGTCGAGCCCGTAGGTCAGGCCACTGGAGAAATCGATCAAACGCTTCGCCAACTCGGCATCCGCCGACTGGAGATTCACTATGACCGGAATATCAGCCTTGAACTTCTGGCCGATCTGTTCTGCATCGTTGAAGGATTTCGGCTCCACGGTATGCATTCTCACCTGTCTGCTCGGGATTGCTTGAATGGAGGCAACCCGGCTCTCTTCACGTTGAACGCGCCGCGAAACGGGCGGCTCCAGCACCTCGGGTTGTTGGGCACCGTCGTACTCCATCATGTCCTCGAATTCGTCATCCTCTACCAGACCGAGATAGATAAGCGTCCTTCTAAAAACACCAGGCATGGTATTACCTCCCCGTAATCATCAATCTGAAAATATGGCCGTACCTATACGCACCATATTTGCCCCCTCTTCAATCGCTATCCTGTAATCCTGGCTCATTCCCATGCTGAGACCTCGCAGGTCCGCCTCGGGAAACCTTTCGCTCAGATCGTCCCTCAGCTCCCGCAAGCGCATGAAATAGGGCCTTGACTCCTCGAGTCTCGCCACCATGGGAGCGATGGTCATCAAGCCCCGCAGCCTCAATTGAGGCTCATCAAACAGCGCTTCTACGAGACCTAACACCTCATCAGAGTCCGCGCCGTACTTGCTCTCCTCGCCGGAGACGTTCACCTGTATCAGGACATCCTGCCTGATCTCCAACTGATCCGCCCTTCGGGCTACGGCCCGGGCCAGCCTTTTGCTGTCTATTGAATGGATGAGGGCTACGTTTCCCACCACCATATTAACCTTATTCGTCTGGAGATGGCCAATGAAATGCCACTCGATGTCCGCGTTGAGGGCCCCGACTTTTTCCCTCAATTCCTGGGCGCGGTTCTCCCCGAACACTTTCTGCCCGGCTTTCACACCCTCCGCGATCAGCTGCGCCGGCCTGCCCTTGCTCACGGCTATCAACTCGATATCCTGGGGATCGCGCCCCGATTTCGCAGCCGCTTCCGCAATCTCTTGGCGGACCCTGTGCAGGTTTTCGGCTATCTTAGACAAGCACGCATTTCCTTTCCATTAAGGTGCCGTAATCTTTATTCTTCAGTGTCAAAGAAGATGACCTTGCATTTCCATCGTGGACTGAAGAATGAAGACATGGCACCTCCTAGTACGGAACCTCCTAGTAGCCGTAGGCGACATGGAAATCATCAAACTCACCGGTCGGCGTTTCCCAGGCCACGTCGACTTTTTCCACTCGCGATGCAGGGGAGCCTTTGTGGGACCAGTCGTCTATCTCATCCACCGCCTCTTGCTCTCCTTCAAAAACAGCCTCCACTTTTCCATCCGGGCGATTCCTGACCCAACCCGTGAGGCCGAGCTCTCTGGCTTTCTCTTCGGCATACGAGCGATAGTATACTCCCTGCACCCTGCCGGATACTAAAACATGCGCCCGCTTATCCTTCTTGGCCGATTCCATATTCTACCATTCCTATTCGCTTGCCCTTATATATGCAAAAGCCCCCTGCCGGCCCGTCGTCCCTTCACGACGAAAGGAATAATAGTCATGGTCACAGCAGGTGCAAATACCCGTCGCAGTAATATTTTCCTCTTTTAACCCTTCCTTAAGCAGGTTTGCCCTGTTCGCCCGGAAAAGGTCCAGGCCGGGCTTTCCACCCCATTGCACTACGCCCCCTTCCTCACCATATCTTTCGACGAAAAGGTTCGCCCTGCTTTCATCCACCCGGTAGCAGCAGGGGCCGATCCCCGGCCCCATGACCGCTTTGAGATCGGTGCGATCGAAGGAAAACTCGCCGGCGATTCCAGCAAGGGCCGCAGCCGCGATGTTGTCCAGGGTGCCTTTCCAGCCGGCATGGAGCAGGGCCAGGAAAAGCCCGTCTTTGTGCGCTATGACCAGGGGCAGGCAGTCAGCGGTGAGGACCGCGAGCACGGTGACGGGCTGCGATGTGTAGGTGCCGTCGGTTTCGGGAAAGGCATCAACCGCAGGCTCCAAGGAGGAACCCCCATCCTCAGCGCCCGCCCGTCTGACCTTTATGCCATGAACTTGATGAAGATATATGAAGCGCTCGACCGGGACGCCGAATTGCGACGCTACTATAGAACGATTGGAGCAAACATCCATCGGCTCATCGCCGACACGGAACCCCAGGTTTAGACTGTTATACGGCGCCTCGCTCACTCCGCCATATCGATTGGTAAAGACGAGGCCGAAGGTTTCCCCCAATAAATGAGAAGCATCTATCCAGCCGTTGGTGGCTCGTGATGAATTAGTCGGTTTCACTTGCAGGTCGACCCAATACCTCGAGCAGCACTTTATCGATACGCCTTCCCACGACCTTCTGGGCCGTGAGGCGCAGGCCTTCGAATTCGACGGATTCGCCCTGTTTGGGAATTTTTCCCATCAAGTTATACATCAGCCCGCCGAGTGTATCCCATTCGTGGGCTGGAAGGTTGGTTTGCAGCAACTCGTTTAAATCGTCTATCGAGATGCGCGCGTCGAAGCTGTACCTGCCTTCGCCCAATTGCTCGTAAAGAACCAGGGCCCGGTCGTACTCGTCGAATATCTCTCCCACGATCTCCTCGATCAGGTCTTCGATGGTGACCAGCCCGGCCGTCCCACCGTATTCGTCCAAGACTATCGCCATGTGCATGGGACCCGTGCGCAATTCGGTAAGCAGCCCGCTTACCCTCTTGGTCTCGGGCACAAAATACGGCTCCCGCAAAAACTCGCTCGGTCGCACGTCGCTCTCCCCGCGCTTCAGGTAGGGAAGCATGTCCTTAGCGTAGAGAACGCCGATAATGTGATCGAAGTCCTTGTGATAAACGGGGATGCGTGAGAATCCGCTGTCGAGGATCTTTTGCAGTGCCTCCTCGAGTCCCGCTTCGTCGCTCAGTATGACCATGTCCGTCCTCGGTATCATTACCTCCCTGACCAGAGTGTCGCCGAACTCGAAGATGGAATGGATGAGTTTTTTCTCTTCCTCCTCTATGACGTCCTGCTCCTCGGCAACCGATACGAGAGCTTTTATGTCACCCTCGGTTACGAAGGGCCCTTCCTTATAGGTCTTGCCACCGAACATCCTGATCACTCCATTGGAGATGTATATCAGGAACCGCACCATGGGGTAGAAGATCCTGGCCAGAAGGTTAATGTAGGGAGCGACGAAAAAGGCTACTTTCTCGGGATTATTGGTTGCATAGGTTTTCGGCGCCATCTCGGAAAATATGAATATCAGGAAGGTCATCACCCCGGTGGCGACGGCTGCAGCGACCGGCAGCTTGAGCGCCAGGGCCAGGCTGGTCGCCAGAGCAGAGGCGCCGACCTGAAGCAACAGGGTGAACATGAGGATCGTCGATAGGAAGCGGCTGGGGGTCTCGAGCAGCCTGCCCAGCGATGCCGCCTTGCGGTTGCCTTCCTCTTTCAGGGACCTGATTCGGAAGCGGTTGACGCTGACCAGAGATATCTCCGAAGCCGCGAAGAAAGCTGATACGCCAAGGAAGAATACTAAGAGCAGTACCCTCCATACGATGCCTGCAGTGGATATCGCTATTTGGGCCGGCAAGGCCGGTAGCATCACTATTCGTTTACCCCCCTCAAGCCCAGTATCTCCCTTTCCCTCGATTCCATCCGACGCCACTCCTCGGCATCCCGATCATCATAACCGAGGAGGTGCAATACGCCGTGGGCGGCCACGAATTCGAGCTCTTTACCCGTCTCAACATCATACTGCCCTTTCTCATTTTGTATAAACTCGGGGCAGATTACGACATCTCCCAACAGAAAACCCTGCTTGCTCTCCTCCTGCATTGGAAAGGCGAGGACGTCGGTCGCACAATCCTCTTCCAGATATTTCCTGTTCAGGTCGCGCATCTCGTTTGCGTTCACTGCACTGAGCGAGAGCACCGCATCCTTGCGCGTGGCCTCCGCCTTCAAAACCTTCAGGCATGCCTTCTTCAGCGCCTTCTTGTCCAAGTCGATGCCGGGGCCGGCGTTCACCACCACTTCCACTAAATCACCGCCCTGCCCAGAGCGGGATATTCGACCCTCTCGTGGTACATGGCGGACAGGATGCGTACGAAGGTCTGGCCTATCTTCTCCAAGTCGTCCAGGGTCAGCTGGGAAGCGCTCAACTGGCCGTCGTCCAGCCTCTCCTTAATCAGCGATTGGCTCAACTGCTCGAGCTTTACCGGAGTCGGCTTATAGAGTGCCTTGGCCGCCGCCTCTATTGCATCGGCAAGCATCACTATGGCCGCCTCCTTACTCCGCGGTTTCTCCCCCGGATAGCGGAAACGGCTCTCGGAGACCGAGCCCTCCCCGGTACTCTCCTCCAGCGCTCTGGCGTAGAAATAGCGGACAAGCGACGTGCCATGGTGTTGCGCTATGATGTCTATTACTTCCTGCGGTATGTTATATTCCCGAGCGATTTCCACTCCTTCTCTGACATGTGCGGTTATTATCAGAGCGGATAGGTTGGGTTTTATATTCTGGTGACCGTTAAAGCCCGGCGGCTGGTTTTCGACAAAGAATGTGGATCTCTTCAGTTTCCCGATATCGTGATAGTACGAACCCACCCTGGCCAGGAGCGGATCCGCGCCGGTCTCCCTGGCAGCCGCATCCGCTATATTACCGACGATGACGCTGTGGCTATAAGTCCCCGGCGCCTTGGTTATCAATTCCTTCATCAGGGCGTGACTCGGTGATGCCAACTCCAGCAGATGCATGGGGGTGGTTATACCCGATATTTTCTCCAGCAATGGAAACGAACCTAGAGCGAGCAGCATGGAAAGCACCCCGTTGGCAAGCCCTAGGCCGCCGGCCACCACAACGAAATGGAAATCTTTTATGAGGCTCGCGGTAATCATTGAGACAAGGGCGATTGAAATGGAAAGTCCTGCGCCGACCCGGAATAGTCTCTCCCGTTGTTGGAAGTGTGTCACCAGAATAATCGCGGCTATTCCACCTAAGATAGCGGTTACCATCAGGTAGAAATTACCTTTCACCATCAGGCCGGTGATAATCCCACCCATGGCTACCATGAACAGTGCGACCATATGGTCGAGGAGTACGGCCAGGATCAATCCGACTACGGCCAGGGGTATGAGATATCCCCACATAAGATTCTCGTCGGCAAACACGGCGAAGAGCCGGCAGAGGAGGCAGAAGACCAGGAACACCAGGCATATCATGGCTACAACGCGCCAATTGCCCGCTAGCTCCGGGCGGAAGCGATTGAAGAACATAAGGACGCCTACGTAGAGCGCGATGAGAAGCAATCCGATTCCAAGCAGCTGTTGATAGGTTGCAACCGGCGAGAGCGAACCGGCCTGATCGAGGGCGGTTAAGGTAAGAGGGGTTATTATCTCGCCCTTATCGACTATCTTCTGGCCTATCTTGTAATTGACATAGATCGGCTGCACCCTGTCCGCCGCGGTCGCCATGTCCCGGTCTATCATGGCGAAGGAATAGGTAGTATTGGGCTTTAGATAAGCCACGGCGAGGATGGCCGCGCTCTTTTTAATCCATGGCTCGAGGTAGAGGTTTTCCGCACTGCTCTGTATGTTCTCGCGCACCTCTTCAATATTGTCGTAGGCGACCGCGCCGGACATAGATAAGGTCAGTAGCTCTGCAGAGGTGCCGTAGAGCACTCGGTAGTCATCGGCGGAAGAAGTCAGAATATCCTGAATAGTTCCGGTATCAACCCGAGGGCCAAAACGAGCCAGTGCCCCTACTTTCTCGTCCAGACTCTCCCCGCCGGCCGACAGTTCCTCGGCCTTGTTAAAGAAGGCTCCCAAACTGGAAAGAGCTTCGGCTTGCGCCCCGCGATCGATGAAGTAGCCCCTTATCCTCTGTCTCTCAACCTCACGGGCGCGGTCCGTGCTCTCCTCGTCGACGACGCTGAATTGCTTGGAGGATATTATGGTCTCCATGGAAGGTTTTCCCACTTCGAACCTTCCCGCACGCGGCAGGTATTCTAGCATCAGCACCGCCATGACGACGGTCAGTAAGGCAAGGGACAGAAAAAAAGCCCTCCTCTTCCCGCTTCTGGGAAGCAGGGAGCTCAAGCGGGATAAGACCTGTCTTGAACCTTCCTTATCGTCCATCTTTTCGACCATACCACAAATAAAAGTCATTGGCCCGGATTCTCTAGAAAAGCGGCCTCTTCAGGCTATCTCGGAGACGCCGTTGTCCGGCTTTAGGCCGGCTTTCACGTACTTCCGTTTTGCCTATCGTCATACCGCATGTAGGCACGCACTATGTCCTGAACGATCTTATGACGCACGACGTCCTTTTCGTCCAGGTATATGAAATCGATGCCCTCTAAGCCGGTGAGTATCTCCCGCACCACGTTCATCCCGGAGCGCTGCCCGCCCGGCAGGTCTATCTGGGTTATGTCACCGGTAACAACCGCTTTCGATCCGAAGCCGAGCCGGGTAAGGAACATCTTCATCTGCTCCGGCGAGGTGTTCTGGGCCTCGTCGAGCACGATAAAGGCGTCGTTCAGGGTCCTGCCCCTCATGAAAGCCAGTGGAGCAACCTCTATCACGCCCTGCTCCATATACTTGGCAAATTTATCCACATCGAGCATTTCGTAAAGGCAGTCGTACAGGGGCCTGAGATAGGGATCCACCTTCTGGTAAAGATCACCGGGCAAAAATCCCAGCTTCTCTCCCGCCTCGACCGCCGGTCTGGTTAGTATGATTCGTCCCACCTGCTTGGTCATCAACGCTTTTACCGCCATGGCCATCGCCAGATAGGTCTTCCCGGTTCCGGCCGGACCTATGGAAAAGACGATGATGTTATTGCGTATGGCTTCTATATAGCGTTTCTGATTGGGGGTCTTGGGCCGAATGACCTTGCCGCGACGGCTGATAATAATATCCGTGAATACCTGGGTCGGGTTGAGTTCGCCCTCCTCACGAATCATTTCGATAGCCTTCTCCATGCTTTCCGCGCTCAACGCCATCCCGGAGCTCAAGAGCATCAACAACTCCTCGAAGAGGTCTCCGATCGTTTCCAATTCGGCCTCTTCGCCGTGAATGGTTATCTCGTTGCCCCTTACCATAATGGTGCTGTTGAAAGCCTTCTCGACGATCTTCAACAACTCGTCCCTCTCACCAAGCAGGTTTACCATGGGCTGATTGCCCGGTACCAATATCTTCAGTTCCTTGGAGCCCATCTCGTTCGTTTTCAAAACCTCCCTTTTCTTCTGGGGTCATGCCCCCGCATCCGCTTTAGCCCGGGGGCCAGTGCATCTTCCTTCCGCCGAGGACGTGAAAATGCAAGTGTTTGATCACCTGGTCGGCTTCCAATCCCACGTTGGTCAGTATCCTGATGCCCCTGTCCGCTATCCCTTCGATCTCCGCCACCTTCTGCATTACCTGAAAGAGGTCGGAGAGCAGGGGAGCGTCTTCGGGAGTCAAATCAATGGCGGATGGAATATGGCGCCTTGGTATGACGACGTCGTGCACGGGCGCCTGAGGATTAATATCCTTAAAAGCGATTACCAGGTCGTCCGAGAACACTACGTCCGCCTGCATTCTCCCTTCCGCTATGTCACAAAAAATACAGCCTTCCATACACCCTCCTCGCCTAAGATTTTACTAAGAATTACTAACAGAATCGTCCAGCTCAAGCTGCGCCAAACCGTCTCGGACTCCTGTTATCTTTGCCTCGATAACACGACCTTGCCTCAAATCTTCCGGCGGATCCAACAGCGCGCCTTTCATATAATCCTCCGTTGTACCCATCGCCACAGGCTGCTTAGTCCCCACGATTTTTTCGACAAGCAGCCGGGCCTCTTGGCCAACCCTCTCTCTCGCGTAAGAAACGCGCCATTCCTCCGCCAGCCCCCGCAGTTCCGCACACCTTTCCCCTATAACCCCGGGAGGCACTGCCCCTTCTTTATACCAGGCCCGAGTTCCCGGCCGCCTGGAAAAGGGGAAGACGTGCACTCGCGAAGGCCTGATTTCCTCAAGGATTTCGACGGTGTTGTGAAATGCTTCATCGCTTTCCTCCGGGTAACCAACAATAACTTCAGTAGTGACGGTCACCCGGGGCCACTCCTCCCGTGCTTTGCGGCAAGCGTCCATGAAATCACGCGGTTTGTAACCTCTGCCCATGTCCGCCAGGATGCTTTCGTCGCCGCTCTGCAGGGGAAAATGCAGATGTGGGCAAACCCTTCCCTGCGAGGCGGACCACGACTTCAGCCATGACATATCCATGTCCTCCAATTCGATAGAGCTCATCCTGATCCTGAAGTCCTCTTGCAGGGACAGCAGTTCCTCAACCAGGCAACCCAGATCGAAATCCTGCTGAGGCCGGTACTTTCCCAGGTTTATCCCGCAAAGCACCAATTCTCGCGTTCCCATGGCCAGCCATTTCCTGGCGAGCGCAACGACCTCATCGAGCGGCCTCGACCACTCGGCGCCCCTGGCTTTGGGGACGATGCAATAGGAGCATCCCCGCTCGCAGCCGTCCTGAACTTTTATGAAAGCCCGCGTTCTCGAAAGCGCCGGGGCTTGCGCTTTGCCGCCCGATTCCTGCAGCAGGGCCCCGATTCGCTGCTCCCACGAGCCCTTGTCCTTGTTGGGGATGACCGCCACCACGGCGGGCAGGCTTTCCAGTTCCTCGGCAGCGACTTCTGCGTAACATCCGGCCACCGCTATGGCATTCGCCCCCCGCTTGCAAAGAGACCGGATCAACTTTCGGCACTTGCGGTCGCTCTCAGCTGTGACCGTACAGGTGTTAATGACGCAGAGGTCGGCGAAAGCCGGCTCAGTTACGATCGCATGCCCCGATTCGGCGAGGCGCATCTTCAACTCCTCGCTCTCACCCTGGTTTACCTTGCAGCCGATAGTGAATACCGCAACCTTCGCCATGCAACTCCTAAAGAAAACCGTAGTGGCACCTGGCCGCCAGTATCAGGGCCAACCCCGCCGTTTCAGCGCGGAAGATCCCGCTTCCCAGGGTGACCGGCTTCCCTCCAAGTGAGGAAAGTTCATTCCTTTCCTCGTCGGAGAAGCCGCCCTCGGGGCCTATCAGTAGGGCCACATCGCCACAACGCTCCTCGCAAAGCGCCTCCGCCGGCCTCACCCCGCCTCTTTCATCGGCGAAGACTACCATTTCCATATCATCCAACCTGCTTACCAAATACTCCCAGCCCAGAAGATCGGCCACATCGGGCTTGTAGGGCCTGCCCGTCAATCTCCATGCTTCCAGTGAGAGACGGCGCCAACGATTGAGCCTCTCCCCCACCGCATCGTCGATTTTTTTAGAACGGCTGCACGAAAAGGGAACCACAAAGGCGGCTCCGGCTTCCGTGCAGTCCTGCACAACTCTATCCATTTTGGCGCCGGCGAGAAGCGCCTGATAGAGGTGCAGCCTTGGGATTTCTCGCTCGAAGCGTTCCACCTCTTCCACTATAACGGTCGTTTTCTCATTGTTTATTTCGACGATCCTGCCCCTTCCCGTCAGGCCCTTTCCATCAAGCATCCTCAGCTCTTGATTTCTGTGCATTCTCAATACACGGCTGAGGTAATGGTGGTCGTGCCCCTCGATGGTAATGCTGCCCTCTTCAATTTGGGGTGCCGAGACGTAAAGCCTGGGTATGGTCAAACTATTGCCTCATCGCCTTGCGAAGGCGCTGCATGAGATTCGGCGCCTCCTTTCCCTTTGCTTCCAGTTCCTGGTAATCTTCCAGTAATTTCCTTTGCTCGCCATTGAGCTTTTTGGGCACCCGCACCTCCAGGGTCAGGTAGAGATCGCCCTTGGATTTTGAGTTCAGCTTGGGCATTCCCTTGCCCCGCAGCCGGAAAACCTCCCCGGGCTGGCTGCCCGCGTTTACGCGCAGCGTTTCCTCGCCGGCGAAGGTTTTTATCGGCACCTCGGTCCCCAGTGCAGCCTCGACCATACTGAGGGCGACAACGGCGTGAAGATCGCTTCCCCTCCTGGTAAATGTATCATCTTCTGCTATCCTGACCTCGACATAGAGATCTCCGGCGAGGCCGCCCCGCCCGCCGCTCTCGCCCTTACCAGGGATCCGGATGCGGTCCCGCTCATCTACACCGGCAGGTATATCCAACGAGATTTTGTCTCGAACCTCGTTGAGTCCGTCACCCCCGCACTTTATGCAGGGATGTAAATTTATCTCTCCACTGCCTCCGCAGCGATGGCAGGCGGTGCTGGAGCTGAAAGTGCCGAAAGCCGTGCGCCGTGTAGCCGTTATGGTTCCCTGTCCCCCGCACTGCGGGCAGATCTCCAGGCTGTATCCCTTCCCCACGCCGGTGCCCTCGCAGTCCTCGCACCTCTCGTGGCGCGGCACTTCTATCCCGCGTTCGATTCCCCGGTAAGCTTCCTCAAGGGAGATCTCGAGCGCATAGAGGAGATCGCTACCGCGGCTCGAACCCCTGCGGCTGCGCCCCGAGCCCCTTCGGAAGAACATTTCGAAGATATCACCAAAGGGGGCCCCGAAACCCTCGTAGTCAGCTCCGAAGCCCATCTGCCCCAGCCCCGACTCACCGAAAAGATCGTAGCGCCGCCTTTTTTCCGGATCGCTGAGGACCTCGTAGGCCTCGGCCGCTTCTTTGAATTTTCCTTCGGCGGAGCCGTCGTCAGGGTTTACGTCCGGGTGGTACTGGCGGGCGAGTCTACGGTAGGCCCGCTTTATTTCCTCCTGATCGGCTTCCCGGCCCAGGCCGAAGACGCCATAGTAATCTTTCATAAAGTCCTATTGTTCACCTCAAGTTATTCTCTAAGCAGTTCAAGGCTGCGGCTGAGGGCCTTGGCGATGAAATCCACAGTCGGAATGACGCGAGCATAGTCCATGCGCGTCGGCCCTATCACACTTACCGTTCCCATCATCTCATCCTTAACGAGATATGGCGTCGCCACCAGGCTGAAATAGTGTAGCTCCTTGGCGCGGTTCTCATCGCCGATCCTCACCGTCAGCTCATCCGATCGCAGCGCTTCGTTGAGCATATTGAGCAGAAAATACTGTTCCTCGAAGTGCTTGAGGAGGTTCTCGATGCGCATCACTCCCTCGTCATCCAGATGGCGCAGGAGGTTTACCGTCCCACCGACAAAGACCTTCTCGTATTTCTCCTCGGACAACATATCTTTGATCGCCTCTATCAACCGGTTGGCCAATCGCGGCGCTTTCAGCTCGTTTATGGCCGGGGCCTTTACCAGTCTCTCCAGCTCGGCCAGGCCTTTTCCTTGCAGGTTCCGGTTGAGAAAGCGTTGTATCTCTTCGAGATCATGGCTCTTATCCCTCGCCAGGTCCAGCAGCTTCTTCTCCACCCTGCCGGTATCGGTGATAATAACCAGCAGGATCATGTCCTCGGCCAGCTTCACCAGGTCTATATGTTTGATGGAATTTCGCCGCAGCCTAGGGGCAATGATCATCGCTGCGGCACTGGTAAGGCGCGATAGCAGCCTGCTTGTTTCCTGCAGGAGGTTTTCCAACTCGCGGCTCTTATTCGAAAAGAGAGTTATTATTGCCTCCCTCTCCCCATCCCTCAAGCGAGTCCGGCCCCCCAGGCTATCCACATAAAAACGGTAGCCAAGGTCAGTGGGTACCCTGCCCGCTGAAATATGGGGCTGATAGATGTAGCCCAGCCCCTCGAGCTTACTCAAATCGTTACGGATGGTAGCGGGGCTTACGCCTAGGTTGAGGCTCTGCGCCAGTGATTTTGATCCCACAGGCACGCCGCTCATGATGTACTTATATACGACTGCTTTGAGTATCTTTTGTTGTCTTACATCCAGCATTTAGCACTCTCCTCCCTGGAGTGCCAGAATACTATCACCATAGCCAAAAGGGTATACCCCGTCAAGCGCATCGCGCACCCTCCATATTGGTGTCGGCCTCCTTTGTGCTGGGCAGGAGGTCGGCGATTATTGCATTCGAAACGAGCATTCCGCGTGGAGTGAGTCGTATCCTTCCCGGCTGCCTCTCTACAAGACCCATGGCCTCCAACTCCGCGATGCTATCTTGCCTGCCATTTAGGAGCTCTTCTCTTATACCACACGCCTTCCTCAGACCCAGCATGATCTCCTCGCGCTCTTGCTCGGCCTCATCCAGCGGCTCGCGGGTTTCGATGGCCGAACGCCCGGCCTCGATTTCCATGATATAACGCAAGATCGAAGGGGTGTTTGAGAAGCGTTGCCCGGCCAGGCAGGAATGTGCTCCTGCCCCCATCCCGAGGTACTCTTCCCGCGACCAGTACGCCAGGTTATGGCGGCTCTCGTAACCGAGACGGCTGAAATTGGATATCTCGTACTGCTCATAACCCCGCTGCCGCAGCATCCCCACCAGCGCGAGGTATTCATCGGCCGCCTCATCTTCAGTGGGAAGCAAAACCTCGCCACATTTCACTCGCTTGGCGAGTGGCGTCCTTTCTTCCAAGGTGAGGCCGTATAGGCTGACGTGATGGGGCCCCGAGTTAAGTACATCGTCGAGCGAATCGCAGGCGGCGAGCCGGCCGACCCGCGGCAGAGCACAAAGCAGATCGGCGGAAACGGTTGCACCGGAATCGAGAGCTGAGCGCAGGGCGTCCTTAGCCTCCCGGACGTCATGCCTCCTTCCCAATAGGGCCAGCATATCATCGTCCAGCGACTGCACCCCGATGCTGAAGCGGTTAACGCCACCTTCGCGGGCCTGCTCAAAGTCGCGTGCCGACCAGTCGGCGGGATTTACCTCTACGGTTACCTCAGCATCGCATTCGCGCCGGAAATGCTCGAGCACCCGGCCCAAGAGGCTTGCAACTTCTTCCCCCTCCATAAGGGAAGGTGTTCCTCCGCCAAGATAAATCGAGGCCAGATTGATCTTTTCTTCGCCGATCCATTGCGACCAGGCCGAGATCTCCGCCACCAGGGCCTCGCGGTAGAGTACCTTGAGGTCTTCGCCGGTCACCCTCGAATTGAAATCGCAGTAGGCGCAACGTGAGGCGCAGAAAGGCCAATGCATATAGAGTCTCATTTCGGGGTCTCCTCACGCGTCGCCCGCAGCGCCGAGATGAAGGCCTCCTGCGGTATCTCCACCTTGCCCACCATCTTCATGCGCCGCTTGCCCTCCTTCTGCTTCTCGAGCAGCTTTTTCTTGCGCGTGACGTCCCCGCCATAGCATTTGGAGAGAACGTCCTTGCGTTTGGCCTTGATGGTCTCCCTCGCCACCACGCGGCCCCCGATGGCCGCTTGTACCGGCACATCGAAGAGCTGTCTTGGAATGAGCTGGCGAAGCCTCTGGGTTATCTTCCTGCCGTAATCGTGCGCACGGCTCCTATCCACTATCGCCGAGAAGGCATCCACCGGCTCGCCGTTTATCAGAATGTCGAGTTTGACCAGATTGCCGGGCAGAAAGCCGATATGTTCGTAGTCGAGGGAGGCGTATCCCCGGCTGCGGGATTTGAGCTGGTCGTAAAAATCCACGACGATCTCGGCCAGGGGCAAGCGGCAGCGGATCTCCACCCGACGCCCGGAAAGATATGCCATTTCCTCATAAATGCCTCTGCGCTCTTTCACCAGCTCGAGTATATTGCCCATGTAATCGGGAGGAACCAGGATGGTGGCCTGCACGTACGGCTCGCGCACCTCCTTGAGAGCGGCGGGGTCCGGCATGTCCGACGGGTTGCGCACGTATACAATCTCCCCGTCTCTGGTCTCAACCTCGTAAACAACCGTGGGCGACGTCACCACCAGTTCCAGCCCGTACTCCCTCTCCAGGCGTTCCTGCACTATTTCCATGTGCAAAAGGCCAAGGAATCCACAGCGGAAGCCGAATCCCAGGGCGCGCGAATTCTCCCTGTTATAGGTGAGGGCCGAATCATTGAGCTTGAGTTTTTCCAGAGCATCGCCAAGATCTGCGAATTTGTCCGCATTGATAGGATATATTCCGGCGAAGACCATGGGCTTCGGTTCCTGGTAGCCGGCGAGGAGTTCGTCGGCCGGCTTCCTCTGATCAGTGACCGTATCCCCCACCTTTAGCCGGGAAACGTCTTTGATTCCAGTGCTTATGTATCCGACATCTCCCGCTTCCAGTTGCTGGCAGGAAATCATATCGGGCGAGAAGAACCCCACTTCATTTATCTCGCTCCTTATGCCGGTCGCCATGAACAAACCCTTCATGCCCTGCGATACGACGCCTTCCTTCACCCGCACGAAGGCGATCACTCCCTTGTAGACATCGTAGGTGGAATCGAAGACCAGTGCACGCAAGGGCAACTCCGGGTCACCGGAAGGCGCCGGGACTTCTTGCACGATCACACGGAGCAGATCCTTCACACCCTCACCCGTCTTGGCGGATACGGCAAGTACAGCGGCCGGATCAATCCCCAGGAGGTCGGCCAATTCCATCGCAGTATCCTCGAAATCAGCCGCGGGCAGGTCGATCTTGTTCACCACAGGAATAATGGTAAGGCCGGCCTCTACGGCAAGATAGGCATTGCCCACCGTCTGCGCTTCGATTCCCTGCGACGCGTCGACCAGCAGTACGGCGCCCTCACACGCGGCCAGGCTGCGCGAGACTTCATAGGAAAAATCAACGTGGCCGGGGGTATCTATCAGGTTCAGGCGGTAGACCTCCCCCTCAACCGGGGAATACTGCATGCGTACCGCCTGCGCCTTAATGGTAATGCCCCTCTCCCTTTCCAGCTCCATGCGGTCCAGGTATTGATTTTCCATTTTCTGGCTGGGCACCGTATGGGTGAGTTCCAGGAACCTGTCGGCGAGGGTGGATTTTCCGTGGTCAATGTGCGCGATTATGCAAAAATTTCTTGTTCCGCTTCTATCCATAATTTCACCGACCTCATTATAGCATCGGCTCCGACTACCTCTAACGCGAACTGCTCGATCGAAAATGTCCTACAAAATACCATACCCGATGGCATTTATTAATTTCCTAAGATGCCGGCCGCTTGCGCTTTAGGTTTTACCCAAAGTGCGCCTTATGCTACAATTTGCCCTGTTCAAATAAAGGAGGAGAGTTTTTGCCGAACATCAAGCAACAGGCCAAGCGCATGAAGCAGTCCGAGAAAAGGCGTATACGCAACAAGTCGCGCAAGTCGGAGATAAAGACTTATATCAAGAGTTTCGAAGCCGCCCTGCAGCAGGGAGACCGCGAGGAAAGCGAGCTTTATCTGAAAAAGGCGATCCAACATCTGGATCGGGCGGCGGGAGACGGCATACTTCATAAAAATAATGCCGCCAACAAGAAATCACGCCTCATGCATAAGTTCAATACCGGGTCTTAATTTCAAATCTATTTCTTGATCCCTGCGTGCGTTGTTTGTTCAACGCAGCCGCGCCCCCAGCTTTTCCACTAAGGCCTTGACAATGCCATCACGCAACGCCAGCACCTCTTCATCGGTGAGGGTACGATTAAGGGCATAAAAGGTAAGGCTAAAGGCCAGGCTCTTATAGCCCTCTCCCACCTGCTCTCCCCTGTAAAGATCGAACAACCGCAACTCCCGCAACAGGGGACCGCCGGCCTCCCTGATGACCTCCTCCACCTGCGCGCAGCCGACGTCTTCGGAGACGACGAGAGCAATGTCGATCTGCAGCGCAGGGAAGCGCGGAATATCAAAGTATTGAGGCTCTTTGGACGATGCCATCAGGGATTCCAGGTCGAGTTCGATTACGGCGATCTTCTCGGGCAGCTCGGCCTCGCGTGTTACACGGGGGTGGAGCATGCCTATATATCCTGCTTCCCTCCCGCCCGTAGAGACCAGGCCGGATTGGGCGGGATGAAGAAATGGCAGCTCCTGCCGTTGTATCTGCCACTCCGATATATGAAGCGCCTCCAACAGGGTCTGCAACACTCCCTTTATGCTGTAAATATCCGCTTCTTCCGGCTCGCGGTCCCATTGCTTGGCGAACCATTTACCGGTCATTATGCAGGCCATCCTGAGCGGTTCGCGGGGCAGTTTACCATCCTCCTCCGCCAGGAATACCCTGCCCATCTCAAAGAGATGAAGATCGGTCTCCCTCCTGTTGATATTGAAGCGGGCGGTTTCAAGCAGGCCGGGCATAAGCGATGGCCGCATTATGGAGAACTCTTCGCTTATCGGATTACGGATGCGGAACACAGATTCCGGCAGGTACTGCCCCGAGGGGTCCAGGAGGTCTAGCCACCGCGGCGAGATAAAGGCATGTGTAACCGCCTCGAAGAGGCCGGCCCCCACCATCACCCTTGCGATATCCCTTATTTTTTTCTGCTCGTTACTGAGGGCTCCGACGTTGCTGGAAGTGAGCGGTAGGGTGGATGCTATTTTCTGGTATCCATAGAGACGGGCAACCTCTTCGACCAGGTCGATTTCCCGTTCCAGATCGGGCCTCGAGGTCGGTGCTTCAACGCTCAAGACCTCGTCGCCGGCCTCGATTACTGTGCCCGTCACTTCGACGTTTATCGATCGCAGCAGGCCCTCCGCCTCACCGCCGCTTAGCGGAATCCCTATAAGCCTGGCCGTCCTGGCCACCCGCAGCCTCAGCCGTGTAGGTTCGATCACCCGCGGGTGGGCGTCCACCACCCCTGTCAGCACCTCCCCGGCGCCCAACTGGCGCATGAGTTCGGCGGCACGGTCGGCCGCTCTAACGCATCCATCAGGATCAACGCCCCGCTCGAAGCGGTAACTCGCCTCGGATGCAAGCTCCAGCGAACGGGCGGTGCGCATGATATTGGGCGGATCAAAGTGGGCCGATTCCAGCAGCACCCGGGAGGTGCCGGAGCTGACCTCGCTTTCCTCGCCTCCCATTACCCCGGCCAGCGCTATGGGGCCAGAAGGGTCGCAGATCAGCAGGTTGTCGGGGGTCAGCTTTCTCTCGACCCCGTCCAGCGTCTTGATCGTTTCCCCGGTTCGGGCCCGCCTTACTATGATGCGAGCGTCCTTCACCAAATCGTAATCGAAGGCATGCAGCGGCTGCCCCAGCTCCAACATGACGTAATTGGTAATATCTACCACGTTGCTGATGGGCCGCACCCCCACCGCCTGCAGCCTCCTTCGCATCCACCAGGGTGACGCTGCTATATGCAGGCTGAAGATCAGCCTCGCGGCGTACCGCGAGCACAGGTCCGAATCCTCAATGTCGACTTCCACCATGCCCGCCGCCTTCTCGGCGATCTCCTCCACCCGGCTCGGCGGCATCTTGAGTTGCTTACCGGTCAAAGCAGCTACTTCCCTTGCCAGCCCGACCACGCTCAGGCAATCGGGACGATTGGGAGTTATTTCCAGGACGAGGACTCTGTCCGGCATCTTCAGTACGGTCGCCAAATCCATGCCGATCTCCGCCTTATCGTCAAGTATCATGATGCCTGAGGCTTCCTCGGATATGCCCAATTCCTTCTCCGAGAGGATCATCCCCGGCGAGGACACGCCCCTTATCACCGTCTCTTTGATTGTTCTGCCGTCCGGCAGCTTCGATCCGGGCAGGGCCACGGGAACCTTGATTCCCGGCTGGACGTTCGGGGCTCCGCACACGAATTCGAGGGGAGTGGATTCGTCTACCTCCACCCTGCATATAGAAAGACGGCCGGCGGAAGGGTGCGGCGCCACATCTAGAAGCAACCCCACCTTGAAATCCTCGAGGCCCTCACCGGCGGTTTCCACCGCCTCGACCTCGGTGCCGCTGTTGGTCAGTAGATCGGCGAGCTCAATGGCATCGAGCTCGAGATCGACATAATCCGCCAGCCATTCAAGCGAAACCCGCAAGTGATCCTCCTCTAAAATTGCTTCAGAAGCCGCAGGTCGTTATCGAAAAAGTGGCGAATATCGGGGACGGCGTACTTCAGCATGGCGATGCGTTCGACCCCCATGCCAAAGGCAAAGCCGCTGACCCGTTCCTCGTCATACCCCACGAACTCATAGACGTTGGGATCGACCATACCGGCACCCAGTATCTCCAGCCAGCCTGTGCCCTTGCATACCCGGCAACCCCTTCCGGCGCACATTGCGCAGGAGACATCCACTTCGGCGCTCGGTTCCGTGAAGGGGAAGAAATGGGGTCTGAAACGGACATCCCGCTCCGGCCCGAACATCTTCTTGGCAAAATATTCCAGAGTGCCTTTGAGGTCGCCCAGGGATATCCCCTCGTCCACTGCCAGGCCCTCCACCTGATGAAACATAGGCGAGTGGGTCGCATCGGGAACGTCGTGCCGGAAGGCTTTCCCCGGCGATATGACGTAAAGGGGCGGAGGTGTCATCTCCATCACGCGTATCTGTACCGGCGATGTCTGAGTGCGCAGTAGGATGTCATTGTAATCGCCATGCGGGTTGTCGACGTAGAAGGTGTCCTGCAGGGACTTCGAGGGGTGCCATTCCGGCGTATTCAATGCCTCGAAGTTATAATAGTCGAGCTCGACCTCGGGGCCCTCCACCACCCGGTAACCCAGCCCCACGAATATGTCCTCTATCTCCTCTATTATCTGCGACAGCAGATGCCGCCTGCCCCTGGGTATGCACTTTCCCGGCAGGGTTAAATCCGCCGCTTCACGGCGCAATGTCTTTTCCAGCTCGAGCCGCCCTATGGACGAAGCCCTCTCCTCGAGAGCGCGCTCGGCGTAACTCTTGAGATAATTTGCCAGACGCCCGGCGCGCTTGCGCTCATCGGCCGGCATATCCTTAATGCCTTGCAGCAGGGACGAGATCTTCCCTTTGCGTCCCAGGAACGCCACCCGTGCTTCCTCAATGCCGTTGGGGTTGTCCGCCGCCTCAAGTGCACGCTGCAGCTCTTTATACAGTTCGCCTAGGGAAGGATCTTCCTCCAATTCCCCAAGGACAGGCTCGTGGTCCATTCAGGCGTCCTCCTCCCCGCGCATCCTCAAATCCCGGCAGCGATCGATCTCGTATAAAAGAACGGCGGCAGCCGAAGATACATTCAATGATTCCGCCTTCCCCAGGATCGGTATGTGCACCGAACCATCGACTAATGCTTCCTCTTCCTCGGGTATGCCCCATGCTTCGTTTCCCATCAAGATGGCCACCCGCTCCGGCCACTCCACCTCCCAGAGATTATTACCGTCGTGCGCCTCGGCGGCGAAAACAGTATAACCTGCTCGCCTTACTTCGTGGATAACCTCCGATACGCCGCCGACGATGGTTACAGGCACATGGAAGATGGAACCGGCCGTGCTTCGGACGGCCTTCGGGTTATAGATGTCGACACTCTCGCTGCATACGATGACTCCACCGGCGCCGGCGGCATCGGCTATCCTCACCATATTTCCCAGATTGCCCGGATCCCTTACCCGATTGGCGATAAGGATTGTTGCTGGACCGGCCTCGAGCAACTCGCGTATATCGATGTCGATAAAGCGGCAGACGGCTACAACCCCTTGCGGGGTAGCCGTGGTCGTCAAAGTTTCCATGACTTTTTCGTCTACGATAAAGGAGGGAATCGAGCGGCCGTCGATTAGATGGGAATAGCTGCTGAGCGCTCCCGCGCCCCGTTCGCTGACGATAATCGCCTCCGGTTTGGACGGGTAAGTCAGAGCTTGGGCGACTCCTTGAATGCCTTCTACCAGGAACTTGCGGTCTTTATAGCGGAAACTGCGCTTGCGCAGCCTGCGATAGCGTCTGATGCGTTCGTTCTTGAGACTATTGATCACGCCCGATGCGTAAACCCCATTAAGCCCTCGCCTCCTCCGCAACCGGCTCTTTTTCCAATTGATCCTTGGCCTTCTGCACCAGCTCCGTAAAGGAGGCGGGATCGGAAACAGCTATATCGGCGAGCACCTTACGATTGACATCGATCTCGGCCAGTTTTAATCCCCTTATGAAACGGCTGTAAGAAATCCCGTTCAGCCTGGCGCCCGCGTTTATTCGGGCTATCCACAGGCGGCGGAAATCCCTCTTCCTGGCCCTGCGGTCGCGGTATGCGTACTGCAACGAATGCATAACCTGCTCATTCGCGCTCTTGTAGCTCCTGCTCCTTGCCCCGCGATAGCCCTTGGCCATGGCCAGTATCTTTTTCTTCCTCTTCTTGCGGGCCACCGCATGTTTGGTTCTCGACATATCAACTCAATCCTTTCCGGCATTATTGTTGTGGGTCATCGCCTCCCGCCGGGCGGCGGGGTTATCCCTGTCTCAACATCCTGCGCACATCTCCGACGTCGTGCTGCGATACCTCTTGCTTCTGGCGAAAACTGCGCTTGCGCTTGGCCGACTTCTTGGTCAGGATGTGGCTCCCATAGCTCTTTCGGCGCATGATCTTTCCGCTCCTCTTTATCTCAAAGCGCTTCGCCGCGCCTCGATGAGTCTTCATCTTGGGCATACCTGACCTCCATCATTTCTTGACAGTGTTGGGGCCGACAATAATCTGCATATTCCTGCCTTCCAGTTTGGGCTGCGATTCAACCGTCCCCAAATCCTGCAGCTCCTCGGCCAGCTTCTCGAGCATGTTCTTCCCCAACTCGGTGTGGCTCATCTCTCGTCCCCTAAACATTATGGTAACTTTTACCTTAAAACCTGAATTCAAGAATCGCTCTATGTGCTTTTTTTTGATCTCATAGTCGTGCTTGTCGATCTTGGGCCGCATCTTCATTTCTTTATAGGTAACGACGCTCTGTTTCTTGCGCGCCTCCTTCATCTTGACCGTCTGCTCGTAGCGGTATTTTCCGTAATCCATGATCTTGCATACCGGCGGATTTGCCTGCGGCGCCACTTCGACGAGGTCAAGGTCTATATCCTCGGCCATCTTCAAGGCTTCTTCGGTCGGTTTGATTCCTATCTGTACGCCATCCGCACCTACTAGGCGAACCTCCTTCGCCCTGATATCCTCGTTTACGCGCGCGTTTTTCTCTATCTGGCATCCCTCCAATTCAAACGAAAAGGATAGCGGTTTTCTCCCGCTATCCACGGGTCAAAGTTCTCATGAACCCGGGCAAGTATCTAAAACCGCCGGGTGAGAAGCAAACCGCTCCTTCTTTTAAATATTCTTTTTACAAGCTTGAAGTATAGTCAATTCCCACCTTACAGGCAACTTTTCAGCAATATGGTCAAGCGAATCGGCCTCAAGGCGAGGCCACCCTTCCCAGCCCGCCGCCGTGGCCTTCACCTTCTACCCTTTTCGGGTCATAGAAGGGCAAAGTCAGGCTGAATGTAGTTCCCTTCCCCAGAATACTGTTGACCCACATATCCCCGCCGTGGGCGACAACCAACTGCTTGCTTATGGACAGCCCCAACCCGGTGCCGCTTTGCTGGCGCGTCGAGGACGAATCTACCTGGTAAAATTTGTTAAATATCTTGGGTAGATCCTTGGACGATATTCCGATGCCGGTATCCGAAACCTTGACCAGACACTCGTTTCCGAGGCTGCCCGCCTTCACCTTCACCACGCCTCCCGGCTGGGTGAATTTGATTGCATTGTGGATCAGATTCATGAATACTTGGCCCAGACGGTCGCTGTCGCCGTTAACATCGGGTAGATCCCCCGGTATCTCGAGCTTCAACGAAATCTTCCTTTCCTGCGCCATGTTGTCCAATTGTTGGGTGACTCCATCGATTACTTCCGCCAGGCGTACGGGCTCATGGCGCACCTCTATGATCCCTTCCTCTATCCTCGATAGATCGAGCAAGTCGTTTATGAGCTGGGTCAGGCTCTCGCTCTGCTTCTGCACTATGTCCAGGTAATGACGCTGTTTTTCGGTGATAGGCCCAACCCGTTCGGCAGCTAGCAGCCGGACAAAACCGGTTATCGAGGTAAGCGGTGTTTTCAACTCGTGGGACACTATCGATATGAAGTCCGATTTCATGCGATCGAGCTCTACGTAGTAGGTGATGTCGTGCAAGAGAATCACCGCACCGCTCCCTTTTCCCTCACTGTCCCTGAGCGGTACCCAGAAACTCTGGAATATTGTTGGCGGATCGCTTCCCAGCGTCATTTCGATCTTCATGTTTTCCCCGTGCCCCAGCACCCTATTCAGCATCTCGGAATAGGTCATGTCCTTGAGCTCGACGATGTATTCCGCCCCCTCCAAAAGGCCGGGCAGATCGGCCTCATAATCTCCAGCCCCCAAATTTAGCAGCCTGGATATGGTCGGATTTGCCAGGATAAGTCTGGCATTCTGGTCGATAACCATAAGACCATCGCTGATGCTGTTTATTATGGCCTCGATCTTCGTCTTGTCCTCCAGAGTAGCCCTGTAGAGATATCCTTTCTCAAGAGCCAGGGCCGCCTCACTGGCCAGAGTCAGCAGTAGCCTGGCCGCATCATCATTGAAGGCGTTGCTTTTCCCAGAGGTGCAGCAGAGGACGCCGATCACGCTTGAGCTGGCATAAAGGGGGACGACAATCATCGAGGTGTAACCGATCCGCTTCAAGAAAGGCTCGAATCGCGAATCTTCCTCACTATCCTTGAGTATGACCGGAAGAACCGCCGACGCCGATACGTAGAGTGGATTATCGTCCGTGCCGGCCGCCAGTTGCTCCATCTCCAGGGCATTAAACCCCACCTCTCCCTGAATGCGAAGCAGGCTCGCCGATTGCCAGAGGGCAATTGCTATGGCATCACAGGCCACCAGGCGCTGCGCATTTTTAAGCAGAATGTTGAGCATTTCTTTTTCATCCAGGGTGGATGCAAATTTCAGGGAGACGGCGTAGAGGGTTGAAAGTTCCTGCCTCTTGGTGTCCGCCTCATCGAAAAGATGGGTTAGTGTTTTCTTCTCTCGCTCCTGTTCCCTGGCCTTGCTTATGACAAAGAAACCGCAAAGGGCGATTATCAAATAAATGGGGACGGCGACCGCCATATTCTTCGCCGTTTCAAAACTCACCGCTTCGTAGGAAACCGGCGCGAAATATATGGCGCAGGTGACGGCGGTGATCAGGATCGTCTCCAGCATCTCGAAATAGGCCGCGGAGAAGATGATGACGATTACAAAGAGCAAAGACAGGCTGCTTTTACTGCCTTCCGTCAGATACACCATCACGGCTACCAGGGCGTCGGTGGCCAGCATTAGAACAAAAAACGCCACCGGGCGGTAACCCTCATAGGGAAAATAACGGTGGCCGAGGAAGACCGCTATTGACATCAGCACGAAGCCGTAAAAAGCAGGCGATTGCGTTCGATTGGAATAGGGAAGCACGAAAAGCATGGTTGCCACTATTATGGTCAGCCAGAACAGTGATGCGATAAATCGCGTCGAGCTCAAGAGTATTCTGACGCTGCCGCGGCGCCCACCCGGCTGAAATTTCCCGTTACCTCTCGCCCTATGCCCCCGGAACACGTTGCTCTTCATTCCCCTACACCGCCCTGTCAATCCAGACGACGCCTGTCGAAAACGTAGTTGCTCCCTTCCATCGCCTTGGCGTATTTCTTGAGTTCGGCCGCGATCTGGGCGACTTTGCCGGGGTGGTCTATTACGCGGTAAGTATTATGGACGATGGCCACGCTGATGGTCATGATAGGGAATTTGTTAATATTTCCCATACGGTCGCTGCTGATGATATACCCCTTCTTCCTGTCCTCGGGTTCGTAATGGGCAGGTATACGTGCATCGAAGAGGCGGATGATCTCCTGCGTAATCAGTGGCGCCCTTTCCATCTCGGTGACCACAATGAAATCATCGCCCCCTATGTGGCCTACGAAATCCTTCTCGTCCCCGTACTTGTCGACCGACTCCAGGATTACCTGTGTAGTCAGCTTGATAACCTCGCTCCCCGCCATGAAGCCATAGCGGTCGTTATAGGCCTTGAAATCATCAAGATCCGCGTAGCAGACGGCAAACTTTAAATCGGCGCGAATGCGCATTTCTATGGCTTCCTCGATGGCCCTGTTTCCGGGAAGACCGGTGAGAGGGCTCGCCTCACCGTCCCGGATCGATCGCCTTAGATGCATATTTATCCTCGCCTCCAACTCGAGTGGATCGAAGGGCTTGGTGAGATAATCGTCCGCTCCGGTCTCCATTCCCTTGATCTTATCTTCGAGCATCCCTTTTGCAGTGAGAAGGATTATCGGGATGTGGCTTGTTAAGGTCTCGTTTCGCAACCGGGTGCAGACCTGGAGGCCGTCGAGGTCGGGCATCATAACATCGAGGATAACCAGATCCGGTCTCTCTTCCTGGCAGAGCCGCAGGGCTTCCTTGCCGTCCCTGGCCTCTATAGGCTTGAACTCCTCGCTTAGGGTCTCCACGATCAGTTCCCGGATGTTGGGATCATCGTCGACAACGAGGATCTTATATCTCTTCCTGATCTTATCCTGGCCCTCGGAGTCGCCTTTCAGGATATCTGTGAACAAAGAACACCTCCGGCTTAGCGCCGTTCTTTGAAAAAAGAGCATTTCTCCAGCCCGTCATGGTAAATATCGTCTGTTAAGCGCACGCTCTTTATCGGCTAAGCTGGCGTTTCGGAAGGTTGGGAAGTTTAGCGGGCAGTAAACAGGCCCGGTCTGAATTCGAACCGGGTTAGTTGTTTACAGCGAACAATCCTCAGATTATGAGACTCTTCAATCCCATCAGGACATAACGTATCCGATTTATGAGACTGTGAGTTCGATAGGCGCATGTGAGATAGGAGAAACTCAGGCCGAGCCGCCCATTTAGTGTTACCCCCAGCACCTTTCCAATGCTCGATGGGTAAAGGGGTATTACCCACCCTATATCGACAGGCCTGAACTTTCTGAGCCGTCTATTCTCGAGGGACCTGACCACGTTGCGGCTCGCTCTCCTGCCGGAACCTACTGAAAAGGCGACACCTTTTCTTAAATAGCCATGCCGGCTTTTTATCGCCGCGCCGTCGCCGGCAACAAAGACATCCTCGTGCTCAGGTAGTTGCAGGAACCCGTTTACGATGAGCCGACCGTCAGGAAGAGTGGAAAACTTCCCGGAAATATCTTCGATTTCCCTCTTCGATCCGCTGGTCCACACAAAAAATGCATCCTTAAACGCCTCACCTGTTTCCAGCGTGATAGTGCCGCCATCGAAGGATTTTATCGAAGAACTCGTTACGACTCTGAACATAAGATCCGACATCAATGAATCAACGTATCCGCTGACTTTCTCGGGCATACTGCCGAGGACCTTATCGCTTTTTTCTACCAGGACCACGCTCAGTGGTTTCGATTTGGCTCTGGCATGAGCCCCGAGGAAGCACGCCGCTTCTATGCCGGTGAAACCAGCGCCGGAGATCACCAGAGTGCATGAGTTCCGGCCACTGAGATATTTGTCAAATTTTTCCTTCAGCATCAAAGCCTTTTGCAGCGAGTCGAGCACGAAAACCTGGTCCAGATGCTGGTCGAAACCGTAGAAATTGGTTACGGAACCAGGACAGAAGATCAGGTAATCATAGCGATAATCTCGTGACCCCGTTGCAACAATGCGAGTATCGAGGTCTATCTTCTTTATTTCCTCGTTTATAAATTCGACCCCTTTCGGCAACAGCTTCCTTATATTTAATTTCAGCACGCTTTGTTTGAGTGTTCCCGATGCGAGGTCCGGGAGGGAAGGCATCATGGTTGTATAGTCGTTTCTGTCAAATATGATTATTTCATCTTCGTGAGCATCACTTGCATATCTTCCAAGCGGCTTCAGCGCCGAGATCCCGGCCTGCCCCGCTCCGGCAATAATTATTCTTTTCATGGGGTTACCCCTGCATTCTCAGGGCCTTCTATAGGCCCTCTTGGTTTTTATTATGCTCCTTGCAGAGCGTTATTGAATATGGAATATCGGCAAACCGCTTTGATACCTGTGAACAGGCCGTGATTATCTCTTTTATCGGGACAGCCTAACCTGCTCAGTCGTTGACGGGGTCGCCTTCGAGGTGTTCGAGGATGTGTAGGAAAGCACTAACGACCTCTGGATCGAATTGCGTGCCGGAGTTTTTCATAAGCTCGGCCTTGGCCGTCTCCAGCGGCAGGGCCCGCCGGTAGGGACGGTCTGACCGCATGGCTTCGAACGCGTCCGCCACAGCCAGTATGCGCGCACAGAGCGGGATCATCCCGCCCTTGAGGCCATCCGGATATCCCATGCCGTCGAAGTGCTCGTGATGGTGCAGGATTATCGGCCGGGGGCCTTGCAGGAATTCAACCGGTTCGACGATGGTGTCGCCGAGCAAAGGGTGGGTCTTGACGTGGGCGTATTCCTCTGCGGTGAGAGAACCAGGTTTGTTGAGGACACGCCCGGCTATGCCGATCTTTCCAATGTCGTGCAGGGTGGCGGCGTACTTCAGCTTCTGCCTGTCCCTCTCATCCAGGCGCATGGCCTCGCCGATCATCCGCGCGTACTCGGTGACTCTCTCGGAATGCCCGTGGGTATAGGGATCCTTGACCTCTATTGCCTTGGCCAGCGCCTTTACGGTAGAGAAATAGCTTCTCTCTATATCCTCGTATAGCGCGGCGTTCTCTATAGCCAGGGAAGCTTGGGCGGCTATCGCCCTGACCACCTCTATTTCCGACTGTTCCAGTAGTTTGGGCTGCCTGGGGTAGAAGAGGGTGAAGATTCCGGTCATCCGTTCTCTCGAACTCAGAGGGAACATCAAAACCATCTCCACGCCGTGCTCATACATCGACTCGGCCGGCAACAAAAAGTTGTCTTGTTCTAGCGAAATCGTCACCGGATCGCCGTTCTGCAGCGCCGAAAGGTTGTCCTGACCGAGAGCATAGAAGTCGAGCCCGGCATCCCTCTCCTGTTCCCAAAGCGCGTCTTCAATAAAGCCGTAGTAGGCTTCCGGTACAAAACGACCCCGCTCCTCATCCAGCAGATATACGACACACATGGCAACCCCGCAGAGATCTACGGTCATCTGCACCATCTTGTCCAGGATCTCCTGCAGGTCGAGGGTTGAGCTGATAGCCCGGGCGATTTCGAGCAGGGCCACCGTTTCCTTTATTTTTCGCTGTTCCCTCGAATGGAGCTGGGCATTTTCCATGGCGACCGCCAGGCGGCTGGCAAAACTGGCAGCAATTACCATATTCTCGGATTCGAAGGGCGTACCCGTATTGCTGCCGTACAGCAGAGCGGCTGCCGTAGTCCGCCCACGTACGACCAGTGGCACCAGCAACACATGCTCGGCATCCGATAAGAGACCTTGTATGCAGAAACTGGTGCGACCGGCTTCATCGCAGTAGGGCTCTCCTTCTTCGATTATCCGCCTGGCCGCTTCGCCGCTCAGTACGAGCTCCCCGCCTACCTCACTTGTTAGGCCTTCTTCGAATTGCTGAACCAATCTTCCCTGCGGCTCCACCCCATAAATGTAAGCTTCCTTCGCTCCCGTCAAGCGCTTCAACCTGGCCAGTCCCTCTTTCATAAGAGTCGCTGGATCGAGGGTGGCCGCTATGGTTTCAGGAAAGCGGTCTATTTCCTTCTGATGCCTGAAGGCCTCTTCCCGCCTCAGCCTCTCCCCGGCAAGGTAGATTTCGAACAGATGCGATTGTACTCGTATCAAACCCCTGTAAATTGGGGACAATTCTGTCTCCCCACGCTCTTCAAGATAGCTGAGGAGACCGCGTCCCAAAGCATTTATCATCGAGGTAATGGATTTCCAGTTCAAAGGCAGCCGGTCGAATTGCGCAAGGCCATCCCTTAGGCCGTCCTGCCCCGAAGCTCCGTCGTTATCGACATAGTCGAGCAGGGATGCCAGAAATTCATTAACATTCAGGCCGTTTTTCGCCAGCTGCTCGAGCTCGGCCCCGGGTACGAACATCATAGACCTTATCAAGATATCCTCTCGGCCTTTTTTTATTATTTCGCTCGCGACCCTACCAGTCATCGTCCTTAAGCAGCTTCTTCCTTCAATCGAATTGCCTTCGTATCAGTACGATTATCGGCAAGGCGCGAGGACGGTCTTAACGAGCGCGCTGGGGCCCTTGCCCAACGGACCGGGTTGCAATGTTTACGCTGGTCATAAGATGCGGAAAGTCAACTTACAAGATTGCAGACTCCACAAAAGGGGCTGACCCCAAAAGTGGGGGGGCTGAGCCAATCTTTGCTTACATGCTGCGAAGCAGGTTGGCCATTTCGATCGCGGTCTGTGCCGCTTGCCATCCCTTGTTGCCCTGCTTGGCCCCGGCCCTTTCGACCGCCTGCTCAATTGTATCGGCGGTTATGATCCCGAAGGACGCCGGAACTCCTTTATCCAAGGTGACCCGCGCTATCCCCTTGGAGACTTCCGCCGCCATGTAATCAAAGTGCGGCGTCGATCCCCTGATGATGGCGCCCAGACATATTATGGCATCGTAGCGGCCGGACTCGGCCATCTTTGCGGTGACGAGCGGGATCTCGAAAGACCCGGGCACCCAGGCGGTATCGACACTTTGCATATCGGCGTCATGACGCTTGAGCGCATCCAGGGCTCCGTCCAACAGCCTGGTGCTGATGAATTCGTTGAAGCGACTCACCACTATCCCCAGCTTGAGGCCGGTCGCCACAAGGTTGCCTTCATAGATCGTAGCCATGCAAATCTCCTTTCGCTCAGAGTTCCAAAATATGGTCCAATTTGTCGTTCTTGGTCTTGAGATAGGCGTAGTTCTCTTCACACGGTTCTATAACCAGTGGAACTCGCTCGGCCACTTTTAGACCATAACCCTCCAACCCGACCCTCTTCGCAGGGTTGTTAGTTATAAGTCTCATGGTGGTCAGCCCTAGATCGGAGAGAATCTGTGCCCCGATGCCGTAATCCCTGGCATCCGCCGGGAAGCCCAGATCCAGGTTTGCCTCAACCGTGTCACGGCCCTGCTCCTGAAGCATGTAGGCGCGTAGTTTATGGGGAAGGCCGATACCACGGCCTTCGTGCCCGATCATGTACAGGAAAACGCCCTGCCCTTCCTTGTCTATCATCTGCAGGGCACGCCTCAGCTGCACGCCGCAGTCGCAGCGCAGCGATCCGAAGACGTCACCGGTAAGGCACTCCGAATGCACCCTTACCAACACGTCCTCTTTGCCCTCCACTTCGCCCTTGATGAGCGCCAGGTGATACCCGCCATCCGAAATCGATTCGTAGCCTATGGCCTTGAATTTACCCCATTCCGTCGGCATCTTTACTTCGGCTATGCGCCGCACCAGTTTCTCGGTGCGGTTCCTGTAGCGGATCAGCTCTTCGATGGTCACCATCTTCAGACCGAACTGTTTCTTTATCTCGGCCAGTTGAGCAACCCTGGCCATGGTGCCGTCTTCGTTCATGATCTCGCAGATGACACCCGCGGGGAAAAACCCGGCAAGCCTGGCCAGATCGACCGCGGCCTCGGTGTGGCCGGCACGCCTCAACACGCCGCCTTCCCTTGCCCGCAGTGGAAAGACATGGCCGGGTTTGGAAATATCTTCCGGCCGGGTGCGGGGATCGACCACCGCCTGTATGGTCACCGCGCGGTCGTAGGCCGAAATCCCGGTGGTTATCTTGCCCTTGGCCCCGATCGAAACCGCGAACGCCGTCTCGTGGGCCGAGGTGTTGTCGGCCACCATGGGATTGATGTTCAACTCGTCCAGGCGGTCGGGCGTGCAGGGCATGCATATCAACCCTCGGCCGTGCCTGGCCATGAAATTAACCGCTTGCGGGGTCACCTTTTCCGCGGCCATTAAGAAATCGCCCTCGTTCTCGCGATCCTCGTCATCGACGACTATGATCAGGCGGCCCTCGCGTATCTCTTCGATAGCCTCCTCGATGGTGTCAAACGTCCTCTCGTCATTCTCACGCTCTTCGTCCATCACGCAAATCCTCCTTCAAGCAACTTTCTGTATAGAGAGTCATCCCCCGCGGATCCGAATTCCGCCGGGGAGTCCTTCATTTCCAGGAACCTCTGCACGTATTTCGCGATGATATCCACCTCCAGGTTCACACCATCCCCCGGCTTCAGCGACTCAAGATCGGTAGTTTCCAGGGTATGCGGGATGATGGCGATCATAAACTCCCCCTGGCTCAGCATGCATATGGTCAGGCTGACCCCGTCAACGGCGATAGATCCCTTTTCGACGAGGTAGCGACCCAGACCGGGCGGATAACTGAAAGAATAAAGAGCCCCTTCGCCGGATTTCTCGATGCTCTTTAGCGATCCAACCCCGTCGACGTGTCCCTGCACGATGTGACCCCCCAGCCTGGAGCTGAGGCTCAAGGCCCTCTCCAGGTTCACGACGTCGCCCCTCCGCATGCCGCCAAGGGTGGAGCGACTGAGACTCTCCGCCGATATATCGGCAACGAAATGTCCCCTTCCCACTTCCACCGCGGTCAGGCATAGCCCGTTAACGCTGACCGAATCACCGGTTTCCAATTCTTTCCATACCTTGCTCGAGGAGACGGCAATGCGCGCGCCGCCTGATACAGATCTCAGTTCCCGCACGCTCCCGACTTCCTCGATGATCCCCGTAAACATCCTCTCACCACCCCGAAATCCGCGCTTCGAGCAGCAGATCTTCACCGAGCCGTCTAACCTTTTCCCATTGAAAGTGGAAAGCCTCCGACGGATCTTTAATAACCCTTCCCCGCATCCATGACATGGCCTGCTCATCCCCAAAGGCCTTTGGGGCGATGAAGAGTGCCAGACGGTCGACCAGGCCCTCAGCGAAGAGCGACCCGGTCAGCATGGGGCCTCCCTCCACCAGGAGATGCACCACCTCCCGGCGGCCCAGTTCCGCGAGCAGGCTCTGCAGATCGACCCGGCCATCCTTCTCGCCTGCCACCAGAATCTCGACGCCTCTCTCCCCGAGGAGCTCTGCCTTCTCTCGGTCGTACCCGGAAGTAGCGGCCACGATAACCCCTGGTTCTCCACCCCTTGCAAGCCGGCTTTCCGGCTCAATCGACAGTCTCGAATCGACCACGACCCGCAGGGGCGGCCTGGCCCCATTGAGTCTCACATTCCGCACCGTCAACTCTGGATCGTCGGCTGCAACCGTACCCGCCCCCACCATCACGGCATCGGCCTGCCTTCGCATTTCGTGTGCCAGCCTTCTGGCTTGCTCCCCGCTTATCCATCTCGAGACCCCACCCCGGGCCGCCACCTTGCCATCGGCGGTGATCGCCGATTTTACGGTCACGAAAGGCATTTCCGTGCTCACATACTTCTCATAGGCGGCGTTCAATCGCCTGGCCTCATCCTGCAAGAGCCCCAACTCCACCGCCAGCCCGGCCCGGGACAACCTTTGGCCGCCGCCGCCCTTTACACCGGGGTTGGGATCCTCCGCAGCAATAATTACCCTCTTGATACCGGATTCTAAAATCGCTTCCGTGCATGGTGGCGTCCTTCCCTGGTGGTTGCAGGGCTCCAGCGTTACGTATAGGTCGGCTTCCGCCGCTTCATTCGCCGCTTCCCTTATAGCCTCCACCTCCGCGTGTGGCCGCCCGGGTCCCTTGTGGTATCCCTTTCCGGCAACCTTCCCATTTTTTACCACCACGGCTCCGACCATGGGATTGGGATGGGTCATCCCCCGGCCTTTCTCCGCAAGCTTCAGGGCCGTTTTCATGTACCTTTCGTCTTCTTTCCGATCTGCCATGTTCTCAACTCACTCACAATAAAAATAGGCGCCGGGAGCAGCCCGACGCCCAAAAACAAGCGGCGTCTTTGGCCTTCTCCCATCCGGACTTTAACCGTCGGTGCCGGAATTTCGCCGGCTCTACCTTTCGGCTCGCGGACTTTGACCGCCGGTCGGGGTTTTCACCCTGCCCCGAAGACCTTTATCTTCTAATTTTTATTATAAAAGTTGAGGGTGGCGCGTGTCCAGAAGCGTGCTCAATAGATATGGAATATTTTTGCGGCTGCTATTAAGAATCAAGGAATTCGCGCATCTTAAGAGCCGCCAGGCGCGGGTCGGGCGCGCCATATATCGATGATCCGGCGACTATTATATCGGCACCGGCATCGACCACCATCTTAAGGTTATCGCTGTTTATACCGCCATCTACCTCCACTTCCAGGTGGATTCCACGCCCGGCTGCCGCATCCTTGATCTCAGCGATTTTCGAAAGCGTTTCGACCATCATCTCCTGACCGCCAAAGCCGGGGACAACCGACATCACCAGGGCGAAATCCATGGCATCAAGGCACTCGAAGATGACCGATGCCGGAGTGGCCGGATTGATGGCGACTCCCGCCCGCACCCCCTTTTCCTTTATTCGCTCCAGCAACTCCCGAGGATGCGCCGCGACCTCAGCATGGAAGGAAAGCCAATCGGCCCCGACCTTAATGAAGTCTTCGGCAAAGGCTTCCGGATGGCCGATCATCAAGTGCACGTCGAGCGGAATCTGGCTAATGGATTTTATGGCTGCGACCACGACCGGGCCGAAGGTTATATTGGGAACGAAGTTGCCATCCATTACGTCGAGGTGAATCACATCGGCGGCGTCACTGATGCAGGCAACAGCCTTGCGCAGATCGCTGAAATCGGCGTTCAGTATGGACGGTGCAAGTTTATGAATCGCCATCTTGTTTCCCCCCGAGTCTCATTCTTTCCAGTGGCTTGTACGTCGGGCCCTTCGGGCTGAGAATACTTTCGTATAGTATTATCTCCGAAACATCGAAGGCCATGTCCTGCAACCCATCGAGCCTGTTACCAAGGTTTTCCAGATAATCAATAGAATCGAAAGGCTGTTTCAGCCTGGCCAGCGTGAGATGTCCCGCAAAGGGCCTTCCCTCCCGCTTCACCCCTACCTTTTCCAGCCGTGCATCCAGCTTGGAGGCAACATTTCCCGCTTCCCGGCTTCCTTCCGCCATAGCGATCCATATCACTCGAGCCCGCTTGTTTGACGGGAAAGCTCCCGGTTCCCCGAAACGGACCCGGAAGCCCGGCCCCCGTTCGGCCGCCTGGTGGACCTCGCCGGTCAGCCTTTCCATTTTCTCGGGGTCGTAATACCCTATGAACTTCAAAGTCAGGTGCAGGTTCTCCGGCTTCACCCACCTGGCGCCAATGATGGTTGCCTCCAACTCGGCCGTTGCCTTAGAAATAAGATCCCGGATGTCATTCGGGATATCGATGGCAACGAAAAGACGGACCTTCTTATCGGGCACCTATCCTGACCTCGCCTCGCAAATAGAAATAAGTAAGGGCGAGCGTTATGGTCGCCGCCGCCTCGCGTACCGTCTCGCGGTCGCCCGGAAGGCGGTATTTCCAACTGGACGTCCCCTCCCTTGTGGCTATCCCAAGGGCAACCGTTCCCACCGGCTCCTTTTCGCCGGCGCTCCCAGGCCCGGCGACTCCGGTGATAGCGACCCCGATCCCCGCCTTTAGGCGATCTTTTACGCCCAGAGCCATAGCCTCGGCTACCTCTTCGTTAACGGCGCCTTTTTCCCGCAGCACATCTCCGGAGACGCCCAGAAGGTCTTCCTTGGATTGATACGTGTAAGCGACTACCCCGCCCTTGAAGTAATCGGAACTGCCGGGGACCCTGGTTATCCTCTCCCCCACCATGCCTCCGGTGCAAGATTCGGCCACGGCAAGCGAAAGCCCGTGAGACCTCAGTTCCCGTCCCAGATTGCCCTCCAGGGTGGCATCCCCTTCGGCAACGAGCCAGTCTGCGACGGTTTCCTTGATGGCTGACGCCGCCTCGGCCACCCGGTCGGGGTCGCCCCAAGATGACAGACGGATCTCTATCTGGCCGGGCCGCGCCCGGTAGGAGACCTTCACTTCCTCCATACCCGCGAGTTTGGACTCCACCAGCTCGGCCACTTCGGATTCGGCCTTGGCCGCCACGTGAAGCGATATGGACGTTCTACGCTTCTTTTCCTGCAGCCGTTCCGAAATACGAGGCAGGACGTCGGCCGACATCATGTTCCGCATCTCCCGGGGCACACCGGGAAGGAGTATCAGGTATTGGCCGTTACGTTCGATCCACTGGCCAGGGGCCGTCCCCAGCCGGGCGGTGAGCGGAATCGCCCCTTCCAGCAGGTCGGCCTGCTTCAGATTGGACCGCGCCATCTCCCTTCCCATTTTTAAGAAAATGGCTTCGATGTCACGTTCCAGGTCCTCGTCCCTTTTGAGCGGCAGAGAGAGCGCTTCCGCGGTCGCCTCCCGTGTAAGATCGTCGCTGGTCGGGCCCAGCCCTCCGGTCACTATTATCAGATCGGAGATTTCCATAACCCAGGTGATGGTATCACGCAATCTTACTCGATCGTCTCCCACTACCACTTTGAGGATGACCTCGAGGCCGAGGGAAGAGAGCTTGGCCGTGATGTAATCGGAGTTGGTATCCGATACCCTGCCGTCCAGCAGCTCGTCCCCGACGGAGACGATCGTGCACCTATACATCTTCTTCACCCGGTTGCGCCAGGTACTTGCCGGCCTTTGAAATATAGTCGAAACCTGAATAAAGGGTGAGGGCGACGGCGAGAGTGACGGAAGCCTTCTCGAGGAATTCATGCCAATCGGCGTCGGAATGCATTATTACCATCAGGACAGCTATGAGTTGTGCATTGGTCTTTAACTTGCCCCATATACTGGCCGGCACCGATGCGCCTTTGCTGCCGGCATAGACGCGGAAAAGGGTTATCAACGCTTCGCGACCGATGATGACTCCCGGTACCCAGGAAGAAAGCCGTCCTTTTACCGATAACATGACAAAAGCGGTAGAAATGCAGATCTTGTCCGCCAAGGGGTCGAGGAATTGCCCTATTCGGGTTTCCTTGCCTTGTTTGCGAGCTACGTAGCCGTCCAGAAAATCTGTCAGGGCCGCCAAACCGATGGTGCCGGCCGCAATCGAATTCCTCAAGTGGTCGTCTTCGAGGAGCAGAAGGGCAATCGCCGGCGCGAGCAGGATGCGTAGGACGGTTAGTGAGTTGGGTAGATTTATATTACTTTCGGCCCCTGCCTCCTCCTTCTGCTGTTTTTTGAACTTCGATTGAGCCAATCAGATCTACCCCTTCGCTGGCGGTTATGATCGTTTCATAAAAAGCTCCCGGCCTGAGGGCTTGATGGTCGCGCACAAAAATAACGCCGTCAACCTCGGGCGCCTCCCGCCCCGATCTGGCCTCCCAGTAGCCGGGTGCTTCGAGGCTCCTCCCCTCGACCAGGACCTGGAATCTTCTTCCAATAAAGTCGCGGGCCCTGTCCCGCATTATTTCTTCCTGCAGTCCGGCAAGACGCAACAGCCGCTCTTCAGCCCGCGCCGTTTCGACCTTTCCCGGCAGGGAAAATGCGCGGGTTCCTTCTTCCTGAGAATATCTAAAAAGACCTAGCCAGTCAAAAGACTCCCCTGCTACAAATTCTTCCAGCTTGGCAAAAGCGGCGTCGTCCTCTCCGGGAAAGCCGGTCATAAAAGTTGCCCGCAAGTGCACCTCACCAAGTTTGCTGCGGATTTGCTCGAGCAATAGCCGGTAAGATTCCCCGTCGCCCCGGCGCCCCATTCTTTTCAGCACACCGGAATCGATGTGCTGGAAGGGGATATCCAGGTAAAGGTAGACCTTGGAGTCGGCCATGGAGTGTAGGATCGGGTAGTCGATTCCCTCGGGATGCAGATACATCAAGCGCAAACGGAAATCTCCGTCGATTTGGCAGAGCCGATCGAGTAGCAACGGCAGGGAGGGTTTACCGTAGAGATCTATTCCATAGGAGGTAGTATCCTGGGCGATGAGAACAAGTTCCTTGGCTCCCCGGGAAATAAAATACCGTGCTTCATCTTGGATATCCTGCCATGTTCTAGAGCGCAGAGGTCCCCTTATTTTCGGGATGGTGCAGAAGGAGCAAGCCCGCCCGCAGCCCTCCGCCAGCTTGATATAGACATAGCCCTTGCCCAGTGTGGACGAAAAGTGCCGGGTCGTTTCTCCCTCGATGCCTCGTTCCCCCCCCGTGAGCAGCTCCGCCAGCTGGGGATAATCGGGGAAGTCAACGAAGAGGTCTACTTCGGGTAGCAGTTTTTCGAGCTCCGCCTTTCCGTATCTGGAAACGAGGCAGCCGGCAACCACCAGCATTCTTTTTCCACCGTCTTTTAAATCAACCGCTTCCAGTATTGACTCAACAGCTTCTTCAACCGCCGACCTTATGAAAGAGCAAGTGTTTACGAGGATTAAATCCGCCTCCCGAGGGTCCTTTGCTTTCAGCCATCCCGAATTTATTAGATTTGAGGTTAGCGAATCCGAGTCAACCTCGTTCTTGGGACAGCCGAGAGATATCAGATAAAAAGCACCGGCATGCGCCATCGTTGCTCCTTGAGATTCATAGACTATTCGCAGTTCGGTTCTCAGATAGTTTATATCTTCGCGGAAAAGTGCAGATTTTCAAATGCGGAATTCGAAATTCGACTACCCCCGCCTTGTGTATTAGCCCTTTATTTCTCTCATCTTCTCGGCAATCCCACTGCCCACTTCCTTGCCTGAAAAAAAGGAGACCGACTTTCTTATTCTCTCCGCGAGTTCTTCAATCTGATCGATGCTGAGATCATCCGGAGTGGTGCCGATCAATTCGCAGTTTTTTCTGATAGTCGCCTTTGCAATAAAATCGCCAACGGCAGCCGACAAAATTTTCTCAACCTCCTGCGCCAGTCTGTTGGCCACCCTTTGACCTCCAAGCATGCAAAATTCCGCACACAGCACCCAGGCCGCCATGTGCCGGCATAATCCCTCGTATCTTGCATCGGAAAAGCCTTAGCCCTTCTTTAACCGACCATTTCCTCGTTGTGCGTCCTATTAATACGGTGATGCAGCGAAAGCGCCGATGTGCCCCGGCCACACGGCACGCAACTGTAATGGAGTCAGGCTACTAGTCCTGGACCGTCTGGCGTGCTTCGCGCAGCTTCTTTTCTTCCAACTCCTCGGGCGACATCAACACCGTCCGGGGCTTGCTTCCTTCGTAGCCCCCGACGACCCCCATCTCCTCCATTAGATCAACCAGACGTGCCGCCCTTGCATAGCCCACCCGCAACTTACGCTGCAATAATGAGGCGGATGCGAGTCCTGATCGCACCACGACCTCGATCGCTTCGTCCAGGAGTTCATCATCCCGGGTCTGCTCGCCCCTCTTTACACCCACTGCCTCGAGTATTTCGTCCCTGTACTCCGCCTTTTTCTGGCGTTTTATATATCCTGTGATCGCAGTTATCTCCCTTTCAGAGATATAGGCCCCCTGTATACGTTGCGGTTTGGAGCTGCCGGCGGGCAGGAACAGCATGTCTCCGTGCCCGACCAGCTTATCGGCGCCGCCGGTATCCAGGATAACGCGAGAATCCGCCTGGCTTGCCACGGTGAAAGCGATACGCGAGGGCATATTGGCCTTTATCAGGCCGGTGACGACATCGACCGAGGGCCTCTGGGTGGCGACAACAAGATGAATGCCTACCGCGCGCGCCATCTGGGCAATGCGTGCGATTGAATCCTCCACTTCGCCGGGAGCGACCATCATCAAGTCGGCGAGCTCATCGATCACCACCATTATGTATGGCATGGGCCCGAAGATTCTCTCTCCCTTTTCATCCTTCTCGGCCCCCAGCCCCTCCTTCATCGCCGACAGGTAGGCGATTACGTTCTTGACCCCCGCTTTCGATAGCACCTTGTACCTCAGTTCCATTTCCCTCACCACCCAGGCAAGTGCGCCCGAAGCCTTCTTGGGGTCGTTAATGACCGGCGTCAGAAGGTGAGGGATGCCGTTGAAGTGGGTGAGCTCCACGTATTTGGGGTCTATCATCACCGCCCGGACATCGGATGGAGACGCGGTTAACAGGACGGAAGCGATCATGGCATTGATGCAACAGCTCTTACCCGTGCCTGTTGCGCCCGCGAGAAGGAGGTGGGGCATTTCCCGCAGATCGATCATGACGGGATGGCCGGAAACATCCGTACCCAAGCCCACCCTTAAGGGTGAGGCCATCTTGCGGGCGTTGGGTGTCTCCATGATATCGCCCAGCGTGACCAGGTCCCTCTCGCGATTGGGAATCTCGATCCCTATCGCCGATTTGCCCGGAATGGGGGTAATTATTCTTATATCCGGTGAAGCCAGGGCGTAAGCGATATCGTCGCTCAGGTTGAGCACCCGGTTGACCTTCACGCCGGAACTCAACTCGACCTCAAACCTGGTGACCGTCGGCCCCCTTGTCACCCTGGTTACCGCCGCGTCTACCCCGAAATCGGAGAGTGTCTTTTCCAGAACGGCGATGCTTTCGTTAGCGCTCTTGCGCGACATGGTACTCTTTTCACTGCGCGCCAGCAATTCCAAGGGCGGTAATTTGTACCCCTTGCCCATTTGGGCCTTGTCGACCTCGATGGCCATCTGGCCGGTTTTTTCTAAGACGAGCTTGGGGGCCGGAGGCAGATCTATCGGAGCTTGAGGAGGCCTGGGAGCGGAATGCGACTCCTCCGCCTCCTTTGCCCGCAGGAGCACGCGTTCCTGATCCTCGTCCCTGGCTTCCTTCCCCGCTGAACGGCGGTGCCTGGCGGAGCCGACCTTTTCCGCCTCCTGCTTTTTTTCCATCCGGCGCTGCCGCCTTTTCTCCACCCTATCCTCCAAAAGCTGGGAAGCCGTCAGGCCGGTGAGCAGCAGTAGGCCGACCACGATCATGCCGATTATCAAGACATAGGCCCCGGCCGAACTGAGAAGTTTGACCAGAGGCCAGGCTATTATCGCCCCCAGCAAGCCCCCGCCCGAAAAAAGCTTGGCCCGATCGAACATGACTTCCAGGCCGCCGACGCCGAGGTGGATGATTGCGCAAAGGCCGAGCATCAGGACGGCAAGCCCCGAGAGTTCGACCCAGGTTAAGCGCCATTGCCTGTCTTCCGGCTTAGTAATATCTCCCAGCCGGCCGAATAGCAGTGCGAGCCCGATTCCGAAGAGCACAAACGGAAGTGGATAACGCATATGGCCGAAAATATAGGAGAAAAACCAGTCTAGCCCCCCTCCTACCGGACCGAGCGCCTTGGGGAAAAAGGCGAGGAAGAGCAGTATGGCAAGGACGATGCTTGCCACCCCATAAATCTCCCTGAGGTTGCGCGGCAAACCCCTTTCCCTCTTGCCGCTCTTTGCCGGCGCCCTTCCCTTGGTGCCCTTGCCGCCTTTTTTCGCGCCCTTCCGGCTACCGGTCGCGGAACCCGCCATGCCAACTCTCCTTAACTGAGCTACTCACCCGAGTCCTATAAGAGAAAAACACTCCCCTCGAAACTCAATGTTCATCCCTTTTTTCAACGCCGCCACCTCAATCACCTTGCCCGCGCAAATACCCCCGCTTGCTGCCGTATCTTCATTCTTCATTCAAAAAGCAATAAATATCAACAACCGGCATCAAATTGAAGAATGAAGATACGGCACTGCCAGCGGCACCTGCCGGTTTAGAGGTCCAGGATCTTTTCCAGGCCCACTACCAAACCTTTCATGGACGGGACCTTCCTCAAGGCCAGGATCACTCCCGGCATGAAGGACGTGCGATCGAAAGAATCGTGGCGAATGGTGAGCGATTGGCCCTGGCTTCCGAAGATAACTTCCTGATGAGCTACCAGGCCGGGAAGGCGCACGGAATGAATATGGATTCCTTGCTCATTGAGGCCGCGTGATGCCGGCTCCGCCTCGCCGCTGTCCCCGCGTTCCGAGGCTTGCGATATCATCTCGGCGGTCAAGAAGGAGGTGCCGGATGGAGCATCGATTTTTGCCTGATGATGCATCTCGATTATCTCACAGCCATCCATATAACGGGCCGCCTCGCGGCTGAAATGCATCATGAGTACGGCACCGATCGCGAAGTTGGGGGCGATCAGGCAGGTGATTCCCTTCTTGCGCGTGATTTCTTCCCAGTCCTTCAGGTCCTGCGCGCCAAGGCCGGTCGTCCCCACAACACAGCTGATGCCGTTTCTCAAGGCGTGGTTGACGTTTGACTTCGCCGCTTGCGCAATCGAAAAATCAACCATAACCTCGGCACCGCTTTGCAGCAAGACCGCAGGGTCGTTGCTGATTTTCAAATCGCATACAAGTCCCGGAACCAGCTCGGCGAGAGGCTTTTCGGCGCATTGTGTATCGATCGCACAAACCAGCTCAAGGTCCGCCTCCGCGCAAACAGCCCTGCAAACCTCTCTCCCCATCCTTCCGGCGGCTCCACAGACTCCCACCCTCACCTTTCACAACCCCCTTGACTCAAAAAAGATGCCCCTGCAATTCGCGGTCTCCGAAGGGACCGATGACGGTTAGCACCAGCTTGCGAGACCCGAAAAGGTCATGCGCCAGCTTCCGCACATGCTCCCCGCTGACCGCGTCTATCTTGACAAGTAGCTCGTCCATGCTGAAGATCTCACTCTGGCATATATCCGCTTTCCCGAGGCGCGTCATGCGGCTACCGCTATCCTCCAGGCTGAGAACCAGGTTCCCCTTTATGTGACCCTTGGCCCGCTCCAGCTCCTCCTCGCTTATGCCTTTTTCAAGGATACGGTCCAGTTCCTCCTTGATGAGTTCGAGAACCGCCGAGGTATTCTCCGGGCTGGTGCCGGCGTAGACGGCAAAGAGACCGGTTTCTATATACATGGAATGGTAGGAAAAGATTGAATAGGCCAGTGAGCGCTCCTCCCTTACCTTTTGAAAAAGCCGCGAACTCATGCCGCCGCCCAGGACGTTATCCAAAACGGCCATGGCGAACCTGGCCGGGCTCTGCCGCGGCAACCCCCTGGTACCCAGGACTATATGCGCCTGTTCCGTCGGCCGGTCGTAAACGACGGTGTGCGCTCGGATCTCGGGAACCACGGTGTGGCGCTGGTGGCGCTCGCCCGGGTTCTCCTTCTCCATGAACCTGTTTATGAGGTCTACCACGCGTTCATGCTCGATGTTTCCCGCGACCGCCACCACCACATTGCGCGGTTTGTAGAAGCGCTCAAAATACTCCGCCACCTCGTCTCTCCGCAAGGTCCTGATGACGTTCTGATGCCCGAGCACCGACTGCCCTAAAGGATGGGATTCCCACAGAGCCGACACGAAGAGATCGTGAATAATATCGTCCGGCGAATCCTCGTGCATGGCAATTTCTTCCAGGATGATATTCCTCTCCGAATCGAGATCCTTGGAGAGGAGGAGAGAATCGGTGAGCATATCCGCCATGATGGCGAAGGACTCTTCAACGTTCTCATCCAGGACCTTGGAGTAATAACAGGTATATTCCTTGGCGGAAAAGGCGTTGAGCTCGCCTCCCATGGCATCAAACTCCTCGGCGATGCGTTTCGCCGTCCTGCTCGAGGTCCCCTTGAAGAGCAGGTGCTCGATGAAGTGGCTGATGCCGCTGAGCTCCTGCGGCTCGTCGCGCGATCCCACGCCTACCCAGAAGCCGGATGTGACGCTGCGCAAGTCCGGCATGGTCTCGGTAAGTATTCGTATGCCGCTGGCGCTCTCGCTTGCGCGATAATGCCGTTCGTCCATATAGAGCTCGGCCCCTTACCAGTCCTAGCGATCTTGCCTGGGCCGGTTGGGATCTCCCCTACTGTCCCTGTTGTCGCCTCTGCCCTGGTTGTCCTGGTAGCGGCCCGGCTGCCTGGGGTCTCTCCTGTCGGAGGGCCTTCCCTCACCACGGGGGCCAGACTCGGGCAATCCTTCCGGGATCTTGAGGTCGATGGCCCGCAGGTTTATGCGCCCCATCTTGTCTATCTCCATCACCTCGACCTTTATGGGATCCCCCACATTGACCACGTCCTCAACGCTCGGAATGTGGCGGTCGGCGAGCTTGGAGATATGGACCAGGCCTTCCTTGCCGGGAAGGAACTCCACGAAGGCGCCGAAGTTCATGGTGCGCGTGACCTTCCCGTCGAATATCTCGCCGGGCTTCGGTTCACGTATGATTTGCTCGACTGTCCTTCTGGCCGCCATGCCTCTTTCGAGATCCTTTGCTGTTATAAAGACGCGACCATCGTCCTCGATGTCCAGCTCTACGTCAAAATCGGCTACTATCTTGTGGATAACCTTGCCGCCGGGGCCGATGACCTCGCGTATCTTGTCCACCGGCACTGTGAAGGTGATAACCCTGGGGGCATAAGGCGAAAGCTCCTGGCGCGGCTCGGCTAGCGTCTCGCTTATTTTGCGCAGGATATACATCCTTGCTTCACGAGCCTGCCCCAGCGCCCGCTCCAGCGTTTCAACACTGATGCCGTGGATCTTCATGTCCATCTGCAGTGCGGTTATGCCATCCTCGGTTCCCGCCACTTTAAAGTCCATGTCGCCGGATTTGTCCTCGATACCTTGGATGTCCGTGAGCACCACGACCTTGTCCTCTTCCTTTATCAAGCCCATGGCTATTCCGGCCACCGCCTTGTTGTCCCTCAAGGGGACACCTGCGTCGAGAAGGGCCAGGGTGGAAGCGCAGACCGATGCCATGGAGGTCGATCCGTTAGAAGAAAGGACTTCCGACACCAGGCGTATGGCATAAGGGAACTCGCTCTCATCCGGAATGATGCTCACTAATGCCCGTTCGGCTAGAGCACCATGACCTATCTCGCGCCTGCGCGGACCCCGCAACATGCCGGTTTCCCCGACCGAGAAGGGCGGAAAGTTGTAATGGTGCAGGTAACGCTTTCTTTCATCAAGGGAAAGGTCATCTATCTTCTGTACATCGCTTATCGGCCCCAAAGTCAAGAGGGTGAGCACCTGGGTAAGCCCGCGGGCAAAGAGCCCCGAACCGTGGGTGCGGGAGATGAGCCCTACCTCGCATGAGATCGGCCTTATCTCCTCCGGCCGGCGCCCATCTATCCGCATGTCTTCATCTACAATCAGGCGCCTGAGGGCCTTGCCCTCCAACTGATCGAAATATTCTTTGACAGCCGCCTGGAATTCCTCTCCCTTGCCTTCGCTCTCTGCCGTATCCAGGAAGCCCTGTAACATGGCGTGGATCTGCTCGTCCCTTTCCGTCTTATCCAATTGATTGCGCGCGATCTCCCGCAGCAGTTGATCCAGGCGGGATTTCATCTCCGGAAAGCGCATGCGAACCGCATCGAAGTCATGAGCCTTCAGGTTGACCTGACGCTTGGGCTTTCCCACCTCGCGCATCATCGTCTGCTGGATCTTGATCATTTCGCGTATGCCCTGCCTCGAGAACTCGAGGGCATCCGCCAGTTCGGCTTCCGGCACCTGCTCGGCTCCGGCCTCGACCATGATTATGTCGACCTCATTCGTCTCCTCGTTCATCACTCCTGCCACCACCAGATCCAGCCGGCTGTTTTCCATTTCCTCGAAAGTAGGATTCATGACGAATCCCTCCGGCAGCAATCCAACCCTTACCGCTCCAACCGGCCCGGTCCACGGGACGTCCGATATGCAGAGGGCGGCGGAAGCGCCGTTTATTGCTAATATGTCGGGAGCGTTGCTCTGATCGACGGAAAGAATGGTCGCTATTACCTGGACCTCGATGCGCATCTCCTGCGCAAAATTTGGCCGCAGGGGGCGGTCTATAAGCCTTGCCGTAAGTATCGATCGTTCGGAAGGCCGTCCCTCCCTCCTGAAGAAACCGCCTGGTATCTTCCCGGCCGCGTACATGCGCTCTTCCACGTCAACTACCAGGGGAAAGTAATCCCTGTCAACTTCCCGCTTGGAGCCCATTGCCGTCACCAGAATGTCGGTGCCTCCGCAGGATATCACCACCGCTCCATCGGCCAGGGCGGCCAGTTTTCCGATCTCAAACCCAAATTCCTTGCCAAAGAGATCGACCGCGAATCTCTTTGTTTCCGTATTCATTTTCACTATCATCTCCATTCATCCAGAAAAGACGCCCGCGGGCGCCTTACCAAAATTAACGCCGTAGTCCCAACTTCTCGATCAGGACACGGTACCTTTCAATATCCTTGTCCTTCAGATAGTCGAGTAATCTCCTCCTCCTGCCGACCATTACCAGCAGCCCTCGGCGCGAATGGTGGTCTTTTTTGTGCACCTTGAGGTGCTCGGTTAGATCGTCGATGCGCTTGCTGAGGATTGCTATCTGGACTTCAGCGGAACCCGTATCCTTGTCATGAGATCGATAGGTCTCGATAATCGGGAATTTCTCCTCACTGCTGAGGGGCATGCCTTTTCACCTCCTTCATCCCCATGAACCCAAGCATAGAGTCGGCCCTCTCTAAGCCTAGGCCCAGGTTAAGGCGGCCTCCAGCCGCCTTCTATGCTCGATCTTTCTTCCTGTTATCGAACCTGATGATAGCACAGGCTCGATTGCAGGTAAAATAAGGCAATCAACTCTCCACATGTGGTGCCATATCTTCAATCTTCAATTTTGGCCGCGAAAGGCTGACATTATTTAGTAGATTGAAGATTGAAGATATGGCACCTATTCGATGTCCTTGAGCGCCTGTCGGACGTCCTCTTCTATCTGCTCCTTTAAGGCCTCAGCGTCGGGGAAAGTTTCCTCCCCGCGCAGGCGTTTTTTAAACGAAATGCCCAGGAAATGCCCGTATAGTTCTTCCTCCCAACCCGGGATATGGACCTCGATCCTCTGCTTGCCTTCGCCACCCGGCACGAAGGTCGGTATGTCGCCTATGTAAGTTACCGCCGCAAGGATTTTGTGTTCCAGATGGGCCTCGCCGGAATAGACTCCGGGCGCCGGGATGCAACGGTTGTCGTGGACTTCGATATTGGCTGTAGGAAAGCCCAACCCTTTTCCCCGTTCGTGTCCCTTAACCACCACGCCCTCCACCAGGTAGTCCCAACCCAGGCGCTCGTTGGCTTCCTCTGCGCGACCCTCTTCGATCAGCGTCCTTATGCGAGTACTGGATATGACTTCGTGGTTATAGCTGAGCAAGGGCACGCCGTCGACCTCTATGCTAAGTTTTGATCCGATCTCGGTAAGGTTATCCACATTCCCTTCGCGTCCCCTGCCAAAGTTAAAATTTTCGCCCAGCACCACTTCGCGGGCCTTAAGCCGCCGGGCAAGTATGTCCTCGACGAACCAGACCGCCGTCATGCTTGAGAATTTCCTGTCGAAATGCGCCATCAACACCATGTCTACGTCCAGTTCCTCGAGCAATCTCAATTTTTGCGCCGGAGAGGAGAGCAGTTTGGGTTGAGCCCCTGGCTTAAGCACCTCGAGGGGGTGACGATCGAAGGTGAATACCACGCAGCGTATTCCCCGCTGCCTGGCCTTTTCGTGCGCTATATGAATGATCTTCTGGTGGCCCAGATGCACCCCGTCGAACATTCCGATGGTTACGACCGTATCACCGATGTCGGGGGGTATCGCGTCGGTCCCCGGAATTATTTCCATTATTTACCTCTTCCCGAAAGTGCCGCCCGGTAATCTCAATTAAATCCCCTTTATTATATCTCGCTTGCGCTGGTGGTCGGTCCTATAAATATGGTGACGCACCGAGAGCGTTGATGCGCCGCGCACGCAAGGCGCGCGACTGAGGCGTACTCAGCGAGTACGTCGCAGGGAGCGGAACGCAGCCGGCGTGGATGCAGCGGCGGTAGAATGCCAGCATATTTATTGGACTGGCCATTAGAGCATTCGCCTCGGCTTGGACTTCAAGGGGTACTCCCTCGCCACCTCGTGGACTCCCAGCAATTCTCCCCCGGGTTCTATGACTGCGACGAGATCTCCCTCCCGCGGTTCGCCGTCGAATTCTTCTATCATGGGCTGCTCCAGAGGCACGCCGTTCCTGGCCTGTGTCAGCCCCTCCACGGCGACCTTTAATCGATTCAAGCCTTCGAGGGCCGCGAGTGGCGGGCTTATGGGTGATGATGTGCCCTCCCATGCCGCCTGCAACCCCTCGAGCGTTAAGGCCCGGTCCAGGTGAAAGGGGCCGGAGGCCAGGCGCCGCAGGCTCGATAGGGCGGCCCCGCAACCCAGGTTATCTCCTACCCTGGAAGCGTACTCGCGTACGTAGAATCCCGGCGAACAGGATATGATGAAGTCCACCTCGACGCGCTTTCGGAGTTTCCTGAAGTCTGTCATCTCCGAACGATATACATTAACCTTGCGCGGCGGCCTCGGCACTTCCTCCCCACGACGGGCATACCTGTACGATGGTTTTCCTTTGAACTTGACCGCGGAATATATCGGGGGGATCTGTTCCATTTCACCGCTCAGCGAAGCGAGCAATTCGGAAACCTGGTCGGCCTCCGCCTGGCAAAGGATTTCGGATGTGACAGTACCATCAGTATCCATGGTATCCGTGGTTATGCCCAGAACCATGGTCCCCTCATAAATTTTAGGATCCCCTTTTACAAAAGGTGCCAGTTTGGTCGCTTTGCCGATGAGGACGACCAGCAGCCCGGACGCGAGAGGGTCGAGTGTTCCGGTGTGCCCGGACTTGACCCCGCCCAGGATTCTCCTTACCTCGGAGACGACATCATGCGAGGTGGGGCCGGAGGGTTTGTCGATGAGCAGCAGACCGTCGACATGTGTAACGTCAGCGGGTATTTTCGATCGCATGCAGGAGATCCTCGAGGCTTCCTTCGATATCCTTGTCCGAGGTGTAGCCGGCGGCCCTGGCGTGCCCGCCTCCGCCCATCAGCCTGGCTATGGGACCGACATGGTCGCCTTCGCGAGTCCTCAGGCTCACCCGAACGCGGCCGTCCTTCAACTCCTTGAGAAGGGCGACTATTTTCGCGCCCCGAACGGCCCGCAAATGATCTATCATGTCTTCGGTCTCGGCGAGAACCGCCCCCGTACGCTTGAGATCATCCCTGGTGATGAAGCTGTATATCAAACCATATTTTTCCAGCAAGGTGGCGCGTTCCAGGGCCAGGCCCAACAGGCGCGTGTAAGCAAGAGATTCGTTTTCGTAAATCTCCCTCGCCACGCGGAAGATATCGCCGCCTGCCTCCGCCAGTTCGGAGGCGATAGCAAAGGTTTCCGGCGATGTATTGCGGTGCTGAAAGCGACCGGTGTCGGTAAGAATGCCGGTATAGAGACAAGTCGCGATATCCGGGGTGATCTGCCAGCCTCCAGCCTTGATTATCTTGAAGACTAGTTCAGATGTGGAAGATGCATGCGGATCGACAAGATGCAGCGCTCCGTAATAATTATTGTCCTCATGGTGGTCTACATTAACAAGCACCGGAACGCTTTCCGCACACTTCCTCACATCGGCAAGCCGATCGATATTACTGCAGTCGAGGGCCACGAAGACTTCGATATCATCGGGGAATTGCGCCTCTTGGAGGAGAAGGTCACGGCCCGGGAGGAAATCGTACTGCGGAGGATAGCTTTCCGGGTTGGGAAGACAGGAGTGGACGCGCTTTCCCAGTCCCTGCAGCGCCATGGTCAGAGCGACCAGGGATCCGACGCTGTCGCCGTCCGGATTAACGTGGGATGAAGTCGCAATCCTCTCAGCCTTTGCCAGTGCTTGCGCGACCTCCTGCGGCGTGCTCATATTTGCTCCTCTTCCAGATCGTGCAGAATGTCCTGGACCTTTTCGCTGATCTCCGCCCCGCGGTCTAGGTATATCTTTAGCTCGGGAGTATACCTCAAACGGACGCGCTGCCCCAATTTCTTTCGTAAAAAGCCCTTGGCCTTTTCCAAAGCGCCGAGCGTCTCCTCAACCTCTTCCTCGCTGCCCAGGATGCTGACCCAGACCTTGGCCTGCTGTAGATCGGGGGAAACTTCAGCCTTGGTAACGGTAACAAAGCCTATCCTGGGGTCTTTCATTTCCCCGTGCAGGATTTCACCGAGCGCCTCCCGGCAAGCTTCATTAACCCTCTTCGTTCTATCCGGTATCATGCGAACACCCCTGAAGCGCGCAGCAACTATGACGGCGTGAAAATTACGATTGGGGCCTCAATGACCTCGGCCTTGCCCAGTGACCTGATGCTGCGATCCACATGGTCGAGCATTTCGCGCACCGCGTACTCGCTGTTGCTCACGGAAGCGATGCCCAGGCTGCTCCTCTGCCAGAGATCCTGGTGGTCCACCTCGGCTATAGATACGTTGAAGCGGCTGCGTGTACGCTCGATGATGCTCTTGAGGATCTGGCGCTTTTCCTTGCGCGTCCTGCATTGCGGCATGTAGAGTTCCACCCTCAGCGCCCCGATATACATACGGGCCTCCTCAGACTTCCGCTTCCGCGCCCCTCGGTATCTCCTGCAGCTCTACGACCTCTATCATGTCGCCTTCCTTGATATCCTGGAAGTTTTCGAGGCCGACACCGCATTCATAACCCGCCGATACCGATCGAACGTCATCCTTGAAACGCCGGAGTGAGGAGACCTTTCCCTCATATATGATTGCTCCATCGCGCACCAATCTCACGCGTGAATTTCTAGCTATCTCGCCCTGCCTGACGGCGCTGCCTGCGATATTGCCCTGACGCGGTACCCGGAAAACCTCCCTCACCTCGAGCAGGCCTACCTGAACCTCCTGGTATTCCGGCTTGAGCATCCCCACGAGTGCCGCCTCGATATCTTCCAGAAGCTGGTAAATCACCCGGTAGGTCCGGACGTCTACCTTTTCCTTAACCGCCATTTCCTGGGCGCCGCTATCCGGCCGCACGTTGAAACCCAACACAACTGCGTTAGAAGCCTTTGCCAGCATGATGTCATTCTCGTTGATGGCTCCTACGCCCGCATGGATAACCTTGACCTCGATGTCGCCGACCTTGAGCTTCTCGACCGAGTCCCTTACCGCTTCCACCGAACCCTGGGTGTCACCCTTTATTATCAGATTGAACTCCTGTATTTCGCCTTCGCTTATTTGTCTAAAGAGATCTTCGAGGGACATGCTTCGTGCCGGTTGCCCGCCTGCTTCGGCCTTTTCACGTGTTGCGCGCGCCGCGGCCATAGTACGTGCTTTCTTCTCGTCTTCGACCACCATGAATTCATCGCCCGGCTCCGGTACTATGCTCAATCCCAGCACCTCCACCGGAGCCGACGGCCCCGCCAGGTCTATCACGCCGCCTTTATCATCGATCAGCGCCCGAACCCTGCCGAAGGCCATACCGGCCACCAAGACATCCCCGCGCTTGAGAGTGCCCCTTTTCACCAGTAGCGTTGCGATCGGTCCCCGCCCCTTGTCAATGCGCGCTTCTATTATGTTGCCACTAGCAGGCGCATCAGGATTGGCCCGATAATCGTTCACCTCGGCAAGAAGCAGGATCATCTCCAGGAGGTGCTTGACGTCGGTGCCCTCCTTCGCCGAGACATCAACCATAATGATGTCTCCGCCCCATTCCTCGGCGACCAGGTTGAACTCGGTCAACTGCTGGCGCACCCGGGTGGGATTGGCATCCGGCTTATCGATCTTGTTTACCGCCACCATGATCGGAACCTCGGCCGCCTTGGCATGGTCTATGGCCTCGATAGTCTGGGGCATTACCCCGTCATCGGCCGCGACCACCAGGACGGCTATATCCGTAATTTTCGCTCCCCTCGCCCTTAGCGCAGTGAAAGATTCGTGTCCGGGGGTGTCGATGAAAGTGATCGTCTTGCCTTCGAAATCAACCACCGAAGCGCCTATATGCTGCGTTATCCCGCCCATTTCCTTGTCGGTGACACTGGTGTTGCGTATGGAATCGAGCAACGAAGTCTTCCCATGGTCGACGTGGCCCATGACTGTTACGACCGGCGGGCGCGGTCGCAGCGCCTCCGGTTGATCCTCGATGACCGCAACTTTCTCACCGGGCCTCGCCTTGAGTTCTAGATCGATGCCTAATTCTTCGGCAACGAGAAGCAAGGCGTCATTGGAGATGGACTGGTTCAGGGTTATCATCTCTCCCAGGCCCATCAAGGTGTTAATTACTTGCGTAGGTGTCTTGCCCGCCTTCTGTGCGAACTCTCTCACTGTTATACCCGGGGTTATCCGCAGCTTTTTTTTCATGGGTTTGGTGCCCGGCTCGCCCTTTACGGGGTGCGCCTGCGGCGGTTGCGACCTTCGTGGGGCGGCGCCCCGGCCTCTTATTGGCTCCGTCCTCCTGCGTTTGCCGGGAGCGCTCCGCGCCTGCGCTTGCGGCCTCCCCTGCCCGGTTTGGAATCTTTGATCGGGCGCTTTCCTGGCAGGTGCCGGACCGGGATCCGGCTTCTTGGTTGGCACCGCTTCCGGCTTGTGCGGTATCGGCGCCTCAGGCTTCTTGGTTGGCGCTGCTTCCGGCTTGTGCGGTATCGGCGCCTCAGGCTTCTTGGTTGGCGCTGCTTCCGGCTTGTGT
>Ga0209747_1000018_pt1 | contig 64793 bp, 58 predicted proteins | sample BarGraNGADG00311_FD_184498 | JGI IMG/M metagenome (GOLD analysis project Ga0209747, IMG submission 184498) | Arctic peat soil microbial communities from Barrow, Alaska - Barrow Graham LP Ref core NGADG0011-311 (SPAdes) (version 2) | ecosystem: Environmental > Terrestrial > Soil > Wetlands > Peat...
CTGGAGCGGGATCTTTGACCTGATTGGATAGTCCAAGCCGGTAGCGGGCTTCCAAGAGCAGATTCATGCCCCCGGCCTGCAGCTCGACACCACCGCCGAAAACCAAGCCGTAAAAAAGCCGGTTGACATTGTCTGTTACGTCCGCTTCAGAGGTGGTGCCGTCCGCGGCCGTGACCACGACTTTCTGGTTCAGGATGTAGCCGACTTCGCCCCCAGCCAAAACATACGGGGTTGTACCAGGCAGGAAACGCACTTTGAGCATGATCGGCAAGGCGATGGCATTGGCGGAAATCGTAATTTTTTCTTTGTTAGCAGGGTCGGTGGCTTTCAGGACCGCTCCGCCCGGACAATAGAGCAGATCCATCTCAAAAGCGATCCGGCCGCCGCTCTCATATCCCAGGCCGCCCATGAACCCCATTTTCGCTGTTTTTTTTGCATCAGCGGGAAGCGCTTCGGAAATATTCAGGTTGCTCATGGACAGACCAGCCATCAGTTTGAAGCCGCCGCCGGCAATTTCCTTACGCGCGCTGGCCTTGGGTACTTCCCGGCGAACGGCGGCGCGAGGTTCTACTTTTGCTTCCTCTTCATCCGCACCGCTAACTTCGACCACAGTGTTGTGGATATAGCCAGTGACCGCTTCCCCGGACTTATCATTCACGGTCACTTCATACCAGGCTCCGTCTTTGCCGGCGACTTCCAGCAGGGTGCCGATTGTCACCCGGGCGATTATCCGGGCTGAGGCGTCGGGCTCGGAACGGACGTTCGCCGTCTGGACCTTCACTTTTAAAATCGTTTTTTCCTTGGCCAGCAGCGCGCCGCCCAGCACCAGAACGAAAAACAACACCATAATAATATTTCTTTTCATGGATCCTACTTTTTAAAGCAGATTCTATTTAATTCAAAATAAAAAGTCAAATGGGCAGAATGCGGGCAATCGCTGACCGGCATTAAAACCTGAAGCCGAGTGTAGCACCCACCGCCATGTCTTTGAAAAGGCTATCAAAAGCCATGAGCGCGTAAGCGGTGAGCTTTATACTATTGGAAACAAAACCGGCATTCAATTTCAGAAGGAAATCGGAAGAACCTGAAAGACCGCTACCAATGTAAAAACCCTTGGCCACGCCGCCGCCGACAAAAAAGCCACCGGGGGTGAAATTCAGGATCACGGCCGGGTAAAGGGTAAAAACCTTAAATTCGAAGCCTTCCCCTACTAGCATCACCTCGGGGCTTAACATCAGGATATTGCCGAATTGAAAATCCAGTTCAGCACCGGCGGTCCACATGATCGGGTCGAATGAGAAGCTATCATCGGTCATGATGCCGAAGTTGATCCCGAAACGCATCGCTTTGCCCGCGTTGGCCCTGGGTACTTCCCGGCGCACAGTGGTGCGAGGTGCCACTTCTATTTCCTCTTCATCCGCACCGATCACTTCGACCACAGTGTTGAGGATATAGCCAGTAACCGCGTTCCCGGACTTATCATTCATGGTTACTTCGTACCAGGCTCCGGCCTTGCCATCGACTTCCAATAGGGTTCCGGCTGACACCCGGGCGACGACTGGAGCCGAGGCATCAGGCTCGGAACGGACGTTCGCAGTCTGGACCTTCACTTTCAAGATCGTGTTTCCCCTGGCCAGCAATGCGCCGCCCAGCACCAGAAAGAGTAGCAACACCATAATGATATTTCTTTTCATAGATCCTCCTCCTGGAAACAGATTTTATTAACTTACAAAAAAAATGTCAAACGCGCAAAAACCGAGCGCTTTTCGACCGCTGCTAAAACCTGAATCCGATCGAAGCACCCACCCACATGGCGCTCTTGAACAAATTGTCAAAATATGTGATCAGGTAAGTGGTGATCTTGAAGTTGTTGATCAGTAAGCCGGCATTCAATTTCAGGGCAATGTCGCTCGTGGCATAGGAAGTGTTGTGGCCGATGTAAAAATGCTTGGTCAAGCCGCCGCCGACAAAAAAATTGCCGGGGGTGAAATTCAGGATGACAGCCGGGCGTAAATAGAAATCCTTGAAATTGGACCCGCTCCCGACCAGAGTCAACTCGGGGCTGAGCATCAGGGCATTGCCTAACTGAAAATCGAGTTCACCACCGACCGTCCACCAGAAAGGATTGAAAGAGAACGAATCGTCGGTCGTGGTGCCTAAATTGAGCACGAAGCTAATTGGATTGCTCTGGGCATAAATACCGGAAACCAGCAACAGACCAAACAACATGATTATTAATTTTTTCATAAATCCTCCTAATTACTTTTTGATTTTAACATAAATAAAAAATAAAGCAAGCACACCTATAAAAAGAAAATATGCTTATTCCAATAAACGCAGCCATTTATTTCTCAAGCCTAATATATCAGCTAAAAATCAATTGTCCAGGCGATCGAGAAGCAGCTTCAGGATAAAACCGGCCGCGGCCTTGTGGTTGCCCTGGGCACGGATGGCCGGGCTGACGCACGATGGGCAGCCGCTGGGGCATGGGCAGTTATCGATGATTTCCAGCGCCTTTTCGAGCAGCGCCTTACCTTTTTCATACAGCGTTTCGGAAAAGCCAACACCGCCGGGATACTTGTCAAAAATAAATATATTGGGTTCGAAACGGTCGGCAAAGGTCATGTCGGTCTGGCTGCGCAGCATGCTTTTCAATCCACCGGGGTGCAGCGGATCCTTGGTCAGGTTGTCCTCGATAGCCACACCAACATCACGCACGTCGCAGAGCAGGATCACCGGGCTGATCTGCTTCATCAGGTAGGCGATGCCGGTCACGGCCTCGATTTTTTCCTCGTTGGAAAAATCCAGGCTTTGCAGCACATCGTTTTTCACCGTCAACCAGAAAGCGGTGGTGTGCATTTCCTGCTGCGGCAGCTGCAATTCGCCGGCGCCGACATTTTCCATGGTGTAAAATTTAAGCTTCTTGAAGCCCACCACCTGGGAAAAAACATGAACGTCACCGTAGGAAATATTATGATTTTTCAGGCGCGTCTCGTCAAAAATATCAAGCACCTTGATCTTGGTATAAGTTATGGAATCGGTGTAATAATCGGCGTTGGAACGAGTAAGGAAAGCCTTGCGGTTTTCGTAATCGAGTTCTTCGACCACGTACTGCTCGCCTTCCAGGATGTAAATCGCCTTGGGATGGAGCGTTTCCAGGGCATTGGAAAATCCGACCTCAGCAATCACCCGCTCCCCTTCAGTGCGGTCGACAACCACGAAGTTGTCCGATGTGATCCGGTTTAAACTAACGGCGTCGGCCGGGTAGCCTTCCTCGGTCCAGAACCACTTGTCATCTTTGCGCAGCAGCACCTGGTTTTCCGCCAGGTAGGAAAGAATTTCCTCCAAGTCTTCAGCGCCATATTTTTCACCCTTGGCAAAAGGCAATTCGAAAGCGGCGCACTTGATATGGTCGATGAGTACGGTCAGGTTGTCGGCGTTGATGCGCCCCATTTCCGGAGACTGGCCGCTGAAGTATTCGGGGTGATTGACGATGTACTGGTCAATGGGCATGGAGCTGGCAACCAGCACGCCCAGCGATTGGCTGCTGCGCCGACCGGCCCGGCCGATGCGCTGCCAGGTCGAGGAAATCGATCCCGGGTAAGAGGCCAGCACTACGGCATCCAAAGAGCCGATATCAATACCCAACTCCAGGGCATTGGTCGAAACCACGGCCTTGATTTTGCCTGCGCGCAGACCTTTTTCAATCTCGCGGCGCATCTTGGGCAAATAACCGCCGCGGTAGCCGCGCACCGTGCCGCGATCTTGAACGGTTTTTTCGAAATCGTTTTTCAAGTACTTGACTAAAATTTCGGTGATCAGGCGCGAATTGGCAAAAGTGATCACCTGCAAGCCGGCTTTAAGCAGAATGCCGGCGATTTCGCGACTCATGGAGACATAGGAACGGCGAATTCCCAGCTGGCGGTTGACCACCGGCGGATTGAAAAAAACCAGGAATTTTTCGCCGCGCGGCGCCCCGTTTTTATCGATCAGGACCACTTTTTCTTCGATCAGTTTTTCGGCCAACTCGGCCGGGTTGGCGATGGTGGCCGAGCTCATGATAAATACCGGCCGGGTACCGTAAAAGGCGCAGATCCTTTTCAGGCGGCGCATGACATTGGCCACGTGCGAACCGAAGACACCGGTGTAATAATGGAGCTCATCGATGACCACGTACTTCAGGTTTTCGAACAGGCTGGCCCACTTGGTGTGGTGCGGCAGGATGCCTGAGTGCAGCATGTAGGGGTTGGAAATGACGATTTGGGCCTGTTTGCGGATGGCCTGGCGCGTGCTGGTCGGCGTGTCGCCGTCGTAGGTATACAGGCCCAGTTTGTCGCCCAGGGCCTTATTCAAATCAAAAAGTTCGGCCAGCTGGTCCTGGGACAGGGCCTTGGTCGGAAACAGGTACAACGACTTGGCTGAGGGGTCGCGGGTCAAAGCGTCCAGGGCGGCGGCGTTGTAAATCAGCGTTTTACCCGAAGCGGTCGGCGTGGCTACCACCACGTGTTTTCCTTGCAGAATGTGTTCCAGGGCCTGGGCCTGGTGTGAAAACAGGCGCTCGATGCCCCGTTTTTTATAAATGGCGACAATTTCCGGCGCCAATTGCTTCGGAAAATCGACAAACTCGCCGCTGAAAGCACCGATCTTGATCAGTCGGAGATCAGTTTCTATATCGTTTTTCAGTTTGAATAATTCTTTGAGCGCCTGTTCAACCTTGATATTTTTGCCGCTGTCCATGGCCAGAAAATAACACAAATAGTTGGATTAGTAAATCGGTATACCAGATAAGCGTAGGGGCGTTCCGCTGGAACGCCCTGTATTCGACGCGATCTATCCAGGGCGACCCACCGGGTCGCCCCTACTTCACACCCAGGACATCGTTGATCATTTTAACAAAAGCTTCGTGGCTCAGGGCGCCGCGAGTCATCTGCGGCTGGCCCTGTTTGGGAATGAACATCAGGGTGGGGATAGTCATGATGCCGAAAGCGGCGGCCAGTTCCTGCTCCTGGTCGGTATTCACTTTAAAAATATTGATTTTCCCTTCATACTCAGTATCCAGTTTTTCCAGGATGGGGGTAACCATTTTGCAGGGACCGCACCAGTCAGCATAAAAATCAACGATGGCCGGCAGTTCGCCCAGATATTCCCATTCCTTCTTGTTTTCGTAATCAAAGATTTTCTCAGTAAATGTTTTTTTACTTAATTGTTCCATGTCTGACTCCTCTAATTTTATGCAATTTTAAACTAATCATGCAGGTAAATCAAGGGCGCGGCGCCATGAAGGGGGCAGGAAACTGACCGTTGTTTTTTTACCGCTGAACGGGTGAAAAAATGAATAGTAAAAACAGATCAGCCCGAGTTCGGCCCGGCCAGGGTAATTCCCGTATAGGTGATCGCCGATCAGTGGAGCCAGCTGTTCTTGAAAATGGCGGCGGATTTGGTGGGTGCGCCCGGTCTGGGGAAAAACCAGGAAATAAAAAAAGCTGTCCTTTTCGCGGCAGAAGCGGACATAGGTCAGCGCCTGCTTGACCCGCCCCTGCCATTCCAGCGCCGAACGGATGATATAACCGGGCTTCACGCCGGCAAAAGCCGGAGTGACGGCCAGGTAACGTTTCCTGATTTTCCGTTCTCCAAACATCCGGTGCAAGGCGATTTCGCTTTTCTTATTTTTAGCGAAAAAGACCAGTCCCTGGGCCGGCAGGTCGAGGCGGTTGATCGCTGCCGCCTGGTAAGCCAGGCCATGGAGATCGTAATATTGCTGCACGCCGTGCAGCAGACAGTCGATATCACTGTAGGGCGTGGGCTGCACCGCCACCCCTGCCCTTTTGTAAACCAGCAGCAAATCACTGTCTTGATAGTGGATATCTTCGGTCCGCAGTTCATATTCCAGGATCGGAAATTTCGGCCGGTCGACGCGCAGCAGTTGACTGGTAATAATCATGCTTTCATTTTTCAAACGCAGCTTGCGTTCGCTGTCCCAGACGCTGCCCTGTATGATCAGCTGCCGCGCCGCTTCGGAACCGAGCCGTAAATGGCTCTGCAGGGCTTCGCTTAAGGTCAGAGTCTGTCCTTGCGGTAAGCGGATGAAAAATCTTTGCAAATTTTTGTAAGGCGCGGGCGCTGCTTTCATCAGCGCGATTGTAGCTTCGCTATCCGCCCTTGTCAACCGCAGCTTGGTAATATTTTTCTTGACAATCGGCCGTGGATAACCTATAAAATATCTTTATTAAAAATGATGTATGCCATTTTTTTTAATTCCAGCAGGAAAAACACTGGAGGATTGACAATGACCAACATGAGAAGTTATGAAGAAGAAAGCCGGGACTTCAACTGGACAATTTCGGAAAAAGAGCTCGAATACCGGCCGGGCGCCATTATCAATATCGGCGAATACTGCAGCGACCGCATCTGCCGCCAGGGTAAGGGTGAAAAACTGGCCCTGATCTGGGAAGGCCACGCCGGCGAGGTGAAAAAATACACCTTCAACGATATGCGGCTGCTGACCAACACTATCGCCCAGTACCTGAAGAATCTCGGCCTGCAGCCCGGAGAGCGCATCTGTTTGTTTATGGACAAGGTTCCCGAACTTTACTTCGGCTTCCTGGCCATTTTGAAAATGGGCGGCATTGCCCAGCCGCTTTTTTCGGCCTTCGGTGCCGAATCGCTACTCACCCGTCTGGCCGACGCCGGCACTGCGGCCATCATCACCCAGAAAAAACACGTAGCCAAGGTGCGGGTCCTGCTCAAGGACATGCCCGGACTGCGCCACATCATCATTGTTGACGATGACAAGAGCAAGCCCCTGCGCGAAAGGGAAATCGCCATGAACATGGAACAGGAACCGCGGATCGAAGCCTTCACCAGCTTTCCTGCCACGGCCGAAACCCCGTCGGTGCTCCATTACACGTCCGGCACCACCGGCAAGCCCAAGGGCGCCCAGCATGTCCATTATTCACTTATTTCGCAATACATAACTTCCAAGTTCGTATTGGATCTGAAGGATAACGACATTTACTGGTGCACGGCCGATCCGGGCTGGGTTACCGGCACCTCCTACGGCATCATCGGCCCCTGGGCCAACGGCGTCACCCAGTGCGTCCTCGATGCCGGTTTCAAGGCTGAATCGTGGTACCGCTTCATCGAGAAGCACCGCGTCACTGTCTGGTACTCGGCCCCGACCGCCATCCGCTCCTTGATGAAGGAAGGCGACGAGATCGTCAAAAAATTCGATCTCTCCTGCCTGCGCCACCTCTGCTCGGTCGGCGAACCGCTGAACGCCGAGGCAGTGCTGTGGTCGAAAAAAGTCTTCGGCCTGTTCTTCCATGACACCTTCTGGCAGACCGAGACCGGCAGCATGGTGATCACCAACTACCCGACCATGAAGATCAAGCCCGGCTCGATGGGCAAGCCCTTCCCGGGCATTATCGCCACCGTCGTCGATCTGAAGACCCATGAGCCGCTAAACCGGCCGGGCATCGTGGGTTTGATCGCCATCAAGCCCGGTTGGCCGTCCATGTTCCGCACCTATTGGAAAAACGAGGAAACATATAAAAGCAAGTTCAAGAACGGCTGGTACATCTGCGGCGACCGCGCCTCGATCGATGAGGACGGCTATTTCTGGTTCGTGGGCCGCGATGATGACGTGATCAACACCGCCGGCCACCTGGTCGGCCCCTTCGAGATCGAGTCGGCCCTGCTCGAGCACGAGTCGGTAGCCGAGTCGGCTGTGGTCGGCAAGCCCGACCCGGTGAACATGGAGGTGGTCAAGGCCTTCATCGCCCTGAAACCCGGCTTCCAGGCATCCAAGGAGCTGGAACTCGACATCATGAACTTCATCCGCAAAAAGCTTTCGCCCTTGGCCATGCCCCAGGAGATCGAGTTCGTGCCGTCTTTGCCCAAGACGCGCTCGGGCAAGATCATGCGCCGCGTGCTGCGCGCCCGGGAATGGGGTGAAGAGATCGGCGATATCTCCACTCTGGAAAGCGATTAATCTTTACAAAAGCAGTATTTAGTATTAGGTTTGAAACCTACGCATACCTGGTTTAAAACTAACAGCCCATACAGTTGACTTATCCAATAATCAATTCTGACAACCAAAATTGCAAAAATTTCAATAATTGAACTTTAAATGACTTTGAACTATAATAACTTTTCCTATTAAGAGAATATTCATGATAATTTTCCCTTTGATTCTGCAATTACTTATTTTGCAACAAAGCCGCTCTTTAATGACTCATTGGCTGGTAAGCCGTAGATACTATAATGTTTTAAGCTTTTTGTTTATTCTGCTGCTACTTGCAGGTATTTTTCTATCAAAAAATCAGCGGACATTCAAATGGTGGCAATGGGCAGAAAAAGTTTTCTCTGCGGCTTTTTCCAAGAAAGCCCTGCGTATAATCATTTGGACAATATTTATAGCCTCTACTATTGCAGTTACCGCATCCATGGCAGCCAATATTTATCATTTTCCAATCAGATGTAACTCCAGCGATATGCTACCGCTCATCCGTCAAGCCAATCGACTACTCTTGGAGGGCCGGAGCCCTTTTGCTGCCCGCTACTGCCCTTGGCAGATTCCATGTACATACCTGCCAGCACAGATCACGGCTTATATGCCGGCCGTCTTGCTGCAACTTGATTTGAGAATTTTGTCAATGCTATATCTCCTGGGCATGCTACTGATTCTTTTCCGCCATCTCTATGAAAGCGGCAACAAGCTAGCCGGCTTCTTATTGTACGGTTTTTTGCTCACTTCTTCTCTGCTCCGTTTCTTCGTTCTATACATACAACTATTCCCCTACCTGTTCCTCATTACATTGTTCTTTTACCACACTGTACGTCGCAATTTCGGCTGGGCTGCCTTTTATTGCGGGTTGCTGCTGGCTTTTCGCCAAACCTTTTGGTTCTCCTTCCCTCTCATTCTTATGCTTTACTGGAAAGAAAAACCCGCAACTTGGAAACGCGACATTGCCTTGGGACTGGGAGGACTGGCCTTCGGCGCCGCCCCGGCTATATTTTTCCTGCCTAGTTTTCTCACCAATCTGTCGGCTGTTTGGGGGCATTTTCAGACCCTTCTCAAAAAAAATCTCTTCTTGCTTCATTCCTTGGGATTCGGCTACTATATCTTCGACTACAAGAAAATGGCCCAGGCTCTTTTCGCTATAATCTTACTCATTATCTTCATTGCGGTTATACGCTACTTAAAACTTTCCAATTTCGTCATCTTTTTCGCTCTGATTGAAACTGTTTTTTTCTTTACCTTGCGCCTGGCAAGACCAGAAGAATATTATGCGCTTACAATAGTTCTGGCCATGGGTTTTTTTACTCCGCTTGAGAATAAAAATACTGTTTCATCCTTGAAATTTATACCACTGACAACTGTCATTATAGCTCTTGTTTCTTTTATTTTTTTAATATTTCCTTATATAACAAATCAGCCACGTTTTCTCCCCGGCAACGATAAAACAATCGCTATTGGACCATTCAAATTTCAAGCAAAGTCTTATTGCGAAATTGCCATGATGATCGGAGCAAAGGATAAATGGCTCGGTAAACTGAATCTACGATTTTCCATCAGAACCCAAACAAAGGAACTTCAAAAAATATCCGTGATTTACGTTGCACTAAATGATGAAGTCCTATTGCAGCAGCGCCTGGACTCTACCAAGACAGATATTTTTCTTCACGATGTGTCCCACCACTTTCAAGTCGGGGCCAATGTGCTCACTATTGACATGGTTGATTCCATCCCTTTCACAGTAACATTCCAACCGCTCTGAAAATTTCGAACAAGATCATGCGCCGCATGCTGCGCGCCCAGGAGTGGGGCGAGGAGATCGGCGACATCTCGACCCTGGAGAACGACTGATTCCCCCCCAGCCGGGGACATACTTTCACTATGATTTCAACCAGTTTTTAACTTGTTGAAATCATCTAGTAAAAGTATACCATCACTAGATATTTTCAACGGCTGCCCAAGTTGGTTGAAAATATAGTGATGGTAGACAAATTAGATCCACCAAGGTCGGTGGATAATTTGTGCTGCACTTGACAATCGCTGCGTTTCCATGTAAAAAAATATATTCCCAAGTAAATTAAGGAGAATAAAAATGTCCGAACTTAAAAATGCCATTCTTGATTACGTGAAAAAAGAGTACCTGGAAGAAGACGACGAACGCGAAGTCGACTTCGATACGCCGTTGATTTCTGGCGGCATCGTTGATTCCTTTTCCATGGTTTCTTTGAAAAGGTTCCTGGAGACCAAATACAAAATTCAGATTCCCGACGCCAAGGCCACCCCGGAAGCCTTTGATTCTGTGAACCACATCATCCAGCTGCTGCAAGAATTTAACATCCAGTAGGCGCGCCATGGCATTCAACAACGACATCCGCACCATTTACCAGAAAGAACTGGAAGGCATCCACACGGCCGGGATATTCAAGGAAGAACGCATCATCTGCTCCCCGCAGAACGCTGAAATCGAAGTCGAATTTCCGGCCGGCGCCAGCCGCAAGCGCGTGATAAATATGTGCGCCAACAACTATCTCGGTCTCTCCTCCCACCCCGACGTGGTCGAAGCGGCCAGAAAAGGATTGGACTCTCGGGGCTACGGCATGTCCTCTGTGCGCTTCATCTGCGGCACCCAGGACATCCACAAGGAACTGGAAACCAAGCTGACCAAATTCCTGGGCACTGAAGACACCATTCTTTTCCCCTCCTGCATGGACGCCAACGCCGGAGTATTTGAAGCCATCTTGAGCGAGCAGGATGTGATGATCTCCGACCGCCTGGTGCACGCTTCCATTGTGGACGGCATGCGCTTATGCAAAGCCCAAACCGACACTTTCAAACATTCGGATATGGGTCATTTGGAAGAAAAACTCCAACTCCATGCCACGGCCCGGGTCAAACTGATCATCACCGACGGCGCCTTTTCCATGGACGGCGACCTGGCCAAGCTGGAACAGATCGTGGCCTTGGCCGAAAAATACGGCGCCCTGGTTTTTGTCGACGATTCCCATGCCAGCGGTTTCATCGGCAAAACCGGCCGCGGCACCCACGAGCACTGCGGCGTGGTCGGCAAAATCGACATCATCACCACCACCCTGGGCAAAGCCCTGGGTGGCGCTTCGGGAGGCTGCGTCTCCGGCCGGCGCGAACTTGTGGAAATGTGCCGCCAGAAAGCCAGGCCCTACCTGTTCTCCAACACCATCCCGCCGGTGGTGGTTTCGGGCGCCATCGCCGTGCTCGACATCATCGCCAAGACCACCGAACGCCGCGACAAGCTGGAAAGGAACACCGCTTTCTGGAGAAAGGGTTTGACCGAGGCCGGACTGATCATCAAGGAAGGCGAAACGCCGATCGTACCGGTGATGCTCTTCAACGCCAAACTCTCCCAGGATTTTGCCAAGGAACTCTACCAGGAAGGCATCTACGCGGTAGGTTTTTTCTTCCCGGTCGTGGCCAAGGGGCAAGCGCGCATCCGCACCCAGCTTTCGGCCGCCCACGACCAGCACCACCTGGACAAGGCCCTGGCCGCCTTCACCAAGGTCGGCCGTAAATTCGATATCCTGCACAAGAGCAAACAGCAAATCATCGATCAATTCGGAATGTAGAGCTGTGATCCTAAGCGAAAAAATCGGCCAGATGCTACTGATCGGTTTCCGCGGCCTGGAAACCGCCGCCGGGTCACCGGTGATTCAAGACATTCAGGCCGGCCGCATCGGCGGCGTGGTCCTGTTCGACCGCGACCTTGCCCTGGGAACAGCAGAGCGCAACATCCACTCTCCCAAACAGGTCAAAGCCCTGATCGACTCCCTGCAATCCCGGGCCGCCATCCCCTTGCTGATCGCCGTGGACCAGGAGGGCGGACAGGTGGTCCGCTTGAAGGAAAAATCTGGTTTCCCAGCCACAGTATCAGCGCAATACCTGGGCCAAGTGGATGACACGGAGCTGACCCGCGGTTACGCCGAGCGTACCGCTGCCGCCCTGGCTGCCTGCGGCTTCAACCTCAATTTCGCACCGCTGGTTGATTTGAACATCAACGCTGAAAACCCGATCATTGGCAAATATGAGCGCAGCTTTGGGGCCGACCCTGACACAGTGGTCCGTCACGCCCTGGCAGTGATCGAAGGCCACCGCCGACACGGCGTGACCTGTTCCCTAAAGCATTTTCCGGGCCACGGCAGCTCGCGCCAGGATTCCCATCTCGGTTGCACCGACGTCAGTGACACCTGGGACGCAATGGAATTGCAGCCTTACCGCGAAATCATCGCCCGTGGCCAGGCTGACATCATTATGACCGCCCATATCTTCAACCGCCGCCTGGATCCCGAATTCCCGGCCACCCTTTCGAAAAAAACCATCACGGATCTGCTGCGCGAAAAAATGCGATTTGCCGGTGTAATCATTTCCGATGACATGGAGATGAAGGCCATCAGCGATTTTTACAGCCTGGAAACGGCTCTGGAGTTGGCGCTGAACGCCGGCATCGACATCATCATGTTCGCCAACAACCAGGTTTATGATGAATCCGTAGCCGCCCGGTCCGGAGAAATCATCGCCAGGCTCATCGCTGCCGGCCGCGTCAGCGCCGCGCGCATCGAAGCATCCTGCCAACGCATCCTGGATTTTAAATTCAACAAATTGCCCAAGCAGCTCATTTAATCGACGACTTGGCCAAAAATCCCGGCAGCGAAATCATGTTGCCAAATGCTTAGAGGTTTCATCGAGTAACTCTCTGCAGTTCACTCTGACATCTTTATTTCTGAGCCGTTTTGGTGTAAAATCAGGCAGGCAAGGAGAACCCATGTATCAACGAGTGAAATATGATTTCAACCAGGAATTGATGAAAATCAAGGATGCGGGACTGTTCAAGGAGGAAAGACTGATCCTTTCCAGCCAGAAACCCGCCATCCATGTCTCTTTTCCGGCCGGCGCCGAACCCAGGGAAGTGCTAAATTTCTGCTCCAACAACTATTTGGGCTTGGCCAACCATCCCGACCTCATCCATGCCGCCCACCAAGCCCTGGACCACTACGGCTTCGGCCTGGCCTCGGTACGCTTCATTTGCGGCACTCAGGACCTGCACAAAAAACTGGAAGAAAAAATCTCAAACTTCTACAGCACCGAAGATACCATCCTCTACTCCTCCTGTTACGACGCCAACGGCGGCCTGTTCGAAGGTCTGCTCGGCACCGAAGACGCCATCATCACCGATGCTTTAAACCACGCCAGCATCATTGACGGCATCCGCTTGTGCAAAGCCAAGCGTTTCATCTACGAGCATTCAGATATGCAGTCGCTGGAAACCGCCTTGAAAAAAGCCCGCGAAGGCATGGATATCTGGGACGGCCCTGGCCTGGCCAAAGAACCTGTCCCGGCCCGCAACATCATAATTGCCACTGACGGCGTTTTTTCCATGGACGGCGACATCGCCGATTTGAAACACATCATTGAACTGGCCAACACCTACGACGCCCTGGTCATGGTCGACGACTCCCACGCCACTGGGTTTTTAGGCAAAACCGGCCGCGGTTCCATCGAATACAATGAAGTGCTCGGCAAGGTGGACATTATCACTTCTACTTTGGGCAAGGCCATGGGTGGAGCTTCCGGAGGATTTACCAGCGGCCACCGGGAAATGATTGAAATCCTGCGCCAGAAATCACGTCCCTACCTGTTTTCCAACACCCTGGCCCCGGCCATCGCCGCTGCCGGCATCGCCGCTTTCGATCTGCTGGAAAAAAGCGACGGCTTGCGCCAGCAACTGATGGAAAACACCCTGACCTTCAGGCGGGAAATGGGCCGGCTCGGCTTTGACATCAACGAAGGTAGCCACCCTATCGTCCCCATCCTGTTCCGCAAATTCGCCAATGATGCCCAACTGTCGCAACTGCTGGCCCGCGATTTGTATGCCGAAGGAATCTTCGTGGTCGGTTTCTTTTTCCCGGTCGTGCCGCGCGGCCAATCACGCATCCGGGTGCAGATTTCCGCGGCCCATTCCCCGGAACACATCGAAAAAGCCATCACCGCGTTCGCCAAAGTGGGCCGCAAACACGGAGTCATTTGAAACCGCTGGCAGCAAACATTATTAACGCGACGAAAAACCAGTTTTTAAATTAACCTAATTGTGTTATAATGAAGAGAAACTAAAGGAATTATAAAGAGACAATGAATAAAATAAAAGCAAAAGCACCGAAAGGAATCCTGTTCTGGCTCATAGCGCTGGTCATTCTTATTATGCTGTGGAACATGCTGAGCAACGTTTCCAACAGCAAATCCAAGAAACTTACTTTTTCCGAATTCATGGACAAGGTCGAAAACGACCAGATATCGAGCGCCCTGATCACCGGTAACGTCATCGTCGGTGACATGAACCCGGAAGAGGGAACCAATTACACCCGTTTTGAGTCCAATATTCCCCAGGATTACCCCGAATTGATCAATAAACTGCGCCAGCACAAAGTTAATATCGAAGTAGAAAAACTGAACAAAAACGAATGGCTGGGGATCATCCTTTCCTTGGCCCCTTTTTTAATTATCATTGTTTTCTGGGTGATGATCATGCGCCAGCAGGGCGGAAACAAGGCCTTCACTTTCGGTAAAAGCAAGGCCCGCATGTTTTCCGGCGACAAAAACAAGACCACTTTCAAGGATGTGGCCGGGGTCGAAGAAGCCAAGGAAGAACTGGAAGAAATCATCGAATTCCTCAAAGAACCGAAAAAATTTCAACGCCTTGGCGGGAAAATCCCTAAAGGCGTGCTGCTGATAGGCCCGCCGGGAACAGGAAAAACCCTCCTGGCCAAGGCCATCGCCGGCGAAGCCAATGTGCCTTTCTTTTCCATTTCCGGCTCCGATTTTGTCGAACTGTTCGTCGGCGTCGGCGCTTCCCGGGTACGCGACATGTTTGATGAAGGCAAAAAACACGCTCCCTGCATGATGTTTATCGATGAAATAGATGCCGTGGGCCGTCAGCGCGGCACCGGCCTGGGCGGCGGCCACGATGAGCGCGAACAGACCCTGAATCAGTTGCTGGTGGAAATGGACGGTTTCGATGCCAACGAAGGGGTAATTATCATCGCCGCCACCAACCGCCCCGATATTCTCGACTCGGCCCTGCTGCGCCCTGGTCGCTTTGACAGGCGCATCGTAGTTTCCATCCCCGACGTCAAGGGCCGCGAAGAAATTCTCAAAGTGCACACCCGCAGCACCCCTATGGCCAAGGACGTCGACCTGAAGGTACTGGCCCGCTCCACTCCGGGTTTCACCGGCGCTGATATCGCCAACATGGTTAACGAGGCCGCCCTGTACGCTTCGCGTAACGGTAAAAAAAGTATCGACATGGAAGATTTCGAATACGCCAAGGACAAGGTCCTGATGGGCAGCGAAAGAAAAAGCATGATCATTTCGGAAGAGGAAAAACGGATCACCGCTTATCATGAAGCCGGCCATGCCTTGATTGCCACCTTGGAAAAGGAGGCCGACCCCTTACACAAGGTTTCCATCATTCCGCGCGGCATGGCCCTGGGTCAGACCCAGCAACTGCCGCTCAACGACAAATACACCTATTCAAAAACCTACCTGGACGCGCAACTTGCGGTTTTAATGGGCGGACGCATTTCCGAAGAAATTTTTCTTGGCATCCTCACCACCGGCGCCGGCAACGATTTTGAAAAGGCGACCTCCATTGCCCACAAAATGGTCTGCGAATGGGGTATGTCATCGCTCGGCCCCCTGACCTTCGGCAGAAAAGAGGATATGATTTTTCTGGGCCGCGACCTGATGTCCCATAACGAATATTCCGAAGAGACCTCACAGCTGATCGATATAGAAATTAAAAAAATCATCGACGAGGCCTATGGCCATTCCAAAAAAATCATTCTGGAAAACCGCGAAAAACTTGAAATCATTGCTCTGCAGCTGCTGGAAAAGGAATCCCTGACTTCCGACAATATTGCCGCCATTCTCGGCACTCAGAAAGATCCCGACTTGGTACAACCGAAAAAAAGAAAAAACAAGAGCGAAACCAAACCACAAACCCTGGAATAGATGATCATTGAAAACATCATCAACGCTTTTGCCAAATTCAATCTGAAGGATATTCTGGATGTTTTTCTCATTTTTCTGCTGATTTACTACCTGCTGCTGCTGATCAAAGGTACCAAGTCTTATCAGATGGCGCTAGGGCTGATGCTGATAGGTCTTTGCGCTTTGATCACCGAGTTGCTCAAACTGACCGCCTTCGCTTTTATATTGAACAAATTCTTCACCTATTTGATTTTCGCCATCATCATTCTGTTCCAGGGGGAATTGCGCAAGATACTGGCTGAAATCGGCAGTAAGCTTAAAACCAAATTCATCCCCACCGACATATCGCACATCCGCGATGAAATTGTCAACGCCGTCGTGGCTATGTCACTGGGAAAAATCGGCGCTCTGATCGCCATTGAAAGAGAAATCAAGCTGAAATCATACATTGACAAGCATATCAAACTCGACGCCCTGATTTCCAAGGACATGCTGTTGACCATTTTTTCACCCAACACCCCCCTGCATGACGGAGCGGTAATCATTTCCGAAGGCCGCATCGCCGCCGCCAACTGCTTTTTTCCTTATCCGCCGTTGCTGGAACTGACTCCAGCCGGAGGCAGGCATCTGGCGGCCATCGGCATCACCCAGGAAACCGACTGTATCACTATTGTCGTCTCGGAACAAACCGGAAAAATTTCTTTGGCCGCCAAAGGCGAACTGATCCGCGGCCTGGATCGCGAGGGCCTGAAAAACAGGCTGAAATTCTTTAAAATCTAACATGCCGGAAAAATTGAAAAAACTCTTTTTAAACAATTGGGGCTTGAAAACCAGCGCCTTGCTGCTGGCTGTTCTGGTATGGGCAATCATCAGCGGCCAGGAAAAGACCTACTCGGAAAAAACGCTGAAAATCCCCATCGAAATTATCAATGTCTCCCCCAACATGGAAGTGGTCAATCTCCAACCAGAAGAAGCTAGTGTAGCACTGAAAGGTACCGCAAATCTCATTTCAAAAATAGGCCCCGAAAACATGGCCATCAAAATCGACCTGAAAAACATCAAAGAGAGCAGCAAACTGAATTACTTCGTTGAGGATTATTTGGAAATTCCTCAGGGAATTCAGATCATTTCCCTCCACCCCAAAATGATCGAAGTTTACGTTGAGGAATTTGATACCAAGGAAGTGCCGGTTAAAATTCGTTTCCGCGGCCAGTTGAAAGAACCGCTGAAAATGAAAGAAGCCAAAGTTATCCCTGACCGGGTTACGATCATCGGCTACAAATCGCAACTCAACAGCATTACTGTGGTACTAACCGAGGAAGTCAATTTGGACGAAATAATGGCGAGCCAAACGCGCAAGGTTGCCTTGAAACAAACCCGGAATATTTTAAAATTTCGGGATCGCCGTGACGTGGACCTGCTGCTGGAAATTGAAAACATTCCGACTAAAAAAAATGACAGGTAATCTGTTCGGCACCGACGGCATTCGGGGAATGGCCGGGAAATTCCCCCTTGACGAAGTTACCCTGATCAAGCTGGGTCAAGTCATAGCTTCCCTGGCCGCCAATCCCAGAATCGCCATCGGCCGCGATACCCGCGAATCGGGAGTGGCGATTGAAAATCACCTGTCCCGCGGTCTGGCCAAAAATGCTCAAATCTATTCCAGCGGAGTTATCCCCACTCCAGGCTTGGCCTACCTGACTCGAAAACTGGGATTTCACTTCGGAATCATGATTTCCGCTTCGCACAACCCCTACCGCGATAACGGCATTAAAATATTCAACCACCGCGGTGAGAAAATTTCCGCCAGCCTTGAAAAAAAAATCAGTGCCGAACTCAAAACTGCAATAAAAATAGCCCCAGGCAAGCCTGTAATCAATACAATTGATCACTACCATGAATATATGGATTTTCTTTTGGCCAATGGTCGGAACCTGAAACCCGGAAAAACCAGGATCGTTCTGGACTGTGCCAACGGGTCCGCTTCCCTGATCGCCCCCGCCCTTTTCCGGCGTTTGGGGCTTAACCAGCTGGTAAGTCACGACCATGCCGACGGCAGGAACATCAACGCCGGTTGCGGCTCAACTTACCCGCAAACACTGAAAAATATTGTTGCCAAGGAAAAAGCCGATCTGGGCATGGCCTTTGACGGCGATGCCGACCGGATTATTTTTGTTGACCACGATGGTCAAATCCTGACCGGCGATCATACGCTGTATGTCATGGCGCAATATTTACGCTGCAGCGAACCCCTGTTCAATTGCCAGGTAGTCGGCACGGTCATGGCCAATTTGGGATTGGAAAAAGCACTTGCCGCCAATGGAATCGAATTTTTACGTACTGACGTCGGCGACAGTTGCGTATACCGGCAGATGAAAAAAAGCGGGGCTATCCTGGGTGGTGAACCGTCCGGGCACATAATTTTAAAACACCTGCAAACTACTGGAGACGGGCTTCTGGCCGCGCTTTTTTTCCTGAAGGCCATGGATTATTTTAAATGGAGCTCCAGTGATGTCCGCCGCCAGTTATGCTTGTTTCCTCAACAAATCATCAATATCCCCATCCGGCATAAAAAAAACCTTGCCCGCTGGAAAACGCTCGCCCAGGCCAAAAAAGAATTTACGGAAAAACATGACAGCCAGGCGCGGCTGCTAATCCGCTACTCCGGAACCGAACCCGTAATCCGGATCATGATGGAAGCCCGAGACATGGGTGTCATTGAAAATAAATTGCCATTTTTTACATCTTTAATCCAAAATGAAATTGGAGCCTAACATGAAACTTAGCGTTAATATCGATCACATTGCCACCATCCGCCAAGCGCGAATGACCAACGAACCGGACCCGGTTTACGCCGCCGTATTGGCTGAAATGGGGGGGGCTGATGGTATTACGGTTCACTTGCGCCAGGATCGCCGGCACATCCAGGAAAGGGATGTCGAAATATTACGCCGGGTGATCAAAAGCAAGCTTAACATGGAAATGGCTGTTTCCATGGAAATGGTCAAGATCGCGTTGAAATACAAACCGGACATGTGCACGCTGGTCCCGGAAGCCAAGGAAGAAATTACCACCAGCGGTGGACTCGACGTGATTATGCTTACTGAAAAAATCCAAGAAGTCGCCGGCAACCTGCTGGCGGCGGGAATCAGCGTTTCCTTGTTCATCGACCCCAGCATCGACAATATCAAGGCCTGCCACCGCCTGGGCATCCGCATTATTGAACTGAACACCGGCGATTACGCCAAAAATAGCGGCAACAATTACGCCACGCTGGAACTGGAAAAACTAAAAAAAGCGTTAACTTACGCCAAAAAATTAAATTTTACCCTGCTCGCCGGTCACGGACTGACCTATCAGAATATCACTCCGATCGCGGCCATGGCGGAAATCGAAGAGCTGAATATCGGCCATTCCATCGTGGCCAATGCCGCCTTCCTTGGTCTGAAAGAAGCCGTGGCCAAGATGAAAGAGCTGCTCAGTTGAAGAGAAAATTCTTTAAATTATTATTCTCCCTGCTCATCGTTTTTCTAATCGTAATCGGTTTTATCAGCCTGTCTTTCAAGCAAAGAATAAATACTCGTCCCTTGCCGTCCTTTTATAAAAAAGGCGCTTTTCATATTCATTCAAGCTTTTCCGACGGCCGCGGTGGCATTGATGAAATAAGCAAGGACGCCAACCGCAGCAATCTGGATTTTGTCATTCTCACCGACCACGGCCGGCCGAACCTGCCGGCATCGGCTGCAACCGGCTGGATTAATGACATTTTACTCATCGGAGCATCCGAATTTTCTCTGAACGAAGGCCACCTGGCCGCGGCCGGCTACCGGGTACCCGCCTATATTTTTCCTCCCGAAGCCCAGGAAGCGGTCGATGAAGTAAACCGGGACGGGGGAGTTACATTTATCTCACATCCGTTTGACCAGAAGATTCCCTGGACCGGCTGGCAAGTCCGTGAATTCTCCGGCATCGAAATATTGAGTCTGTATCAACTTGCCAAAAAGGTTCCGTTTTTTAAAGCGGTTATATTCCCGCTGCAGTATTTGTTCAATGCGGATTATGCTTTAACGCGATTGATCACTTATCCGGAAAAAGAATTGCGTTTATGGGATTCATTGAACAAAAAAGATAAATATTTCGCTATTTATGCTTTGGACGCCCACGCGAAACTTGAAATCAGCAAAAAATTTCAGTTCAATTTCCCAACTTATGCAGCAATGTTTAAAATATTGACCGTCTATGTTAAGGTCGACAACGAACTGCAAAAGGATCCGCGGCAAGCCGCAGCCGCCATTATCTCCGCTATGCGCCGCGGTAATTTTTTCAATGTCATCGAATCCCTGGCTCCGGCCAATGGTTTTGAAAATTATTACCAGGAAAAGGACGGCCGACTGGTCGACATGGGTGGAAACGCACAAACTACCGGTGGAAATTTGATTTTCAAACTGCCATTCGATTTCACTACCGCTATCGTGGTTAAAAAAGACGGCAAAATATTTAAAACCATCAACGCCAACATCAGGCAGCAATTGTCTATCCCAATTTCCCAGGCCGGTGTCTACCGCGCCGAAATTTCGCTCGCTGCGGGCCGTTTTAAAAAACTGCCCTGGATAGTAGCTAACCCTATTTACATCGCGCAGCCAGCGGTTGAAAAAAAATTACCGGAAAACGCCGCCAGTATAATTCTGGCCGGCAAGGAAAACTATTTTAGGGTTGAAAAAAACAGCCGCTCCAGCGCCGCTACGCAGTGGAATTCACAAGGAGACGGCCCGCCCATCACCAGCTTAAAATTCACCTTGCAGCCGGAAACATCGACCCAGGTAGATTTTTGGGTGGCCCTGGCGCACAGGGAAAAAATCGCTGGCTCCAATTATCATGGATTTGTTTTTGAAACACGCGGCAGTGGCCAGATGCGTTTCTGGTTGCAGGTCCGCACCGGCATTGGCCAGGACGAAGCCACTTATCAGCATTCATTCCTGGTCAAAGAGCAATGGCGGAAAATTGTCATTCCTTTTTCCAGTTTTCACCGTCTTTACGGCCAACCGGCCTCACCCGACCCAGCCCATATCAACGCTTTCTTTTTCCTGATCGACAATGGCAACGCTTTCCCAGGCACCCAGGGCGAAATATTTTTCAGGAGTATAGGTCTGTATTAAACCCCGGCCTTAGGTGGAAATTTGACAAAACCTCTGCCGCTTTACTTTTTCGCGGATTGTTGCTCAGGCGGATTTTTTTGAATTCTGCTTTTGATTTCAGCGCTGATTTTTTCGATTCCCGGTTGTTTGCCGTTCAGGGCCAGGGAGGAATCGAAAGCTTTGAGCGCCGCCGCCATATCATTGAGTTTGAAAAAAGTATAGCCGATCAGGTTCAACACACGGACATCGCTGTTGTAGATTTTGTTGGCTTTTAGCAACTCATCCAGAGCCAGATTGAATTTATCCAGTCCGCACAGGGCCGTGCCTTTGATCACGTAATAATTAAAAGTGAATTTATCAAATTTTTTCAGTTTTTCCACTGCGGATAAAACCTGGGTATATTTATGCAACTTGTTTTCAATATTGAGTAAAGCCACCCAGCCCTCAGCAAAATCTGGATTGCTGGTAACGCATTTTTCATAAAACAGGTCGGCTTTTTCAAAATCTTCTGCCCCTTCGCATTGCTGTCCCAGAGCGCTATAGAAAAAATAGGGATTGTCTACCAACACCTGTTTGAAGGTCTCAATCGGATGCGAAAGCTTCTGCATTGGGGAAATTGTAAAATCAGTATTTTGGGTATCCACAATGATACCCATAGGATTGCTCAGGCGTATTTTCAATTCATAGTAATCGGAATATAAACCGCTTTTATCAATGGGAAAAATCAGGTTGATGTTTCTGGCATAAGGCCGATCATTCAACGGCACTTTTACCGTGCGGCTGAATTTTTTCCTCTCATTCAATCCTTTTAACTCCAACTCGACCACGCCCTTTTCCCACATCTCACGGGTCAGGTTGTAAGCGCCTATCAAAACCAGGGGCGTGTCATTGAGGCTGAAGGTTCTTTCAGGATTCACGGATAATTTTTTGTTAAAAAACTTGTAGGGATGGAAGAAATTGTTATTTTCCATTTCCTCTTTGTAACCCAGAACCGGAGTAGCCAAATAAGGCAAGTCGCCGCTTACTGGTACTTTAATAATCTGATCGAAGTAGGTAAATTCCTTGCCTACAGTATTCTCAATGAAAACCACAAGCTGATATTCGCCGGGAATTACCGGGAAGGAATCATGAACCACTACACCGCCGCCTTCCAGTTCGCCTATTTTATCTGGTTCGAAATAAAACTCAAAATTCTTGGCATATTGGTAAATGATTTTCTCGCCTTTGCGCATGCTGACATTCAAATTTAAATTAAAAAAGTATTTGTCCTTGTCATCATTGTAGCCGAGGGATATTTTTTTCGGCCGAATGGAAATATTAATAAAATTATAGTCATAGCGTTCCTCGCGGGTGATGGATACCAAGTGGGAATTTTCGATAAAATTGGCGGAAGATTCAAGATTGACAAACCCCTTGTATTTAAGAAAATTGGTAGCATACGAGACGTTCAACTTTTTGATCGGTGATTCATAAATGTTGGCCAGGATGAAAGAGTTGCGCGTGGACGGCCTGAAATTGGCCGAACCATCATCCGGGAGCATCGACATGGAAGGCCCGGCCAGAGTGGGCGCCACCTCACGGATTTTTTTATATATTGCAGCATAATCGTTTTTATCGATGGAATTATCCTGCACCAACAATTCTGCTGGCCCATCACTGGACGGATTATAAAGTTTCCACTCACCGGCCCCTAAGCGCTTGTAAAAAACAACGTTGAAATACGTCGGAAGACCTAGGCTGGCATCGCCATAATAATACCACACTTGGACTGGATTGAGTCCCATTTTGTCATCAAACCGTTCCAGGCTGCTGGGCTTGCCGAGGGTCATGTAGATTTGTCCCTGATTGGTCATCCAGCCGGGACGGGAGGTACCGCGTTTGAAATATTCATTGACATAGGCAAAACGTTTTTCGATTTCATCCTTAAACTCGTTCTCTGGGGTGCCCGGAGTGGGATCGCGTTGCAGCCAGAAAATAGTGATAAAGGCATCGCGGTCACGGTCATTGGTCAATTTTAAAAAGACCTTTCGTTCTTCTTTGAAAGTGATGTAAGTGATCATGTTCAACCAATTCTGGTATTTGGCTTCTAAATTTTTGGGCGACTGTTCCATTTCTCTGTCCGGCAATTTATTTTCCACAATTTGCGAGTTTTCAGCGGCAACGGCAACAACCGCTGCGATCACGAACCATATCAAAAGCAATATTTTTTTCATGAACAAATTATAAATTGCTTGGCTGCCAAAGTCAAACCCGGAGCGGGATTCCCGAGTCGCGGCAGCAATGATCTCCGGATGAAAAAAACTCGGAATTAAAAAAACTTTTTCAATCCAGATCCTGGAACCAGCCGTTCTCCAGCCCCAGCTTAAGGGCCTCGTCCCGGACCAGATGGTATTCGTCGGGGTGCAGGCGGCGGTCGAAGGGCGGAAAGTCCAGGGCACGGTAAGCGGGAAAATACTGGCTCATCAAGCTTAGATGGGTATCCCGGAAAGGGCCGGCGGCAATCGCCTGCAGCACGGCGAGCGAATTGGCCGTCTGGCCGGGAATGATCAAATGGCGGATGATGGTACCGCGCACGGCCACCCCCTGGCCGTCAAGGCTCAGCGGGCCGGTCTGCCGGTACATTTCGCTGATGGCGGCAAAGGCATTTTCAAAATAATCACTGACAGCGGAGAGCTGGAACCCCAATTGCCGGCAATCTTCCGTAGGACCGTATTTAAAATCGGGAAGGTAAATGTCGACAATTCCTCCCAGCTGCGCAATCACTTCGGCCCTTTCGTAACCGCTGGTGTTATAGACTAAAGGAATATCCAGGCCCTGACCGGAAGCCATTTCCAGTGCACCGAGCAGGTGCTGCAAATACGGCGTCGGTGATACCAAGTTGATATTGTGCGCGCCTCGCTTTTGCAGTGACAATAAAATAGCTGCCAACTGGGAGATGGAATAAAATTTGCCGTGGAACAACTGCGAAAGCGGATAATTCTGGCAGAAAAGGCATTTCAGGGTGCAGCCAGAAAAAAAAATCGTCCCCGAGCCCCGGATTCCGGAAAGCGGCGGTTCTTCACCGCCATGGAGATTATGGGCGGCAATCTTGACATCTTTGAGCGCCTGGCAGACGCCCGGCCGGTTACTTTCCCGATCGGCCGCACACTGGCGCGGACAGAGCCGGCAGGGGCTGTAACTCGTACGAAAAAAATCGCGCTTTTGCCGCCAGTCTGCCGGAGACAGGTTCTTGTACTGAGGAACCATTCAACCGTTCCACTCAAAATCTTTGCCCAGAAATACCTGCCGGGTTTCCTCTTCTTTCACCACCTGGGCCGGGGTGCCGCAACTCAGGATATGCCCTTTGTGAATGATATAGGCCACATCGGTGATGAAAAAAGTATCCTTGACATTGTGGTCGGTGATAATAATGCCGATCCCCCTGCTTTTAAGCTTCAAAATAATTTTCTGGAGCTCCAGGATAGTGATCGGATCGATGCCGGTGAAAGGCTCGTCCAAAAAAAGAAAGCGCGGGGCCATGATCATGGAGCGGGCGATTTCCAACCGCCGCTTCTCGCCGCCCGACAGCTGGTGGGCCTTGGAATCCTGAACTGTCAGTAAACCGAAATCAGTCAGCAGATCGAGTGTTTTTTGCCGGGCTTCCGCTTCGGAAAAATACATTTCCAGAACCATGTACAAATTCTTAAACACCGTGGCTTTTAAAAAAACCGAATGCTGCTGGGGCAGGTAAATCAAACCCTTTTGCGAGCGTTCATAAGAAGGTATTAGATTGACATTTTCGCCGTTGAAAATCACTTGTCCACCGTCGGGTTGGACAATGCCAACCATCATTAAAAAAGTGGTGGTCTTGCCGGCCCCGTTTCGTCCCAGCAGGGCGGAGATTTCACCGGCCTTGAATTCCAAATTGATACTGTCGACCACTTTAACCCGGTGGTAAATCTTGGTCAAGTCGCGGGTTTGCAGCCGGTCCATCACAATCCGAGTTCAGGAGAGATTTTTTGCATGGCCGAAAGACAAAGCTGCAGAAATTCGTCCAGGGTCAGCCCCAGTTTGACGCATGTTTCCATCTGTTCGCGCGAAGCGCCTTTGGCGAAGGATTTCTCCTTGAAGCGTTTTTTCAAAAATAACAGTTCCAGGCTTCGCAGTTTCTTATCGGGGTGCATCAGGGCGCAGGCGATGATGAAACCGCTGGCCGGGTCGATGGTCAACAGGGAGATATCCATTTTAGAGCGTGGTTCGACCCGCAGGTTATGGGCCTTGATAGCGTGAATAATTTCGTCAGCCAGGGAATATTCTGCCAGCAGTTCAGCTGTTTTCTCCGTGTGTACGGCCGGTGTTTCCACCGTGTATTCGTAATCCAGGTCGTGGAGCAACCCGGCCAGAGCCCATGGTTCCGGGTCCTGCTGAAAATAATCGGCGAATTCTTTCATGCAGGCTTCCACGGCCAGGCAGTGCTTGACCAGATTGCGGTTTTTTAAATGCCGCTGCAACAGATCCAGGGCTTGGGAACGTGTCATCGGTTACTCCTTAGAGCATTATAGCAAATTCAAAATTTGTTAGTTTTTTAGAACAAATTTTGAATTTGCTATCTAAGGCTCTTATCCAGCTCTGCTGGGTTAAGATCAGAATTATAAGCCCTTGAGCGTTAATATGCAAGACAGCACAAACCATCCGCCGACTTTGGCGGATATGGTTTGTCTGTCCCTGCAGGGGATATCAAAGTTATTTGCTTCTGATTCCAGCTTATGATAAAATATAATTTTAAGTCAAATAAAAGGGGTTAAGAAAAGGAGGAATTATGAATCAAGTAAATGTTCCATTTAAAGAAAGCGTAGAGGAAAAAAAGTCCAAAAAAGGCTACTATATTATCGGGGCTCTGCTGGTGGTGATTCTGGTTTTAGTTTTTTTTGTCTTCAAGGGTAAAAAGGGACCGAAGACCTCTCCCAAAATGAAACAGATGGAAGAGACCGTGCAGCAGATCCAGAAATTGGAAGCGGGCATCCAGGAAAAGCAGAACGAAGTGTTCACTGTTTTGAGCGAATATAAAAAGAAAACCGGGAAAGAACTGCCTGAGATCAATATCATGAACCTTTCCCCGGAGCAAAAAAAGGTCCTGGAAGAAAAAATTAAAAACGAGAAGGATGTTTCCATTAAATCCCTGCTGCAGGATATCCTGGATAAAAACAACGACATCCAGAAACTGAACGGCCGCCTCCAGGAATTGGAAGCCCTGTTGCCCAAGCCGCACGTGGTGGAAAAAGGCGAAAATCATTATCAGATCGCCATGAATTTTTTGCTCAATGAAAAGGGTGTCGAAAAAAACAGGGCCATGGAACTAGTGGAAAAAACAGCCCTGTTTGAACCGATCATCCCCGGCTTCAAGGTATGGAATTTTTACGCCGAAGACGAATACGGCACCTTCATCACCCAGGGTACAGCCCCTATTTCCCCCAGCCAAATCCAGAGAAAGGTCAAGAAAGAACTTGTGGACGCCAAGGAGAAAGCCATCTCCGAAAAAGACAAACTGCAAAATGATATCACCGAAATGGAAGCCAGACGCACCGAACTGATTTCACAATTGGATCTGCTCAACCAGGAAAAACAGAACATGCTGGCCAAGATGAGTGACCTCGACCAGCAGAACCAAGGGCTGCAGACCAAACTCAATTCCGTTTTCTATACCCTGGATCTGGATAAGAATTTAACCCAAAAAGGGATCATAAAAGGCGGGTTTCTCCGTTCCACCAAGTTACAGAAAGTTGACTACGAAATGTTCGACCAGTCCCTTGACTTGCGCGGCGATGCCAAAATCACCGTCAGCGCCGCTACCTATATGCTGAGCAAAATCAAAGACGTCACCATCTATCCCGGTTATTTCAAAATTGATGTGGATTATTCAGTCAAATACGACGAAAATAATCAAAACGTGACTATCACCATCCTGGACGTCAAGAAATTCAAGAACGAAAAAATCGCCATTGCCATCGAGTAAATATACCAGCGCAGCGGGCGTCCCCCGGGCGCCCGTCTCATTTTAGCTAATCCTGAAAAAATCATGATTGGAATCGTGCAAGCCATAGCCAAAGGCGGCGCCGGTATTATTCATCTCGCTGATAAAACCGTATTCGTGCCCGGGGTTATTAGCGGTGAAACGGTTGAATTCACCATCCAGGAGGAGCAAAAAGGGATCTGGCGGGGCAAATTGCAGCGCATCCTTGAGCCTTCGCCGCAGCGGGTGGAAGCGCCCTGCCGCCATTACCAGGAATGTGGAGGCTGCAACCTGCAGCACATGACTTACCCGGAACAATTACGCTGCAAAAAAGATATCCTGACCGCCAACCTTAAAAAAATCGCCGGCATCACAAGCACCGAGTCTATGACCGTTTTACCTTCACCGCCTTTCCGCTATCGCAATAAAATAGAATTCCAGGTGCAAAACGGGGCCCGCGGATTTTTCCAAAAAAAATCACACCAGCTGGTATCTATCAGCCAGTGTCTGTTGCTGAGTGACACAGCGGAACGCTTCTTGCTTGAGTTGCCGCCCCTGCCAATCGGTAGCAAAGGAGTACTGCAGATTCTGGACAACGGCAGCGACTTGGCGGCCCGGTTGCAACACAGCGAAGGTGATGCCCGCTGGCTGACGCCACGCCATTCGCTGTTTTTTGATTTCCCTTCGCACCGCTATCAGACCGGGCCCGAGCATTTCATTCAGGCTAATATATTCCAAATGCAACCCATGCTGGAATTACTGACTAAACACCTGCCTGCCAACCTTGGAAATGCCGCCGCTGACTTGTTTTGCGGCTGTGGTTTTTTCACTTTGCCGTTGGCCCAACACTTCCAACATGTTCTGGCCCTGGAAAACAATCCCGGTAACCTGGTCGCCCTGCAAGCCAACCTGGAGTCCAACCAAATCACAAACGTCGAGGTTCGTCCGGTCGATGCCCTGAAGGCCGATTTGCCGTTTTTGGATTTGGTCGTTCTTGATCCGCCGCGGGGCGGCCTTTCTGCTGCGGTCATTTCCCGCATCGCTCAAGCCGAAGTGAAAAAGGCCATTTATTTTTCCTGTGACTCGGCCACCTTTGCCCGCGATCTGCGATTGTTTTTGAAGCAAGGCTTTGACTTGCGGGAATTGAAGATTATCGACAACTTCCCCCAAACCGATCATTTTGAAATTTTTTCGGTCCTGGAAAAAATACAATGCGTTTGAATTTTTAAAACTTTGCCAAATTGACTGACGTATGATATTTTATTGCTATGAAAAAAATAATTTTTGTATTTTTTATACTAATGTTCGGCTGGCTGGCCGGGGAAGAAACCCGCAACTGCTTTACCATCTTTGCCGGAAAAGAAACCACCGCCGACGGTTCGGTGCTGCTGGCCCATAACGAGGACGACCACGGCCGATTGCTGGTCAACGTCTACAAGGTGGCGGCTCAGGAGCACAATAAAAGCGATATGGTCACGCTTAAAAACGGCGCCACTTTGCCCCAAATAAAAAACACCCCGGCCATGCTATGGCTGGAAATTCCCGAGAGCGATTTTGCCGACGCCTACATGAACGAATACGGAGTGGCCGTAACCTCCAATGCCTGCCCTTCGCGCGAGGACAAGCCGGAGCTGACCAAAGGCGGTATCGGCTTTATGCTGCGGCGGCTGATCGCCGAAAGGTCACAGACCGCCCGCGACGGGGTGCGCATAGCCGGAGAATTGATTTCCCAATTTGGCTACAATGCTTCGGGACGCACCTATATCATCGCCGACGCCAAGGAAGGCTGGTTTATGCATATTGTCAAGGGCAAGCACTGGATCGCCAGACGCGTCCCCGATAATGAGGTAGCGGTTATCGCCAATTACTACACCATCGGCCCTGTTGACCTGAATGATCGTAAAAATATTCTGGGATCACCAGATATCATCAGCTACGCCATACACCGTGGTTGGTACAATCCAGAAAAAGACGGCGCCTTCGATTTTGCCCGAGCCTATTCCGATCCAAACAACCTGACTGACATGAAAAATATCTTGCGGCAGTGGCAGGGCACCAACCTGCTGGCCGCCAAGTCCCATAAAGTGGAAGAACGTTTTCCTTTTTCCTTTAAACCCCGGCGCGACATCCGCCTGAACGACCTTTTCCAGGTCCTGCGCGACCATTATGAAGGAACCAAATACGATCTCAGCGACCATTATAAAAATGGCTCACCCAATTCGGGCAAAAACCGCACTATTTGCACCGAAACGACCCAATACGCCTTTGTCGCCCAGTTGCGTGACTGGCTGCCCGCCGAAATCGCCCATGCCGTGTGGATCTGTTTCCGCCGTCCCGATACCAACGCCTTTTCCCCCTGGTACGTGTCCATTTCCCAAGTTCCTGATGGATACAGCCTGGATAACATCGAAAACGCTTTAAAAAACCATTTTTCTCCCCTTCCAGTACAGGCGCTGGGAGATCCCAACCTGGCGTTCAACATCTACGCCAGGCTTTCAGAAATAGTTGACAAGCAATACAAAACCAGGATCGAAAAAACTCTGAAGCTGTGGCGCAACCATGAGGATGACCTGTTTAAAGATGTGAAAGACCATGAAAAAGAATTCGTTTACCTTTTAAAATCCAATAAAGCCTTAGCTCAGAAAATAATTGATAATTACATCCACAACCTGGAATACCGGAAATGGTTTTTGGCTTTAGAACTGCTCAGCGAATTTCGTAATTAATTTTTACTAGCCCAGCAGAGCTGCGAAGTCCCCAGCAAGGGGGGATAAGAGCCTTAGATAGCAAATTCAAAATTTGTTCTAAAAATCTAACAAATTTTAGAACATTAAAATAAATTTTTCATACTTTTTATGTAAAAAATTTATTTTCTAAGGTTTTTATCCGGTTTTTACCGGGTTAGAATTTGCTATAAGGTTCTAACCGCGTATTGCCGCTAAAAAACCCCGACCTACCCCATATTGCGTTTGGCCGGCGGTACATATTTTTTTAAGAGCAAGGAAAGGGTTACCACGGTGACCGAACTCATAGCCATGGCTAACCCAGCCACTTCCGGTGGCAGCAGAACATGCAGGAAGGGGAAAAAAAGGCCGGCGGCCAGGGGAATCAGGGCCGTATTGTAGGCAAAGGCCCAGAAAAGATTTTGCCGGATGCGGCGCATGACCTTGCGACTGAGCTGCACGGCAGCTACCGCGTCGCCCAAGTCATCTTTAACCAGGACAATATCACCGCTTTCCATGGCTACATCAGTACCGCCGCCGACGGCGATGCCAATATCGGCTTGGGCCAGGGCCGGCGCGTCATTTATGCCGTCGCCGATAAAAGCCACTATTTCACCTTGGTCTTGGAGTTTCTTGACTTCGTACGCTTTGTCCTGAGGCAGGACCTGGGCGATGATCTTATCAATTCCGAGTTGCTGGCCAATGACAGCAGCCGAGTCGGGATTATCACCGGTAATCATGGCCACGGCCAAACCCATATCTTTGAAAGCCGCCACGGCCCAGGCCGCCGTTGCTTTCAGCTCGTCGGCAATGGCCAGGAAGCCAATCAGGATGCCGCCTCTGGCCACCAAAACCACGGTTTTCCCCTGCGTTTCCAATTGCTGAATTTGTGGCAGTGCCGCCGCCAATCCAGCAATTTTTTTTTGTCCGAAAAAAGCATAACTGCCGATTAAGATTTCCCGTTCGTTGAGCCAGGCTTTGACCCCCAAGCCTTCAAGCGTATTGAAATTCTGCACTTCCGGGAAAGACAGCCGCCTATTTTCCGCGGCCTTGACGATGGCTTCGCCCAATGGATGCTGCGAGTTCCGTTCCACGGCGGCGGCCACTTTCAGCAATTCATCTTCGGAACTATCCAGCGCGATAATCGCAGTGACTTGGGGTTTGCCCACGGTCAGGGTGCCGGTTTTATCAAAAACCACACTGGTCAGTTTGCCGGCTAATTCCAAGGCTTCACCCCTCTTGATCAGGATACCCAACTCGGCGCCGCGGCCGATGCCGACGATGACCGCCGTGGGAGTAGCCAAGCCCAGAGCGCAGGGACAGGCGATGACCAGGACCGAAATCAGCGTGGTCAGGGCGAACAGGAAAGTCTGCCCGGCGAAAAAGTACCAACCGGCAAAGGCCAGGACAGCGATGGCCAAAATGACCGGGATAAAAACCGTAACCACGCGGTCTGCGATGCGCTGCAGCGGCGGTTTGGATCCTTGAGCCACCTTGACCAGTTGGATGATCTGGGCCAGCATGGTATCCTTGCCGACTTTATCGGCCCGGAAACGCAACACGCTGTTTTTGTTGATGGTGCCGCCGATTACGGTGTCCCCTTCCCTTTTCAGCACCGGCAATGGCTCACCGCTGATCATGGCTTCATCCACATAACTGCTTCCAACCAGCACCTGGCCATCGACCGGGATTTTCTCCCCAGGGCGCACCAAAATCTGATCGCCGACTTGGACATCGTCCACCGCGATCTCCATTTCGCTGTCTCCGCGGATGACCGTGGCCGAGCGCGGCCGCAGATCCATCAGTTTTTTAATGGCCTCCGAGGTCTTGCCCTTGGCCCGGATCTCCAGGTATTTGCCCAGGTTCAGAAACGTGGCCAAAAGGATGACCGTGTCGAAGAAAATAAATCCATGGGGCAAAATCCCGAACGTGGCCAGCAGGCTTGAAAGCAAAGCCACACCGATGCCCAGGCTGTACATCACGTCCATGTTCAGGTTTTTATGCTTCAAGGCCAGCCCGGCGGCGCGAAAAATTGGGAAACCAAGAAAAATCAGCCCGGGCAGGGAAAAGCCCAGCATGGCCAATCGCCAATAAAACGAGAAATGGAGCGGCAACAGCATCACGGCCATCAAGGGCAGGCCGCTGGCAAAACCCAGAACTATGCGTTGGCGCCGGGTGCGCAAATCCTTTTCCAGGAGTTTTTTTTCTTTCTCGCTCGCTTCCTCTTCCACACCCAGGTAGCGATAACCCAGGGCCTCGATGGCGATTTTCATCTGCTCCAGGCCGGTCTTTGTTTGGTCATAATTCATAAAGGCCTGCTCGCTGCCCAGGTTGACCGTTACCGACTCGACGCCCGGCAATTGTTTCAGAGCTTTTTCGATCGCTCCGGCGCACATGGCGCAGGTCATGCCGCCAATTTTTATTTCAACCCTAACCCTATCTTTGTTTGATTCCATTTTTTATCCTTAATTTAATTATATACGCAATCGCCATTTTTTTTCAGTAATAAAGACAAGACCATGCTTGGAACCCGATATCTTCCGCAAACGTTAAGTTTTTTTTAGAGCCTTATAGCAAATTCTAAAATTTGTTAGTTTTTAGAACAAATTTTGAATTTGCTATCTAAGGCTCTTATCCAGCTCTGCTGGGCTAGCCTTTGCGGGTCATGCCCTTGGCCATCCACTTGCGGGCCAGGACCAGGGCGACCGGTGAGACCATGGCAATGAAGGCATACATCAGCCACATGGAGCCGGTGCGCATCGGCAGGCCCAGTCCCGGCTTGGGGCAGTAGTGGGCGATAACGTAGCCCGAATACAGTGATGTAACCATCTTGGTCAGGAACCAGGGGAACTGGCCGATGCCCATGTACAGGCCGGTCTTGCCTTCAGGAGCTATCTCGGCCACCCACTGCAGGAAGCGCGGCTGCCACATGGCCTCGCCCACCGACATCAGCACGATGAAGGCCAGGAACAGGTAAACATTCGGCCCCAGGGCAAGCAGGAACGTGGGCAGCGCCATGACGAACGTTCCGGCGATCATCATCTTGTAGACGTTGTTGCGAGCCGTCAGCGCGGCGATGAGCGGGGAGAGGACGAAGATCAGGATGGGGTTGAGGTTGGCGAAGACCTCGAAATTGCGGCTGACGCCCGTTCCGGCGAAGGCCCGGTCCAGGTAATAGGGAATGGTCAGCCAGTTGTGGGCGAAAAGGGTCTGCACCGGGATGAGGATGAAGATGAAAAATACGAAGCGGTTGTCGCGGAAGGGGTGGTCGGGACGCTGGCGCAGGAATTCCCAGATGGCGCCCAAACCACATAGAATGGCCGCGATGAGGAGGAAAGGGACCGGCCGCAGCAGGAAGACCGGCAGATCAATCAGGCCAAAGGCCCTCAAGACCAGCAAGGTCAAAGAGGCCAGGGTCGGGATCAGCCAGGCAATAAAAGCGAGCATAGGGACACGTGTGGTGACTTTCTTTCCAGGCTCAGCCGCTTTGGCGTCGGCGACCTGGTTTTGTTCCGCGGTATTCATCTCCCGGGTTTCCCTGGCAACCCGCTCGACCGCCTGGCGGTCGACCTTGCGCGTGATGACCAGCAGGGTCAGCAGAGAACCGGACAGCGTGATACCGGCATAGATCCAGAATACGGCGGTCAGGCCGTTGGGCGGGAATTTGGCCGTGAACGCGTGCCGGGCATTGGACGAAACGATGCCCGAGAAGAAGGCGCCCAGGTTCATCAGGCCATAGATCACCGCGTAGCCGATGGCGGCCGTCTGCGGGTTAGTGTAGCGCTTGACCCCGGCATAAGCCGCCGGCATGTACAGCCCGTAGGAGGCCACCATCAGCAGCAGGCCGAAGGACATAAGCAGGAACATGGGAGAACCCAGGCCGCTGCCCAGGGAAAGCGTCCCGGAAAGGGCGACCAAGACACGACCCAGCATCATCACCGCCAGGGACAGGGCCAGCGAGACGCGCACGCCGATCTTGTCGGATACGCCGCCGAAGAGCAGCATGGCGAAAGTGATGCCCCCGGTGACGCCGCCATAGACCCAGCCCGAATGGATGTCGTTCAGGGCGATGTTCTCTGAGCAGAACTTGCCCAGGATAGTCAATATGCCGAAATAGACAAGTCCCTCGAACACATAAGGGATGTTGACTCCCCATAGAGCCCGCGGCGCTTTTAAAAAAGCCCCAAAGGTTTCAGCCAGTTCGCGCAACGATTTTTTCACGGCCGCTGCCAGACCGGATGTTTGTTTTTCAGTCATGGTTGTTTTCCTGCCCCTTACGTAAAATGTGGAGATAAAATTCGATGACCACGATCCCCAGCAGATTGAAACCGTAAATCATCCGCTGTAACAGCAAGTCTTCCGGAAAAAGACGGATAACTTCAACCAGGAGAATGGATAGTAAAACAGCAAGCAGTGAATACAAATACCTGAGCCAATGCCGGCGCTCCCGGCTCAGAAATATCATAGCACTCCAAGCTAAAGCGGTAAGAAACATCAGCACGGAAGTGTTCATTTCCAACGAATGGTTCGGCGGATAATATAATATCTGATAAAAGATAAAAGATAAAATGGCGATTACTAAGGGGAAACTTCTTTCCAGAAATATTTTCATCATAGGTTTTTTATCATAAACGAATTTGTTTACTATTGTCAAATACCTCTTCATTCCCAAGTTTAATGAGGCGATTGTTTAATGATTTTTGCAAAGATTTTTTCGATTTTATGGCCCATGCTTTATTTTTATCTTTACTTTTTATTATTGTTCACCTATAATTTTCACGGAGGACACAGTGGAAATATTGAACATCTTGAAAAAATTTAACGGCCAGCGTTTGGACAATTTCCCCGAGATCCACCACAGCAACCTGTTCAAAAGAATCAGGGAAAATTTCCACTTAGAACTGTTTCTAAAGGGCAACAATATGCTGTTTTCCCCTTTTTACACCTTGCTCCGCGGCGAACCATTTGCGGAACTGGACAGTTTCCTGTCCCAGAACGAAGAATTCCTGGACAGCCTTAAGGATTTCATCGTCAATTCGCTTTTCGTCTACAGCGCTGTAATCGAAGAAAACGCCAATTACCTGTCCAGCGAACAGGATGTCATTATCGGCCGCCTGATGCACCGCAATCATTGCCAATTCGAAGTCAAATTTTATTCCCATTACCAGGATGAATTGCAGAGCGCCTACAATGATAAAATCTATCTCGGCCGGATTTTTATCGACTTGAAGAAATTCGAAAAAGATTATCTGGGCTTGAACGAATATTTTCATTCCATACTGGAGCAGAACGCCAAAATTCAGGAAAGGGCGCTCCACAAGCTGCGCTACTATGACGAATACAAAAAACCCTACCTGGACGAGATCGATTACCTGGCCAAGGAGGTCAACTCCGAAGCCCTTGAGCGGATCAAACTTTTCCCCAAAAGCGACTTGAAAAACACCCCGACCGTCGCCCTGGTCGAAGTCATCGACAACCTGCTGCATATCCAGAACCTGATGGTCGAATTAAAGGACTTCACTCTGGAATTCGAAAATAAATTACGCCTGGGTGAAGAGACCAACTATGTCAAATACCTGTTCAAATTTTCCAAAGACCTGATCAACGACATCAAGTACCTGAGCAAGCTATACTACCTGATCAGTAACAAAATATCCAAATATTCCATTATCTGATGCTCAAATCTTCGCGCTGGATCAAGGAACAGGCCGAAAGCAACCACCTGCTGGAACCTTTCGTAGCCACGTCGGTCCGCTCCGGTGTCATCTCCTACGGACTCGGCCCATATGGCTACGACCTGCGCCTGGACAGGACCTACCGGCGTCCGGGCGGCCCACCGGCGCTCATGGACCCCCACCAGGTCAACGAAGCCAATTTCGAGACCCTGAGCGAGGATATCATCATCATCCCCCCCGGCCATTTCATCCTTGGCCGGAGCGTGGAATATTTCCGCATGCCGAAAAAAATTCTGGGACTGGTTTTCGGCAAATCCACCTACGCCCGCTGCGGCATCCTGGTCAACATCACGCCTCTGGAGCCGGAATGGTCGGGATTCCTGACCATTTCTATCGCTAACTGCGGCGCCTGGCCGGCCGCCCTTCATCCCGGACAGGGCATCGCCCAGGTCATCTTCATCGAAAGTTCAGACTTGCCGGTCATGTCATACAAGGACCTTAACGGCAAATACAACGGCCAGGACGAAATCACCGTCGCCAAGATCCAGAAAGGATGAAGGCCTCCGGCCCAGGGCCCCCATGTTGAAAGAAGCGCTCCAAAAAGGCGCGTTCATCAAGCATTGCCCATGTTCGCCCGGGGCGGTTCCCTGCGGCTACTTTAACCTCAACCTGCACACTGGTTGCCCATTTGCCTGTAGCTACTGCATCCTGCAGGCCTACCTAGAAGACAAGAGCCAGGCCGTGTTTTACACAAATTGGGCCGACCTGGAAGCCGAATTGCATAAATTCCTGGCCGTGAACAAGGAAGTGCGCATCGGCACAGGAGAATTGAGCGATTCCCTGGCTTACGAAAGCATTTACCCTACTGCCGCACGCGTTCTGAAATTGTTCCGGCGTTTTCCGGACACGGTTTTCGAATTCAAGACCAAGGCGATCGCGATCCAAGCCTTGCTAAAAGTAAATGAACCCCCCGGCAACATCGTGGTCTCCTGGTCTTTGAATCCGCCGCCGCTCATCCGCGGCGAGGAGCTGCTCACCCCGCCCTTGGCCAGCCGTTTACGGGCCTTGGCCGCCGTTCAGGACAAAGGCTATAAAATCGGCATCCATTTCGATCCGCTCATCCTTTTCCCGAATTGGAAAAAACATTACCGCGAACTCATTCGTCGCCTGGCTAAGGTTATCCGACCGGAGCGCATCGCCTGGTGGAGCCTGGGCGCCCTGCGCTTTCCCCCGGCCCTGAAAAAACATATCTTCCGCCATCCCAACTCCCAACTTTTCTGGGGGGAACTGATCCAAGGCCAGGACGGCAAATACCGCTATTTCAAACCGCTGCGCCTGGAATTGTTTTGTTTTGTCAGGGATGAAATAAAAAAACAGCTGACAAGGGAAATCCCGCTCTATCTTTGCATGGAAGATACCGCTACCTGGCAGGAAATTTTCCCGGAAATTCCTGCCGTAGAAAAGGTTATTAACCATTATCTTTATGAATCAGCCATATGCAAAGTGAAAAAATAAAATGAAAATCGGACAAACTTGTCTCCCGGGACTCCCCAATAGAGGTATCCTTCACGTCAGTCCTTGATCTCCTCCATATCTGCCCAGTTCAATCCTTTTTTCAAGCTGATCTTCAGCGGCACTTTCAGGACCAAGGCGCTTTCCATTTCGCTCCTGACAAGCGCCAGCAACTGTTTTTCCTCCGCAGCCGGGTACTCAAAAACCAGTTCATCATGCACCTGCAATATAAGCCGGCTCTCCATGGTTTTTAAATGTTCATGAATGTGAATCATGGCGATCTTGATGATATCGGCGGCGCTGCCCTGGATGATGGTGTTGATGGCCATGCGGTTGCCGTTCTCTTTGACCGGGCGGTTGGAACTCAGAATTTCAGGGATCGGACGGACGCGGCCGGAAATAGTCCTCACTTCTGGATCTTTCTCGGCAGCACCGATAACTTTGTCCATGAACCGTTTGACGCCGCTGTATTTTTCAAAGTAGCGCTCGATGAACTGCTTGGCCTCGGCATAGCTCACCCCGAGCTCCTTGGCCAGGGAAAAGGCGCCGCTGCCGTAAATGATCGAAAAATTGATGATCTTGGCGCGCCGGCGCAATTCACTGCGCTGGGAAAAAAGGTCGGCACCGAACACCAGGTCGGCGGTGTGCTGATGAATATCCATTTCCTGGGCAAAGGCCGCCATCAGATTTTCATCTTCGGAAAAATGGGCCATGACCCGCAATTCGATCTGGGAATAGTCGGCAGATAGCAGTAGTCGGTTCGTTCCGGCAATAAAGGCTTGGCGCAGGTTGAGACCGGCAATTTCTCCGACCGGAATATTCTGCAGGTTGGGATTGGATGATGAAAGGCGACCGGTGGCCGTGACCGTCTGGTTGAAAGAAGTATGAACGCGGCCATTTTCGTCATGGTTGTCCAGCAGGCCCTGGACATAGGTGGAAAGCAATTTCTTATAGGTCCGGTAGGCGATGATTTTTTCGACGATGGGAAAGCCTTTTAGCTCGTTTAAAACATCAATATCGGTCGACTGGGCCTTGGTTTTGCGGGTTTTCTTGCTCAGCGGCAGATTCATTTTTTGGAAGAGCAGTTCGGCCAGCTGCTGGGAAGAATTAAGGTTGAAATCATAGCCAGCCATTTGCTGTATCTCCTTTTCAATGGCGGAGATTTGTTCCTTAAGCCGCACGGCAGCTTTCTTTAAAAAATCACAATCGACCTTGATCCCTTGCCATTCCATGTGCAACAGGACCTCTACCAGGGGGATTTCAATTTCCCGGTACAAGTTCAGCAATTTTTTTTCACGTAAAATTGGCAAGAGCTTTTCCGCCAATTGCGCGGCGAAGCGCGAATCAGCCAGGCAATAACGGGCCACCTGTTCAACTTCAATCGCTTCTATTTCTACCTGGTTTTTGCCTTTGCCGACCAATTCCTCGAAGGTGATCTGCCTGACGCCGAGAAATTCGGCGCTCAATTCCTTTAATTGATGGAAACGGCGATTGGGGAAAAGCAGGTAGGACATAATCATGGTATCATGTTCAATACCGCCGACCGCCAGACCCTGCCGGAGCAGATGGAGCATGTCGAATTTCAGGTTGTGACCGATTTTTTTCAGCAGCGGATCGTTAAAAATTCCGGCCATAACATTTTTAAATTCGTCCCAAGTCAATTGGAAACGGCCGCTGTTTTCAGCTGGGTAGCGGAAAGGTATATAATAACCGGAATCGTCCAAGGCAATGGAAAGACCAACCAGTTCGGCCTTGAAAAATTCAATGGCCGTGGTTTCGATGTCCCAGGCAAAGCTGCCGGCGCTCCTTATTTTTCCGGCAAGTTCCTCAAGTTGGCCGCGATTTTCTATTAAATGCACTGGACTCACCGGATCGTGAAGGATTGGCGAGGCAACCGGGGATATCTTTTTCAACAGGCTGTTGAACTTGAGCCGGCGGTACAATTCGACCAGGCGCTCGTCGCCGCGCACAGCCAGGGGTCCGATCTGCCAATCGCTTTCGACGGCCGGGATATGGGCGAAATCGAGCAGTTTTTTCCAAAACGCAAGAAGATGGACATTTTTTTTGATCTTGTCCTTTAATTTGTTGTCCAGGTTATCCAGATCGTCAAGCAAAGCCGCCAGACCGCCGTATTTTTCGATCAGCCTGGTCGCGGTTTTGTCACCAATGCCCGGAATACCGGGAATATTGTCCGAAGCATCGCCGGCCAGGCTCAAATAATCGACGATCTGCTCCGGGTAGATCCCGAAAAAATCCTTGATTCCGTCACGATTCAGTTTTTGCTTCAGCTTGGGATGAAAAACAGATATCCGCTCAGCCACCAGTTGGAATAGATCCTTGTCGGCTGAAAATATCAACACTTCGCTGCCGGCGGCGGCGTAGCGCCTGGCCAGCAGAGCGATAATGTCATCGGCTTCAAGGCCCGGCTTTTCCAGGAAATAAATACCCCGGTATTCCAGGTATTCCTTGATCAACGGCAGTTGCTGGATCAGTTCTTCCGGCGGTTGCAGGCGCTTGGCCTTATATTCGGGATAAAGGTCGCGGCGGAAATTCTTCGCCTTGGAATCAAAAGCCACGGCCAGGCGGTCGGGCCGCAATTCCTGGATCAGGCTTTCGACCCGGCTGATGAAGCCGAAAACAGCACCGGTGGGCTCCCCCTGGATGGTACGCATGGCCTGGTGGGAATAGAATGAGCTGTAAACCAGGTACATGCCGTCGATGAGCAGAATTGTTTCGGGCATTACTCAGTGGTTTTGGTTCTTCATGTATTCCAGCACCATTTCGTCCAGGGTGGTATCTTCAACATTCTGGGTATCCATGGACAGTAAATGCGAGAAGTTGCCCCCTTTTAATTCAGAGCAAACCTGGTCATGCTGGGATTTCATCAGGGATTTGATCGCCTTGTTTTTTTCCGCGGCAGCCAGCAGATGAGCATACGAGAGGCGGCGCGAGAGCAATATCTCGCCGTGGAGGTAGACCAGAGTTTCAATCGTGGGATTATTCTGCCCTTTGTCTTCGGTTTGAATATGAAAAACCTCGTTGCGGTACTTGATATCAGTGTTATAACCCACAATCATGGTTTTATCATAAATAAAATACTATCAACTGTCAAGGTCGCGTTCTTGCTATTCTTATTGGGGAGGGTTGCAACCCCCTGCGGGGGCAAGCCCCTCCCCTACTCACCTTTGATGAAAGCGCGGACTTGGCGATAGATGCCGGCGCTGTTCAAACCGTAATATTCCAGCAGCTCTTCCCTGGAAGCCAGGGGAATGGCCCCTGCCCCAACCGCCAGAGTAAGGAATTCATGATTGTCCGGTCCAAGCTCGAGGAATTCCCTGTGGATGGTGGAAGCAAAACCGCCTACTGCCGTTCCATCCTCGACGGTGATGATTTTTTTAATTTTAGCGGCCAGGGAGAATAGCAATTCCCGGTCCAGGGGCTTGATATAACGGATGTTTACCACGGTCGCTTCAATGCCATCGAGGCAGGCCAGCTGCTCGGCCGCTTCCAAGGCGCGGTAAACCAGCGGTCCCACGGCCAGGATCAGGGCGTGACTGCCGGGGCGCAGCACTTCCGCCTTGCCCTCGGGGATTTCAACAAAGTCCTCATCCAATGGCACTCCCCGCCCAGGCTCCTTGGGATAGCGGATAAAGACGGGTTTAGCCAGGCGACTGCCGGTATAAACCATGTGCTGGAGTTCATTTTCGTTTTTTGGCGCCATGAGCACGATATCCGGGATGGGATTCAGCAAGGCGATGTCATAAATTCCCTGATGGGTCGGGCCGTCCCCGCCCACCAGACCAGCCCTGTCCAAGCCGACCAGAATCGGGATGCGCATCAGTGAAATATCGTGAATGATCTGATCCATGGCCCGCTGCATGAAGGTCGAATACACGCCCACTACGGGTTTTAACCCGCCCAGAGCCAGGCCGCCGGCAAAATCGAACATGTACTGCTCGGCAATGCCGACATCGAAGAAATTATCCCGGAATTCTTTTTGTACAGTTTCCAGGCCCGTGCCTTCGGGCATGGCCGCGGTCAATGCCACAATCCGCCGATCGCGCTCGATTAATTTTAAAACCGTGCGCCCAAAAATTTCCGAATAGGAAGGGCTTTTCGCGCCGTCAATAAACTTGCCGTCTTCAATATTGAACGGCGCCGAAGAATGATATGAACTGGGATCAGCGGCTGCCGGCACATAACCCTTACCCTTGCTGGTCACCACGTGCAGCAAGACCGGAAAATCGTACTTCTTGGCCGCTTCAAATTCCTTGAGCATCTCACGGAAGTCATGGCCATTGACCGGACCGATATATTTGATGCCCAATTCTTCAAAAAGCGATCCGGGCACGATCATGGTCCGCATCAGAACCTCAACTTTTTTGGCCAACTCAAACATCGATTTGCCGACAACGGGAATCGCTTTCAGGAGATTCTGGATCACTTCCTTCATGCGGATATAAGGACGACCGGAAACCAGGTAATTCAAATGGCGGGAAATGCCGCCGACATTGGGAGAGATCGACATCTTGTTGTCGTTAAGAATGATAATCAGCCGCTGTTTGACCTGGCCGATATGGTTCAGGGCTTCCAGGGCTACTCCGCCGGTAAGGGCTCCGTCGCCAATGACGGCAACAATATTAAATTTTTCACCTTGGCGGTCGCGGGCAATGGCCAGGCCCGAGGCAAAACCGAGCGATGTCGAGGCATGACCGGTGTTCAAAACATCGTATTCACTTTCATCGCGGTCGGGGAAACCCAATAAGCCGTCTTTTTTGCGGATGGAGAATATCCTATCGCGGCGGCCGGTGATGATTTTGTGGGTATAGCTCTGGTGGCCGATATCCCAGATGATCTTGTCAGTCGGGGCATTGAAAACCCGATGCAGGGCCAGGGTCAGATCAACAACCCCCAGGTTTGATGACAAGTGCCCGCCGTTGCGCGAAACCACCTGGACCAGCAATTCCGTGATCTCCGCGGATAATTGGGATAATTCTTCCAGACTCAGTTTTTTGACATCGACCGGAGTAAGGATTTTTTCAAGCAAAGGCATTATTGGCTCCGAAAAAACATGTTTTCTAAAAGTGACAAGAAGGGGGGGAAATCGATTTTCAGTTCGCTGATCAGAGTCAGCGCCTCCCGATAATATTCATCAATTTTGGCTTTGACGGCCGGCAAGCCGAAATACAAAACAGCATTGGGGCTTTGGTTGGACTGGTCTTTATTTAGTTTTTTGCCGACTTTTTGTTCGTCGCCAGTGATATCCAGCAAGTCATCGGCCAGCTGGAATCCCAGTCCCATGGCGATTCCAGCCTTGGCCAGCAGCTGCTGCTCCTCAGCGTTCAAATCGGCCACCTGGGCCGCGGCCAGCAATGATCCCTTGATCAGCTCGGCCGTTTTCAGGCGGTGAATCGTTTCGATTGCCAGAGCGTCACCCCTGAATTCCAGGTCCAAAGCCTGCCCCTTGGCCATGCCATCCTTGCCGATGCAGCGAGTGATGATGCCGATAATGGCCACGGTTTTTTCGGCCGGCAAAGGGGCGGCAGCAATTTTTTCAAAAGCGAAGGTCAATAGAGTGTCTCCAGCCAGCAAGGCCACCGCTTCATTGAATTTTTTATGGACGGTGGGCAGGCCGCGGCGTAAATCGTCATTATCCATCACCGGCAAATCATCATGAATCAAAGAATAAGTGTGAATGATTTCCAGGGCCGAAGCCAAACCTATAAATTTTTCAGAATCCTTTTGGTAAGCGTCCAGCAGGGCCAGAAACAAGAGCGGGCGCAGGCGTTTGCCATTGACCGTCAGGGCATAATGCATGGCCGCTTCCAAGGTGCCATTCCGCGGTTCTATGCCTTTGAGGATTTCCCGGTTAACCGCATCGGTTAACCGCGGCAGGTAATCATTCATTATCCGTTTCTTCAAAATCAGCCTCTTGCATATCCCCCTTGGCGTCTTTTTGCAATATCTTCACTTTTTTTTCAATCTCGTTGAGTTCCTTCTTCATCTGGCCGCTGAGTTTCATGCCATCTTCATAAAGGGCAAACCCTTCCTGCAGGGGCACATCGGGATTTTCCAGTTTTTGCACGATGGCTTCGAGTTTTTGCAGCGATTCTTCAAAATTAAGCGTTTCTTTTTTCATCTCTTACTCCTTGATTACTTTGGCCGCGACTTGACCGCGGGCAAAACGAATGCTAATATTCTCATCAGCGGCCAGGGTAGCCGCGTCCTTGATTACCCGCTGATTGCCATCACTGGTAATGGAATAACCCTTGGCCAGGATATTTTCCGGATTCATGGTGACCAGTTTGGAAGCCAGCACCCGAATTTTTTCCCGGCGCGACTGCAGCCGTTCAGCGAAATGCGATCCGATCTGCATATGAAGGTTCTCCACCTGCCAGCCCTTGTTTTTCAGCAAAGCGGTCAGGTCAAATGCGGCAAAGCGCTGAGCTGTCCGGTTTAAGCGGGCGAGTTTGCCAATCCGGGACTGCTGAAAAAGCCGGTTCAGAGTAAATTCATTGTTATCGAGCTGCTGGGCTTTTTCCAGCAAGCGGCTGGGAAAATCGGCCAGGGCTGAATCCATCAGCCAATGGACCCACGCAGATTTTTTTTCGTGCAGCCGCTTTTCCATGTGGCGCATGAAGGCATGCCTGAAAAAATCGATCCGTTGCAGGAATTCATCCTTTTTCCCGACTACCAGTTCGGCGGCGGCCGACGGGGTGGCGGCGCGCAGATCGGCGACAAAATCGGCAATGGTGAAATCGGTCTCATGGCCAACCGCTGAAATCAGAGGAATCCGGCTGTGGTAAATGGCTTCGATCACCGGCGCTTCGTTGAAAGCCCACAAATCTTCGTAACTGCCCCCGCCCCGGCCCACGATCAAGACATCGACTCCAGGCTCGCGGCGCTGGTTAAAAAACTCGATGCCGGCGGCAATTTCAGCGGCGGCACCTTCACCCTGCACTTTGGCCGGATAAATGATGATCTCGATGCCCGGGAAACGCCGCTGCAAAATGCGCACGATGTCGCGCAGGGCGGCCCCGGTCGGTGAAGTAACCACTCCGATGCGGCCAGGCAGCAGCGGCAGTTTCTTTTTTCGTTGCGGATCAAAATAGCCTTTTTCCTGGTAGGTTTTTTTTAATTTTTCCAGGGCGGCGAAAATATCACCAATGCCCTGCAAACGCATGTCGTTGGCGATAATCTGCATTTCACCGCGCGCCGGGTAAACTGAAAGCACTCCCCTGACGATGATTTGCTGGCCGTTTTCCAGCTTGGCGAGGGTGCTTTTCTGCAGATTGCCGCGAAACATGACCACCTTCATGGCCCCGGCATTGTCCTTCAAGGTAAAATACAGGTGGCCCGAACTGGCAAGAACTACTCCCGAAGCTTCTCCCAGCACTTGAATGCTGGCGAACTGGCTCTCCAGGGTCAGCTTGACCAATTGGGTCAGTTCCGACACTTTAAAAATTTTTTCTTCAGATAACTGCATATTGCTGATTATAAGACCTTTTCCGTCCAGTGTTCATATTGCGGAAATGGGCATTTTTTTTCATGTTTAATTATACTCCATCGGCTCCAAATCGGCAACCCGGACCGGCCCCCACCCTCAACTTATGCTTATCCCCAACGGAGGTCCTTGCAATTTTTTCAGTTTATTATTAGAATGTCCCGTGGAAGATCACCGTTGACAAACGAGTCCAAAAGAAATCCATAGGAGGCTGGCGGCAACCATGAAGATTGCGACCGACGAAAACGCGGCAGGGCATGAAAAAACAGATCTCAAGCATGCGATCGGGGCTGCCTGCTTCCGCTTTAGGGCGATCAGCGTTATACCGGTCCTATTACTCATTTATTTCATCTTTGACCCCATCGATCACGGAAGCTTCAACCCCATACTGAACGTCCTCGGGTTCCTGCTCGCTTTGACCGGCGCCGCAATGCGGATCGTTTCGGTGGGATACTCGAAGCCCTTTACTTCGGGCAGGGAAAACTATCTCAATGCCGACAGCCTGAACACCAGGGGCGTTTACTCGATCGTCCGCAATCCCCTGTACATCGGAAATTTTCTCATCTACAACGGCGTCCTGGTCGCGTACTCGAGTCCGGCCGCCCTGGCATTCTTCAATGCCTTTTTCATCGTCAACTACTATTTTATCATCCTTGCGGAAGAAAACTACCTCGAGAATCAATTCGGGGACGACTACCGCGAGTATCACAGGGCGGTCCCCAAGGTGATCCCAAGATTCGCCCTGTACCAGAAGAACGACCGCCCCTTCAGCTTGGCCAAAGTCGTCTACAAGGAAATGAAAACGACGTTCTACTGGATCTTCTTTTACGCCGTGTCCTTACTGGTGAAGCAGTACAAGGTCAACGACGGGGCCATCGAGAACTTCTGGTGGCATGCCATTCCCGTCCTGGCATTGTTCGCGCTGAATCTCCTCCTGAGCGCAACAAGGATATCCAAGCCAGCGTGACGGGCAATCGAAACGCATTGGGGCCAGATCTCGCTATTGGATGTTCGCCTGTAATCGCAATGGCTATTACACTTTCAAAACGGTTTTGAACCTGATCTGCCGTGCTTGCCCTCGCTTGACGGGGGTCAGCCGATTTTTTCTGACGAGGAGGAGAGAGGAGCGACAGCTGCGTCCTTATTGACAGGCGGGCGTGATTTCATCCGCAGCATTGGTATAAGACCGCTGACAGCCAGAAGCAAATTCAGCAGCCGCCGCACCAAAATAACCGCGATGCCGAATTTCAATGGAATTCTGAAAATGGCGAAAATAGGCAGGTAGGTCAGATCATAAATGCCGATGCCGGCCGGTATCACCGGCACGATGTTGGCGAGGATGCCCAGGGTAGTAATCAGAAAACTTTTCAGCGGCGTGATTGCGCTCATGCCGATGAAGAGGAATGTCAGGTGCATCTCCACCACCCAAAGCAGGATCATTGAGATGTAAAGCATGAAGGCTTTGAAAAAAAGCCGGCGATGGCGGGAATAGAAAGCGGCTATGATTTTATCGGTTTCGATCAACTGTTCCCGCTTAACCTCAAAGTATTTCGATTTGATGCGCAATTTTTTCAATGAGTCCAAAATCCAAATGAAAAGCCCCTTCTTTTGTTTACGGAAAAACATGAAAATGAAAAGGGCCATCAGCGCCGTCAGCGACAGAAAAACAATTCTTTGCATGGCGACCATGCGGATGCGCACCAGGGTGATGAACAGGCCGAGGCTCATCATCAGGATGGTGGCGATCAGTTCGATGGTCTTGTCGATCACCACCGAGGCCAGCGCCTGGTTCTTGGGCACAGGGCTGATCATCATGGCGCGAATGGCATCGCCCCCCAGTTTGGCGGAAGGGGTGAAATATCCCAGCGCGTGGCCGGCCAGTTCGGCCCCGAACAAGGTTGAGAAGGAGACATGATCGCTGCTGCAACGGGCGAGAACGAGCCGCCAGGATATGGTGCGTATTATCCAGAATAGGATGCGCAAGAGTATGAGAAGCATGATCCCGATTGGGGAGAGACGGCTGATGATACGCAAAAGCTCGCTTGGATTGGCACGAATGATGAAATAGACAAACATCCCCAGGCAAAGGATGGCGGATACTTTAATTATTTTATGCTGCATGTCCAGAGATGCGCCCAAAGCAAACTTTTATTCTGCGCAGACAAATCGTGGTTTCTACTCGCCAGAGCAGGAAGATGAGATGCAAATATTGGTTCCCTTCCACCAACAGGTCTAAAAGATAATATTTTCTGCACTTGGAAAAGATTGTAGGAGTGATTTTACTGAATGTCAACAAAAAATTCCCGGGCAATCAATTGCGTTCATCTGGGGATTTTAATTTTGCAGTCCAAAACGCGAGTTCAGGCCGAAGAAAAGAAATATAATAACGGCGACTTAATTAAAAAATATATTTGCAAATTGTTTTTTTAATACTATAATGTACACAGGAGAATACAATGGAACAAACATCAACCATGACCATCAGGTTGCCCGAAACCATAAAGAACAAACTTGAAGATTTAGCCCAAGCTACCGATCGCAGCAAAGCTTATTTGGCTGCCAAAGCCATAGAAGAGTTCGTAGCCGCCCAGGAATGGCAGATCCAAGCAATTCAGGCGGCGGTCAAAGAAGCCGATTCGCCTCAAGCCAAGTTCATCGAACATGAGGTTGTAGTAAAGAAAATAAAAGCACAAATGGCGCGGCGGAAAAGGAAATAACCTTGAAAATATTCTGGCTGGAAAAGGCGGCCATAGATTTAGAAGCGGCTTATGAGTTTATTTTGTTTGACAATCCGCCGGCTGCCGGGAACGAGATCAATAAGGTTTTAGAGGCTGTCAAGCGGTTGTCCGGGAATCCCGGCATGGGCAAAGCCGGACGGGTCGCGAAAACGCGAGAGCTGGTTGTCGCCGGAACGCCCTATATCGTCATTTACCGTGCCAAAGGCAACCGTTTGGAGATATTGCGCATCTTCCATGGCGCCCGCCAGTGGCCTGATAAAAACAGAAAATAGCATGCTCCGGGAAATCTTCATCAATGTGAGGTCTGACTGGCAAATGACAAGTTTTTGCAATTATGCAATCTGATAATCATAAAATATTAATCGGAGGGCAAGGAAATTGAAAGAGTTTTATCAGAGCGAATGGCATTTTTTTCGCACCCGGTTATTGAAACCATTTATACTGGTTTTCCTTTTATTTGTTGTCGCCTCAACTGTCCTTTGGCTTATTTTTTCCACCAGCCCAGGTAAAGCACTTGCGGAGGCGCTGAAAATCTCTAAAGCAATCAAGCTATCGGGTGTTGTACCATTTACATTTAAACTCTTTATCGGCCTTTTTCTAAACAACCTAAGCGTAGCTGTTGTCACCGTGGCTCTAGGCCTGGTCCCCTATTTTTTTCTGCCTTTTTTAATACTACTCAAAAATGCTTCCATAATGGGCTATATGCTGATTTTTTTAAAGTGGAAAAAAGTAAATATCGGCTGGGCTATGGCCAGCCTCTTGCCACATGGCATTCTTGAAATCCCGGTATTTTTCTATACAATCAGCTTAGGGCTGATGCTTTGCTTGCAACTCACCCGCAGAAAAAGACAGAAAAAATCGTTTCTCGATATCAATGAGATAAATGATGTACCGGCATTCGATTTTTCCCTGACCCGGATCGTGAAAATTTTCGCCTTCATCATCGCCCCATTGCTATTAATCGCCGCAGTCATTGAAGCCTTCTTCACCCCCTTGTTCATGGGTCTGTTTACCCACTGACCCCTCGTCAGGGATGTACTGCTAGTTCGCATATTGATGCATGCCCGAAGCCGAGAAAATCCATAGTATTGTAAAGTAACATAGGACGGATGGCAAAAAAGTAAAAAGTCTTATTCGTTAGGCAAGTTGCTGACTATATGTCGCTTCGTAATAGCGGAAGGCCTCGATATGCAAGGCCCTGCCGCTTTTGGGTTCGATGTCGACCAGGGTCATGTCCAGGATCTGATTGCCTTGGGCCACTTCGAATTTCTGGTGAATGCCGTTGTAAAATTTGCTGATGATTGGTTCGCGTTTCATGCCGATGATCGACTCCAGGGAGCCGGTCATGCCGATATCGGTCTGGTAGGCCGTACCATGTTCCAGGATGCGGGCGTCAGCGGTCGGAACATGGGTGTGGGTGCCAAGCAAGGCGCTGACCCGGCCGTCCAGGAAAAAGCCCATGGCCTGCTTTTCGGCTGTGGCCTCGGCGTGAAAATCAACCAGAACAATGGGCACGCTATTCTTTTTTAAAAACTCATCGATGGCCGGGAATGGATTGTCCACTGACGGTTCCATGAATACCCGCCCCTGCAGGCTGATGATCAAAACCGGATGCCCGGAAGCGGTATTGTAGACCATGGAGCCGTTGCCCGGAGTCGAGAAATGATAATTTAGGGGCCTGAGAATGCGCTTTTCCGTTTTTAACAGTTCCAGGGCTTCTTTCTTGTCCCAGATATGATTACCCCCGGTCAGGACATTTACCCCGGCTTCAAACAATTCGTCGGCCGTGCGTTTGATGATGCCCAGGCCTCCGGCTGAATTTTCGCCATTGGCGATCACCACGTCGGGAACGAACTTAGCCCTGATCAGGGGCAAAACAGTTTGGACAAATTTGCGGCCGCCACGGCCGACGACGTCGCCGATCAGGATCAGCCGCACCCCTTTACTTGGCATATTCAATCGCCCTAACTTCACGTATCACGGAAACCTTGATCTGCCCGGGATATTCCATCTCATCCTGGATTTTTTTGGCGATATCCTTGCAGATTAAAAACGTGTGGTTGTCGTCCAGCTCGTTGGCATTGACGATGACCCTGATTTCGCGTCCGGCCTGCAAGGCATAAGCTTTGGTCACTCCGGCAAAGGACTTGCTCAACTCTTCCAGTTTCTCCAGTCTCTTGATGTAGGTTTCCAGAATTTCCCTTCTGGCACCGGGACGGGCGGCTGAAATACTGTCCGCGGCCTGGATTAAAACGGCTTCAATGGAATGGAACTCGGTATCCATGTGATGCGAGGCGATGGCGTCCTGAACAGCAGCCGATTCGCCGTATTTTTTGGTCAACTCCACCGATAACGACGTATGCGTGCCTTCGGTTTCCCGGTCAATGGCCTTGCCGATATCGTGCAACAGGCCGGCCCGCTTGCAAATATTGACATTGACTCCGATTTCACGGGCCAGCATGGCCGCGATCATGGCTACATCCTTGGAATGCTCCAGCACATTCTGCCCGAAAGAAGAGCGGAATTTGAGTTTTCCAAGATAGAAATAGAGCTCCGGATTTATCTCCTTGATGCCAAGCTCCAGAACCGCGTTTTCGCCTTCACGGCGCAAATAGGTATCAAAATTACCCTTGATGCGTTCGACAATTTCCTCAATGCGGGCCGGATGGATGCGGCCGTCGGCAATCAGTGTTTCAATGGTTTGCTTGGCTATCTCGCGGCGGATGGGATCGAAAGAAGATACCAGAATCGCTTCCGGGGTGTCGTCGACGATGAAATCGACGCCGGTGGCTGTTTCCAAAGCCCTGATGTTCCTTCCTTCCCGGCCAATGATCCGCCCTTTCATTTCATCGGAAGGCAGGTCGATCACAGTCACCGAAGAAGAAACCACATGTTCGGAGGCTATCCGCTGCACGGCATTGGAAATCACGTCCTTAGCCATTTGCAGGCTCTTGCTTTTCAATTCTTCATCGATCAGCTTCAATTTTTGCGCCGATTCGAGCCGGGCTTCGCCTTCGTACTGCTTGATGATCAATTCCTTGGCTTCCTGAACAGTCAGCCCCGAGATTTTCTCAAGCTTCAGCCGCTGTTCCTCGTGAAGTTTGGTTACGCTATTTTTCAAGTCCGCGGTTTCCTTTTCCTGGATATCCAGATCCCGCTCTTTTTTCTTTAATTCCTTTTCCTTGTTGTCCAGGTTGCTGTAGCGCTTGTCCAGATTTTCCTCTTTCTGGATAAGGCGTTTTTCCATAATGTTCAAGCGGTTGATGTTTTCATTGTGTTTGCGGTTGTATTCATTCTTCCATTCGGCGAATTCTTCCTTGAGTTCCAATATGGATTGTTTTTTGGCGCGGGCCATTTCTTCCAGGTTTTTGGCTTCGAGCTGAATTTTATAGGCCTCGAGCTGAATTTTATGGACCTCGACTTTCCTGTATTCACCGGCAAATAGCTTCTTTTTTAATAAAAACATCCCGCCGCCACCGAGTAAAATTCCAAGTATTACAAAAACAATACCATTAAACATTGTCTTTCTCCTTTTCAGGATGACAAACTGACAGTTAACTTTCCATCCTCATTTTCAGGCGTCAATAATGTATCTATCTTGCCAAGTATCTGCACTAGTTTCTCGTTTTCTTTTTTCAAAAAAAACAAGTCTTGGGCGATGTTTATCGAAGTTAACAGTCCCAGTTTCTGGGAATCCAATTCATTCATCCTGCTTTTGATTTTATTGATTTTATTTTCGACGTATTCTACTACGCGCATGAATTCTTCGACCGAAATATCATCGGCCAGTTGAAAAATGAATTTCTTGCCGGTGATCTGAACTTCAATTTCTTTTGACATTATTCCTCGATCGAATCTACCAGTTCAATCAGCGCAGCGATCTTTTTTTTAATTTCATTTTTATCGCCATCGCGCTGGGAAGAATCCTGCTTGATTGATTGCAGCTCCTTTTTCATTTTCTGGTTTTCATCTCTAAGCGTTTTCAAACTATTTACCAGCCGGCTGATTTTTTCTTCAAGTTTATCAAAATCCTTTAAATTCATGGCCAATACTCCTTATCGTTGAATTAAATGCAATTGCTCCACCATTTTTTTGACAAATTCCTGGTGGATCCCGTTCACCTCGTCACCGGTCAGGGTGCGGTCACTGGCCCGGTAAGTGAAAGCCATGGAAAAGCTGATCTTATCCGCCGGGATGGAAGATCCCTGGTAAACATCAATCAGCTCGAAATTTTCAAGAACCTGGGGTTGCAAACGTTCGATGTGCGCGCTTAATTCTTTGTAGCTGACATTTTTTGCCATAAGAAAAGTAAAATCGCGCCGCGACCACGGAAAACGGTTCCACATCTGGAAACGGCTTTCCCGCATCCTTTCAAACATGGCCGGCAAATCAATTTCAGCAGCGAATACCGGCTTATCCAGTTTGAAAAAACCGCAGACTTCCGGAGACAATTCTCCAAATTGGCCGGCGCTGCGTCCAGGCAATTCGATGGTAAAACAGCAGTCAGTTTTAAAAGCCCGGTGCGCGGCCATTTTAAAAACGCAGGCCAGGCGCAAACGCCGGCAAAGAGCGACCAACAATGACTTGAACAATAAAAAATCAAACGGCTGCTGCTCCTGTTTCCAGTCTTTGCGGTGCAGCAAACCATAAGCTGTGACGGCGAGCTGCTTTTTTTCAGTGATCGCCGCTCCATCTCGGATAAACACGTTGCCGATTTCAAAAAGGGCCACCCGTTCCATAAACTGGTTGGCGTTCAGCGCGGTGTTTTTCAGCATGCCGGCCAGCAGGGAATTTTTCAGCACCGAAAAATCTTTGCCTAAAGGATTCTTTAATTCCAGCGGCTGCGGGTCGGTGCCAAAAAGCTGATTTTCTTCAGGACTTTGAAACACATAATTGATCACTTCATTGAAGCCACTGTCCGCCAATTGGGTTTTTAGCCGCTGGACAATCGCCCGTTCATGATCGACCTTTAAAACTTGGTTGACCGTCAGCGGCATGATCGATTGCAAATGCTCATAACCATGGACGCGGATAATTTCTTCGACCAGGTCCTGCCGGCAAGTGATGTCCACCCGGTGCGAAGGCGCTTGCACCTCCCAACTGTCCTTTTGCTCCTGTAATTGAAAACCGAGTCGCTGCAAAATCGCGGCACTCATTTCCGGAGCCAGGGCGATCCCCGTCAGCTGGCTCGGAAAATCCTTTTCCAGCCGGATGGCTGCCGGCGCAGAAGGGCGTGGAAAAACATCCTGAAAAAATGAAACTTGCGGCGGCTGCGTTTGGTTCCGGGCAATCATGCGCAAAGCCAGTTTCAGGGCCGGCACGGTGGTTTGGATATCCATGCCCCTTTCGAACCGGTAACTGGCATCGGTTTTAAAGCCCAGAGAACGGGAACCGCGACGAATGACCAGCGGGTTAAAACAGGCGCTCTCGATGAAGATATGGCGGGTTTTAGAGGTGATTCCTGAGTCCAGTCCGCCCATGATTCCAGCCAGAGCCAAAGGTCTACCGGCATCGGCGATCAGCAGAAAATTTTCATCCAGAGTGATTTCTCTTTCATCGAGCAGTTGAATTTTCTCGGTTTTTTTGGCCCGGCGGACGCGGATCTCATTTCCCTGCAAACGTTCCAGATCGAAAATATGGAGGGGCTGGCCGCAGGTCATCATCGCCAGATTGGAAATATCCACGATTTGGTTTATCGGACGCAGGCCCAGGCTTTCTAGTAATTTCTGCAGCGCAGGAGGAGATTCTTTAACGGAGATATCGCGGACAATGCATCCAGAATAGCGCCAGCAATCAGCGGCATCTTCAATATGGATGGCAAAACCGCTGTTTTTTTGAGGTAAAACAATCCCGGACAGATCCCGGGGGACAAATTCCCACTGCGGGCACTTGGCCGCGATTTCCCTGGCGATGCCATAATGGGACAGCCAATCGGGTCGGTTGGGCGTGATTTCGATTTCAAAAACAGTCTGGCCCGCGACATTCAGGATTTCAGCCACTTCCAGACCAAGGCCGGCAAGTAATTCCTTCAGCTCAGAGTCCTGAAGGTCAAAGGCAACAAATTCCCGCAGATAATCAATATTGATTTTCATTGTTCATCCAAACTGGCTGAGCAGGCGCAAATCATTTTCGTAGAGCAAGCGCAAATCCGGTACACCGAACTTGATCATGGCCACCCTTTCAATACCCATACCGAAAGCAAAACCGGAATACTTTTCCGGATCGATTTGGCAGTTGCGCAGAACCTGGGGATGAACCATGCCGCTGCCTAAAATTTCCAACCAGCCGGTCCCCTTGCATACCTTGCAGTCGGGCTGGGGTGCCGCGAGGCCCCCGTCCCCCTTGTGGGACTGTTTCCCGGAACACATAAAACAGCTGATATCGACTTCGGCCGAAGGCTCGGTAAAAGGGAAATAACCCGGACGAAAGCGCAGGTTTACGTCGGCTCCGAAAAATGAACGGCAAAAAATTTCCAGCGTCCCTTTCAAGTGGGAAAAATTGATGCCACGGTCAACCAGCAGGCCCTCCACCTGGTGAAAACACGGGGAATGAGTGGCATCAGGGTCATCCTTGCGGAATGCTTTTCCAGGAGAGATGATCTTGAACGACGGCTGATGTTCCAGCATGTAGCGGACCTGCATCGGGGAGGTGTGCGTGCGCAGCAACAAGTTTTCAAAGCCGTTCAGAAAAAATGTATCTTGCTCATCACGGGCCGGGTGGTACTTGGGCATGTTCAAGGCGGTGAAATTGTATTGTTCCAGTTCAATTTCCGGACCGGACACGATATCATAACCCAGGTTCAGAAAAATGTCTTCGATCTGGCGCTGGATATCGGCAATCAGGTGGAAATGTCCCAACGGGATTTCGGATGCGGGCAGGGAATAATCGTTCCATTTGTCAGCGCCGCCGCAGCTGCCGCCGCATTTCTCCTCACTCTGAGCTAGGGTTTTCTCGACGAAAGCTTTAAGTAGGTTAATGACCTGACCGGCCTGCGGCTTTTCAGCAGCGCTAAATTCCTTGAGCCGGGAAAGGTATTGATTGATGATGCCTTTTTTCCTGCTCAGGTAGCGCTCTTTCAGGGCGGCAAAATTTTCAAGAGATTGAAGTTGTTCTATTTCCTTTAAAAACGACTGCTTGACTCCTTCAATCTCTTTTTTGAGATCATTAATCATACCACTGGCTTTACTTTTTCGACAATGGTTTTGAACGCATCCGGCTCAGTGGCGGCCAGATTGGCCAGCATTTTCCGGTTTATCTGGATATTGGCTTTTTTCAAATTGCAGATAAAAACCGAATAACTCATGTCAAACTCGCGGATAGCGGCATTGATACGGATATTCCACAATGTGCGAAAATCCCTTTTACGGTTGCGGCGGTCACGGTAGGCGTAAGTCATCGCCCTTTCGACCGATTCCTTGGCCGAACGGTAATTTTTACGCTTGGCGCCCCAGAACCCCTTGGCCATGACCAGTATTTTTTTCCGGCGCAACAGTTTTTTGTTTCCTCTGGTAACTCGCGGCATAGTGTCCTCCTATTTTGAATAAGGCAGCAATTCTTTGATTTTTTTAAATTCCGATTTAACCACCAGCGTCGATTGCTTCAAGCCCCGTTTGCGCTTGGAACTTTTCTTGGTCAATAAGTGTGAACCGAAAGCTTTGCTGCGTTTGATTTTCCCATTGGCTGTCACTCTGAATCGTTTGCTGGCACCTTTATGGGTTTTTAGTTTTGGCATCTTTTCCTCCTTTTTTTGCTCCAATCATTATATGACAGAAAAACCCCTCCCGCTTGGGAGGCGCTTCAATCTCCGCCATGTCTTTTAAAATTTCCATTACCCGATTGACCATCACATCCAACATCTCTGGTTTTCTTTTCTGGCGGCCGCGCAGCCAAATCGTCACTTTTACCTTGTTGCCTTCTGCTAAAAATTCCCTGATTTTTTTCAGCTTGACTTCGACATCGTGTCCACCAATAACCGGGGTAAATTTAATTTCTTTGACCAGGATTTTCCTCTGATGACGCTGGGCTTCGTGAGCTTTTTTCTGTAGCGCATAGAGAAACTTTCCATAATCGAGAATCCGGCAGACCGGCGGCTTGGCTTCAGGTGAAATTTCGACTAGATCCAAATCTTTTTCTCTGGCAATTTCCAAGGCCTGGGCAAGGGTAAGGATTCCGACCTGATTCTTTTCTTCATCAATCAGGCGGATTTCCTTGGCCGTAATTTCTTCGTTGATCCGATGCGGGTTCCTTTTGGGAATGGGTTTACTGAATCTCATAATTTAAACTTTTTTCCTCTATTTTATTTTTTATTTTAGTGATGAATTCGGGAAGCGCCATCTTACCCTGGTCGCCTTTTTTATGGATGCGGTAAGAAATATTTCCTTCCTGCTGTTCCTGGCTGCCAATGACTATGATATAGGGAATTTTCTGCATTTCGGCGTCGCGGATCTTGCGGTTGATCCCTTGCGCGCGGGCATCGAGCTCAGCACGTAAATCATGTTGCTGCAGTTGCTCAAGTACACCACGCGCATACGGCAGACAATCGTCACTTACAGGAGCAATGGCGACTTGAACTGGCGCCAGCCACAGTGGGAAAAAACCGTTGTAATGCTCTATTAAAACCCCGAAAAACCGCTCCAGAGATCCCAAAAGCGCCCGGTGCACCATGTAAGGCTGGTGAGCAGCGCCATCGGTACCGATATACTTCATGCCGAAACGTTCCGACATATTGAAATCAAACTGAATGGTGGTACATTGCCAATAGCGGCCCAGAGCGTCCTTGATCTTGATATCGATCTTGGGTCCGTAGAACACGGCTTCACCTTCCATACGCTGGAATTCCAACTTGCGCACGGTCAGGGCCGCGACCAGTGACGCTTCGGCCTGAAGCCACATGATGTCGCTGCCGGCATATTTACCGGTAATTTGCTGATCACGGACCGAAAGTTCAATCTTGAAATCATTGAAACCGAAAGATTTGAGCAGGTCCAGCGAGAAATCAAGGACGCGCAGGATTTCCTCGTCAATCTGTTCCGGGGTACAGATAATATGAGCATCATCCTGGGTGAAACCGCGTACCCGCAGCAACCCGTGCAGGGTACCGCTGCGTTCGTAGCGGTAAACAGTGCCCAGTTCCGCCCAGCGCAGGGGCAGGTCGCGATAAGAACGCTGGGTCGATTTGTAAATCATGATATGGAACGGGCAATTCATTGGTTTCAGGTAATAGTTCATCCCGTCGATGTCCATGGGCGCATACATGGAGTCCTTGTAAAAATCCAGGTGCCCCGATGTCTGCCATAGCCATTCACGGCCGATATGCGGCGTATAGAGGAGATCGTAACCGCCCTGATAGTGTCGTTTTTTCCAATACTCCTCGATCACGTGCCTGATGCGCGCTCCTTTGGGATGCCAGTAAACAAGACCCGGACCAGCTTCCTCCTGCAGGGAGAAAAGGTCGAGGGTTTTGCCCAGCAAACGGTGATCACGCTCTTTGGCTTCCTTAAGGAAACGCAAGTGCTCGTTCAGGGCTTCGGCGTCGGCAAAAACCGTGCCGTAGATGCGCTGCAGGGAATGACTCTTTTCATCGCCCTTCCAATAGGCGGCGGCGACGCTCAAAAGCTTGAAATGCTTCAGCAAACCGGTCGAGGGCAAGTGCGGCCCGCGGCACAGGTCAACGAAATCACCCTGTTTGAACAGCGAAACCTCAGCGCCGGTGACTTTTTCTTCCAGCAACTCCACCTTTAAATGCTGCTGGCGCGACCGGAAATAGTCCGCGGCCTGCTTTTTAGACCATATTTGCTTTTGAATCGGCAGATTTTGCTTTACCAGGTGTGCCATCTTGCTTGAAATCTGCTCCAGGTCACTTTCATTGAAAGGTTTCGGCATCAAAAAATCATAATAAAAACCGTTTTCCACGGCCGGACCGACACCGTACTGAACGCCGGGAAACAGTTCGACCACAGCCTGGGCCAGCAGATGGGCGCAGGAATGGCGATAAACTTCCAGCGCTTCAGGCGCATGGGGATAAATTTCACGCACGTCGTCACCGGGAACAGTGGGCGTACTAAGCTCTTTCAGTTCGCCGTTTATTTTAAGGAAAATCGCCTTTTCTTTTTCCATTTATAAATTTAGGCGCGGGCGGTCTCGAACCGCCGACCTCTACCGTGTCAAGGTAGCGCTCTAACCAACTGGGCTACGCGCCTTTACTTTTCCCTGCTTATTTAACCAGTCTTTTCAGTTCTTTTCCGGCCACAAATTTGGGAACTTTCTTTTTAGGGATACGGATCTTTTCGCCGGTTTTGGGGTTTCTACCCACCTTGGCTTTTTTCTCAATGACCTTGAAGGTCCCAAACCCAACCAATGTCACTTTGCCGTCCCTTTTCTTCAATACATCACCAATCACTGCGACCAGTGTATCAATGACTTTGATGGCATTGCTCTTGATGATCGTGGCATCTTTAACCATGTGCTGGGCAATTTCACTCTTGTTCATTTTAAATCCTCCTTAATGATAAAGGTAAATTTACCTTAAAAGCAACCGAAAGTCAATACCAACAATAAAAAAACAAACCTGATTTTTTTCATTCTATATAACCCTAACCTCACCTGTTTCCCCATAATGCAAATATTAATCCGTAATAACCCTGTTTCGTGCGGTCATAAAATTTTGTCAGATAGTCTTTATTGGAAGCCTGCTTGACCACCTCAATGTATTCCAAAATTTCGATGCTTTGATCCACCCGGTTATTAAACTGATAAAACGAATTTGCATTTTAGACAAAAATCCATTACAATAAACTATTCTAAAATGAGAAAATTGAGGAAATTCAATGGCAGAAGAATTGTTAAAAAGCATCATGCAGATCAGCCGGGAGCGCGGCGTCAATCCCGACATCTTTTTTTCTGCCATAAAAGAAGCGCTGCTGATTGTTTCCAAGCGGTTTTTTGACCCCGAAGCCGACATTCAAATTGAAATCGACGAAGAAAAAGGCACGATACAGGTTTACGTCAGCAAAATGGTGGTCAAAGAGATCAGCGATCCCCTGGCGGAAATCAACTGGAAAGACGCCCTGAAATACGATTCCAAGGCCAGGGAAGGCGATATGATTAAAATCCACATGCCCGGTGAAACCCTGGGCAGGGTTGCCGCCCAGACGGCCAAACAGATCATCCTGCAAAAAATACTCAAGGCAGAACAGGAAAACATTTACGAAAAATACTTCCCGCTGGCCGGTACCCTGATGTCTGGAGAGATACGCCGCATCGAGAACGATAATATTATTCTCGGCCTTGAAATGGGCGAAGCCATCCTGCCGTCCAAGGAACTTTCTCCCAAGGACATTTTTAAACGCGGTGAAGTCATCAATTTCCTGATTAAAAGGGTTTTTGTCGAAGGCAAAGGTCCCCTGGTTCTGGCCACCCGTTACATGAATGATTTTGTGGCTGAACTGATCAAAAAGGAAGTGCCCGAAGTGGCCGAAAATATAGTCAAAATATACGCTATTGCGCGCGAACCGGGGATCAAATCCAAAGTGGCCGTTTATTCGACCGATAAAGCCATTGATCCGGTTGGAGCCATTGTCGGCATGAACGGAAACCGGGTTTTGGCGATCAGCAAGGAACTGCGGGGCGAACGAATCGATGTGATCGCCTGGAGCAGCTCTCCCGAAAGATTCATCGCTTCCGCGCTGACTCCGGCCGATGTCGTCAAGGTGCACCTGATCGATCCGGTAAATCATGTGGCTGAGGTTACCGTTAAAGATGAAACCCTGTCGGCGGCTATCGGCAAAAAGGGAGTCAACATCAAGCTTGCTTCCAAACTGACCCAGTGGGATATACAGATCTCCAACCGCAAGTTTGAACATCTCGAAGAGCAGCAAAAAAAACAATAGGAGGGCGCCTATATGGCTACCATCAAACTTCATGAAGCCACCAAGCAATTTGAAATAGCAAATAAACTGGCCATGTTCTTTCTGGAAAAAGTCAACCTGCCAGTCAAATCGCACTCCTCGGTAATCACCGTTGATCAGCTCGAATTGCTGCGTGAATTTGCCGCCAATCCAGAAAAAGTTAAAGCCATGGAAGCTGATTTAAAAAAAGGCGCTGCGGCCAAACCCATACCAGCGGCTCCTACTCCTCCCTCGCAGCCTAAAAAAAAGAAAAGCGGCGCAACGGCACCTCCTGTAGCTGAAAAAATACAAGTTCCAATAGAGAAAAAACAGGCCACGCTTGAAAAAAAGCAAATTCCCCCAAAAGTGATCGAGAAAAAGCCTGCCGAGAAAAAAATAATTGAAAAAAAACAGGTCGAGAAAAAACCCATTCCGGAAAAAAAAGCTGCCGTCGGCGAGACCATGGTCAAGCCGGTTAAAGCTCAAGAACCGCCGCCTGTAAAAATTGAAAACGAACCCAAAAAAATCATCCGCCAAGCACCTGAACCCCGGAAGCCATTCAAGCCAGCTGCGGCGCCGTTCAGAAAACCGCAAAGCCAATACCGCCATCATCGTCATGAACCGGCCGCGGCCAAATTCCATCCGGTAAAAAAGGAAAAACCAACGGTCACGGTGCCCATGCCCAGCAGCATTCAAATCACCGATTTCTGCACCGTAAAGGAACTGGCCGAAAAGCTGAACCTCAAGCTGAAACCTCTTGAAGAAAAAATCGCCCAACTGAAAATGAATTACCAGGGCAACCAGATCATCGACAGGACCGATATAGAGAAACTATGCGCCGATTACCAGGTAGCCGTTGAAATCCTCCCTTACGAGGATTACGTGTTTCAAAGCCAGGTGGCCAAAAGCGGCAGCCTGTTGACCACCCGGCCGCCCATAGTGACGGTCATGGGCCATGTTGATCACGGCAAGACAACTCTCCTTGATACATTGCGCAAAACCAGGGTCGCAGAAAAAGAAGCCGGCGGCATCACCCAGAAAATCGGTGCTTATAAGCTCCGGACCGCTGAAGGAACAATTATTTTCATAGACACACCGGGACACGAAGCCTTCACCAATTTACGGGCCCGGGGGGCTCAAGTCACGGACATAGTCATCCTGGTCGTGGCCGCCAACGACGGCGTGCAGCCGCAAACAGTGGAAGCCATTCACCATGCCCAGGCCGCCAAAGTACCAATGATCGTGGCCATCAACAAGATAGACATCCAGGGCACCGACATCGAAAAGATCAAGCAGGACTTGAACAAGCACAACATCCTGGTCGAAAGCTGGGGCGGCAAAGTGGTTTCCGTTGAAATATCAGCTAAAATGAATAAAAACCTGGACACGCTGCTGGAAATGATCCAACTCACCGCCCAGATACAGGAACTGAAAGCTTATGTCCAGATTCCGGCCCGGGGAACAATCATCGAATCACGGCTTGATCCCCAGTTGGGACCTATAGGCACGGTCCTGATCCAGCATGGCCAGCTGAAAAAAGGTGATTATTTCATCTGCGGCAACAACCTTGGAAAAATCAAATCGATTTTCGATGACAGCGGCAAAATGCTGAACAGCGCGCAGGTTCCAGACCCTATTGAAATCATGGGCTTTGAAGCGCTCCCTGAAGCGGGCGATGTTTTCCAAATTATCGATGATTTGGAAAAGGCAAAAAAAGTCATTGAAATGCGGCAAATCAGTCAAAAAGCCGCCAAAAGCAAGGATTTCCTGGCCGAAAAAAGACTGAGCCTGCAGAACCTTTTTCAGTTGGTGGAACAGAATATCATCCAGGTTTTCCCGGTAATTGTCAAAGCCGATAATTTCGGTTCCGCTGAAGTGCTGGGCCTGACACTTAACCGCCTCAGCCAGGAAAAGCTTAAAATAGAAATCTTGCACAGCGGGCTGGGCAATATCACCGAGAGCGACATCCTGCTGGCTTCTACCGCCGGGGCGGTCATTCTCGGCTTCAACGTCAAGACCCCGCAAAAAATCATTTCTCTGGCCAAAGAGGAAAAAGTGGAAATCAGGCTTTACAACGTGATTTACCACCTGGTCGAGGATATTGAAAAAGCCGTCAAGGGAAAAATCGGTCCCCAATACCAGGAAACCATGATCGGCAAAGTGGAAATCATGCAAAAATTCAAAATCTCCAAAGTGGGCATCGTGGCAGGCTGCATCGTCCGCGATGGCAAAGTCACCCGCAAATCAAAAATCAAGGTCATGCGCGGCAGCGACCTGGTCTTCGAAGGCGAAATAGAATCCTTGAAAAGGATCAAGGACGAAGTGTCCGAGGTCAGGGCTGGAACCGAGTGCGGCATCCGCATTAAAAATTTCAGCAACATTGAGATCGGGGATATTCTGGATATTTATGAGACTCAAATCGTTTCATGATGAAATGAAAATCCGTTATTTTTAGTCATGTCCTACCGCCTGGAAAAATTCGCCAGCACCCTGAAACAGGCCTTGGGAGAAATCCTCATGAAGGACAGCTTGAATCCTGATTTTAAATTTGTCACCATCTCGCGAATTTGGGTCAGCAGCGACTTGAAAAAAGCCAGCATATTCATTTCATCACCTCTCCAAGCCCTGGATGATGTATTGCAGCAACTTGACCGTTCGCAAGGATTCATCAAACGCCAATTGGCCAAAAAAATGATCCTACGCCATATGCCGGAACTCCAATTCAGCAAAGATTTGGCGTTTGCATTCGATCAAAAAATTGCCGGTTTGCAGAATGAGAAAGACCATGAAAGCACAAATAGCTGAAAAAATCAGCAAGGCCCGCACTATTGCCATCAGTTCCCATGTCCGTCCCGACGCCGACTCCATCGGCAGCGGGTTGGCCTTAAGTCTCATGCTCAGGCAACTGGGCAAAGATACTTACTATTATAATGTCGACCGCGCCCCCCGCCCCATCAACCAGCTTCCTGGATACGGAGATATCAGCTTCCGCCAGATTCATCCCGATCCCTTCGACCTGGTCATACTGATAGAAGGCGGCAGCGAAGAACGGACCGGACAAAAAAACCTGAAGAATTATTTTTCGATCAACATCGACCACCACGCCACCAGCAGCAACGACGCCAATATCAACTGGGTAGTCCCGGAAGCCGCGGCGGTCGGAGAACTGATTTATGAACTGGGCCTGGAAATGAAGGTAACCTTCAGCCGTGATATAGCCTTTAACCTGTATGCGGCCATCGCCTCCGACACCGGTTCCTTCAAGTACTCCAATACCACGGCCGCGTCGTTGGCCATCGCCTCTGATCTGGCAACTCGCGGCGGTTTTTACCCTTGCGAAGTCAGCAACATGCTGTTCAATTCCAATCCCCATGAAAAAATTCAGATGCTGACCAAGGTTCTGTCCACCTTGGAATTGGCCCTGGATGAGCGCGTGGCCATGATCGACTTTCAACGCTCATTTCTAAATCACCTCAGCCTGAAAGACATTGAAACCGAAGATATCATTGCCATCGCCCGATCAATCAACGGCGTGCAGGTACTGTTGTTTTTTAAAGAGATCGCTGACAATTACTACCGCATTTCCATCCGCTCCCGTGATAACTTTTCCGCCCAGCAGATCGCCCAGGTTTTTAACGGCGGCGGCCATAACCATGCGGCCGGTTTCTTTTACCGCGGCGAGCTTGCTGCTGCCAAAAAGGAAATCCTGCAGCTTATCCAAAAACAGCTCTAATGATTCATGGCCTGATCGTCATCAACAAGGAAAAAGGAATCACTTCCCACACGGTAGTCGAAAGAATACGCCGGCTCTTTGCTACCAAAAAAGCCGGTCATTTCGGCACCCTTGATCCTCAAGCCACCGGCGTCATGCTTATCGCCCTGGGACAGGCCACCCGCTTTTTCGATTTTTATGTCAAGCAGGAAAAACTGTACACCGGCCTGATCCGCTTCGGTTTTGCCACCACCACCTATGATTCCGAAGGTTCACCCCAGGCCGCCAAGCAAAACATCGACCTGTTCCAGATCGATGTGGAAGCCTTACTGGCCCAATTTCGTGGTGCGCAAATGCAGCTGCCGCCGATATTTTCGGCCAAGAAATTCAAAGGCAAGCCGCTTTACAAGTATGCCCGCCGCCACCAGGAAGTGCCAATCAAGCCTGTGCCAGTGAAAATTCACCAATTGACGGGCCGGGTAATCGATAATGAGACCATGGAATTTGCGGCCCTGACCTCTGCCGGCACCTATATCCGTTCCCTGGCCCATGACCTGGGTCAGAAAGTCGGGGTCGGGGCTTTTCTGCTCGAATTGAAAAGGGAAAGGATCGGCGCTTTCAGCCTGCAGCAAGCGCTGACGCTGGGCGAAATTGAAGCCTTGGCTGCTGCCGGCAACGCCCTGCAAGCGGTAATTCCCATCGAAATGCTCCTGAACGAGTATCCCAAAATGATAGTCAATCCCGCCGGCCGGCGCTGTATCTGCAACGGCATGTCACTGAAAGCGTCGGACGTTTTGAAAATCTTCCCGGCCGCCAGCAACGATTTTTTCCGGATTTTCGACGATGCGGGCAAGCTGCTGGCCATCGCTGAAAAAGAGCCGCAAGCCATGAGTTTCAAATCCTCCCTGGTTTTTCCGGAAAGCGACCCCGGTAAAAATCTACTTTAAAACAAATACCGCTGATACGGGATTGTGATCGCTGTTTTGGAAAGCCAGATTGTGCCCGGTTACCCTTTGTATTACCACATTGGGAGATACCAGAAAGCCGTCAATAACCGCGACAAAGTTCTCGCCTTCTTTATAGGCCGAGGCATTGTTTCTAACCGTAGGCACGCTTTTATCCACCACCCAGGCAAATCCTGAAGGTGTAAAGTCCTCCGGCAACGTCACATACCAGCCGGGCCGCGCCATGGACGCTTTGAAAAGCCTGGGATCGGTACCCGGCAGTCCGTGGTTCCAATCACCACCGGCAATAACATAGTTGCCTTTTTCATATTCATCCAGCAGCCGATTTTTCATATATGCCAGCTGCAGTTTTCTGATCCTACCCCCCTTGTCGAAAACCGACAGATGAGAATTCAGCAGCACCAGTTCTTTGCCACCTTCGACCGGCAGTCTGCTTTCTATAAAGCATCTATCCAGCTCAGCCAATTGCCGCGGCCAGGCTTCACTGCCCGGGAAACGATACCTGACCGCAGACCGGACATTGAAACGGGAAAAGGTCAGCAATCCGCTCATTACCGCGCCCATGGGCCGGGTAAGGGGTAGCGGAACCCATGGCACTTGGTAATTAACAGCAAAAATGGCGCCATAGCCCACAAGACTCTTTTTTAGATGAGTTAATTGGTCAACCCAATAACTTCTTGAGGATTTGACATCGACTTCCTGCAGCACGATCAAGTCCGCCTTTTCCGCGGCCAAGAAACTGGTGATATTTTTCAGATTGGCCAATGTCTGCTCAAGGCTTGTGCAACGCGACCGGGAACCGCCATCCATGAAAAAGTCTTCTCCGGCGTCGAGCCCGCAATAACCGATGTTGAAGGTGATGACGGACAGCGGCACGCCTCTTTCCAGTATTTCAGCCCTGTTATTCTTAATATCCAGATTGATT
>Ga0209747_1000019_pt1 | contig 64254 bp, 54 predicted proteins | sample BarGraNGADG00311_FD_184498 | JGI IMG/M metagenome (GOLD analysis project Ga0209747, IMG submission 184498) | Arctic peat soil microbial communities from Barrow, Alaska - Barrow Graham LP Ref core NGADG0011-311 (SPAdes) (version 2) | ecosystem: Environmental > Terrestrial > Soil > Wetlands > Peat...
GGAAATTTTGTACCAGCTTCGAATGTCCCTTATAATTCGGTTATAAGAAACACTTACACAAATAAAAGCGATACTCTTCAGTCAGTATTTTTTAAGATTACTGCTACAGCTCAGGGGCTATGTCCTTCCGGAGTTGAGACACCCATAGAAGTTAAGGTTCATCCGCTGCCTCTTCAACATTTATTAATGCCCAAACCCTTAACATGTGAGGGCGGGTCTGATGCTATTTTGTCAGCAGTTCTTGCCAGGGGAACAGGTCCTTACTTTGTAGTTTGGGATGGATCGCGCTATCACCAAGAGTATACTACAAGCGCTCCATTCACTAATGCAACACAGGTTAAACAAGGGCAGTTTAGCGTTCAGGTTATGGATCTTTTTGGCTGTAAAAATAGTGACACCACGGTTGTTTCAGGAGCCAGACTAGACTCATGGCTTTATCCAATAGAAAAGCCAGGTAGTATTTTCAATACCACTTGCCCCGAATCAGCAGATGGCGAACTATGGGTTATGGAAACCGGAAATTCAACAGGTACAGCTCCGTTTAAGTACAGTATAGTATATAATGACACTCTTACGGTAGTTAGCGACACGCTTCTTACAAAAAATGTATGGCAGGAACACTATAACCTTCGGTCAGGTAACTATAAACTCTATATGACCGATGCAAACGGATGCACAAACGGCGATCCCTATGAAATACCTATTGTAGCTCCGGATACGATTAAAATAGAATTTGATAAAAAAGTATACCCTGGAGGTTACAATATAACCTGTAAGAATAAAAACGACGGATCTGTTGAGGTAAAAACAGCTACAGGTGGTAATGGAGGGTATACGTACAAATGGTCTGCTGCTGTTGGAAACCTGACCGTAAGTACAACAACAAGTCTGCTCGACAGTGTACCGGCCGGCAAATATTATCTCAGGACAACTGACAGGTTTCTATGTATTAAGTTAGACAGTGTCACCCTTACTGAACCCAGTGGAATGCAACTGGCGGGCAGCGAACTGTCAATCAGCCATGATGGGAACACTAATATTTCCTGTTTCGGGGGGGATGATGGATATATAAAACTAAATATAACCGGAGGCTCTGGTAATAACACTTACTCATGGATCAGTACGAATGGATATATAGGATCTGACAAAGATATCTTCAATCTCAGGTCCGGCAATTATACAGCTACTGTTACCGACCAGACGGGATGTGTTCTCAGATTATTGCCTGGATCAACGTTACCTTCATTCAACCTGACAGAACCTGCACAATTAAACCTAACCAGCACAACATCATCATCGAATGACGGAGCATATAACATTAATTGCAACGGAGGCAGAACCGGATGGATAAATATTACAGTCACAGGTGGTAGTTCAGGAAATTATAAATATATCTGGAGTACAACAGATGGGTCGGGGATTATTAACGGGCAAAAGGATCAGAGTTCACTTACCGCAGGGACTTACAATCTGTCAGTTACTGATTCAAATAACTGTGTTATATCAAAAGTCATTACTCTTACCCAACCGGCACCTATTGCAACACAGCTTCTTGCAACCAATGTTACCTGTTGGCCTGCCGGATTCAATAATGGTTCAATAAATCTTACAGCCTCAGGTGGGGTAGCGCCATATACTTATTTGTGGTCTAATGGTGCAGTAACTAAAGATATTCTTAATCTTACACAAGGACTTTATAGCGTAACAGTTACATATAATGGCAGTTGTACGAAAAAAGACTCAGTCAGAATAAATCTGCCTCCACCATTGAATTATACAAAAAGTCTCTCTGACTATAATGGATATAACATAAGTTGCAATGGAATGGCAAATGGTTCTATAAATGTAACAACAACAAGTGGTGTGGCTCCATTCATTTATACCTGGGCGGGTCCGGCAGGATTCACCGCTTCAACACAAAATATTTCCAACCTTAAAGCCGGGCGATATGTTTTATCGATTATTGATAAAAATAACTGTACGGCAACAGAAATAATTACTCTTATCGAACCGGAGAAACTGGGTATGATATTTAATTTGTCGGAAAGCACGGCAGGGGGATTTAACATCAATTGTAGCGGAGATAACACCGGTTTCATAGGCATTGAACCTCTCAATCAGGTAAAATCAGTTGATTATCTTTGGGCCGATGGTATTTTTGGAAAAACACGGATGAATCTTACAGCAGGTAGTTACACGGTGATTATTACAGATTCCAATAATTGCCTGGCTTCCTCTACAATCACTCTTACTGAACCGGATTCTATAAAGCTTAAATTCGATATAACCCAGCCGCAATGTCCAGACAAGCCGGATGGAGAGATTAGGTTAAATGTAACCGGGGGTGTAAGAGGAACTGAGTATACTTACCTATGGTCTGATAATTCCACAAACCCGACAATTTCAAATATTCTAAGAGGTTATTATAAAGTCAGGGTTAAGGATATGAATGGATGTTCCATTAGAGATTCGGTAATAATTGAACCAAGGAACGAGACCTGTCTGATAATTCCAAATGCAATATCAGCCAATGGTGACCTGATTAATGATGAGTGGAATATAAAAGAGAAAGAGTTGTACCCGGAGATGGAAGTGATAATCTTTAACAGGTGGGGCGAGACTGTCTGGAGATCGGAAAAAGGATATGCACGTCCATGGGATGGAACAAGCAATGGAGCTCCACTTCCTATTGATTCGTATCATTATATAATTGATTTACATAATGGATCGAGACCACTGATTGGGAATGTGACTATAGTAAGATAAAGTTTAATATTTTTAGGCGTTAGTGAGAAAACCGGTTTTCATATTGATATTTTTTCTGATTTGCAATTGGGCTTTTGGCCAGCAATTGCCTTTATATAGTCAATACCTTTATAACAAGTTCCTTATTAATCCTGCAGTGGCAGGAAGCGATGGATATACAAGTGTGAGTCTGACAGCAAGAGAACAATGGGTTGGGTATTTCGGAGCTCCGAGAACCTTTTCTTTCAGCCTTCAGTCAAGAATTCTCAAAAAAAGTTTCATACTGAAGCAAACCGGGGTGAAACGAGCGATTTACAGACCAAAATCTGATGGAAAAGTCGGATTGGGAGGATATGTATTCAGCGATAAGAACGGACTGATTCAAAGAACAGGATTTCAATTTTCCTATGCATATCATATGTGGCTGGCCAATAGCACTCAACTCTCATTAGGTCTTTCTGTAACAGGATATCAATACAAAATAAATGAAAAAGAGATAAACTTTGAAGACCCCAATGAACCCTGGCTAAACAATAATCTTCGAAGAGGGATGTTTGTACCGGATATGTCGTTTGGGGCGTATCTTCTGAATGCAAAGTACAGCGTTGGCTTTTCAGCTGACCAGCTTCTGGAAGCTTCAGCGAAGATTGCAGACCCTGCTTATAAAAATTTCAAAATGAGCAGACAGTACTATATGTTCGGATCATACGATTTTAGTTCAGGCACTTACAATATTATCCAGCCATCATTCCTCTTACTGATGTCAGGTCAGTTTAAACCACAGGCTGATATAGGTGCTACTTATATATTCAATACAGATTTCTGGACAGGGTTGGCATATCGTACCAGCGGAGCTTTAATTGCAACTGTTGGTGTGAAATACCAGAACATATTTATAGGATACGCATTTGATTTCACTTTTCAGGAAATTCAGAGAGTCACTTATGGAACACATGAAATAACATTTGTCCTTAAGTTAGGAGACAACTCCAGAAGATATCGCTGGCTCGATCGTTATTGATGAAACCCCCACCTCTTCCTTTGTGTACCTTCGTGTTAACCTTTGTGTTACAAAGTATCACAAAGTTTTTATAGAGAATCTTTTCGGAGGAGATATATTACAGAACTACTCTTCTTTTTATTAAATGCCGATAATACAGCAAAAAAAAGAGCCTTCATAATACCCAGAAAAAAAGCAATCTTTGAACCTTTATACTTTTCACTCATTATCGAAATATAGAATACATCGAGAGGAAGAATCATAAGTTTTTCTAATCTGAACCCCGTTTTTTCAGAAAAAAGTTTGAACGTTGACGGTTTGAAATGCCACAAATGTCTTGGAACATCATAAGCGGCCCAGTATTCTTCGTAATGTAATGCGTCGTATGAATAAGAGTTGGGTAAAGCTACGAGGCACAGACCACCGGGTTTCAACAGGCCGAATATGTCTGACATGTATTTGAAGGGATTGTGAAAATGTTCCAGCACATGCCAGAGCGTTACACAGTCAAAACTCTCTGGTTCAAGCAATGAAATCTTATCCGGACCAATGATTTCCAACCCAAAGGTGGATCTGGAAAACGCACGTGCTTTTTCATTAATTTCAATTCCTTTAACTGTCCATCCTGATTTCTTCATTGTATTTGCAAAATGGCCAGTTCCGCTGCCTATGTCAAGAAGATTCCCATTATAAAGCCCTGTATATTCTTTAACGATCTCCCTCTTTCTGCGTAACATAAGATTTCTGGCAAGATGGTAAATCTTATTTGAAAACCCTTTTGTGGTGTCACTATGCGAAATGTAGTCGTTCGATTCGTAGTATCTGCCAATTTCATTCTCTTCGGGATAATCCTGGGTAAATACGAAATCGCATGCTGAACATTTATTAAGTGAGAAAACCTCCTTACTGATAAAATGATCAACGCATCTGAATTTTAAAGAGATCCTTTCAGAAGAGCAGAGTGGGCACACGCTATGATGCACCATACTATTCAGTCTTTGATTTATTCTTAAATTTCATTAGAAAATAACCTGCAAGCAATAGTATCAAAACCAGTGAGCTGGCAAGAGAAACTTTATTTCCGACTATGTAAGAGGCGGGTTTAAAAGAAAATTTAATTTCATGATCACCGGCGGGAACGACCATTCCCCGCAATACATAATCTGCCCGGAAGTATTTACTCTCTTTCCCGTCAATATAACTTTTCCATCCTGCAGGGTAATATATTTCTGAAAAAACCACAAGTTTCTCTTCCTTTGCTGAATATTTATAAATCAATTCATCGGGCTGATATGAAACAAGTTCTATCTTTTCATCCTCCAGAACTGAGAAAGATGATTTTCTGATCTGATCTTTAAATACTATATCTATAGCTGCCTCATTTGCAGGACTTATTTTGTTAATTGCTGAAATCTCCTCATTGGCATTTTCGACCATAACCGGTTTCTCAACGAACCAAGCATTTCCGAGAGCATTTTTGTTTATTTCCGGAGCCATCTGACCTGATATGATGATATATTTAGCATTCAGCATATTCAAGGCATTGTTTGAGTACAACTTTTGAAGAGCAGGTTGTAAGTCCTCCAGCGACTTGGCTGTGCTTATTATTGAATTATATAACATCAGGTCCTTTATAATTGAGCTGTCAATCAGTTCCTGGTATCTCTCCATCTTAGCTCCATGATAACCCCCTATAGATTTATGAAAATATGAAGTGGGTGAATTATCATTAAAAGTTGATACTGCCAGGTTAAGAACCCTGAAATATGACGGATCTTTAAGGATAATAGCATCGGCAACCGTGGGAGTAAATGATTTTTGGATTGTCGATTGTTTTTCGAACTTGTCGGCATTCAGGTACCTTTTATCGACGGTCCACAGATCGAAAACAATAAGAACCCCAATTGCCAGAATAGCATATTCCTTCCTGATCTTTTCGTATATAAATCCAAGTATAACGCCGACCGATAAAAGAATAAAAACAAGCGACCTGAAAGCATCTGTTTTAAGCAGGTCTTTTCTGTCGGCAATCATAGAAGTTCTCAGCCAGTCGGGATATCCATTTTCCTGTGGACTGAGAAAAGAGCCGGCAATACCCGGGATTATTAATACAAGTAAAAGAAACCCTCCGGTTATGCCGGCAGCAATCTGTAAGCTTTTTATAATTCCTTTTTTAGTTATTGTTCCATTGAATATATCTCTCAATGCGAGTATGCCCAATAGCGGTATACAGAACTCAGCAATTACAAGGGTCATTGTAACAGCTCTGAATTTATTGTATCCAGGGAAATAGTCTATAAACAGGTTTGAAAATGGCATGAAATTTTTCCCCCATGCAAGCATTATCGAAAGTATAGTTGCTGAAAGTAACCACCATTTTTCAGGACCTTTTATTATGATCAGCCCGAGAACAAACAGGAAGATAACTATTGCGCCAATATAATGCGGACCTTCAGTCCCGGGCTGAGTTCCCCAGTATTTTTGAACCTGGTCGACTGCAGACTGCATCTTATTCTGAGTTAAGACTTTCACTGTTTCAGAATCACGATCAAACGGTTTGCTGGAGCCTCCTTTAAAGTTAGGTATAAGCATATTAAATGTCTCACCAACCCCGTAACTCCAATAGGTAATATAATCTTTATCCAATCCCGATGAATTACTTACGTTGTTAACTGTCAGATCTGATTTTCCCCTGATTGAATATTTCCCATATTCGTATATACTATAAAGACTTGCAAAGTTTATACCTATAGCAATAACAAAAGGGATTATTAGTAAACCAGATGTTTTTAAAAATTTAGGGATGGTTTTATTTTTAACGGAATAGATAAATTCAACTATCCCGAATACGAGAAGACAAAGCATAGCATAATATGTGATTTGCGGGTGATTAGCCTGTATTTCAAGAGTCAGGATAAATGCGGTAAACAATGCTCCTTTTATAGCATTGTAGCGGTAGGCATAATAAATTCCCCCTATCATCGGAGCCATATAGGCAAGGGCAATCGCCTGGGTATTGTGCCCTGCTCCAAGAATCTGAAAGAAAAATGAAGACAGCCCATATGCCAGAGCTCCGGTTATTGCCAGCCAAGGAGTTACCCCGAATACCAGCAGTAAAATATAAAATCCGAGCATCGACAGAAACAGAACTGATACAGGCATACCGTATGTTCTCAGAAAAGTGTCGACAGGTTTCATAAGATTTCCGGGATATACAGTAGAAATGAGATATGAAGGCATTCCGCTGAACATGGAGTTGGTCCATAGCGGCTCCCTTCCATTTTTGACTCTGAAATCCTGAATTTCCTTTGAGGAAATCCTGGAAACAGTTGAGTCGTTAGCTTTTAACACCTTCCCTTCCAAAACAGGGTAAAAATATGCGAAAGAGACAACTGTAAATATTAATACTGCTATCAGATGAGGCAGATAAGATTTGAATTTATTTTTTATTTGCATTACTATGTTTTTAAGGTTCCTGACCTGAATGAAAGACAAAAATATGTATTTACCTGTAATAATTTATCATAATGGGCTAAAGCCCTGGAACAAGAGAACTCTTTAAATCCGTTGGCTGAAGCCAACGGCAATTAAAAACCCTATTACTCCTCTGAAATTCATCTCTTTGACTGAAGCCAATGGCAATTTATTTCCAACAGTTCGAATAGAGTAAATTCAGTATCGATCTTGAAGAACAATTATCTTTTTTAATTACCGTCGGTTTTAACCGACGGATGACTAATCTCCTAAATATTTGGACTTTAGTCCATCATTCTTCTTAATCAGAATCCGAAGTCCCTCTCAGAGAATTCAAATTGCTTTTGAGATTTCTAAACTTTGCCCATTTAGCAAGAAATCCTCTGATAGACTGTATTTCAATAGGTTCATAAAAATTAAAAAGGTAAAGAATAAAGGGGAAACTTATCAGTCCGGATGTTTTTAAGATCAACCTTGGCAGCAATTCCATACCATTGATAAATAAACTGGAAATCGACAATACAGCTCCAACAACAAACATTATTACTATTTTCCTCATCTCGTAAGGGATATAAAAGAATTTCTGAGAATAATAGTAACATGCATAAAAATAGATGAATTGCGACACGAGCGTTGCAACCGCAGCTCCGGTAATATCCCATATCGGAATTAGCAAAATATTAAGCCCCAGACCTAAAATAGTCGACAGGATAACTATAATTCCGATTATCCTTGTTTTTTTAGCAAAGTGCAATCCGTAAATTGTAACATCCTTTAGATTGATGAAGTAGATTGAAAGAGCCAGGAACGGAACGATAACAACAGCGCCCCAATATTCTTTTGCCCCGGACATTACTTTGATCAGCTCAAAAGAAAACATTGAAACTCCTATAATGGCAAACATCATTATGTAAGATGAATACAGTAATACTTTTGAGTAAAATCTTTTGTAATCAGGCGAATCCATCCTCTTAAACATCATTGGTCCCATTGCCAGTCTTATTGAATCGACAATTACCAGTTTCAGTGTGCTGGTAATTTTGAATGCAAGAGTATACAAGCCGACTGATTTAAGAGCTGTTAGTGAAACAAAATCGAGAGAAAACCGGTCGATAACTGTAAGAAGAGCTGCTGATATATTGGCAACCAATAATGGGAAGCCATAGATATTCATCGATTTAAAAATTGTTTTATCGAAGAATATTGTTGAATTTTTAATTGTATAACCAATAAGAACCAAAACAACCAAAGCATTACCGATAACCTGTGCAAGGTAAATTCCCTCGAGGCCCATCTTTTTTGAGATGATAAAATATAGGGTAAGGGAAAGAACCAGAGTCAGTTTCATCAAGTTTGTTATAGAATAGAGTGAGGATTTTGATTGAAGTCGCATCAGGGTATTTATGATATTACCCACTGACTGTATTGCAGAAGAAATAATTACAAGTGATATTACTTTTGCCCAGTCAGGTTTAGAGAATAAAAAAACAGATATAGTTCCGGAAAGAGGGATCAATAACAGGCAAAACAACACTGAAACTATCAGTTGTGTGGTATACGACATAAAAAAGATACCTTTCTGATTCGCCTTGTGGTCCTTATCCCAGAACCATCGGGTAAGACTCTGTGGCAATGCTGATGCCATCGAAGCCGCAAGAATAACCCCGGAAATTTCAAGCATCCCATATATCCCGAATTCATTAACAGAAAAATACTTCTCATTAATAAATACCGGGATGAGTAAAAATCCAACGAGCTTTACAGCTACGTTTCCCAGACCGTAGATAAAGGTGTCTTTTAAGGATATCTTGATTGACTTAAGCATTTAAGATCAGAAATCAGTTTATTTTACCCGATATTATTATTGTATTGAAATAGTAAAAAGGATACTTAATATTCATTCCTGCAATTCGCCTCATCTTTCTTATTATTAATTCCTGAATATTAAGACTTTGAAGATTTGCATAACTTATACTTTCAGGGTTATATCCGGCTGAAACAAGAATTTTCGAGATAGTATAAGGTGTAAACCAGTACCTGTGATCGGAGTTAATTACTTCCCTGTAGTTCAACATATTTCTGAACTGTTGCAAATTATAAATATTGGGAACGGTAATAATAAATTTATCGACCTTCCCGCCATATTTGCTTTTGAATACTTTCAGAAAATTCACCGGGTCATCAAGATGTTCAACCATTTCTCCAAGTACAACATAATCCCACGTATTTTCTTTTATGTTTTCAAAAGTATCCGTTAAAATGTCACCGTGAAAAACATTTGTATATCCCAGATTATTCTTAATAAACTCAATGCTCTCTTTATCAATGTCAATTCCAATACATTTTTTTGCGTTATCGCTGATTAATTTATGCAGCCATTTGTTGTTCTTTATTTTTTCATTGATAATCTGAATATGATCCGAACACCCTATGTGAATGACACTTTTATCTTTTATGATTTCAGTTATAGCAGCCTCGCGGGAAATAATCCTGTATTTTGTTTTTTCAATGTCAACGTTAAGACTTGTTTGAAATGAATCTCCCTTAAGATACTTTAGAATTGCCGGCTCTATTTGCATATTTAAATTGTTATGTCTGTTCTTTTAGCCGTTGCTAAGATACTATTTACCTTCAAAACAAAGTCTTTATAATTTACTGAAGCGTTGAATCGCCGGTTCCAGTTATTATAGGCATTCGTCCTGATTTTATTCACTTCCTCAACAGGCATATCGATATATAACTTAATTATTCCGGCAAGCTGCTCTGGTTTAATGTCAACAGGTAAAACCGAACCCGTTCCTTCAACCAATATTTCTTTTACTCCCCCTACATCGGTTGCAATAACAGGTATTCCGAAACTTTGTGCTTCCATAATACTTACCGGTATTCCTTCGGATGAGCTGGAATTAATAAAAAGGTCAATCTCATTATTGGAATAAAACTCCAATAATTCTGAGTTTTGTACCTGCCCCATAAATTTGTATTCAATATTTTTTAATGGCCCCAGCCTACTTTGTGCAAGACCACTCAGCTCATTTTTCAGGGGTCCCTCTCCAAAGTGATTCCAGATTATATTTCTATCGGTATTTAGATTTTCCAAAGCTGAGATTAGCAGGTCGATTCTTTTTACTTTAGTCAAACTTGAACAGGTGACTATTCTGAAAAAGTCTGATCCTGATTTCCTTACATCATTTAAAGATGGCTTTATCACTCCTAATCGTGCAACCTGGTTTTTTGGGTGAGTTATACCTAATTTGTTTTCAAAATATTCTTTGCCATGTTCTGAGATAAAAAACAAACCATCGAGATTGTCGAAGGTGTACTTTTGAAGGGGGATATAATTCAGAGTGTTAACTTCCTCATATAAATCGATCCGGTGAGCTCTGGCAATTTTGAATTTATTTTGCTGATCGAGCATACAAATTGCATGTGCTCCGTTATTCATCCAGTAAGAATAGAGCGTAATTAAGCCCTCAATTTTCTCTGTGCCGATAACATTTTCAATAAAAAATTTCAGTTGCAGACCCTTAATTATTTTTTTTAGCAGCAAGAGCTTTTTCCTGAGTGATAACGATAGGGATCGGTCATTTCTGAATTTAATTTCATCTTTATATATCGCTGCAATTTTTTTTCTGTTTCTGAAAAGAAGAATGGGAACAGCCAAATATCCTGTGAATGTTGATGCCGGATTATATCTGTAAATTTTTACATCATCGGGAATTGGTCTTGCTTTGCGGGTTGCAACATCTCTTGTTATAATTATTACCCTGCTGAAGTTTGAATAGATAAATGGGAATTCTGCTTCTATAAATGGCTCCCCTGGCTCAAATGGGAATCGCGATGTGATAAAAATCAGGGTACTCATATCTTATTAGACAATCTGTAAATTTAATATATTTGCGTTTGAGCGCAAGAAAATATAAGTCAATATCTTGAAAAGCTTTGTTTTGCCCAATAAGTGAGTAATTTCGAAAATTCAGAAAGACTAAAAAATGAAAAAAGCAGATAAATTAAAACTACTTCTTAGTCACCCGCTAAAAATATTAAATGTTGGTTTAAATCTTTATAAAGAGGAATCATACCGTTCAAAAATCAAAAGTGATTTCAACCTTGAACAATTACCTACTATTGATATTTGTGACCTTCTTCAGGATTTTAATGAAAGCGTAAATAATTACACATTTCTTGATGGAACGTCATTACTCTCAGATATAATGCTGTTAAAATCATTAGCCAGAAGGTTTGATAATTGTGCCTATTTAGAAATAGGAAGCTGGCGGGGGGAGAGTATCTCAAATGTATATGAAGTAACAAAAGACTGCACTTCAATAACATTGTCGGACGAAGAAATGAGAGAGATGAAAATTAGTGAAGAGTTTATAAAAGTTCATGGAATTTTCTCAAAGAATCTTGAAAACCTGAAAACTATCAGACATAACTCTCAAACATTTGATTTTTCGGAGCTCAATAAGGAATTTGATCTTATTTTTATTGACGGAGATCACTCGTACGAAGGAGTATTGATTGATACAAGAAATACTTTCAAACTTAGAAAAGACAAAAATTCAATTATAGTGTGGCACGATTATGGAAGTTCAACTGAGAATGTCAGACCTTCAGTTCTGGCTGCAATTTTAAAAGGAGTACCCAAAGAATACCACAGAAATTTATATCATGTATCAAATACACTTTGCGCAGTTTATATTGAAAATAAAGAATTTAGCGCCACTCTTACCAGATTTCCGACTGTACCTGATAAGTATTTCGATATTAAAATAAACACCAAAAAAATGTGATTTCCCATAATTACTTATTATTGTAATACATTTGTTATTATGTGAATTTATTGAATATGAAGATTTTAATGCTCCTCGATAATCAATTTCCTCCCGATATAAGGGTAGAGAAAGAGGCCAATTCCCTTTTGAAGGAGGGGAATGAGGTGGCAATTCTGTCTTATAATTTCGGCAATAAGAATTCGGATGAAATTATCAATGGAATAAGGATCTTCAGATTTTGGATTCCAAACCAGGCAGCAAAAAAAATTATGGGATTTTCTCTTCAGCTGCCATTTTATAGATTGATATGGCAGCGTGCAATATCAAGGATATTCAAGCTGTATAACTTTGATGTAGTCCATATTCATGATCTACCCCTTTGTACACTTATTCAGTTTATAAAAGGAAAGTATAGGGTTCCTGTTATTGCTGATATGCATGAAAATTTCCCCTATCTGGTCGCTGAACAGCCTTATATGAATACATTATTTGCGCGAATTTTTCTTAGCAAGGGAAAATGGTTCAAAAAAGAAAAGGAATGGCTGGCAAAAGCGGATACAATCGTTTGTGTGGCTGAAGAAATGAAACACAGGATTGAATCAGAACTCTCAAACCCGAAGACTATAGAGGTTGTACCGAATACACCGGCGACTCTTGAACTAAAAGCCTCAATGGCAAATTTACCTCTCATAGCAACCAGATTTTCAGGCACATTTAATATTCTTTACGTAGGTGGTATTGATCCGACCCGGGGTATCGATATCCTGATACAAGCGTCAAAATATGCAATAAAAGCCATTCCCGGATTAAAAATAATTATAGTGGGAGGCGGAAGAATGCTGGCTGAAATGAGACAGCTGGTAAGTTCCCTGCAATTGGATAATACTGTTCTCTTCGAGGGATGGAAACCTCAGGAGGAAGTAGGGAGTTATATTTCCATTTCAGATGTATGTGTCATCCCACATAGAAAATCACCTCAGACCGATAATTCCAGTCCTAATAAACTTTTTCAGTATTTATATTTTAAGAAACCGGTAATATCGTCAGATTGTAATTCTGTAGAGAAGCTTATACTTGCTGAAAACTGTGGCCTGATCTTTAAGGATAACACCCCCGAAGAATTGGCCGACGATATAATGTACTTATACGAAAATCCCGGTAAGAGAATTGAAATGGGGAACAATGGTTATGAGGCTGTTATAAATAAATACAATTGGGATAGCACTGTTGCTCCTTTAATTTCATTATATTCAAATTTAACTCTTTAGGCTACTGGTAAAATGTGTGGAATAGCAGGGATATATAATACCAACGGGGAACCCATCGATAAAGCCCGGCTTGAAAAAATGACAGAGATTGTCCGGCACAGAGGTCCTGATGACGAAGGATACCTTTTGATAAATACTATTGATAACAACAGACAGCATTGTAAAGGAGCAGACACTGTCGATGCACTTCAGGGCAAACTGGAATATGTAAGGAAGGGTATCTCTGCCAATCTCGCGTTTGGATTCAGAAGACTTTCCATAATAGATCTGAGCGAAAAAGGACATCAGCCAATGAGTAATCACTCGGGTTTCCTCTCGATCGTTTTTAACGGTGAAATTTATAACTATGTTGAGATCAGGGAGGAACTGACGAGTCTTGGATATAAATTTCTGACAAAGAGCGATACGGAAGTGATCATGACGGCTTATGAGCATTGGGGAACAGAGTGCCTTAATCACTTTAATGGTATGTGGGCGTTCTCAATATGGGATGTTCGAAATAATACACTTTTCTGTGCCCGGGACCGGTTTGGTGTAAAACCATTTTATTATTACTGGAATGGAAAACAGTTCATTTTTGGCTCGGAGGTTAAGCAGATACTGGTTCATGATATTGACAAAACACTTGATGAACAGGTAATTGCAAAGAGTTTTGCGATAAGTAATTTCCTCGAAAATTCAGGAGGTACCTATTTTAAACAAATTAAAGTTTTGCCACATTCTCATTATCTTTTTATAAAGGAAGGCGAACTCAGGATTAACCGGTATTATGATCTTCCTATAGATAAATTTGAATCTTCGGGACTTTCATTTCCTGATGCAAGAGAAACCTATCTGGAGCTTTTTAGAAATTCTGTAAAGTTACGAATGCGCAGCGATGTTGAGGTCGGGAGCGCTCTGAGTGGTGGTTTGGATTCTTCAGCTATTGTAATGCTTGCGTCGGGTTATACTGACAGACAATTCCAAACATTTTCTTCTTATTTTACACATGCTCCACAATATGACGAACGAAAGTGGATCTCCCTCGTTGTAGAAAAAGCCGGAACAAATCCACATTATGTTTCTGCAAATCCTGATGAGGCTCTCAGGGAAATTGAAAAAATAGTCTGGCATCATGACGTACCACTCGAAAGTTCAAGTCCTGTCGCGCATTTTTATCTTACACGTCTGGCACGCGAATGTAAGGTTCCTGTATTACTCGACGGGCAGGGCTCAGATGAAATAACAGGAGGATATAACCATGGCTACTACCGGTATTATGCCGATCTCTTACGTAATCTCGACCTGGGTCGGTTTTTGTCCCAATATCCATCCTACCTTCATAATAATTTAAAAGGTTCACTTCTTGCAAAAATTGCCAAAACTGTTGCAGTTACGGCGATGAAGGAATCTTCCCTTTACAGAATGGAAGCGAAGAGGTCCTTCAAGCCTATTGCCGGAATTGGTCGGGAACAGATGAAGATGGATGAAGTTATAGATCTCGAATGTTCAAAACTTTCAAATTTCCTGTATAATCAGGTAATGTCGACCTCTGTACAAACACTACTTCATTATGAGGACCGAAACTCAATGGCCCATTCCATTGAAACAAGGGTCCCTTTTCTCGATTACCGGTTAGTCGAATTCGTTTTTTCACTTCCATCTGCATATAAGATAAAGGGGCATCTGGGAAAGTATATTCACAGGGAAGCTCTTAAGAAAATAGTTCCTTCAGAAATAATGGAACGAAAAGACAAAATCGGATTTCTTGCTCCGGGAGAAAACTATTGGCTCCGGAATGAATGGAAGGGTTTTGCAAGAGATATTTTTCATTCGGTTTCCTATAAAAGCAGAGGAATATTTGACCATGCCAAGATTGAAGGGGAGTATAACCGATATCTTAAGGGAGACAACAGAAATGCGAAAAAGCTATGGCAGGTTCTCATGATGGAATTATGGTTCCGCATCTTTATCGACAAATCAATTGATCCAAATTCATAATGCTGACGGGCATTTGCCAAACTAACAAGCCTGATGACGGAAGTAATATTTAACTATATCCTGAAAAATTTTGCAGCGTTTTATAAAATTGAAACTGATGAGTTCAATATTAATTATGGTATTGATAACAGGTCAAAAATCCAGATTAAGAAAGGAGATACTGACTACTTTAACAAGAAGGAACCTCTAAACCTGTCAGGGGTTATATGGAAAGAATGGATGGGTGAAAAAATTCCTTTTTTATTCGATTCAGACTCTGAAAATATAATAATTTCTCAGGAAGAAGGGAACGTTGTTATTAACTATGATTTTATTGCGTCTGCTTTCTTTTTTTTAAGCAACTGGCAGGAGTATACAAGTCCTGATAAAGATATTTATGGCAGGTTCAGAATGACTGAGAGCGTTCAGTATAAACAAAATTTCATCTGTAAACCAGTTGTAAACTACTATTTTGATATATTAAAAAACGCTATTGAACAAGCATATCACATAAAGCTTTCCCAGAAACTCTGGAAGGAAAAGAAAATGGCTGTTTGCTTAACACATGATATTGATTTGTGCGAGAGTGCATGGATACAGGGAAGTTTCAGGAAGCTCTTAAAAGGGAATATATTTGCTCCTTTTAAATTATTGGCATCTAAACTATTTGCAAATGACAGATGGTTCAACTTTAAAGAAATTATAGATATAGAAAAGAAATTCAATTTAAGTACCACATTCTATTTTCTGCCCTTTAAAGGCCGAAAAAATGGGATTCCGAATGCAGACTATAATATTTCAAAACCAAAATTCAGAAAAGTTTTCGGCTTGATCCGGGAAAACGGTTCCGAAATAGCTATTCATGGGAGTATCGGGACAAGCACTGATTCCGGGCTTTTAAAATCTGAAATTGAAAAAATGGGCGTTGAAGTTAACGGAAACAGATACCATTTTCTCATGTACGACTCTTACCTGAGTCCTTCTGTGTTGTCTGAGTCTGGACTGAAATATGATTCATCTCTTGGATTTGCAGAAAGTATAGGTTTCAGAAACGCATACTGTCTGCCATTTTATTTATTTGATATTAAAAATTGCAGGTCGACCGACATAATTGAAATACCGTTAAACGTAATGGATGTATCCTATGGTAAAAAGTACATGGATATTACAAAGGAAGAGGCATTGAATAAAACCTGTCATATTATAGACGAGATAGAAAAATTTAACGGATGCTTTACATTACTATGGCATAACACATATTTCTCAGAATATAAGTATGAAGGATGGAAAGATATTTATTCGAGAATAGTTGAACATTGTACCGGCAAAGACGCTCAAATCGCAAGTGGGAATGAGATCTGTAAACTATTTGATTCCAAAGAATAATTTGTTCAGATTTGTATTTGAACTACTTTATCCCCTGTGTATTCAACCTTGATAAGTATATATCTTCCGGTTTAATATTCGAATCCGTAAGGTCCTTAAAAATCAGATAGCTTTCTTCGGGATTATTAAAAAAATGGAAACCTGAACGCGATAATAATTCCATCTCTTTGATATTGAGGAGGTTATGAGAGAGTCCCAATGCCCTGACCATGATAGCTTTTTGTTTACGGCAATAATTTAGTGCCAGTTTTATAATCCGGATCTTTTTATGATCCGGAAATTGTACGTGGAACAGAAATTGTTCCACAAAAAAAATGTTCTCTTTGTTTGATGAATAAATAAAATAAGCTACTATCTGTTTTTGGTTATCTCTGAATTCCAGAAACCCATATTTCAAAGGAGAAGGATTTTCCTGTATCCTCCATTTTAAAAAATCTTTACTTAAAAACGTAGTATAAACATTTTTCGGCAGAAATGAGAGAAGTACTTTTTCATCGACTTCATCAAAACCTATACTTTTAAAAGAAATTCCCCCTGATCTGGTCGATTTTAGTATATTATTAAGGTAGTTATACCACGAAAAACCAAACAGCTGAAATTTTTTATTTAATTTAAGCTGAGGAAACAGAGCAATCCTGTTTTTATAAAACTTTAAAGGTCTGGTCACATAAAAACTGCCTTTTATCTGAGTAATTATTTTAAAACCGCATCTCTGAAATGCTTTTTTGGCAGGTGTGAACCCCCAAATAAATAGTACATTCTCATCTTTTGATTTTTCCGCAATAACTTCAGATAATTCTTTCAGGATATCTCTTTTTCCCAGTCCAATCATTTTATCAAGCGAGAGCAAGGTATCTTCCCCTTTGACCGTCATTACATGCTGCCCGTTGTTTGAAATCATCGGAATAAAAATGGCTGCATTTGTTCCAATGATTTCATCATACTCACTTTCAGTGGCGACAACATATATTGCCGGCTTGAAGAAGCTTTTAATAAACAGCCAGTCAAACTCCTCTGCGGAACGGTTATTAGCCTGGAATTTGTCATTCTGTGCAGTGTTAAAGAAACGCAGAACTTCAGGCACTATTTTGTTTTCCAGTAATCGGATATTCACCTGCATTGCTTTATTTTTTTTTTGAAATAGGTCTGTCAGAATTGTAAAACGGTTCCGCCCCATGAATAACCAACGCCGAAGCCGGCTACAAGGACTTTCTTCCCCGGAGTAATAGAACCATCCAGCATTCCTTCTTTCAATGCAATTGGAATAGTAGAGGAAACAGTATTTCCAACATTCTCAATGAAGTAATAAAATTTTTCAGGACTGATTTTTAACTTTTTTCGCAGAAATTCCATCATGAACTTATTGGCCTGGTGAAGAACGAAAATATCTATCTGTTCTTGTACCAGGATATTTTTTGAAAGGATCTCCTGCATCAGGAGCGGAACAGTTTCCAATGTAAAATTGAAAATTTCAGTCCCATTCATGAAAAGGTGATCGGGAGAGACAGGGTTTCCTCCTTCGTCAAATTTGACAATATTCCTTGAATTCGTACATCTTAATCCTCCTGTTTCGACAATTAAGTTTCTTGCCCCCCTTCCGTCTGTTCCAAGGCTGAAGTCCATTATATTCGCAAAACCATCTCCGGAAATAAGTGTTGCAGCAGCAGCATCTCCGAAGATTGTTCTGTTGCTTTTATCCTTGGGATGAAGATATTTTGAATAGGTTTCTGAGGTGATAAGCAAAATGTTATTAGCCAGACCACCGCAGATAAGTCCTTTTGCCAGCGATAATCCATAGATAAATCCCGAGCAACCCTGATTAAAATCCAAAGCGCCAATATTTGTTCTGAGTCCCAGTCTTTCCTGAAGGAGGCAAGCCGATGTTGGTAAAAAATAATCAGGACTTTGGGTACACAGAAGAATAAAATCTATACTTGTTTTATCAATATTATATTCTTTTATCAACTTTGACCCAGCAGCAAATGCCATATCAGCAGCAGTTTCATTTTCAGCGGCAATATGACGTTGACTTATTCCGGTTTTTGAGGCAACTTTTTCAACTGTCCATTCAGGAAATTCCTTAAACAAATCTTCATTTGTAAGAACCTTCTCAGGCAGGTAATATGATATTCCTTTAATAAATACTTTCATAATTATTATAATAAAGTATAACCGCCGTCGATAGTCATACCTGATCCGGTTACCCACGACGATGCATCGGAGAGGAGGTATATCACTAAATATGCTACTTCTTCCGGCTTTCCGTAGCGCTTAAGAGGGTAGCGATTAATGTCTTCTGTCAGTTGTGCCTGAGTTATGGATCCTTCCACAAAAAGATTAGTGTCAATCATACCCGGGTTAACAGTGTTTACCCTTATCAGTTTTGGGGCCAGGTCGAGAGCCATCCCTTTTACAAGACCGTTTATTGCACCTTTACTGGCTGAGTAGAGTGAACCACCAACGGAAGAGCAGGATACCCCGGAAATGGAAGAAATAAAAACTATCGATGCACCCTTTTTAATTTTTTTATTTTTAAGTAACTCTTGCGATAATAGAGCAGGTGAATTAAAATTAATATTCATAACCTCATTCATTATTTCCTTTCCTGAATACTGGAAAAGTGTCGGTTTTGAGATTCCGGCACAATGTACAATTCCATCAAGAGTGGGCATTGCTTCCACAACTGCTTTTATACCTTCATCGGTTTGTAAGTCAGCAATTATCTGTGTATGCCCGTCACCCTCCAGTTGCAAAAAGGTGTTATTAAGTCTTTCAGCATTACGACCGGTTATACAGATTTTTGCTCCCATTTTCGAAGATTCAATGGCAATGGCCCTACCTATTCCTGAAGAGGCCCCGGAAACGAAAATGTTCTTTCCTTTTAAGGTGAATGGATTGTTCACTTCCCTATTTTATTTTTATTTTCACAATATTATAAATATCCTCAAGCGTTACAGACTTCCTGATATCATCACCTGTTAGCTTAACCTTATATTTTTCATCAACCATACCAATTATCGATAATGCTCCGAAAGAACTCCACTCTTCAATGTCGCGAAATTTTGTTGTTGGTTTAAAAAGACCCGGGTCAGTCTCCTCAAAAAGTTCTGCGAAATTTTTAACGAAAACATTTATTTCCATAACCAGATTTTAAATATGTTTAAAAATGTATTAGTATAATATTCACCCGGTTGTTAAGGGTGTTGGTACTCGTAAATTTACTCCAGAAAAGATACTAGTTTTTTTGCAATATTCCTGTGCGAAAATTGCTCAGTTCCGGTTTGTGTACGACCCGGGTTTGAAATTACCGAGAGAATGTAACTTTCAATATTAAATGTATCTCTGTATGAAAAGCATTTGCCAAAATCATTCTGCGATATTATCGATGCAGCATCTCCATCCAAAGGGCCGAGGCATAATATTGGCTTTCCGGAAGCAATGTACTCAAAGATCTTTCCGGTAATAATGTTTCTGTTATTTTCGTATTCAGGAATCACTAACAAAAGTAATGAGGAATTCAGCATGAACTTTATAGCATCATCATGAGGAGAATAAGGTATGAACTCGATATAGCTATCAGCTATTTCCGTCTTTATCTTCTGTTTTATTTTTTCAGGAACCGTACCAACATAACGTACCAGGAAATCAATATTCTTCTTTTTAATTCTTGCCAAAGCTTCTAAAAGTCCCCCGAGTGGATATTTATCTGACAGGGTTCCGACATAAGTAATTATAAACCGCGATGGTTCATTTGATGAAATGCCAGTAAAATCTTCATCATCATAACCATTTGTAATAACATCAATCTTATTGTTTATCCCTTCTATCTTAGATTCATACAATGCTTTCAATGATGGTCCAACGGTGATTATCCTGTCGGCTGTTTTCAACACTCTTTTTTCATACCATAAATCAATTTTTCTTGAAAGGAATGTTGGGTAAAATTGTTCGTAATAATAAATATCTGTCCAGGGGTCGCGCAGATCAGCGATCCATTTTATTCCGGGATACTTCTTTTTAAGTTTTAGTCCGATCAGTTGTGAGGAATGAGGCGGACTGGTTGTAATAATATTCTTTATGCCGGAAGTTTCTATTATCTCACAGGCTTTTTTAAAAGCATATTTGTTCCAGCCTCTTCTTGGATCGGGAATAAAAAAATTCCCCCGAATAAAACGGGATAATTTTTCTTTCAGCGAATTGTCATTTTTATTTGCAAAACCTGATGAAGGGATTTTTGATTTGTCGCGGTTGTATATACTAAACCAGTCGATGGCCTTTGTCCGGCAGACTACAATTGAAGGTGGTACCTCCTTTTCGAGCGTATTGTCTATAGCAGGATAAGCTGCAAATTTTGGGTCTACAGTCAGAATAACAGGTTCCCATCCAAGCTGAGGCAGATATTTTGAAAATCTGAGCCACCGTTGTACTCCGGCACCCCCGCTTGGTGGCCAGTAGTATGTGATTATCAGAACCTTATTCATTTTAAAGCTTCTTTAACAAGCTCTGGATAGATACTTTTTCTTTGATTATTTCCTTAAGCTGTTCAATATTAACCCGTTCCTGTAGCATCGAATCGCGATATCTTATTGTAACATTCTTGTCATTGAGTGTATCGTGATCAATGGTTATGCAATATGGAGTTCCAATGGCATCCTGTCTTCTGTACCTTCTTCCAATAGAATCTTTATCGTCGTACTGACAGTTAAAATCAAATTTCAGATCATGCATTATTTTTTCAGCGATCTCAGGAAGTCCGTCTTTTTTAACTAATGGCATAACAGCCAGTTTAACCGGAGCAAGAAATGAAGGTAATCTAAGCACAACGCGGGTGTCGGTGCTACCATCTTCTTTTTTCAGTTCCTCTTCTTTATATGCGGCAGATATGACCTGAAGAAACATCCTGTCAACACCAATGGATGTTTCAACCACAAAAGGCACATACGACTCACCCTTTTCAGGGTCGAAATACTGCATCTTTTTGCCACTGTACTCCTGGTGTTGTTTCAGATCATAATCAGTCCTTGAATGAATTCCTTCAACCTCCTTAAATCCGAATGGAAACTTAAATTCAATATCGGTAGCCGCGTTAGCATAATGGGCTAGTTTGACATGATCGTGAAACCGGTAATTCTCACTTCCGAAACCGAGTGCCTGATGCCATTTCATCCGTGTTTCTTTCCATTTATTAAACCATTCCAGCTCACTGCCGGGTTGTACAAAGAACTGCATCTCCATCTGTTCAAACTCCCTCATTCGAAAAATGAACTGCCTGGCGACAATCTCATTTCGGAATGCCTTGCCAATCTGTGCAATTCCAAACGGGATCTTCATCCTACCTGTTTTTTGAACATTCAGAAAATTGACAAAAATTCCCTGAGCAGTTTCGGGGCGGAGATAAATCTTATTAGCTCCTTCCGCGGTAGATCCCATCTCAGTGGAAAACATGAGATTAAATTGCCTTACATCAGTCCAGTTACGGGTGCCTGATACAGGGCAAACAATTTCATTATCAATAATAATCTGTTTTATTTCAACCAGGTTTGTCTCATTTAAGGCTTTTGCAAACCTCGCATTGAGTTCATCAATCTTTACCTGATTAGCCACAACACGAGGATTAGTCTCCCTGAATTTTTTTTCGTCAAAGGTTTCTCCAAACCGTTCCCTTGCTTTTTCGACCTCTTTGGTTATTTTATCATCGATCTTAGCCAGGTGATCCTCAATAAGAACATCTGCCCGGTATCTCTTTTTCGAATCTTTATTATCAATGAGAGGATCATTAAATGCATCGACATGACCTGATGCTTTCCAGATTGTCGGATGCATGAATATTGCGGAATCAAGACCTACTATATTATCGTTCAGAAGAACCATGCTATCCCACCAGTATTTTTTAATATTGTTTTTCAATTCAACACCATACTGACCATAATCATATACTGCGCTTAATCCGTCATAGATTTCACTTGAGGGGAAAACATATCCATATTCCTTACAATGAGCGACTAATTTCTTAAAGAGATCTTCCTGAGCCATAATAATTTGTTTTACTTTAATGGAAAGCAAAAGTAATTTAAAAAGTTGTGTTTTACAATTTGGGATTCCATATCAATCTATTCGTATCTTTATCGCTTCATATCTTAATACTAAGATGAAAAAGAGAACGGATTTTCTGGTAATTGGATCAGGTATTGCCGGACTGACTTACGCACTAAAAGCAGCGAAGTTCGGAAAGGTTTCCATTGTCACCAAAGCAAGTCTTGAAGATTCCAATACCATGTATGCACAAGGTGGTATTGCTGCGGTGTTCAGTGAACCCGATAACTTTGAAAAACATATTAAAGATACCCTTATTGCCGGAGATGGTTTCTGCGATGAAGCTGTAGTCAGAATGGTTGTACAGGAGGCGCCCGCCAGAATCAAAGATCTGATTGAGATGGGTGTTTCATTCGATCGTAAAGAGGATGGGACATACGATCTTGCAAAGGAGGGAGGGCATTCTGAACACCGGATTCTTCACAGTAAAGACAGAACCGGTGAGGTGATCCAGAAAGCACTGGTTGAACAGATAAGAAAAAACCCGAATATTGAGGTCTTTGAAAAACATTTTGCTATTGAGATACTTACACAACATCACCTGGGAGATGTTTTGAAGAAGAACTATCCCGACATCAAATGTTTTGGGGCCTATGTTGCTGACCTGGTTAATCAGAAAGTAATCTCCTTTCTTTCAAAAATCACTGTAATTGCCACCGGAGGAATGGGTAATGTTTACATGACTACCACTAATCCTGAAATTGCTACAGGCGATGGCGTTGCAATGGTTTACAGAGCAAAGGGAACAATTGAGAACATGGAGTTTGTTCAGTTCCATCCAACATCTCTATTCGATCCGAATAAAAGACCTTCCTTTCTTATTACTGAAGCTCTCAGAGGCTATGGGGCCGTTTTAAAAAACATGGCCGGTGAAAGATTCATGAGCAGATACGACAGCAGAGGATCTCTTGCACCCAGGGATATTGTTGCAAGGGCAATTGATAATGAGATGAAAATATGGGGTGACGACCATGTATGGCTAGACTGTACTCATCTCGATGCAGAAGGACTGAAGGATCATTTCCCGAATGTTTATGAACATTGTATTGCCAGAGGTATTGATATTACCAAAGATATGATACCGGTTGTCCCTGCTGCTCACTACTCTTGCGGAGGCATTAAAGTGGACATGGACGGGCAGAGCACTATAAACAGGTTATATGCATTGGGCGAAACCGCATCTACGGGTCTGCATGGAGCTAACAGGCTGGCATCCAACTCGCTTATTGAAGCTGCCGTTTACTCTCACAGGGCTGCAATTCACTCATCTACCCGGCTCAGTGATCTTACATTTGAAGAAAAAATTCCCGACTGGGACTATAAAGGAACGACCCACCTGGAAGAGATGATCCTTGTTACACAGAACTATAAGGAGGTCCAGATGATAATGAGTAATTATGTAGGTATAGTGCGATCCGATTTACGGCTTGAGAGAGCATTGATACGTTTGGAAATAATATATAAAGAGACAGAAAGCCTTTATAAGCGTTCACTTATATCAAAAAAGATCTGCGAATTGAGAAATCTCATAAATGTCGGATATGTCATTATAAAAATGGCAAAGAACAGGCAGGAGAGCATAGGTCTGCATTACTCGATAGACCATCCCAAGAGAGGCATTTCAGAATTCTGATTAACCAAATACCTATGAACCATCTTGAATCAGCCTTTTCAGGCAAAAACAGCATCTGGAGATACATTTTAATGATTGCTGTTGTTTTTATTGTATCAAATACCATAGGAGCAATTCCACTCCTTGTAGCTGTTGTTTTAAAATCGTTTTCAAATCCGGATGTTTTTTCATTGCTGTCAGCAAACCCCAATGATTATAGCGTGATAGGTTTAAACCCCAACGCTGGCATGGCAATGATGCTCTTCCCTTTCATTCCCGGATTGGTCGCATTCATTTTGCTTGTTAAACCTTTAAATAACAGGACATTCAGGAATACCATAAATGGCACAGGGAAAATCAGATGGGACCGTTTCTTTATCTCGGCATTCATCTGGCTTTTACTTTCAGCAGGATATCTGTTTATTTACCTTAAAGTCGATCCGGCAAACTTTACAATTAACAACAAGACTACGTCACTTATAATGCTGTCGGTTGTATCTTTATTATTAATCCCGTTTCAGGCAGCTTTTGAAGAGGTTCTGTTCAGAGGTTATCTGATGCAGGGATTTGCTACATTGCTCAGGAACAGATGGTTTCCCCTGATCATGACTTCTGTATTTTTCGGACTCATGCATGCATTTAATCCTGAAGTTAAAGAATATGGGTTTCTCACTATGATACCTCAGTATGTTCTTTTTGGTTTGATCTTTGGTATTATCACAATCATGGATGACGGAATTGAAGCTTCAATGGGAGCTCATGCTGTAAATAACATTTTTCTTTGTATAATGGTTACTAATGAATCGTCAGCATTGCAGACACCGGCTTTATATGAACAGCACAAGATTTACCCCTGGACTGAATTTGCCGGACTTCTCATTTCAGGAATTATTTTCATTCTGGTCCTGAAAATAATTTTCAAGTGGAAGGATTTTTCTCTGGTGTTTAAAAAAATACCGGTTACGACTCAAATATTGTAGACAGAAGTTTTATCATCTGACCTGAAGTCTCCCCACTTTTCTTTTATCTCATTGATAATGATTTTTATCTCATCAACCTCAAGTGCTGTGAGCAGCTTAAGGCGTGTTTCTTTAAAGTGAGGCAGTCCTTTAAAGTAATTTGAAAGATGGCGCCGCATTTCAAACAGGGCTCTTTTCCCCGCTTTATACTCAAGAGATTTTTCGAGATGGAAAAGGGCAAGTCCGGCTTTTTCATTTACTGATGGTTCCGGTAACAGGTCGCCGGTTTTCAGATAATGTTTAATGTCTCTAAAAATCCAGGGTCGACCAACAGTTCCACGGCCTATCATAATGCCATCGACACCATATTTATCAAACATCTCTTTTGCCCTTACGGGCCCATCAATATCACCATTCCCGATAATTGGAATTCTCATTCTTGGATTATTTTTCACATCACCTATGAGAGTCCAGTCGGCGCAGCCTTTATACATCTGGTTACGGGTTCTTCCATGAATTGTCAATGCTTTAATGCCTGTATCCTGCAACCGCTCTGCTACTTCAACTATGTCTTTACTGTCATCATCCCAGCCAAGACGGGTCTTAACTGTTACAGGCAGTTTTACGGCTTTTACAATGGCTTCTGTCATGCTGACCATGAGAGGTATATTTCGCAGCATACCTGCTCCGGCTCCTCTGTTGGCAATCTTTTTTACAGGGCAGCCAAAGTTTATGTCGATCAACTCAGGCTTTGCCTGTTCGGCAATCAGTGCTGCCTCAATCATTGCTTCTGTGAGATGTCCATAGAGCTGAATGCCTATTGGTCTTTCAAAATCATAGATGTCCAGCTTCTTAACACTTTTCTGTCCATCGCGTATCAGTCCGTCAGAGGATATGAATTCAGTATACATGACATCTGCACCATTCATCTTGCATACGATTCTGAATGAAGGATCTGTGATGTCCTCCATGGGAGCAAGGAATAAAGGGAAGTCACCTAAAGATATATTGTCTATTTTCAAGAGAATTTAATTTTGAAGGGTAATTTATTAACTTTAATTTTCCATAATTAACCTTTGTGAACCTTGTTGAAATACTTTGTGTTCCTTCGTGGTTAATTTTTTTAACACAAAGGACACAAAATTCACCACAAAGGAACACTAAGTAATATATATAATTCCGCTGCAAAATTAGCAAAATGGGTGATAACAATACCGATGTTTCGATTTATGAGAGATCTACACTTGTTCAGTTGTATATTTCTGTACTGACAATTCTTGTGGTGGGGATGTTTCTTTTTTTTGTTTTTGTTGCAGCAGGCATGATATTCTTTGGTATTGATATCAGTAAGATTGGTGACATTTATTCAAATCATGGAGAAAGCAACATTGCATTTTTGCGATACCTGTTAATTACACAGCAAATCTCCTTTTTTATAATACCCTCAGTAATTCTCTTTAGGATTCTGAAACCATCATGCAATTCGTTCTTTATGGATTTCAAAACACCGGAAAGAACAGAGATTGTCCTTGTAGTAATTCTGGTTATTTGCATCTTCCCGGTAACATACTTTACCGGACAAATCAATTCAGGAATGCATCTGCCTGATTGGTTGTCGGGGATTGAGAAATGGATGCTTGAGAAAGAAAATGATGCAAATGGGTTAATAGAATCAATAATTTCATCTGATTCCTTCTGGATTCTCTTGTTGAATATTTTAATAATTGCAGTATTGCCGGCGATAGGAGAGGAGTTGATTTTCAGAGGTATATTTCAAAAAATATTTTATAAACTTTTCAAATCGGATCATCTGGCAATATGGTTCACAGCGTTTTTATTCAGCACTCTCCATCTTCAATTTTATGGTTTTCTTCCAAGACTTATACTGGGCTTGGTTTTCGGTTATCTCTTTTACTTTAGTGGAAATTTATGGCTTCCGATGCTTGCCCATTTTCTAAACAATGCAGTTCCCACAATCGCATCCTACTTCCAAAGAGCTGATAAGGCAGATATGTTTGAGAATATTTCGCTCTGGAAACAGTTACTCGGGCTCTTGCTGCCAATAATTGTAATAATTATAATTTTTAATTATTTCCGCGAGAAGGTTGGGAAGGGGGTTCTAACAGGTAAGAAAAAATAACTTGTCTTGAAGTAACTTGAATATTAAGATGCAGCATCACTTTTAAGTTCGCTCTTTCTGTAAAAGTAAACTAGCCCGTAATCCTCGTTCAGATTCTTTCTAATCTCTTCGGCCTGACCAATATTTGTAGCTTCAATTTCATTCCATAAATGAAAAATTATTTCATCAGCTTCTTTTCGGAGGAGATTGTTTTTCTCAGAGTAATCGAAAGTTTTTTTTACAAGAGCAGTATGATAATTCAATGCCTCTACAAAATTTTCAAATCTGACTTTTACGATCGCAATCGTTGGATTATTTATCGGATTTCCACATTTTCTTATTCTGAACTCCTCTCCATCAATAACCCTTCTACCATAACTCAGTAACTCGTTTTCTGTATTCAGGGAAGGAACTGTGGATTCGTTTATTTCAAGGCCATAATAAACTCTGGTTTCTAAAGGAAGATCACCGCGGACTACTGCCATATTCATTACCCTTATAAAGTGTGTAAGATAAATCTTTGCCTTTTTTAGAATATCGTTATAGTCTTTGTTTTTCTTGTTCTGCGAAGCCAGCGATTGCCTGTACAACTTTATATTCAGTTCAAACTTGGGAAGATTATTCTGCAATCTTACCAATGTTTTTGAAGAAAATGCCAGTTTATGAGGAGGGATTTCTTTCCCTTTTTCAAGTGCGATCCGCATTGCCTTTATCCGGGCTGTGTCGGTATTTGGTAATCGTCGATATGGCATAGCAGCTTAAAGTTGTTAATAAACTGATGATCATAATTGCGAATATATCTATAATAAATTAATTTCCAAAACCATTCGCAAATAAATGTGTTTCACTTCGGTTCTTCGTTTACCCCGACCCCAGGGGGAGCGAAGAACCGAGCTCCGCTTCGCTCCGGTTCAAGCTATTTACGATTCTGTATGCCTGATTCCCGACAACCATTTTTTAAAAATAAGAAAGCTGGATAAAAACAAAATTTTATTGAATGATTTTTATTGGAAGTTAGCCTTCTGAATTGTAATTTGGTAGATTCAATAAACTCATTAATCGTGTCTGTTATGTTTAAAAGTGAAGTATATAATAAAAGGAGAGAAGAACTCCATAAAAAAATAAAGTCCGGATTGGCTCTGTTCATCGGTAATGGTGAAGCACCCATGAATTATCCTGACAATACATACCATTTCAGACAGGACAGCGATTTTCTCTATTTCTTCGGACTTGACCTACCCGGATTTGCCGGATTGATGGATTTCGATTCGGGAAAAGATTGGATATATGGCAATGATGCCGACATGGATGATATTATCTGGATGGGCCCTCAGCCAACAGTGAAAGACCTGGCCCTTAAATGCGGGGTTGAAGATACATCAACAATGTTGAAACTTGAAGAGACGATTAAAAATGCACTATCGAAAAAGAGAAGGCTGCATTTTCTTCCTCCTTACAGAGGAGAGTCAAAGATGATATTAGGTTCTCTGCTGAAGGAAAACCCGTGCCAGATGAAGACACTTTCCTCAGTCGATCTGATTAAAGCGGTTATTTCAATGAGATCTATTAAAGAGAAAGTTGAGGTTGATGAGATTGAAAAAGCTGTTGATGTTGCATATGAGATGCATATAACAGCAATGAAAATGTGTAAACAGGGTGTCAGAGAACAGGATATTTTCGGAGTAATTGAAGGAATAGCTCTGGCAAAAGGAGGAGGAACCTCATTCCCGATAATTTTAAGTGTAAATGGACAAACTCTTCACAATCATTCACATGGAAATATTCTGAAGAAAGGTAAGATGATGGTTACGGATGCGGGTGCGGAAACAAATCTTCACTATGCCTCCGATATAACAAGGACAACTCCGGTTGGCGGAAAATTCAGCCAGCAACAAAAAGAGATTTATGAAATTGTTCTGAAAGCAAATACAGAATCGATAATTGCAACTAAACCCGGTTTCTCTAACCGCGACCTTCATTTTCTTGCCTGCAGGATAATAGCTTCCGAAATGAAAGAATTAGGATTGATGAAAGGTGATGTTGACGAGGCGGTAGCTGCAGGAGCTCATGCACTCTTTATGCCACACGGACTTGGTCATATGATGGGTCTCGATGTTCACGATATGGAAGCTTTGGGTGAAAATTTTATCGGATATAACGAAGATGTAAAGCGCAGCGACCAGTTTGGTACGGCATTTTTACGGTTTGCACTACCCTACAAACCCGGACATGTTTTTACAGTTGAGCCCGGATGCTATTTCATTCCTGAGCTTATAGAAAAATGGAAAGCTGAGGGGAAATTCAAAGATTTTATTAATTACACCAAGATTGAGAGTTATATGTCTATTGGCGGGATAAGAATTGAAGACGATGTTCTTATTACTGAAAAGGGACATAAAGTTCTGGGTAAACCTATCCCAAAAACAGTTAAAGAGGTAGAGGCAATTTGCTCATGATCGCCCACTACGTGTAACTCTTTGTCTCTTTATCCCCCCATTTTCCCCTCCTTTTGAAGGAGGGGTGGCCGCTGCACAATGTTCGCAAAGTACTGCAAAGCCAGGTTGCGGCCGGGGTGGTTGATTTTGACATCTCCCATAATGCTGGCTCAGCCGAAGAGGACCTGTTCCTGAGAGATGATCTGAAAGATTTAAGACTTTTCTGTTGAAGGGGTTTTGTTATTAATAGATATATAGGTAAAAAGAAACGAATAAATCAACCACCCCGGCCGGGGAATGAACTTTGTAAAAATATGATAATCAATTCTCCCGGCCACCCCTCCTTCAAAAGGAGGGGAAACTTTTTCTAATCCCTGTATTTCAACTCTACCCTTTGGTTATGGGGGCAAAAAAGATTGCAGTGGTGGTGCTTATTTTTAGTTCCCCGATGACCTTCTGGCTTGACCGGGGAAGACCGCAAGGCTTTCGTGACCCGTAACATCAACAGATTGGATTCCAAAGAAATAGTTGTCTTTTGAATATGGTAACGTTACCTCATTTCCTGTAACAAATATTTTCTTTTCCCAAAGTGGCTGATATGTCTCACGCATAAGAATATAATATCCGGCAGGTTTTGCCCCTTTTACAGGAGCCTCCCATTTTAGAGTTGTATTATTGGTCAATCCGCTGGTTACTATACCACAATTTGAGGGTTCGAACGGAGCGAGAGCCAGGTTGGCAATTGCTGCAAGATTCACTCCGGCATTTTTTCTTACGTATTCATAATCAACAAAATCAGGCATATCGCCATACTGGATTCCGTTTTCAACGACAGGAATTTTATGTGTCCTGTCATAATTTTCGTTGTACTCGGTCATTCTGACTGCCGTAAATCCAGCCTGACAAAATGGAGTATGATCGCCACCTCTTCCGAACCTGTCGTTGCGGAAAACGAGGGTCACATTTAGCTGATCCACATAGCGTTCTCCTGTCTCTTTTATATATCGGGCAAGCTGCCTCGATTTACTGTCATTTTCCCCAGAAGTATATTTTCTGAGCGCTGTCATCTGTTCTGTTTCAAGAGCCGGAACTCCTTCACTGAAAATTCGGACTCTCATATTATCATTCAAAAGGGTTTCGCTTGAACCGCTGTTCCCGATCATGTCGTTGTTAAGCATTGCAATGATATTCCAGTTTTCCTTCTTTGCTTTTTCAGCCATATATTTTGCCCCATAGAGTCCATGCTCTTCCCCGGAAACGGTCATAAAAACGATTGTTGCTGAAAATTTCCTGACCGACATTATTCTTATAAGTTCCAGTATCGCAGCTACGCCAGATCCATCATCATTGGCCCCAGGAGCAATACCGGTACTATCATTATCGAGTGCTGCACGGGAATCGAGATGAGCGCTTATCAAAATCTTTCTGTCGTCGTTTGGATCTGTACCTTTGAGCGTAGCAACAACATTCTTCAGCTTTAATATATGAGGAATTCTTTGCCCTGCGCCACCTACGGTGTATTCTTCAAATTTAACCTCAAGTCTCCCGCCGGATGCCGGGATACTCTTCTCCATTTCTGATTTAATCCAATTCCAGGCTGCACCAATTCCTATGGCGGGATCATTTTGCATGCTCATGTTGTGACGTGTCTGGAAGGTTACCATCTTTCTGACATGCTGCTCTATCTTCTCTTTGGAGATCTCATCAACCATCTTTTTTATATCCGGATCGCGATTAATAATCGTTTGTGCAGCACAAAATAAAGTAAATGAGATAAGTATCAAAAAGGTAATTGTCTTTTGCATATAGCTTTTAAGTTTACGATAAAGGTATTGTTTATCTTGAAATAATTAAGTGCAGGAATGTTTTTAACCGCAAAGAACCGCAGAGAAAGAGCGCAAGCTCAAATAAATAACTCAGCGGGGTATTTTAGCAAGGAGCTCGTATGCAGAGGTGTACATTGCCCCCTTGGGGGAAATTTGAAAGGGGGTAATAATAACAAATAGAGAGGTTTGGGTTTATTATTAAAAGCTGATGGTCATTAATATTTAGTATGCTTTGAAGTATTCCCAGTTGAGGCGGGCAATATTTGTAAGTTTAATTTGTTTTGGGCATTCAGCTTCACAAGCGCCTGTATTTGAGCAGTTTCCAAAACCAATTTCATCCATTTTTTCAACCATGGCTTTCACTCTTTCTTTGGCTTCAACGCGTCCCTGGGGTAACAGGGCAAACTGTGAGATCTTTGCAGATACAAATAACATTGCTGAAGCATTTTTACAAGCAGCTACACAAGCACCGCAACCGATACAAATTGCCGAATTGAATGCCTCATCTGATTTGTTTTTTGGCACAAGAATAGAATTTGCTTCAGGCGCCGCACCAGTATTGACAGAAATGAATCCCCCGGCTATCTGTATCTTATCAAACGCTGCACGGTCAACAATAAGATCCTTAATTACCGGGAAAGGTTTTGCTCTCCATGGTTCAACCCAGATGGTATCTCCTTCTTTAAAATATCTCATCGAGAGATGGCATGTGGTTATTGCCGGTACCGGTCCATGAGGATGTCCATTAATATACATTCCGCACGATCCGCATATTCCCTCCCTGCAGTCATGGTCAAATGCGACCGGATCCTTATCTTCTTCAACAAGTCTTTTATTAAGAGAATCAAGCATTTCAAGAAATGCCATCTCAGGCGACACATTATCCATCTGGTAGGTAACAAAACTACCTTTTGTTTTTGCATTTTTCTGACGCCAAATTTTAAGAGTTAGCTTCATGTTTTGTATATTTTGTTTTGTCGTTAAGTCGTTATGTTGTTATGCTGTTATTTATAACTGCGGACTTTCATTTCAACGTCTTCAAACTTAAGTTCTTCCTTATGCATAACTTCAGGTTTTCCTTCACCGGCATATTCCCAAGCTGCTACATAAGTAAACTCTTCATCATTTCTGAGAGCTTCACCGTCAGGGGTCTGGTACTCTTCCCGGAAATGTGCACCACAAGACTCTTTTCTATTAAGTGCATCAGTTACCAGCAGTTCTGTCAGTTCAAAATAGTCGGCAACTCTGCCTGCTTTTTCAAGTTCCATATTTAACTCGAGCGATGTTCCGGGAATATTAAGATCTTTCCAGAATTCTTCTTCAAGTTCCTGGATAAGGACAAGGGCTTTTTTCAAACCTTCTTCATTTCTTACCATTCCACAGTAGTCCCACATAATCTTACCAAGTCGTTTATGGAAAGTTGCGGCAGTTTGTTTTCCTTTTATTGACATAAGTTTGTCAAGTCTGGCAACTACCTCTTTTTCAGTAGTTTCGAATTCGGGCCTGTCGGTCGAAATTTTCGGAACGCGTATTTCATCGGCCAGGTAATTACTTATGGTATTTGGAAGTATAAAATATCCGTCACCGGACGCTTGCATCAGAGAGCTTGCACCGAGACGGTTTGCTCCATGATCGGAAAAATTAGCTTCCCCTATTGCATAAAGACCCGGAATGGTAGTCATAAGTTCATAATCGACCCATAAACCACCCATCGTGTAATGTCCTGCAGGATAAATGCGCATTGGTTCCTCATATGGGTCTATCCCGGTTATAGTATGGTACATCTCAAAGAGGTTCCCGTATTTATTTTCAATTGTTTTCTTTCCTTGTTTATTTATTGAATCCCTGAAGTCGAGATTTACAGCCAGCCCGGTTTCTCCTACACCAAAACCAGCGTCGCATCGCTCTTTTGCTGCTCTTGAAGCTACATCTCTTGGTACCAGATTGCCGAATGCCGGATATCTTCTTTCAAGGTAATAATCTCTGTCTTCCTCAGGGATGCTGTTTGCCGGTCTTGAATCTCCTTTTGTTTTAGGAACCCAAACGCGTCCGTCATTCCGGAGCGATTCCGACATTAAAGTCAGTTTTGATTGAAACTCATTCAATTGTGGAACACATGTAGGATGTATCTGAACAAAACTGGGATTTGCAAAAAACGCACCTTTTTTATGAGCTTTCCAGGCAGCAGATGCGTTTGAATTCACTGCAAGTGTTGAGAGGAAATAAATTGTTCCATAACCTCCGGTTGCCAGAACAACTGCATGTGCCGCATGTCTTTCAATCTCACCTGTGATAAGGTTACGTGCGATTATCCCTCTTGCTTTTCCATCGATCAGAACAAGATCCAGCATCTCACGACGGGGGTACATGGTAACGTTACCTTTTTTGATCTGCCGGTTCAATGATGAATATACTCCAAGAAGGCATTGCTGGCCGGTTTGTCCGCTTGAATAGAAAGTTCTTGAAACCTGCACCCCTCCGAAAGACCGGGTGTCGAGGGTGCCTCCATAATCGCGGGCAAATGGTACGCCCAGTGCAGTGTAATGGTCTATTACCTGATTACTTACTTCAGCTGCTCTGTAAACATTTCCTTCGCGGGCCCTGAAATCACCACCCTTTATCATATCGTAGAATAACCGATAAGTGCTGTCACCGTCGCTCTGATAGTTTTTCGCAGCATTTATTCCCCCCTGAGCTGCTACTGAATGTGCTCTTCGGGGTGAGTCCTGATAACAAAAGGTTTTTACACTGTATCCCAGTTCTCCAAGCGCTGAAGATGCACCAGCTCCAGATAATCCGGTACCAATTACAATTATTTCAAGCTTCTTTTTGTTGGCAGGGTTTACCAGTTTTACAGAAGCTTTATATTTTGTCCATTTCTGTGCGAGAGGACCGTCGGGTATCTTTGAAATTAATTTTGTCATGATCGTATTTTTTTCTTTTCTGACTTATCGGAAAAGCCAGAGTGAGATTGATATAGAAGCAAACCCTGCCGGGAGAACAATTGCATAAATAATTGCAATCACTTTGATTATCGGTGTCCAGATTCTGTGATTCAGTCCGAGTGTCTGAAAGGCGGAGGAGAAAGCATGGTAAAGATGAAATCCAAGGAGTGTGAAACAAGTAAGATAAATATAATTGTAAGCCGGGATCTTAAACAGATTATGGGCCATGTTATAGAAATCTTCAGGATCTCCCTTTACCAGTCCCAGTTTAACGAAGAAAAAGTTGAAGAAATGCAGGACAAGAAAAGTGAGCACAATTGCTCCGGTCCAGATCATAAACTTCGAGAAAAATGAAGTTTCTGACTTATTCCCGCTTACATACCCGACAGGCCTGGCCAGCCAGTTTTGAATCTGAATAAAAATACCCCAGCCAATATGGATGAGTATTGCTGCTATCAGAACAACTTCCATAATTTTTATTAATGGAAATGTTGCCATGAAATGTGCGGCTTCATTAAATGGAACAGGATCGTTTTTAAGCAACATCAGATTAATAATAAGATGTACCGGTAAAAAGGTAAGTAAGAACAGCCCGGCCAATGCCATAACGAATTTTTTGGAAATAGAGGAAAATAAAACTTTGCTCATCGAGTATGAAATAGTTTTAAGTTTATTTTTTATGAAGAAAAGGACGATTAACAAAATTAACTGTAATTAATATTAATACAATTTATAATGCTAATTATCACAAATGACCAGATGTTTTTTTGAAACAACCTGTATCTGATAATTGGTTAACTTTACAAAATTAATTAATTATTCGATATGATATTTTCATTCAAAGGAGGAGAAATTCACTATTCTGACTCGGGAAATGGTATTCCTATTGTTCTGCTTCATGGTTATCTTGAATCATCAGAAGTATGGAATGGGTTTGAAGAGAAACTTATTAAACAATTCAGGGTTATCTCAATAGACCTTCCCGGTCATGGTCTTTCATCCGTTTATGGCGAAGTTCATACCATGGAGTTTATGGCAAATGCTGTAAAAGAGCTTATCGATAGTCTCAATATTAAAAAGATTTTCCTGACAGGCCATTCCCTTGGTGGTTATGTTACGTTTGCCTTTCTTGAGCTTTACCCTGAGAATTTGTCAGGATATTGTCTGTTTCACTCTCAGCCTTTTGGAGACTCTCCTGAGGCAATTGAAAAAAGGGAAAGGGAAATATCGGTTGTAAATGCAGGGAAAAAAGACTTGATGTACCCCGATAATGTTTTAAGGATGTTTGCCCCGTCAAATCTTGAAATATTCGCAACATCACTTCAGCGATCGAAAGATATTGCGTCACGCTTACCCGGAGAAGGTATTATTGCCATGCTGAACGGAATGATTATAAGACCTTCCAGATTGTCTTTTATGGAGTCGGGGAGAGTCCCTTGTCTTTGGATTTTAGGTTCAATGGATAGTTATATTCCCTGCGAGTTAATTCAGTCAAAAGTGAAACTGCCGGCAAATGCCAGAGTTGTAGTGCTCAAAAACTCAGGGCATTTGGGGTTTGTTGAAGAGGAAGAGAGGGCAGTAACTGTTGTTACAGAGTTTGTTAGCGAATTATTATAATTCACTAATTCCCACTTTTTGCCCCCTACTTCTTCAGAAACTCAATTGCATACTTAAGTGTAGTATCGATCTCTTCCCAGATTGGATAAAACCCTTTATTATCCAGTATGTTACGGGCAATATATGCTTTAATCTGAGTATGAATTATATCTCCCGAAATTTTTAAACCTGCCGGGTCTTTCTTAACCCCGTTTGCTGAGGCATATTGTGTAAACTGATCAAGCAGTGACTGTTTGTCGAGGAATTTTTCCAATTCACCTGCTTCGGAATATTTCTTTAGCGACTCCCTGTTGTTTTCGGTGTACTTAAGAGAATACCTGTAAATAAGAGACCTGACCTTTATAAAATATGGTGAAATACCTGAAGTGTCAACAGGGACAAACTTGTCTGGCATAATTCCGCCTCCGCCATATACAACTCTTCCTCCCGGAGTAGTAAATTTAAGCGAGTCGGAAAAATGAATGCTGTCGGAAACTTCAAATTCTCCATGAGTAAATCTGGTATTCAGATCATCGTAATATTTTTCCAGATCAGTATATGGTTTTTGGATCGACCTTCCTGTCGGAGTGTAATAACGGGCAATTGTAAGCCGCATACCTGATCCATCAGCAAACGGAATTGGTTCCTGAACCAATCCTTTCCCGAACGATCGTCGTCCAATAAGGGTTCCCCTGTCATTGTCCTGAATTGCTCCTGCAAGAATCTCACTGGCAGAAGCGCTCCATTCGTCAATAAGAACTACAAGCTCTCCTGTTTCAAACTCCCCCTTACCGGTAGCTCTTGCATCACTTCGTGGCTGTGCACGTCCTTTTGTATAAACGATTAACTGACCTTCTTTCAGAAATTGATTTGCAATCTGAATGGCAGCTTCCATTATTCCGCCGGAGTTGCCACGCAAGTCGAGGATCAGTTTAGTCATTCCTTTACTCTTAAGTTCCCTGAGACCTTTCATAAAGTCATCAAAGGTTGTCATGGCAAAGGTGTTGATCTTTATATACCCGGTATTCTCATTTACCATATAATCTACATCTACACTATACATTGGAATCTTATCGCGGGTAATTTCGAAGGGTAATAGCTGAGCTTGTCCGAACCGAAGGATTTTTATTTTAACAACGGTTCCTCTCGGACCCTTAAGCATTCCCATCACTTTTTCATCACTTATATGTTTCCCGGCAACCAGTGAATCATTTACATACAAGATCTTATCGCCGGGAAGTAAACCAAGTTTTTCAGAAGGACCGCCGGGAATTGTGCTTATAACAAGAATTGTATCGGTAAGCATATTGAATGAGATCCCAATCCCATCAAAGTTTCCTTGTAATGGTTCATTTACCCGAACAAGATCTTTCGCAGGGATATACACAGAATGCGGATCGAGCTTTTTAAGAATAGCAGGAATGGCGGCTTCAACCAGATCGTTTCTGTTTACGGAATCAACATAGTTAGTCTCAATTATATTAAGGATGTTGGTTAACTTATCATTCCTGGTTCTGATATTTGAATGCGGTGGAAGGTTATTATCCCCCGGAAGATATTTTCCAATTAAAATACCGAGGGCAAGCGCAATCGCAAGCATCACAGGAAGAAAAACACTCCTTTTTGGGTTACTGTAATTCATAAATATCTTTTTCAGGGTCAATATATACTAATTCAATTCCGGCACGTTTCAAAAGTTCCAGACCATCAGTTTTATGGTACCGGTTGCAATAGACAACTCTGTTGATACCTGACTGGATAATAAGTTTTGAGCACTCCATACATGGTGACGTTGTAACATATAGTGTTGAATCTTCACTTGAATTGTTCGATTTAGCTACCTTGGTAATTGCATTTGCTTCGGCATGCAGAACATAAGGCTTTGTTACATTCGATTCATCCTCACAAACATTTTCAAAACCTGACGGAGTTCCGTTATAACCGTCTGAAATAATCATTTTCCCCTTAACGATCAGAGCTCCAACCTGTCGTCTTTTACAATACGAGTTCTGTGCCCAGATAAGAGCCATCTCAAGATAGCGCTTGTCGAATGTAATCTGCTTTTCGCCATAGGGTTTCAGATCAGTGTTGTCTGACATTGTTTCCTGATTTTTACCGGGTTTAAAAGGTTTCAAAGTTAATTATTTTTATTTACCCGGAATGATTATATTTGAGATGCATTAGAAACGCTATACTATTAACTATGTTCAATACTGCCCATTTTCATCCCATGATTGTTCACTTCCCGGTTGCAATAATAATTGTTGGATTCCTGGCCGAGGTTTTCTCTCTCTTTTTTAAAAGTGAAAAATGTCTTTCAAAGACAGGTTTCTACCTGATGGTACTAGGAGCATTGGCAGCTATTGCTGCCTGGTCTACCGGACATTTATTTGCCGGCGAACCAACTCAGGGTGAGATTTTAAAGATATTTACCAAGCATGAGGCAGGTGGGTTTTTTACAATGATAATAATGATTTTAGGATCGGCGTTCAGGATCTGGCTGGTTGTAAAAAAGAAGGAGGAGACCCAACTAAAATGGGTAGCTTTTGGATTTTATCTGTTGGCTTTTTGTGCAGTAAGCTTTACCGGATACCTCGGAGGAACAATGGTCTACGATTACATGATGGCTCTTTGATATTCATTTTTATTGATTAAAAGTTAATCTGATTTTAAGCTAAACTTAATTGAATCTTAATTCCCGAAGCAATTCAAATAAATATTTTTACAGCAATTCATTTCTTTAAAATTAAAATTAGATATTATGAAAACAGTTATCAGATTAATTACGTTTACATTAACTCTTGTGTTAATCGTCAGTTGTACTTCCAAGCCCGTTAAAACTATCGGGAACCTTAAAGATGCATATAATGGAGAATCAACAGCAAGCGTCAAGTATGCTGCATATGCTGAAAAAGCCAAGGCAGATGGATTAGAAAATATCGCTGTTATGTTTCATGCAATTTCAAAGTCCGAATCCATCCACGCAGAAAATCACAAGAAAGTATTGGAAAAACTTGGAGAAAAAGTCGAAGCTCCCACGATTGCACCCTTTACTGTACTTTCAACTGCTGAAAATCTTACAGATGCCATAAAGGGCGAAACTTATGAGGTTCATGTAATGTACCCGGAGTTTATAATGGAAGCAAAAACAGCTAAAGCCAATGATGCTGTAAAATCATTTACATGGGCCGTTGATACAGAAAAAAAGCATCTGGCTTTTTACACAACCGCGCTTGAAGGCCTAAATAGTGGTGCCGAAAAAACCCTGCCGTTAAATTGGTTTGTATGTCCGGTTTGTGGCAACACCTTCGACGCAGCGAGTGTTACTGCAAAATGTGATTTCTGTTTGACTCCGAAAGAAAAGTTTCTTGCTTTTTAGTACGAGTTTTAACTGCTCATCACTTTTGGTGTTCAGATATTGATTCAAAGCAATTAAGCACTTTGATCCTAATCTGGAAATAATTCAAATCAAGAGATTAAATTCTTCCAGGGTTTATTAATTAAAAAGTTGATTGGTTAATAATAAATTAACCTTTCAACTGTTTTATTAAGTCTATAGTCTAATTTTACAGTCGATTATTTGGAATTTGATGTAATTTGGTTATTTGGAACCAGTAATTCATTTATAATATTTTGAAATCGAGAGGAATATGAAGAAAACGTTATCAGTTTTTATACTTGTTATGATTTTTGAAGGTTTATCAGCTCAGGATAAATTGACCGACAAGAGGGATGGGAATGTTTACCGCTCAGTTACTGTTTCCGGAGTTTCCTGGATGGCAGAAAACCTCAGGTATAAAACAAAAGAAGGAGCATCTTATTTCGATAACAATTCAAATAACATTCCAGATTATGGAGTTCTGTATGACTGGAAAACTGCAATGACTGTTTGTCCTGCCGGCTGGCGTCTTCCATCAGGAGCTGAATTCAGAACTCTTGCCAATCATTTTGAACAAAAGGAAGCCTGGCGGAAAATTGCGTCAGATTCTATCTCTTTTGGTCTTCAGCTTGGTGGCATGCTTGATTATGAGGGGACCTTTTCTGAAGTGGGCGAGAGTTGTTACTTCTGGACCTCAAAGGAATATGATAATTTAAATGCAGAATACTTTAGTTATGTCCTGATAGATCAGATGCCTGTAATCGATATATCCAGGCCAGAAGATATTGCAGACATGCATGGTACAGAAAAGGCAAATAAATATTCGGTACGCTGTGTAAAATAGAGCAGTATTTTTTAGAAGGGTTTCCTCTGATTATTTAAGTTGGACGAAGCCATAAGAATTTAAAATTTTCCGAAAGATATCAGTGTTATCGTATGTGCCGGTAAATTCTTCAGCCCCAGGTCCATAAGCATAAACTGGCACCATAACAGCTGTGTGGCCTGTAGTAGAAAAACTCAGTGTTACTTTGTGAGTTTCTCTGCTACCTCCGGTTATCGTTACTCCTCCTGTTTCATGGTCAGCAGTAATCACAACCAGGGTGTGACCATCTTTTTTAGCAAAATCGAGTGCCACTCCAATAGCTTTGTCAAAATCGAGAGTTTCGTCAACTAGTGTGTCGGCAGAATTAGCGTGACCTGCCCAGTCAATCTCAGATCCTTCAATCATAAGAAAAAATCCCTTTGAGTTTTTACTCAATATTTCTATTGCCTTACCTGATGAGGCAGGAAGCATATTCCCTCTTCCTTTTAGCCGATAAGGATTTTGAAGTTGTGCAGTAAATCCGGCAAGCTTCAGAGAAGTGGAATTAATTATTGAATTCATTGAGGTGTCTACCTCGTAGCCTCTTATTTTAAGACTGTCAATCAGGTCTAATTTGTCATTCCTTTTTGCAAAATGATCATACCCTCCACCAATAAAAACATCTATATCGGTTTTCAGAAAATCTGAAGCAATATCCTCATAACTGCCTCTGCTGGATTGGTGAGCAATAAATGAAGCAGGAGTGGCATGTGTTACTGCAGATGTAGAAACGAGGCCTGTTGCAAGTCCATTTTGTTCAGCAATTTCCAGGATCGATTTTACCCGGTTGCCCTGAGAATCAACTCCAATTGCTCCGTTTTTTGTTTTAGTCCCGGTTGCAAGTGCAGTCCCGCCAGCAGCAGAATCAGTAATGTAATTGTCTGATGAAAAAGTTGTTTGCAACCCTGTTACCGGGCATCTTTCTATATTCAGGGGTTGATCTGAAACTGTCATTGCTGAATATACTGCCGGAACGCCCATCCCATCGCCAATCATAAAAATTACATTTCTGATTTCAGGATTTGTTTTGCTTCCCTGTTTTTCACATGAAAAGCATATTGTTAACGAGGTACAAAGAATAATCAGGAGCAAAATGGCTGGTCGGTTCTCCATATATGATTCAAATTAATTTTTATCGGGTTTCTGTAAAAGTAAATAATTATGAAAAGTCTCCAAACAAATTGGCAGACAAATAACTTTTTTATAAAGATATTGAATTTTTAAAATATATGTCGTATGTTTGCGTCATTAAATATAGTTAGATGAACAAAGCTGAAAAATTTGACGAAACACTACAGGAACTGGCCAGATTTGCAAAGGTAATTTCACATCCTGCCAGACTGGCAATTCTAAAATACCTTGCTGAATCAAAATCGTGCATCTCAGGTGATATCTCAGATAGCCTGCCACTCAGTCGCACTACTGTTTCACAACATCTCAAAGAACTTAGAGATATGGGACTTATAAATGGAGAAATTGACGGGCTGAAGATTAATTATTGTTTATGCTCAAAAGAGATTAAAAGGTCACTTAAAATATTTGAAGATTTCTTTGAACCAGTTAAGAATTCGAAAGTAATCTGCTAAAAAATATTCCTTTAAAAACATTCAAAAGATTAAACACTTTTATATGGAGCAGTTTTTTATAACAGGAAATATAACAACATCGTTAACCTCGGTCCCAATAGTCTCTACTGAACTTAATATGAGAGATTTTCTGGGAGCGGTTATGGTACGCTGGGGAATTAACCGGAATAACTTCAGGGTTAGTCCGGGGCTTTATGCTGTAGGTACACCTGGCCCTGACTCCGATGTTTTTGTTACAGCGAATTATAAGCTTTCGTTTGATTCTGTCCGTAAAAATCTATCAGACCTGAATGCCTGGATTCTGGTGTTGGATACCAAAGGAGTAAATGTCTGGTGTGCTGCAGGGAAAGGTACTTTCAGTTCCAGTGAACTTATTAAAAGGATTCAGGAAGCAGCTCTCGATAAAATATTAAATCATAAAAGAATAATCCTTCCTCAACTTGGTGCAACCGGTGTAGCTGCGCATAAAGTAAGGGAAGAAACAGGTTTTAATGTTCATTATGGACCTGTCCGTGCTTCTGATATTAAAAAGTTTGTAAATGATGGTTATAGGGCCGACAAGGAGATGAGGAGAGTCACATTTACTTTTCAGGATCGTATAAAGCTTATTCCCAATGATTTTATATATGGTAAGTTTTACCTTTTGGGTGCGATGGCTGTAATCTTATTAATTTCCGGACTTAGTGGTAACGGATTCTCTTACATTAATTTTTCAGAAATTAGTGTTCCGGCATTATTAAATATATTTCTGGCATATTTGTCGGGGATTGTAATTACACCAATGTTTCTCCCCTATATTCCTGCCAGACGGTTTTCTCTGAAAGGCTTTTATAGTGGATCATTGTTATTTTTGGTTCTTTTATATCTGGGTAAGGTGGGTAATAATATCTTTGAAATTGTTTCATGGTTTCTTTTAATAACATCGGTTTCATCCTTCCTTGCAATGAATTTTACAGGATCATCAACTTATACTTCGTTGTCGGGAGTTAAAAAAGAAATGAAGGTTTCATTACCCTTGCAGATAGTGTTTGCCATATCCGGAATCTTTTTACAGATAGTCGGGAAATTGAATTAATTTTGAATTATGAAAGATCAGGTATATCTGTCGGATGTTGTTACACTAAAATTATGTGAAGAAACCTGCAATGGGTGCGGAATGTGCATAAAGGTGTGCCCACATGAAGTTTTTGAACTTTCTTTCAAAAAGGCTCACATAGTAAGAAAAGATAGCTGTATGGAATGTGGTGCGTGTGAATTAAACTGCCCGGTTCAGGCAATTAAAGTTAATTCAGGTGTAGGTTGTGCTGCCGGAATTATAAATGGTATTCTGAAAAATTCAGAACCAACATGTGGCTGTTCTGACGGAAAATCGAACTGTTGTTAAAAATTTAAAAATGAAAATATTGATTTTATGCACAGGAAACAGTTGCCGGAGCCAGATGGCACAGGGATTTCTGCAATCATTCGACAAACGGTTAAATGTCTTTTCGGCAGGTACTGAACCCGTTTCCAGAATAAACCCTATGGCAGTGGATGTGATGAAAAAGGCCGGGGTAGACATAAGTAAGAATAAACCCAAAAATGTTGACCTTTATTTGAATGAAGAGTGGGACTATGTAATTACTGTTTGTGACGAAGCAAATGAAGTTTGTCCGTTCTTCCCGGGAAAAGTAAGAAACAGACTGCATATTGGATTTGAGGATCCATCGAAGGTAAAGGGTTCATACACTGAAATAATTAATGAGTTTTACCGGGTAAGAAATGAAATCCGAGACGAGTTTTATGAACTGTATGAATCGGAGATTAGTAAAAAACTTTGACTCCGGCGAAAAGTACTAAACTATTTGAATATGGCTCCCCGACTTAAATTTTTTGACAGGTATCTGACACTCTGGATTTTTCTGGCAATGTTTATCGGAGTCTTTTCAGGATTTTTCTTCCCGGCAATAGCAACATTCTGGGATTCAATGAAATCTTCGCCCGAAAGTACGACTAATATACCGATTGCAATTGGCCTTATCCTGATGATGTATCCGCCTCTGGCAAAAGTAAAATATGAAGAATTGGGAAAAGTATTCCGGAATTTTAAAATTCTTAGCCTTTCTCTCATCCAAAACTGGATAGTCGGTCCTGTTTTGATGTTTGCTCTGGCAATTATCTTCTTTAAACTTTTTCCCGGGAAAGACAATGCCAATCTTCCTTATATGTATGGTATTATTATGATTGGTCTGGCCCGTTGCATAGCTATGGTAATTGTGTGGAATGACCTGGCAAAAGGAGATTGTGAATATTGTGCTGGGTTGGTGGCTTTTAATTCAATCTTTCAGGTTTTGCTTTTCTCAGTATACGCATGGATCTTTATTTCAGTTTTACCCGGATGGTTTGGAGTACCAACAAATTCCGTCGTAGAAAATATCACTATCGGGCAAATAGCCAAAAGTGTTTTTATTTATCTCGGAATACCTTTTGTTGCCGGGTTTCTTACACGGTTCATCTTAATAAGGGTAAAAAGTAAAGAGTGGTATCATACCAGGTTTATTCCAAAAATAAGCCCAATAACTCTTATGGCGCTTATATTCACCATATTAGTAATGTTCTCATTGAAAGGAGAGTACATTGTAAAATTACCTTTGGATGTTTTATTGATATCTATTCCTCTGATAATTTATTTCTTAATTATGTTCCTGTTCTCATTCTTTATGAGCAGGAGGGCCGGAGCAAATTATGAACAAACAATTACCCTTTCTTTTACTGCTGCAAGCAATAATTTTGAGCTTGCCATAGCTGTTGCCATTGCTGTTTTCGGAATTAACTCCGGAGAAGCATTTACTGCTGTTATCGGGCCATTGGTTGAGGTACCTGTAATGATCGGACTTGTGAACGTAGCCTTATATTTTAAAAGAAAGTTTTCATGGGAGAGAGCATATTAACTATTTCTATTGCTGGTTTTTTGGCGGGATTCATATTCTCAATGCCGATTGCTGGTCCTATAAGCATCCTCATTACTTCAAATGCACTTAAAGGAAAATTACGGTATTGCAACCTGATAAGTATAGGAGCTTCAATTGCTGACTTTGCTTATGTATTTGTCGCAGTATATGGTTTGACAAGACTTTATTCTTTATACAAACCGGCAATCCCCTATATTTTTTTAATTGGAGCTGTATTCTTCTTCTACCTGGCAAATAAAATAATAAAGACAAAAATAGATATTGAACACCTTGAAGATAAAACCCATCTTTCTGAAAAGATTGAAAAGCGTGAAAAGGGAGCTTTTTATACAGGTTTCATGATAAACTTCCTTAATCCGACATTATTCATCGGAGTCCTTACTTCATCTTTTTTCGTAATTTCTTTAGTGGCATCTATGGGCTTTCATACAGGAGGCCTTGCAGGAAGAATAGATAAGAATATTGAGGAAATAAGTAGCATTGAAGGGGCTAGAATTGAAAAGCCGCAAGGGTTGTCCCTTGCCCAATTTGACAAAATACAGATAGGTAAAAATAAAGAGCTTAAGCCGGACCAGACTGCATATCCAGCTTACTTTCATATGGTAATAAGCATCTGTTATGCATTATTCCTTTCTCTGGGCAGTGTAGCCTGGTTCTTCCTGATGGCCTTCCTCGTTGTCAGATTCCGGAAGAGAATAAACATTAAAGTAATATCTGTTTTTATTAAAAGCCTTGGAGTTTTGCTCGGGATATTTGGGTTATACTTTGGATATCAGGCTGTAAGAATGTTTATATGAGGAATAAAGAAAGATTTTTACGGTTTATTTTCTTACTCCAGTCTTATGGAATAGCACAGTAGTATCATCAACAGTTATGATATGCCCTTTCCCGATATCTTCGAAAAATGGCTTTACCGATTCAATGTAGGCATCTATTTTATGGGGTTCATCAATCATTTCAACTACTAAAGGAATTTTTTCTGAGATCTCCCACAATTTGTTAGTGTAAACCTCGCTGCTGGCTCCATAACCCATAATTCCTTTTAGCACAGTTGCACCTGTTATTCCAAAATTCCGGGCTGAATATACAATAACCTCATACAGAGGTTTGTGCTCGAACTTGTCAGTTGAACTGATATAGATCCTTAACCGTTTTGCTTTTTGATTGGGGTTCATGATGTTAAAATATTTTTGTAATTAATACTCCCAGAAACGTTGCTGCTATTCCCAGGAATACACTCAGTCCGGTGTAAAGCAGAAAATTAATGAATTCACCATCTCTGAGAAGTGCAAGATTCTCATTTGCAAAAGTGGAAAATGTTGTGAACCCTCCGCAAAAGCCTACAGCAAGGAACATTTTCCAACCCGGAGTTAACAAGGAACTTCTTTCCGAAAAACCAAAAATCAGACCTATTAAAAAACATCCTGAAATATTTACCGCGAAAGTTCCAAACGGAAATGAGGAAGGGAAGTAGCTCTGCATAAATCGTGATGCCATAAATCTGGATATACTCCCCAGAAATCCACCAGTGCCTACCAGAAGTAATGTTTTTATCATAATAAACTTAACCCTTTAAAATTTCGACATAGGCTTTTAAAGTTCATCACAAAGTAACATAAAGAAATCAAACACTATAAGTAGATTTGCAAAAAAATTCCTTTAAAGTCTTTAAAATTAAGTAAGGAAGGTTTCCTGACGATATGTTGAAAACGGGATTTTATATATTAATGATTTTCAATTTTTCTGTATGCTGTGCACAGGCGGACTCAACAGCTAAGTCGCCTTTTAAAAACTTTGATTTTAAACTGACATATCTTAGTTCAGTGATCTATCCCGGAGTAAGTACAGGAATAGAGTATTTCATTAAACAGAAAAGTCTTGACAAATCAAAATTGAAACCGGGGAACAAAATTCTAAAAAAAGAAAGATTTATTTCAGGAAATTTAAACTGGTACCATCACCCTGATTTTCACGATAATCTTTACCTTACTCTGGAATGGGTAAAGAGAAAGACAAAATCAACCGGATTTATTTCTGAATTTACCTTCGGGCCCGGTTTTAGCAGAACATTTAATGGTGGAACTACCTACAGTGTGAACGATGCAGGTGATATCTCTGTTATAAAGATGGCAGGATATAATTATGCTCTCATAACTGCAGGTGGAGGTTTTGGGTACGACTATTCTGTCAGGAAGAATTTCTCCTGTTTAATCTTAGCGAAAATGAATATTATTTCAATGTTTCCATATAACAGCACGATTTACTTCAGACCTGTAATGGAACTCGGAATTCGATATATACCTGCCAGACGAACAAGCAGTGTACTAAAGCAGCACGATTCAAATTCAAATAAATAATGAGATTAGGAATTTTCTTTGTCATTATACTCTTGTTATCCGGATGTCAGAAGGAGAAAATAACATTTTCTGAAAACGTTTCCGAAGCGTTCTATATTGAAAATGCCGGAGCTTCGATGCGTGTTCTTGTTCAGGGAAACACTGCCAACAACACCTTCATTATGATTATTCATGGCGGCCCTGGTGCCAGCTCATATTTATACGACACAAAATATATCAGCAAGAATCTTGGAGATAAGTATGCAATGGTTTATTGGGATCAAAGAAATGCTGGTGGTTCACAGGGGACAACCAATAGCGAATATCTGCATCTCGATCAAATGGTTGATGATCTTAAAAAAGTGATACAGGTGCTTAAATACAGATATGGACAGGATATGAGCTTGTTTTTAGTGGGGCATAGTTTTGGAGGCCTTCTGGCAACTGATTTTATTACAAAAACAGATCTTCAGCTAATGATAAAAGGCCTTATAAATGTTGATGGCAGTCATAATTATCCTTTGAACGATACCCTAACAAGAATTAAGTTACAGTCGGAAGGAAAATACCAGGTGTCGCAAAACAGAAATGTGGAGAAATGGGAGCCAATTATTAACTATTGTAATACCCATACCGGCAATTTTACTTTCGAAGAATCACAACAGCTGGAATCTTACGCTGCAGATGCAGAATCATACATTGACAGTGTCAAATATTATAGTATTGTTTCACAGGTTCTGAAATATGCAATTCCAAATAAATATCCTGTAACTTCAATGATTAGTAACATAATCTTTTCCGAAGACTCAAATTTTAATAAAGAGCTGGCTGTAACCAGTTTTTCCGAATCACTGCACAACGTTACAATTCCCGTGCTGCTTTTGTGGGGGAAATATGATTTCATTTGCCCAACGGCATTGGGAGTGGATTTTTATAATCGTATAACTTCAATTGAAAAGCGAATGGTTATCTCACCTGTAAGCGGACATAATTTGATTCTTCAGGATAAAAAACTATTCTGCGATGAAGTGAATTCATTTGTTTTAAAATACAGATGATGAAATGGAGGGTGTCTCAAAATCTGCTTTTTGCCCCCTGCCCCCTAAAGGGGGTTCATTAAGATGCTGATTATCAAAAAGTCCCCTTTATGGGATTTAGGGGCTTAAAAAAAAAGTACATTTGAGGCAGACTCAACTGAACAACAACACAATTACTAAGGGAGGAAAATTATGTTTACAAAACTTTCACTTCTTGCCGTTTTCGGAATTGCGATGGCTCACCTTGAAGGAGTAGTCGTCGTTTATCTACGAAAAGCTCTCGGAATGCTTGATTCAGAGTCGAATAAGGAATCTATTGAAAAATTCCCTAAAAGATATCTGAACATTGAAATGACAAGAGAGGCGGCTACAATAATTATGCTCGTAATTATTGCTTTCCTTGTTGGCTCAACATGGCTTGAAAAGGGAGTTTTTTTCCTCTGGACGTTTGCTTTCTGGGACCTGTTTTACTACTTATCCCTTTACATATTATTAAAATGGCCCCCAAAACTTACCACTATCGATGTGTTGTTTCTCATACCAAAACCCTGGATTGCTCCGGTCTGGTTTCCTCTGGGAGTTTCCGGACTGACAATCATTATCATAACCATCCTTGCCTTAATGAAAGTATTTTAGATAAGCAGGAATATTCGTGCTGATCAGACTGTCTATTATGATGGGATTCTGATTTTTAAACCAATATTTATAAAAATGAAAAATAGAGTTGTTTCTTTTAGTTGCTTGCTTATTCTTTTTACAGGATTAAATCTTCGGGGACAGAATGCAGCTTCTGAGTACAGTATTGTAAATAAAATCCATCTGCCTGGCGACGGTGGTTGGGATTATCTCTCTGTGGATGAGGCAGGAGCAAGGCTATTTGTTTCACATTCTACAATGGTGGTGGTAGCGGATCTTAAAACCAGTCAGCTAATCGGAACAATAAATGATACTCCGGGGGTACATGGTATTGCATTGGCCGCCGATCAGAACAAAGCTTTCATAAGTGTTGGAAGAAATGCCTCAGTTAAAGTTATTAATTTCAAGACTCTTGAATTGATTGCTGATGTGAAGGTTACGGGCCAAAACCCCGACGCTATTATTTACGATAAGTTTTCTAAAAGAGTATTTACATTTAATGGTGGTTCTGCTAATTCGACTGTACTCGATGCAGTAACTAATGAAGTTATCGGAACGATAGCGCTTGAAGGCAAACCGGAATTTCCGGCTACAGATGGTAAAGGAAAAATATTTGTAAATATTGAGGACAAGAACCTGATATCGGTAATTGATGTAAAAACCATGAAAGTTGATAAATCATGGCCAATAGCTCCGGGAGAAGGTGCCAGCGGCCTTGCACTTGATAATGAGACCCACCGTCTTTTCGCAGTTTGTGGAAATAAACTGATGGTAGTTGTAGATGCAACTGATGGTCATGTTGTTACCAGTCTGCCTATTGGAGATGGTTGCGACGGTGTAAAATTTGATGATGGATTGAAAAGAGCGTATAGTTCAAACGGTGAAGGTACCGTGACGGTTGTTCAGGAAGTAAATAAAGATAGTTTCAAAGTTCTTGAAAATATTAAAACTATGTCGGGTTCCCGTACTCTGGCATTAGATAATACTACCCATCATATTTACCTACCTTCAGTAGAGTATAATCCTGCTCCTCCTGCAACTACAGATAATGCCCGGCCGAGAAGAACAGCAGTGCCTGGTTCATTTGCCGTATTGGATATTGCACCTGTCAAAAAATAGAGCAAAGTCAGAACATATAGCTTTCAAGAAATTCAGAAACTGTAACAAATTCGCCTTTTTTACTTAAATAGAATAGTAACTCGTCGAATTTCTTAATGTATTTCTTACCGCTGGGCTTTTTGATATAGCCGGGTATTTTAAATGAATCCAGGTCGGCAAATTCCCATGGATGGAAATACAGATGAAGATACTCATCGTGTCTTATTACGGAGTTACAAAAAAGCCGAAAGATGATTAAAGGCAGATTTTTAAAACTAAACCATGAAAGTGGAAACCGGATAACCGGGCTAACTGACAGTGGGAGTTCTATTATTTCTGAACTCGTAATTTTATAAGGTGTTCGTGACACATTGAAATTATTATATCTTCCGGGAAGAAATGTGGGGTTGACAGAAGAATCGTAACGATACCCTGCTTCCCTGAGGTTTTCATAATCAACTTTTTGGAACAAAGGCATGCGAAATCCTTTTACCTGTTTCCCGGAAGTTGCTTCAAGTATTTGTTTAGATCTGATAATATATTCTGTATCAAATTGTGAATGATAATATGCATGTGAAGCAATTTCATGATTTTCAGAAAGAGATTTAATGGTTCCCGGATATTTCTCACAAAAATTTCCGGTTGTAAAAAATGTTGCCCTGACTTTATGTTGAGCCAGAAGTTGAATTAATTTATGTAAGCCTTCATTGGACGTTTCAAACTGAAGTTCCTCAGATATGGGGCAATTATATTCCAGCGGAAGATCAAATTCCTCAAGATCAAATGTAAGAATGATTTTAGGTTTCAATATCGGAGGATAATTTTTACAAAGTTTTTTAATTCTCGTATAATTACATTTGCCGTAAAATTGGAAAACTTTATTTTGTGCCGGGGATGAACTTTTATTGATAAATATTTCAACTTCTTCCTTAAACACATGTGTATAAACTCAAGATCAAAAAGAAATCCGTTTGTTTTAGTAGCCAGAAACACCTTCTTTCCTTCATTATCAAATCCTTTTATTCCGGCTTGTGTATCGTGCACTTTAAACCCGGTTAAGATGTAATTTATATAGTGAAGTGTTACTGAGAGCATTTTGCGCTTAAAAGGCAGCATTTTAAAGTATTCTTTATCACGAAGGCCGATAATCAGATTTGTTTTAGAACTAACGTAAATCTGATACATTTCTTTAATAACATTGAACCCAAAAGGGAAATCGATATCAGTATATACATAAAAGTCAGCCTGCACTTTGCTCAACCCATAACGAATTGCATAGCCTTTTCCCTGGTTTGAAGAGTATGAAATATATTTAATCTTGTTCGATCCGGTCAACAGCTTTTCAATATAGGATTCATCGAAAACGGATGAGCCATCATTCACCATAATTATAGTATATTCAACATCATTCAGAATCGAATCCAGCCCCGATAATGAATCGCAAATATTGTCGAACCAGTCGTTATGAGGATTGTAAAGCGGGACTATTATGGCCAGATTTGACATAAGTATATACTAAGTAAACTTGAATTTTAATAAAAATCAGCATCGGCCCCAACACTTTAAGCTTGTACGGATCAACAAAATTCCTCTTAATAATAGCGGGAAATAAATCAGATGGTGAAATAACAGTAAGAATAAAAGTAGTGATTACGAGTACTTTGTCGAGAATTGTTTTTTTAGAATTAACATACCAGATTGCAACTCCGGTACTTGCAATAATGTAAGTAGAGCTCTCCGCAGCCTGGTTAAAAATTACCACCCAGATCATGATGTAGGCCAGAAACATAAATTTTACCTCTTCATATGATTTCTTCACTGCTATAAAAATCATCGTAGCCAACAACATGAATACTCCAAAAAGCTGAGTGTAATAAACCGGTCCATAATAATTAAAAGCTTTGGACATAATTCCCATAACCGACAAACCAATGTTATTATCATGATCATTTGAAATGGTGAGAAACCACTGTTTATAAAGTACTATAAACTGATCGGGAGTGTAGAACAACAGAGGCAGGCAAATTAAAACCAGAAACCACATTAGGAGATGAAACAAACTTTTTAATCGAGGGGTTTTAAGAAGATAAAATGAACCTGAGACAGCTCCATAACCCTTTATAAAGAAGCCCAGATTAACGAATAAGGATGACTTAAATGTTGATTTTCTTTCAAGAAAGATGAAGGTAAACAAAATGGTTGCCGCTATCAAAGAATTGGTTTGCAGATTTTGAACCGACGTAATTAATTCAAAAAAAGTAAAATAGAGTATAAACAGATTTGATTTTTTATCCAATGGCAACAGACGAACTGCAAAATAATATCCGACTCCTATTAATATCACCCATATAAACATTCCCAAAAAGGTCGGAAGGTACGCAATAGGAGCAAAAAGTATAGAAAATGTTGGATTATACAAAAACACATCATAATATTCCTTAGGATATTCCAGATATAGATTTACTTTTTGAAAGAAATGGAATGAAGAATGCTGAAATATTGTAAAATTGTTATAGCTAGTGATGAAATAATGCTGAATGGGGACAATTATAACAGCGAAGGCAAATAATACCGTAATTATCAGATAATCACCTAAAATCTTCTTCCTGATTTTATTAAGCATAATTATTGAATTGAACCACCCATACAAATATAAAAGAAATTCCAATAGTTATGCAGTCGTCTGATAATTTTCAATAGTTCTTTGTTTGTGCGAATTAGGTATATGGATTAATCTAAGAACCCCTCCCGTTTAAAAATAAAAAAAGAGATTATATTTATGAAAAAATGTGATGAGCAAGGGTGAGTTGGGAAAAAGCGCTTACAGTACTAAAATAATATTCCGTTCGCTCCAATACAGAAACTACAAACTGTTTTTTAGCGGGCAAAGTATTTCCCTTATTGGAACCTGGATGCAACGAATTGCAATGCCCTGGCTCGTATATCATATGACGGGTTCTGCATTTCTTCTGGGACTTGTAGGATTTGCCGGCCAGATACCAACATTTTTGCTGTCTCCCGTAGCAGGAGTTCTTACTGACAGGTGGAATAGATACAGGGTCTTATTGATTACTCAGATAATTTCAATGATACAGGCCTCCATTCTTACATGGCTCTGTCTGGCCGGAACAATTCAGGTGTGGCATATTGTCATATTAAGTATTGTGATGGGATGTATTAATGCCTTTGATGTCCCGGCACGACAATCATTTGTAATAGATATGGTTGAAAAGAAGGCAGATCTTGGTAATGCAATTGCCCTTAATTCCCTGATGTTTAATGGCGCCCGGCTAATCGGACCATCAGTTGCAGGGATAATCCTGGCTTCAACAAGTGAAGGTATCTGTTTTCTCATTAATGCAATCAGCTATATCTTTGTAATTATTTCCTTACTTATGATGAAACTAAAGGTGAGAGACGTAAAAGAGAAAGGCAAAAAGATTCTAACAGAGCTTAAGGAAGGATTAGATTATACATTTGGTTTTGCACCTATAAAACATCTCATCATTTTGCTAAGTATTTCAAGTTTAATGGGAATGTCGTATTCAGTTCTGATGCCCGTTTTTGCAAAGGAAGTTTTAAGAGGTGGATCGCAAACTTTTGGGTTTCTTATGGGCGCTGCAGGTTTTGGTGCATTACTGGGAGCACTCTATCTTGCTTCGCGGAAATCGGTACTTAAGCTTGGTAGAATTGTACCTGCTTCTTCGCTCCTTTTCGGCTGCGGATTAATTATTTTATCATTTTCAAGAGTTTTTTCACTGTCAATGATACTTATGGTATTTATCGGACTAGGAATGATGATGCAAACTTCAGCCAGTAATATTATCATTCAGACAATAACTGATGATAATAAGCGTGGCAGAGTTATGAGCTTTTATTCTATGGCGATTATGGGTACAGCTCCCTTTGGCAGTCTGATTGCCGGTTGGCTGGCAAAAGTAATCGGTACGCCGGGAACAATATTAACAGGAGGCGTAGCAACCATTATTGGCGCTTTATTTTTTTTAAGAAAACTCCCGGAACTAAGAACAATTGTCAGGCCGATTTATGTTGAAATGGGAATCATTCCTGAGACTGAGTTGTAGTATTTGTAATACCCCTAAATCCCCCAAGGGGGACTTATTGATTTATAGAAAGTTTAAAGCCCTCCATGGGGGGTTTGGGGTAAAAAATGACTTTATAAACACCGTGGTTGGGAAGGGGGTCATTTATAACAAAATAGAAGTAATTGGCTATGGATATAACATTTAGAAAAATTGAAAAAAAGGATAACAAGGAGCTGGCGGAAGTTATAAGGAAAGTCTTCAGGGAATTTAAGATAGACAGGCCGGGCACTGTATATTTCGATCCGACCACCGATAACCTTTATCAGCTTTTTAATATTCCCGGATGTGAGTACTGGATTGCTGAAGAGAGTGGTGTGATAATTGGTGGCTGTGGTGTTTATCCCACACCTGGGCTGCCGAAAGGTTGTGCCGAGCTTGTAAAGTTATACCTTTCCGCAACACATAGAGGCTGGGGAACGGGTTGGCGTCTGATGGAGAAAACTTTTGATTCAGCTAAAAGACTTGGCTACAGGCAGTTATATCTCGAGTCTCTTCCTGAACTGAAAAAGGCATTAAGTTTATATGAAAAGGCGGGATTTAAATATATCCCTGCGGCAATAGGTAACTCAGGGCATTTCGGATGTAACATCTGGATGCTGAAAGATCTATTGTAAGAGGCCCGGTCTGATTTCGGATATTTGCCAATATCTTAAAGTATGTTAAAAAATTGATACTAAAGTCAGTCCGGATAAAGTTCAATTAATCCTATGTTGATTTTAATATCGGACAATCAGGTGAGTCTGTAAGTTGTCTATTATATTTGAAAATCAATTAGTTGAATCATATGAGGTAGATTAATTAAGATGAATGTTCAGATATATTTATTTTATCTATGGAATATTGAAGGTGTGGTAATTGTCAATTAGTTGGTTTCCTATCGCGTTGGTATGTGTGGTTAAGTATATTAATTATTTTTATACTTTCGTGACGGGATATTTTTGGAATATTTGGAATATAAATAAGTGGATATAAAATGAAAAGATTTTTTATTATTGCGGGAGTTGTTGTTGCAATCGCAGCTTTGATTGTCTTCAACAAAATGACCTCAAAAAGTGTTGTATCGAATACTTATACTGAGGTTAAGAAGGGGACATTTGAAATAGCAGTAACAAATTCAGGTGAACTATTAGCTGAAAAATCACTTGATATCAGAGGTCCGGAAATGGGAGTGCAAAACAATCAACAACAAGGTCCGGGCCAGGGTGGTCAGAATCGTCAGGGTGGTGGTGGCCAGGGTGGTGGTGGCCAGGGTGGCGGTGGCGGACAAGGCGGTGGGGGTGGCCAAAGAGGCGGCGGCGGAGGAGGTGGGCAAGGCTCAGATATTCATGCTGCTGATCTTAAGATTCTTGACATGGTGCCAGAAGGAACAATAGTTAAGAAAGGTGACTATATTGCACAACTTGACAAATCATCTTTCGAAAACTCATATAAGGATGAACTTACGAATCTTACTACTCTGCAAACCGCTCTGGAAATGAAAATTCTAGATACTGCAGTTGCACTCTCCGGTGCGAGGGATGATATCAAGAACCAAAAATTTGTTGTAGAAGAGGCTGTCATTACACTTTCACAATCAAAATATGAATCACCATCTACGATACGTCAGGCTGAGATTGCTGTTGATAGAGAACAAAGGACACTTGAGCAGAAAGGAAAAGGTTATACACTGAAAATTGCCCAGCTGAACTCAGATTTAAACCGGCAGAAAATATACCTGGCCAGGCGTCAGCGGCTGGCGGATGATCTTAGAGACTATATTTCAAAGTTTACCGTACTAGCACCTTCCGATGGTATGGTCATTTACAAAAAAGAGAGAAACGGTTCAAAAAGAAAAGCCGGATCTTCGCTGAATGCCTGGGATCTGGTGATTGCAACACTTCCTGATCTTAATTCAATGGTTTCAAGGACTTATGTAAACGAAATAGAGGTAAGTAAAATCCAAAAGGGGCAGAAGGTTATTATTAACGTTGATGCCTTTCCTGCTAAAACATTCACAGGTAGTGTGATAACTATAGCAAATATAGGTGAGGTGTTGCCAAATTCCGATTCAAAAATGTTTGAGGTACAGATCCGAGTTGATGGCTCAGACCCGTCTCTAAGACCAACAATGACTACGGGGAATAAGATAATTTTAAAAACATTCAATAATGTGATGTATGTTCCAACTGAATGTGTTCAGGCAGGAATAGATAGTATTACATTTGTTTATGAGAAAAAAGGAACGAAACAGGTCGTATTGCTGGGTGAATCGAACGAGAAAAATGTAATCATTGAACAGGGACTTGAACCCGGGACAAGTATTTACATTACGACACCGGCACAACCTGAGAAGTTCAAAATGGTTGGGGAAAACCTAATACCTATGATAAAAGAACGCTAGTAGCTTTTTTGTTTGCCTTCTTTAAACTAAATTCATAAGTTAAAAGTATCTGACATTTAAAAGGCCCTCAACTTAATCAGGTTGGGGGCTTTCTTGGTTGCTAAGATTGTAAGGAAGAGATGAGTAGAAAAACATTCGTGGTATTAATTATATTGGTAGGCATTGTAAACTTAACAGGTCTTTTTAGTGATATTTTTACCGCGGACTCTTCATTATACGCTACAATTTCAAAATCACTAAGTCAGTCAGGCGATTATCTTAACATTTATGTACAAGGGCAAGATTGGCTTGACAAACCGCATTTCCCATTCTGGATATGCGCTCTTTCAATAAAAGCATTCGGGGTAAACACATTTGCCTATAAATTTCCTTCTATACTCTTCTTTTTTATCGGATTAGTATATACATATAAATTGGCTAAGCTATTGTATGATAAAGAGACTGCATATTTAGCCACATTGATTTTAGGATCATCTATTCATATTATTGTTTCAAATAATGATACACGTGCAGAAGCAATACTATTATGTCTGGTAGTGGCGGCGGTTTACCACATGTATAAATTAACCCTCAAATTTACAATTCGCGATATTATTTTCACCTCGTTATATTGTGCAGCCGCAATAATGACAAAAGGTATTTTTGTTTTAATAATTGTCTATTCTGCCATATTCGGGAATCTGATCTTCAGGAAAGAGTTTAAAAAGCTATTTAATTACAAATGGATAATAGTATTTGTTCTGACATTTATCTTAATCATTCCAGAACTCTATGCACTCTATATTCAGTTTGATTTGCATCCTGAAAAAGTGGTTTTCAACAGAACCGGGGTTTCAGGGATAAAATTCTTTTTGTGGGATTGTCAGTTTGGAAGGTTTTTCAACACTGGCCCTATAAAGGGTACAGGTAATATTACTTTTTTCCTTGGCACTATGATGTGGGCTTTTGCACCTTGGGCTATAGTTGGATTTTCTTCTCTTTTCATATTCGGAAAAAACATGTTAAAGAACATAAATAGTAAAGAATTCGTTACCTTTTTCGGGTTTACAATTATGTTCATTGTATTCTCTGTTTCAAAATTTCAGCTGCCGCATTACTTAAATATTTTATATCCATTTTTAGCAATCCTTTTAGCACACCAGTTTATAATATATAAAGGTGAGAGGAAGTTCGACCTGATAGCTAAAATATCTATCAATATATATGCTGTTTTTTACTTACTGGTTATGATTTTACTGGGATATTTTTTCCGGCCTGATTTAATTTACATTGGCATTTTCCTTTCTTCCTGCTTATTATTGTTGATCGTACTTTTTAACTTTTCAAACATTACCCTTAAATACAAATCAATAATTTATGGAGTTCTGTCTACTATGCTCTTCGGCCTGTTTCTAAATCTTAATTTCTATCCTACACTTCTTAAATACCAGGCTGGAGCAAAATCGGCTTTATACATTAACAAAGAGTATCCTGAATTCAGGGTAATAGCAACTGGTCTCGACGATTGGCTATTGGATTATTATCTTAAAAGCAAATTGATACGGGTGGAAGAAATAAATAAAGTTAAAGAGTATATGACAGACAGAAATGCACTTATATATACTGATGAGAGTTTCTTGAAAAGCATGAAAGAAACCGGCGTGAACTATTCTGTACTTAAGACGTTCGATTATTTTCATATTACCCGCCTTAATAAGACATTTATCAATCGTTCAACCAGGGAAAAAGCAACTGGCAAACGTTACCTTGTAAAGATTGAAAGCGTAAATTGATTAAAATCAAAAATGAGCCAATGGGTTGTGAAAAATGCAACTATTTGCTGGCTGCCTTCTCCCCGGGAATTATTTTATTAACAAAAAAGCCCCGATATTATTATATATCAGGGCTTTCTATAGTTTCAAATAGTACCCGGAGCGGGATGAAAGCCCTTCCTCAACACAGCATTGACGTTTCTTCCGATTTTGCAGCTGATATTTAGCTCATTTGACTCAAGGTAAGCTTGTAATAATTGATTAGAAAACCTACTTAGCGGGAATAATATCAATTATAACGGTGCGGTTATAAAATCGTTCCTCCGGAAATTTGTTTTCAAAAGGTGATAAGTTTTCATCCTCACCGAATCCGTATACTTCAAATTTAACATCGCTTCTGCCGGCCTTCGACAGGGCACTTTCAATAATGCCCCTGACGTCGTTAGCCCGGGCCAATGACAATTCCATGTTATGGGCTTCATCTCCGGTAATATCGGTATGGCCATGAATTATAACTGTTCCGCCTTTAGGAATCTTTGGTGTTACGATATCAGTGAGGTACTTTTCGTAAATAGTTATGGCCTGCGATTCATTGAATTCAAAAAGTACGCTGTATCTCATTCCTTCTTCTCTTTCGGACGGGGTCCATAGTACCATGTGTACGGAAATTTCATTCCTTACTGTCTTGCCGCTTTTCGTATGACCTACCATAGTTACCCTGTAGTCACCTTCAGGCCGGGTACCCAAAATGGATTTTCCAGGGAGACTTATCTTCTCCTGTGTATAAGGCCCAAATTTTTGAATTACTCGTTTATTATCCCTGACTTCCACCGACCATGACGAGAAAGCTTCTTTTGCTCCCTCAACATTGAAAGAAACATAGCTGTCAATTGGTGCTTCCTGCACGGTAATGATTTCCACAGGCGCCAGTGGGGCATCCGGACCGGTCTGGTACTCCATCAGTATTTCTGGCGACTCGCTCCAGATAGACACTCTGTGGTCTCCCTCACGAAGGAGGTCAAGATCTTTTGTGCCACCAGGTTGTTCCGATGGGATTCTGGGTTTAAGCTGACCTTCGGTATTGATCCTCGAAGCATCAATCCCAAAGACACTTACAAGGTATCGCTTGACCGACTCTGCCATTGCCAATCCGTCTTCTATACCTTCCATTGACGCTCCGGATAACCTGACAATTGTCGAAGGAAATCTCCCCATACGGTCACCGAGAATGTTCAGAACATTATAATATGCAGTCATTTGTCGTTGTGAACGACCTGACAGATGTTTCGGTGTAAACACTTCCAGTCGGTCTGTTCTGAAGTCTTTCACCTGATCTTTCGTGATCAACACATAACGATCCGGTATCTCAGTTGATCCTAAATCGAAAAACACGTAGTTACGAATCGGGAATGTTTCCCTTACCCTGCGCACGGTCGGAATATTGGTGGGAGAGTAAACAGAAAATTTGACTTCTGGTTCTGGTACTACTACTCCCATCGCTGGCGGCGCTGTTACTAGAGGCGCCGGATTTTTATGGCCACGCCCGAACTTAACGGCAAAAAATACCTGGGCGGTATTAAAAGTGTAGTTCGGAAACAAACTGTATTTGTAATTGTTGGTTTCGGTAAAACTCATCCGGTAGGTTACTCCTAACGTATAAGATACCTGTTTAGCATCAAAATCGACACCAAAACCAAACACACCGCCTACATCAAGAGACTGAATTTTGTCTTTCAAATCGTCCTGGGTAACAGTTATCAGGTCGTTTGGAGCAGCCTCAAAATCCCATTTATAAGAATTAATGGCATTTGCTTTGACTGTGTATCCAAATGACGGACCAAGAATTAATATTGGTTTTATGTTACCCTCAAAATTTGGTATGGAGATATTAGCTGTAATCGGTATTTCAATACGGTGCATCAAAAGATCGGTACGCTCTAATGATTTGTTTAACTCCGGGATACCGAGCATCGGGTTACCCTTAAAGTAAAACAACCTGGGGTTTACATTTGCACCACCAGCTTGAGCATACATAAGATCTAAATTAACACCGAGCCAATTGAAAAACCTATATTGGGCAAACCCCCCTATTGAAATCGTTGTTCTGGCTTGCCCCAATGGTTGAAAATAATCTACAGCCAGGTTCGAACTGCCAATACCCACCTTCGCACCAAAACGAATGGGAATGGTGGATTCATCCTGGGCAATGACCGGAGCGTAAATTACCATACAAAGGGCAATCAGACCAATTGCTTTATATAGCTTATGTTTATAAATCATATATTATATAGTTAATTTTATTTAAAAAAATAATTAAAGTGCAGGTATTTCATAACCTGCACTTTTGAAGATTCCGTTTTATTAATTAAAAATATTAATCGGATCACCTCTGTAACCAAATCCCAGGTTTATGTCATATTGAATGTCGCTGACGCCATTTGTATATATGTTACTATTAAGATTATTTGGAACTACAATTGCATTAGGATCGTTCTTTACGTCATAACCTTTACCACCATTTACTATTATGATATTACTGATCCTTCCGGCAGAGTTGACAACAGCCTGCAATACAGCAGGGATTGCAACTGATGTTTTCCCGACAGGTGTTACCATAATCTTAGGTGTACTTACATAGCCTTTACCACTAACATAATTACCACCATTCGCATTTGTAAGCCAAGTTGTAAGGTCTTCATTATAAAGCATAACACTGGAAATAGTACCATATTGGTCAACAGTAGCTCTGGCATACGCCTGAACTGTACCTGCAACATTAACCGGTACAGTTACTTGGTAAGCACTACTTGGGACGTAACCTGGACCTCCTGTCCAGGTAAAATCAATCATAAAATTGTCAATCATTACAGGATCAGCCACACTGATAATTCTGCCCTGGGCATCCAGTGTAGTTGTAGCTTCTGCTATTGTTTGCATAACCCATGCGCCGTTAGTTCCTTGTTTCATCGCATTATTCACAACCCTTACTTTTGGTGCAGTTTTATATCCGAGTCCTCCGTCAGCAATTTTGAAACCATTTAAAAGATCCACTTTATAAGTGATGGATGGTGATGTTACAAGTGGCGCATAATAGCCTTCAAGTTGCCAGGTTCCATTATACTTCGATGTGGAAATGATTGGATTCACGATGCCAGTTATCTGAGCTGTTGTCGTGTATTTTTCAAGTATAAGAGTGTCAATGGAAATTCCACCACCGGTCAACTTTACGTTCAAATTATTCTGAGTAAGAAGAGTATCCGTTGTGTGCGGAGTAGTAAATTTAAACTCAACATTAGGTACTGCAGTGTAACCAACTCCTTTCCTGCCACCTGCAGTTTTCATGTTGAAAGCAATTTTTACTTTTCCATTATGTAAAATAACAGAAGCTATTGCTTTAGCTGTTTGATAAGTTGTATCTCCTTTAACAACACCATGTATATCTTCAGCGGCTAATTCTTCAAAGAATTTAAATACAGGACTGCTTGCTTGGGTTGGATAAATATTGCCAGTTGGTTCAAATTTTCTGCCATATTCTTTATATACGCCACCATTGGTCATGTATAATGAAATGAGCTTACCATTTGTAATATTTACTGTACCTGCAGTAGGTGTAACCACAGTAACTTTGTTCTTATCAAAAGGCGTATATACAAATACCGGGGCCTGGGTAATATTTGTGTACTCAGGATTATTATTAGCGAATTTGGTAAAACTCCAAGTTACAACTGTTGAATCATTATGTGCCCAGTTGATAGTAGCTGCTGCAGCAGGTGTCTGTCCACCAGTCGGGGCATCAATCTTTAGGTTGACTCCCGCAAACTGCTGTACGTTACCATAATTATAGTTAAATGTGAAATATTTTGTGTCATAAATTGGTTGGTTAGAGCCAGCATAATATCCGAACCATGCTTTCATGGAATCTACCCTTATAGAATCGAGTAGATTTGGATAATCGCCAAATAACAATTTTTGTTGTTTCTGTATTGTTGAAACAGAAAATGTGTAATTGATGGGATTTTTGGTTTTTGGTACTTTAAATTCATATTTCCCATCGACTCCTGTTTTTACAGTTTGCATAAAACCGCCATCATAAACAACACCAATTAATCCATAATTGTCGATACCGTTAAAAGTTGAGTTTGGATTGTTAAATATTTCCCAGATATTATTAAAATTCAAAGATACAACTCCGTCCTTCACAACTTCTTTTGCTCCTGTTGTCAGGTCCAATTGAGCAGTTAATATACCGCTTATTTTAGCTGTAGCAGATTCGGTAGGGAAAACAGGCACTATAACAGCTTGCTGTGTTGTTTCCTTATTGGACCCACCTTCTATAAGCATTATACCCGAAGCTCTGGCAAAACCAGTTTTTACAACCACAACAGATGCAGATCCGGATACGAAATTTGGAAATACCACCAACCCGTTAGCGTCAGTTGTAAGGGTTGTAGCTTTGCCACTCTGGTTTACAGTTACACTAAACCCGCTCATATTTGCGGTAGTTCCGGTAACATCCATAACTTGCACACTTACAGTGGTTTTAGCTCCAATTCTATTAAGAGAATCGGACGCAAGCATTTCCTTAATAGATAATTGTGATCTCAATCCTTCTAATTGAAGTTGATTGGCAAGATCAAGCGCTGCCAGCTCTTTTTCCAAATCATTTTTATACTTCAAACCCTCTTTCATTGCTGCAAGGGCATCAGCATCAGTATAAATCTCCTTCTTACATGAAGGAATGAGGACCAGAATAGCAAGAAAAAGGATACCTGCTAAAAGAAAAACATTTATTTTTTTCATAAGTATAAATAATTATTGTGAATAAATTGTTCACTGAACAAAGGTGAGTCCTTTAATTCCGGAATGTGTTACACAATTACAGAAAAGAGTTACATCATTCACATATTTTCTAAAATGCTGTGCCTTAAGTGTTTAACTTCTTGAATTGAAATGGGGTATGCTTAAAAAAAGTCCGCCTTCATCCGGGGAAAAATATTCATAATTAATTATTTTTTTTTGATTTTGTAATCATATGAAGGTGGGCCCAGTTGGGAACGATCCAACAAGAGATCCAGGTATAATACAAAAAGAAGAATTTATTTAAAAAAACTATCCATTAATTGTATATATAAGGTGGGAATCTTTGTACTGAAAAATGTTACACAACTTTAGAAAAAAATTGCAAGATTCACACATTTTCCGGAACAATTCATTAAAACTGTAAATCAATTACTTAGAACACATCAAATGCCTCATTTTTATTCATTGTCATTTATATTGAGTCTTGTCTTTATCCCCTATAATTTTGACATACTTCAAAAGGTTGCGCCCTTTGTGCTTAAGATTTTATAAAATAGCCTATCCAAAACCTTATTCTTCGACAACATCGGAATAACGGTCACTATAAATCATAATATGTGTGAATTATATAAATCAGATAAGGAATTGTGTAAAAATTCCCAGCACAAAAGGAATTATCTTTATATAGTTGGAATTTATATTGATGCAGGTTAATTTTAGTAGGTTTTTAATGCTGGTTTAAACATGGGGATGCCGAATATGCTGGCTCTGCTTCCAAAAGTTGGTGGGGAAAAGATCCCTTTATGCAAAGTGCTGTTATTGCTTACTATGCTATTTTCAGTATGCCTGGTTTACTGGTAATAGTAATTTTTGTTGAGCAACAGAAGTTGCTGTAAAAACTACAGACAAAGAAGATACCAAACATTAAGGACCCATGCTACCTGAAAATGTGTAAATTATGTAACTTATTTCCAAAATTATGTAACGCTTTCAGAAGTTGTTAGAATTATCTTTATATCTCAAAAATTCTTTCAAAACTTAAAATTTAAAAAAATGAACACAACAGAATTAAAAGGAAACTGGAATGAGCAGAAAGGCAAGCTCAAAAAGAAATTTGCAGTTTTAACGGACAATGAC